>OIWU01000728.1_pt1 | contig 37726 bp, 32 predicted proteins | sample 1587711 | NCBI WGS metagenome assembly OIWU01 (sample SAMEA3888909, study PRJEB22519) | human gut metagenome | biome: human gut; feature: human-associated habitat; material: faeces | place: Denmark | collected 2010 | reverse complement strand
TGGTGTGCTGGGCATTGAAGGGCGGCAGGGTGCCGAGGTTGTAGCAGCCGATGTCGCCCGCCACCGGCACCTTCATCTGGGAAAGGTTGTAGAACGTGGAGCGGTGCGGGCAGCCGGAGCACAGCAGCGGGCTGCGGCTGGGGAGGGATTCGGACGTGTCGCTGAACGCGGGGGCCGTATCTTTAAGGATGCCCGCCTTGCGGCAGCTTTCGGCGATGTCCTCCGGCAGCAGTTCGCCGCAGATGGAGAAAATGTCCTTGCCGCGCGCGGGGATGCCCATAGCCCTGACCTGCTCCTCGATGAAGGGGTCAAGCTCCTCGACCACGATGACGTTGCGCACGCCGTCCGCGAACTCCCGGATCAGCTTCTTCGGCAGGGGGTAGCACATGCCGAGCTTGAGGATGGAGGCTTCGGGGAAGACCTGCTTCACGTATTCGTAGATGATGCCCCCGGCGATGAAGCCGTATTCGCGGCCGCCCCATTCGATGCGGTTGCCGGGCCACGTGTTGCTCCATTCCTCGATGTCCAGCAGGCGCTGTTCAAGGATGTAGTGCCGCTTGCGCGCCCACGTGCACATGGAGTTGTACTTCTCGATGTTGCGGGGGAAGGGGCCGACCTCGCGCCCGTAGGAGCCGGGGGCGCCGAGCTCCACCACGGACTTGGAATGCGAGGTGCGCATGGTCGTGCGGATGACCACGGGCGTGTCGAAGCGTTCGCTCATGTCCACGGCTTCGATCATGAAATCCTTGCATTCCTGGCTGTCGCAGGGTTCCAGCATGGGGAACTTGCCGAGCTTGGCGTAGTGGCGGTTGTCCTGCTCGTTCTGGGAGCTGAACAGGCCCGGATCGTCGGCGGTGACGACCACGAGCGCGGCCTCCGCGCCGGTGTAGGCGGTATAGAACAGCGAATCGGACATGACGTTCATGCCCACCTGCTTGGTGGTCACGAGCGCGCGGCGCCCGGAATAGGCCGCGCCCGCGGCGGCGTCCATCGCCACCTTCTCGTTTACCGACCATTCTGAGTATATTTCTTTGTACTTGCTGACGTTTTCAAGGATTTCCGAGCTGGGTGTCCCCGGATAGCCGCAGGCGATCTCTATGCGCGCTTCCAGCGCTCCCCGTGCGAGGGCCTCGTTGCCGGACAGAAGTTTCTTCATCGGCTTTTCTCCATCAAGATTAGTCGGTTTCCCCGCAATGCCGTGCCGGAGCCACCTGCATCACGATGTCCACAATGCGTACGCCTTCCCCTTCCGGCAGCACCATGACCGGGTTCAGGTCGAGCGAAACGAGCCTGTCGCCCAGCGCGCAGCACATGGCTGCCACCCGGACGAGCACATCGGAGAGGGCTTCCACGTCGGACGCGGGGCGCCCTCGGAAGCCGGTAAGCAACTTGGCGGCCTTGAGCCTGCCGATCATGGCGCGGGCACCTTCGGGTGAGAGCGGGGCCAGCTCAAGCGAAACGTCGCGCAGCAGCTCCACGAACACGCCGCCGAGCCCCACCATGACCGCCGATCCGAACCCGCCGTCACGGTTCACGCCGACAATGGTTTCCGCCACGTCGCCGGATTTGCCGCCCGCGCTCCGCACCATGCCTTGCACGAGCATCCCCTCGCGCCGCGCGTCCGCGTGGTGCAGGGCAAGGATGCCTTCAAGCTCGCGCCATGCCGCCGCGAATTCCGCGCCGGTGCGGAGGTTGAGCTTGACGAGGCCTGTCTCGGTCTTGTGCGCGATGTCGGGGGAGGCGGCTTTCAGGGCGACGGGATAGCCGATGCGCCCGGCTGCCGCCATGCCTTCCTCAAGCGAAACCGCAAGCTCCTCGTGATCTATGGCGATCCCGAAATGGCGCAGCAGGCGGGCGGAAAGCGCGTAGGGCAATACGCCCGAACTGGCGTCGAGTTCCGAAGCCAGTTCGGGGGGGAGTATGGAAGGAGTGGGGGAATCCTTCCGGGGGTAGGGAGATGCCGTTTTCGCCGCGCGCGCGGCGCACCAGTCTATCCAGCGCCGGATGGCGGGGATGCCCGCGCCGCTGCCCTGCACCACGGGGACGTTGCCTTGTGCGAGGATATCGCCGATGGCCGGATCGATGCCGCCGGAGATATTGGAAACGACGATGACCGGCTTGCCGGAGGCGGCGCGCACGGCGACGGCGGCGCGGGCCACGTCTGAGAACTGCTCCACCTGTTCGGGGGCCATGTTGCCGGGGATGTCCTGCGAGACGATGAGCGTTTCCACATCCTCCTCGGCGGCGAGGATGCCGAGGCTGGCGGGGTAGGCCTCGCGCAGATCGCCGCTGCCCCACGCGTCGAGGGGGTTGGCGATGGGGGCGTAGGGCGGGAGCACCTTGCGGAGCCGTTCCTTCCCGGCCTCGGAAACGGGCGGGAAGACGAGGCCGCTGTCCGCGCACACGTCCGCCAACATGCCCATTTCGCCGCCGGAAACCGTGGCCATCCCCACCTTCGGCGAACCGGCGGAAAGGCCGCGCAGCCCGCTGAACAGGACGGCGGTTTCGAGCAGGTCGTCGAGGGTGTTGACCCGCATGACGTTGGCACGGCGGAAAAAGGCGTCGAGTATCCGGTCGCTTCCCGCGATGGCCCCGGTATGGGTGGCCGCCACGCGGCAGGCGAGTTCCGAGCGCCCGACCTTGAGCGCGATGACGGGCTTGCCCTTTTCCGCGGCGCGGGAGCACGCGGCGGCGAAGGCTTCCGGGTCGCGGATGGTTTCGATGAAGAGGGCGATCACATGCGTGGCGTCGTCGTCGACCAGATAGTCCATGTAGTCGGCGAGCCCGAGGGCCGCTTCGTTGCCGGAGGAAATGAGGCGGGAGAACCCGGCCATGCGGTTGGCGTTGCCGAGCGCCAGCAGCACCGCGCCGCTCTGGGCGATGACGCCGATGTCGCCGGGGCGGAACGCCTGCGGGAGCGGGGCGCTGTACATGCAGGTCTTGTCGGTGATGTTGGCATAGCCCACGCAGTTGGGGCCGCAGAACAGCAGGCCGGACTCATGGCAGAAATCGTGGATGCGCCGCTGCATGGCCCGGCCTTCCCCGCCCGTTTCGGCAAATCCGCTGGCAAAACCCCAGACCCCCTTGACGCCTGCGGCGTGCGCCTCCTCAAGCATGGGCAGCAGCGAACGGCTGCCCAGCAGCACGGCGGCGCAGTCCGCCGGGGCGGGGAGATCGCGCAGGGACGCGTAGCAGGGGTACCCAAAGATTTCCTTATACTTTGGGTTGATGGGATACACCGTACCCGTATAGCCGAGGCGCTGCATGTTCCTGAGGACGATGGAACCCGCCCCGCCGTTGGGGGATGCGCCGATCACCGCGATGGAGCGTGGCGTGAACAAGGGATCCAGTTTCCAAGGGGATTTTTTCACGGGAGACTCCTTTGTCCGGCGGTCAGGGGAGTGCCTTGCGGCGTTCTGGTTTGGGACACCGGCTGTTTTTTTGTTGTTCACTATATGAACTTAAATTCATAATGCGAAAATATGAGGTTCGCCAAAAGAAGTCAAGCGGCAGGTCCGAAAAAGGGGAGCCTTGCCGAAAGATTTTTGCTTTTTCCTTATCATATGCAGTTCAAAGCGTTTTTTGCTCGGAAGGCGGGATGTGGGCAGGCTGCCTGCTGCCGCCGCGCTTGGCGTGGGGGGAAAGGCGGCCCGGCCTTCCTGCAGGATAGGCACCGTTGGCGGGAAAGCCGGTGCGGGCAGGAAGGCGGGGGAGGCGCCGCGGCGCAATGAGGATGCGCGCGGATGGGCCGGTTTCTGTGGAAAGGTACTTTGTCACGTATCCACGCATGGATAGGAACAAGTTGCGTTTGGCGTCGTGGGCGTCGTTGCCTTCACCCGTATCACCGTGGGGATAGGCGCAAGGGGAGGCCCGTTGGCGCATGGCCCGCCGGGCTGGTCATGGTGCCCGCCGGGCTTGCTTCTTTCAAAACATCCAATCCGGAAGCAGGGCGGCAGGAGGCAGGCGGGACGGAAAAGCGCTTGCGGGGGGATTGAAGAAAAAAGCTGTAAACTGTAATATTATTAAATAGATATGATCTTATATTTCCAACTTGATAATGTGTTCCGCGCGTTCCCCGCCTGCCAGGGCTGTATGGGGATCGTTTCTTTGCCGGTTTTCTTCCGTTCGCCCGTGTGGGCGTATCAATGGGCGGCGTTGAGGAGCGCCCCGCAAAAGGTTTCCGGGCTTCCGGTAAAGCGATGGAGGAGGCGAGGCGGTACAGGCAATCCCTTTTGGGTTTTCCCTATGCCCATGAAGGCTTGGGGAACCGGCACACCGCAGCCGCCAGCCGCAAACAGGCCGCTTGCCAGGGCGATACATGCCGGATGGCATCCGTCCCCGTTGGGGGGGGCGCCGCCGTACGGTACCCTCTGAAAACCCGTATGAAATTTTGTATGGCAATAAATTGGCTATGGTCAGGTGGCGGAAAATGTCCGCCATGCTTCGTTGTGTTTTTCCATTGAAATTTTCGTGATGGATACGGTGCCGCCCCTCTTGACATCACGTGAGGAACCAGTTTAGTTTTATATTACAAAATGAATTTCATATAGTGAACTAAAAAACGCCACGGCAAACACCAGCAAGCGGGCCTTCCCATTGCCTCGGGAAGCGGCCCGCACAAGGAACGGGGAAACGCGAAAGCGCCTCCATATGCGGTTGATGCAAGCCGGAAACCCTGGGGTTTCCCGGTGCGAGAGAACCCTCAACAGAGGAGTCACAGTATGAACCGGTTACATGTTCTTGTCTTGTTGGCTGCAATGGCCTGTACGGGGCTCGTGATGGGGACGGTGAAGGCCGAAGCCGCCGATTCCGGCAAGGAACTGCGTGCCGCGGTCAACGCCACGGCCCCGCCTTTCGCCTTCATGGAAAACGGGAAACTGGTGGGATTCGAGGTGGATCTGCACGCGGAAGTGGCCAAGCGCATGGGCAAACAGCTTGTGATGACGAACATTCCTTTCGCCGGGCTCGCCCCGGGGCTCCAGGCCAAGAAGTGGGATGCCGCCGGGAATACGTGGATCAACAAGGAACGCCTTGTCATGATGGACTTTTCCGATCCGTGGGTTGACGCTCAGCTCGCCTTTGTGACCCGGAAGAACGACGCCATCACCAGCCCGGAACAGCTCAAGGGCAAGACCGTGGGCGCCGAGGCGGGCACCGCCGAACAGCGCTGGCTTGACGCCAACCAGGAAAAGTACGGCCCGTACACCATCCGCACCTACGACCGCTCCATCGACATCCTCATGGATCTCATGAACAAGCGGCTCGACGCCTACCTGCGCGAACAGACCCGCGCCCTCTATCAGATCAAGAATTACCCCATGCTCGGCGTGGCCTTCCCCGTGGGCGACGTGTTCGTTCAGGGCGTGGCCTTCCGCAAGGGCGATCCCCTGCGCGACGAATACAACACGATCCTCAACAGCATGAAGCGGGACGGGACGCTCGCCGCCCTGTACGAAAAGTGGCTCGGCACGAAGCCCGGCCCCGATTCTTCCACTGTGCACGTGTACACGACCCCCTGGCAGCCGAAATAACCTTTTTGGGGCGGCGTTCCAGCGCCGCCCTTCCCGGCGGAGGACGCAATGCAGGCAGAGAACACACACTCGCGGCAGAAGCGGCAACGGCTCTGGTATCAGCGTGACGGATTCCTGTGGGGGCTGGTGGTCGCCCTCATCGCGGCCGCGTGGGGCCTTCTCCCACCGGCGGGAACCTCGCTCGGCATCGGCGGCTGGCTTGGCATGGGCCTGTATATGCTGCTCGCGGCCGTCCCCATGATTGTGACCACAATGGACAAAAGGCGCCCGCAACTGGCGGGGACGGCTGCCGCGCTCGGCTTCCTCGGTTTGCTCGGGCTGGTGTTTTACCGGTACTCCGGGGCACAGTGGGATATGCTCGGCATGATGTTCTTCAACAGGGAACTCATCGTCGAAACGTGGCCCATCCTGCTCGGCGGGCTTGAGAATACGCTGCTGATCTTCATCTGTTCGGCCGTGCTGTCCGTGACCATCGCGCCGATCATCGCGATCATCCGCACCCTGAACAACCCGATCTTCAACTGTGCCATCGACGCGTTCGTGGATGTGTTCCGCTCGCTGCCCATCCTCGTGCTGGTCATCTTCATCTACTATGCGCTGCCGTTCCTTGAAATCCACAGCACGCCCTTTGCGGCGGGCGTGTGCGGGCTTTTCCTCAGCGCGCTGGCCTTCATGATCGAATACTTCCGGGCCGGGATCGAATCCGTGAGCCGGGGGCATGTGGAGGCGGCCCGTTCCCTCGGGCTCGGCGTGATCCAGACCATGCGCTTCGTCATCCTGCCGCTTGCGATCCGCGTGGTGCTGCCGCCGCTCACGGGGCATCTGGTGGGGCTGCTCAAGGCCACGGCCTTCGTCTCCGTGGTGGGTATGCCCGAACTGCTCAAGCGGGCCATGGAAATCGTGGAATGGAAGGCCAACCCGACCCCCCTCGTCACCATCACCATCATGTATCTGATACTGCTTCTGCCGCTCATGTACGGAAGCACGTTGCTCGAAAGGAGACTCGCGAGATGGACAACACCGCATCGTGCATGATCGAAGTCTGCGACCTGCATAAGCATTATAAGGATGTTCATGTCCTGCGCGGCATCAGCACCACCGTCGCCAAGGGTGAGGTCTGCGCGGTCATCGGCCCCTCGGGATCGGGCAAGAGCACGTTCCTGCGATGTCTGAACAGGCTGGAGGAAGCCAGCTCCGGCGAGATTTTCATCAATGCCCAGGAGATCACCGACCCCCACCTGAACCTCAACAAGATGCGCGAGAACATCGGCATGGTGTTTCAGGGGTTCAACCTGTTCCCGCACATGACCGCCATCCAGAACATCATGCTGGCCCCGGTCAACGTGCGCGGCCTCTCCCATAAGGAGGCCGAAGCGTACGGCATGGAGCTGCTCTCCAGAGTCGGGCTCGCCGACAAGCACGCCTCCTACCCCGACATGCTTTCGGGCGGGCAGCAGCAGCGCGTGGCCATCGCCCGCGCGCTCGCCATGCGCCCCGAAGTCATGCTCTTCGACGAGCCTACCAGCGCCCTTGACCCGGAAATGATCGGGGAAGTCCTTGAAGTCATGATTGATCTGGCGAAGCAGGGCATGACGATGGTGGTGGTGAGCCATGAAATGTCCTTTATCCGCGAAGTGGCGGATAAGGTGCTCGTGCTGGCCGACGGCGTGATCATCGAGGAAGGATCGCCGCAAGAGGTCTTCACCAACCCCCGGCACGAACGCTGCAGAAGTTTTCTCAGCAAGATCCTGTGAGGCCTGCCATGTCCAGAGATCCGCATCCGGCAGAGGCCGGAGGGGTTCCGCGTCCGCGCCGCCGCGCACGTATCGCCGGCCCCTGGTACCATTCGCCGAAAGCCGCCCTGTCCGGGCTTGCCGTCCTGATCGCGTGGGGGCTCCTCCTGCCCGGCGCGACGCCCGTGGGCGGCGGCATGAGCACGCTGGGGAGCCTTTCGCTGTTCGGCTATGCCCTCTTTTCCATCGTCGGCGGCATCGTCTTCCTGTCCAACAGGAACCTGGGGCGGGTGCTTTCCTCCTGCGCCGCCGTGGGGCTCCTCCTGCTCTGGGGCTGGCTCTTCGTCCGTTATTCCGGCGCGGACTGGTCGCGGCTGGCCTACGTGTTCTTCAATTTCGAGATCCTCGGCGAAAGCGGGATGAAGGCACTGGCGGGCGGGTTCATGACCACGCTTGAGGTGGGGATCATCGCCACGCTGTGCGCCTTCTGGCTCGGCGTTTTCCTGACCCTCGTGCGCTTCTTCGAGAACAAGGTCATGACCGGGTTCGTCAAGGTGTACGTGGATGTGTTCCGTGCCCTGCCCACCATCGTGCTGGTGTCCCTTATCCATTACGGCGCGCCGTTCATCGGCATCTACCTGCCGCTGATGGTATCCGGCATCCTGACCCTCACCCTGAACCACAGCGCGTTTTTCAGCGAAATCCTGCGTTCGGGCGTCAGCGCCGTGGGGCATGGGCAGCTTGAGGCGGCGCGCTCCCTCGGGCTCGGCACCTTCAAGACCTTCCGGCTCATCGTTTTCCCGCAGGCCTTCAAGACCGCCATGCCGCCGCTGACCGGGCAGTTCGTGGCGCTGCTCAAGGAAACCGTCATCTGTTCCGTGGTCGGCATCCCGGAACTGCTGCGCGAGGCGCTTGTGGTGCAGTCGTGGACGGCCAACCCGACGCCGCTGATCATCGCCACCATCGGCTACCTGCTCCTGCTGGTGCCGCTGACCCGGCTCTCCCGCTACCTTGAGGTACGCATGTCCACCGTCCGCCAGGCCTGTTGACGGGGGCAGCGGGATTTCGTGAAAGGCGGCAGCCGCCGCGCAACAGGCAATACTGTGTGAACACAAGGAGTATACATGCAAGCATCCATTCAATCCCGGCTCGCCGGAGCCATGCGGGAGCAGGGTATGCGGAGCCTCCTGCTGGCCGATCCCGAAAATTTCGGGTACGTGGCCGGCCCCATGCTCCCCTATGTCAAACAGACCCCGGACAGGGCCGTCCTCGCCCTGTTCGAGCCCGGAACGGACGAGGCGGCCTGCACCTGCTGGCTGTATCCCGATCTGGCCCAGCCCGCCGAAGCGCAGCTTGCCAAGGAACCCTCCGCCGTCTGCGTGGCCGTGGCGGAAGATGCCGTGGGCGCGGATTGCCTTATCCGCCGCCTCAAGGAAAGCCGCTCCGATCTGGACGGCGTGGTCGGCGTTGATTTCAGCCAGACCGCCGCTTCCGTATTCGACGCCCTGCGCGCGGCCTTCCCCGGCTGTTCGTTCAAGGATGCGGGCCCCATGCTGCGCGGCCTGCGCCTTGTGAAGCTCCCCGAGGAAATCGACCGGATCGAAATGGCCTGCCGCCAGGTGGATACCGGCATCATCGGCGCGATCAACCACATGGAGGGCGCGCATTCGGGCAGCGCCTACCGCAAGGGCTTTTACACCGTGCCCGAATTCATCGAGCGGGTACGCATCCACGCCTATGAGGGCGGCACAAGCATGAGCGGCAACATGGCGGCGGTGGCTGGGGAAGCCATCGGCGCCAACTATATGCCGCAGCGCGGTTTCCTTCCCCCGGAAGGGCTCTGCCGGATCGAATATGCCTGCTGCCACGGCGGGTACTGGGGCGTCACCGCGCGCATGATCCACATAGGCGAGGACATGGACCCGCGCGTCCGCAGCGCCTGCGCCGACAACCTGAGCCTCAAAATGCTGGCGCTCGACATGCTCCGCCCCGGCGTTGCCTGTTCGGATATCCATGGCGCGGTGGTGAAGGAAGCCGCAAAGCGGGGCATCCCGCTTTCCAGCGCTTCCGGCATAGGCCACGGCGTCGGGCGCGGGGAGATCGAAGGGCCGTACCTCGCCGCCGACGATCCGACCGTGCTCTGCGAGAACATGGTCATCGCCCTTGATGTGGCGACACTGGGCCCGGAAGGGGAACTCCTCCGCTCCATCGACATCTATGCCGTGGAAAAGGATGGGCCGCGCCTCCTGAGCTGGCATCGGAACTGGGACATGCCCTACATGATCACAGGGTTCCGTAGCGCCCACTAAGGGAGCACGCGCCCGTGGAAGATCGAACCGCCATCCCCGCCCTCCCCGCAACAGGGAAAGGCACCGCTACACGACCGCCCGGCCGGGCGGGAATGGCCGGCTTCCGGCTTTTGATGCCGGGAAACGGCAAGCCATTGCCGACAGAGCCAAGGAGAAGAACTTGAATACGACCGTACTTGAAAAGATCCAGTCGGAACTGGAGCGCTCGGGCTGCGATGCGTTCCTTTTGTCCGGCGGGGACAACATGCGTTACGCGGCGCAGGTGCACCTCCCGTTCACGGACGAGCATCCGGGCCTCGCATTCGTCCTGTTCGCCAAAGGCAGGCTCCCCCTCGTCCTGAGCCCGTCCCTCTGGGCCAGAAGCTGGGAACGGGGCATCATTTCGGATGTCCGCGCCTATCCGGGAAGCCTTGATGCCACGCACGCCGCTGCGGAACTGGCGGCTTTCCTCCGCCCGCTGGGGCTGGCCTCCATAGGGCTGGACATGAACCGCGCCAGCGTGGCCCTGCGCGATGCCCTGGGCGAATGGGCGCTCACGGACATTTCCGCCGCGATCAGCGCCATACGCCAGATCAAGAGCGCGGAGGAGGCGGCTTTCCTTGAGGATCTCGCCTACCGCGCCGACCATGCCATCCTGGGGGCCGCCCATCACAGCCTCGCCTGTGACGCCCGTGCGGAAAAGGGGCAGGCGGAGCTCATCCGTATGCACGCCCTTGAACGGGGCTTTGAGGCCGTCGGCTATAACGGGATTTCCCAGTCCGCCACCGGAGCCCATGCCAAAGACTATTGGGCCGAGTCGCCCAAGTTCGGCATCGGGCAGGGCAAGAAGACGGCCCGCGACGAAATGAACCGCCTTGACCTTCAGGCGTCGCTGAACGGCTATTGGGCGTTCGGCTCGCGGCTCATGACGATGGGCTGGCCCCTGCCGGAACAGACGAAAGCGTATGAAGGGCTTGTCGCCATGCGCAAGGCCGCCCTCGCCGCCGTGCGGCCCGGCGCGACCTGCGCGGATCTCTACGCCGCCATGCTGGACGCGGCGGAGCGGGCGGGCGTCACCCCCGTCACCGGCGTCCACTGGGGGCACGGCATCGGCGTCGCCTCGCAGGAGGCCCCGTGGATCGCACCGGGCGATGCCACCGGGCTCAAGGAAGGCATGGTGCTGGTGCTGAACCCGCATGTGCTGGGCCCCGGCGGAACCATCCTGTACTCCCGCGACACGGTGCTGTTGGATTTCAACGGCTGCAAGATCCTCGGCTGGTACAAGGACTGGCGCGAGCCGTACGTCGCGTCCGACTCCTATTACAGCGGCGGCGGTTGATATGGGCACGGTTACGCGTATCGGGCGCGGCCCCGCAGGGCTCCCGTTCTCGCGCATGACCCTCAAGGACGGCCGGTTCTTCCTGTCCGGGCAGGTGGCCCAGAACCCCGAAACGGGGCGCATCGACCATCCCGGCTGCTATGAGCAGTCCCTCACCGTGCTCGGGAATATCCGCGGGATCCTTGCCGAAGCCGGGTTTGCCCCGGAACAGGTGGCGAAGATGACCGTCTTCCTCACGGACATGGGCCAGAAGGATGCGTTCGACCGGGCGTTCGAGCGGGTTTTCCGCCGCGTTCCGGAGGAAGGGGATGCCCCCGGCTCCCCTGAAGGTTCCGGCACCGGGGAAGGCGGCGCGGGGCTGTCCTGCGCCCCGGCCTGCACCTGCGTCGGCGTGGCCGCGCTTCCGAACCCCGCCGCCGTGGTTGAAGTGGAACTTGAAGGTTTTGCCGGATGACGGCCGTTCGTGGCAGCTCCCCCCGCCCGAACGCATCCGGCTTCCCGCCCGCAGCGGTTTTATTGGAACCGCTGCGGGCGGGGCTCCTGATCTCCAATGCGCCTCTTTCCGACGTCTGTGGAGGGCCTTTTTCCGCGCCTCCCTTGTGAGGGGAAGGTTGCCCGCAGAGGCTGCCTCCGGGCGCGATGCTCCGTGGGCCGGGTTTCCGCCCGTGCCCCGTATGAAGGCTGTCCCCGCGCGGCGCTTCCCATCCAAGCCAGCCTGACGTGCGGCGCCGCTCCTCCATCAAAAGCCGTAACAGGCTGCCTCTGAAGGATATGTTATGCCCAATTGCACCTTTCACATCGTGGATGCGTTTACTGCGGTGCCATTTACCGGCAACCCCTGCGCCGTGGTGACGGACGCCGACGGCATCGATCCCTCCGACATGCTGCGCATCGCGCGCGAGACCAACGCCCCGGAAACGGCGTTCGTGTTGGCCTCCGACAAGGCGGACGTGCGTGTCCGCTATTTCATGCCGCGCGGGGAAATCCCCTTTGCGGGGCATCCCACCATTGCCACGGGGCACCTTTTGCGGGAACTGGGCGTGCTCAAGCCGGGCACCGCGCGGTTCGAGTTCGCCATCGGCGTGCTGCCCGTGGACATCCGCCCCGACAGGGTGATCATGACCCAGCCCCCCGCCGTCCCGGACACGTGCGCCGACGCCGGGACAATGGCCCAAGCGCTCGGGCTTCAGGCTTCCGATCTCCGGGAAGGGCTTCCGTGCCAGCTCATGCGGGGGGGCGTCAGCTTCCTGATGGTTCCCGTCCGGGAGCTTGCGGCGCTCCGGCGGATCAACATGGACAGGCCCGCCCTCAAAGCTGTTTTGGCGCCCCTCGGCGTGTCGGCGGCGTACGTGTTCGCCCCCGAAGGCGTGGAGCCTGAAACGGATGTGCACGCCCGGCTTATCGATCCGGACAACGCCGGGGAAGATCCTTTCACCGGATCGGCCGCCGGGTGCATGGCTTCCTACATGCACGCGCACGGGCTGTGTTCCGGGACGCGCATCCGGCTTGAGCAGGGCCATATCCTCGACCGCCCGGGAACCGGGGAACTGGAACTGATCCTTGCTTCCGATAGCGGGAAGCTCGATGCCGTGCGCCTCGGTGGAACGGCGGTGAGCTCCGCCAGCGGCACGCTCCGCTGGTAAAGGCACGAAGCCAACGGCGCCATCCGAAAGGCACGATAACGCATCAGGGGAGCTTCCTTCAGGAAAGCTCCCCTTCATTATGCCTGCCCGCGGGGAGGCCATCCCTTCTTTTTCGTGCCCGCCTCCCACGGCCAAAGCTGTTTTAAGGGCATCAGCCTTTGCGCCATGCGCCGATCAGCCTTTCAAAAGGCCCCATGAGGCTGGCGAAGCGGGTTTCGGCATCCGCGCCGAAGGAACCGGGGCGGAGGCTGGCGAGGATGAGGATGGCGTGCAGGCCCTGCTCCGTATAGAACGGTTTGGCGAAATAGGAGCGGATGCCGTGTGGGGCGAACAGCACCCAGTCGATGGACTTGATGCTGTCCAGCGTATCCTCCACGGTGAGCGAGCGCAGGCCGAAGCGTTCGATGTCCTGTGCGATGGTGCCTTCGTAGGCGTGTTCCGCGCCCCAGCGCAGCTCGCGGAAGGCGGGGCCCGCGCCGTACACGACGACCTGCCCCTTGTGGGACTGGATGTCGGAAAAAAGGAGGCCGTCCAGCTCTCCGGCGTAGGGGGCGAAAAGGCTTTCCAGCCCCTCGCGGAGCGGGCGGGGCGCGGTTTGGGCGTCTTCCTCGGAAGGCGGACAGGCCGCGCTTTTCCGGTTTTCGGGGATGTTCAGGAGCGCCACGCGCACGACCCGCCCTTCCCCCGCGCCGCCGCAGGGGGTGAGGCGTACCTTGGCGCTGAACAGGCCGCGCTGGGCGTTGCTGAACGTGAGCGTGCCCGCCCACGCGTCGTTGGCAAGGGCTTTGTTCCCGGCTTCAAGCAGCTTTTCGGCAAGCCCGCCGGGGGCGATATCGGCGAGGCCCAGGGTGTTGGGATCGCGGGATGCCGCCGCGAACAGGCTGCGGGCCGCGTCGTTGATGATCAGCAGCCCGCGCGTGGGGATGTCGAGCGCGAAGACGGGATAGCCGATGCCGCCGATGTCCATCTGGCAGGTCCCGGGCCGCCCGTCCGCCGAATACGCCGCCGGGAGGAAGGCTTCCTTGAGGAACCCGTAATAAAGCGAGTCGTTTTCGCCGGGCCAGCCTTGCAGGATGTACGTCCCGTTGCCGTTCGTCAGCCGGAAGGTGACGGCGGCGGGGCGGCGGGCGGTGAGCATGTCCCAGAATTCCATGAGCAGGGCGTGATCCTCGCGCCGTACGGCTTTTTTCCGGTAACGGGCGTCCTTGAGCAGGCGCGGCACGTCGAGGCCGGGGATGCTCCAGCGGTTGAAGACCTTGAGGCGGGAATGGGGGATGTCGATGCTCCAGATCAGGCCGGGAAATCCGGCGATCCACGGGGAAAACTGCTGCATGCGAAGCTCCGGTGTTTGGGGCATTGTGATGGATTTCGAAAGAAAGGCAAGAGCTGGCCGAGGGGGGATCGGGGCGCCGGGCTTCCCGGGGAGCTGCCGGAGGGGAAGGAAGAGGTGGGAGGCCGGATAGTATTGGTTCATCCAATTGGGCGCATACCCGGCAAAAAGGCCTGTTAGAGCCCGAAAAGGAGGCCTTCCGGTAGGCAAAAGGGGCCGCATGGCCGTCTTTTTTGGTTTCCAGCGGCTATCTGGTCCAACCACTTTTACCGTTGAAGGCATGTAAAAACAATGCGTTGTATGCATATAGCGCAATTTTGAAAAAAGAGTTGATCGGATTTGCCGGGGGCCCGTATGCTGAAGGCATGAGAATCATTCCATAGCCGTTCCCACAACAGCGGGCAAGGACTGCATGGACAAGCAGGAATGCATAGAACGACAGCTGGAAAGCGCTCTCTTGGAAGGCCGCTGGGGGGTGTTTGAGCGCCTCCCGTCCGAACGCGGCCTCGCCGAGGCTTTCGGCGTGAACCGGGCCACGGTGCGCGCGGCGCTGCGGGCGCTGGCGGGCCGGGGCATCCTTGAAACGCGGCGCGGCAGCGGGACCGTGGTCCGGGCCCTGCCGGGCGATGCGCGCCATGCCGCCGGGACGTTCGCGGATTATCTCGCCGCGTTCCGCATCCTCATGCCGCCTCTGGTGGCCGCGTCCCTGCCCGCCGTGTCCCCGTCCGTGATTCTCGAACTGGAGCGTTTGCTCCCCTCCGCCGGAGCCTCGCTCCGCAACGGAGACATGAAGACCTTTATCCAAGCGCAGATCCGCTTTTTTTCCATATTGATCCGAGTATTGGGCAATCCGCGCCTCGAGGACGCGGCCAGCCGCGTCCTGCCTGACGGTCTGGCGCTGGCGCGGCTGCTGCAGGAGTGCACGCTGCCCCAGTGCGAGAACGTGTTCGCGCAGCTGGCGCGGCTGTTGAGCGCCCTGCGCCACGCCGACGCCGGGGCCGCAGCCAAGGCCGTGGAGGGGTATGCCACCATCCTGCTGGCCTTGCAGGAGGCGCGATGAGCCGTATGAGCCGCCGTGCCTTTCTCGGGTTCCGGTTCTCCGAGGAGGATGCCGGGACGCGGGACGTGCCGGGAGGGGTTCCCCCGGAAACGCCCCTGCCCCCGGAATTCAGCCCGGCGATGCTGCGGGCCGAGGCCGAGCGGCTCGGGCTGGACCCGGATCGGATAGGAGCCGGGGAACTTGCCTCGGCGGTTATGCGCGCCATGTATGCCCGCGCTCCGGAAGGGGCAGGGCGGACCGGATAAGGGAGCTCCGCAAGGGCGGGGCGCAAGTCATGCATCCGAGGAGGATAACGATGTCAGGACAGCAACAGATTCCCTATCTTGAGGAACGCAAGCTCATCAAGCGATGGAGCGGCCCGTGGCCCATGTTGGCGAACATGGCGTTCACCCTGCTGATTTTCGCCGTGACGTGGTGGGTGTTTCAGGACCCGCGCGGGATCATGCGTTTCTACACGCCGTATGTCGGCTACAACTATTGCCGCTGGTGGCTGATCATCCTGATCTGGATGGCCTACATTTTCGACTTCTGGCCGTTCCGGCGCGACTGGGTACGCAGCGCCCACCCGCTCCAGAAGGGGCTCGTGCTGGCGCTGGTGTCCGTGGGCATCATGATCGCCATGATCCACGGCTTCTTCGAGGGCGTGCTCGGCAACCTCGCCTTCGCCTATTTCAACCCGGCGCAGCTCCAGAAGCTCGGCCTCACCGACTTCTACTCGACGGAATACGCGGCGCAGGCCTGCATGATGTTCGCGGTCATCGCCTCGTGGATCAGCCCGGCGTGGCTCGTGGCGCTCGAGGGCCAGCCGTGGGCGGGGCTTTCCCAGCCCGTGCGCGGGTTCAGCATCTGGCTCGGCACGTTCTGCCTCAGCCTGCTCATCTATTTCATGACCATGCACAACCACATGGGCATCCTGTATTACCCGTGGCAGTACTTCACCGCCATCTGCCCGCCGTATTGGGAGCATTTCGCGGAAACCGTGTCCGCCAACTTCCACGTGGCGTGGATCATGTGCTGCACCGTGGTGGTGTGGTTCATGGAAGGCATCTGGGAGCGCTTCCCGTTCACCATGATCAAGACCCCGTGGCTGCGCCGTCTGGCCCTGTTCTTCGGGATCATCGCCATCTCGTGGGCGCTGTGCATGTTCTTCTGGTACATGCAGGAGCTCGTGTGGGGCGACGCCATCCGCGGACACCGCCGCGACGCGGCCCCCGACTGGCGCTGGCTGCATGTGGGCGAGACGGCTATCTTCTTCCTCGTCCCGGCCCTGTTCCTCCAGTTCTACTGCGGCAACTGGCCCAACCGCTTCAGCACGCCGATCAACGTGCTCGTCCGTTCCCTGCTGGTGACGCTCGGCGGCATCGCGATCTACTGCCTCTACTACAAGTACGCCCATTTCGTGCTCGGCACCCAGAAGGGCTTCTCGCACCCGCAGCAGTTCCCCATGATCCCCATGATCTGGCTGATCAACATCTGGCTGATCAACTGGTGGTTCATGGACGGCTGGCCGGGCTGGCGGCGCGAATTCAAGACCGCCGAGGACTTCGCCGCCGAGGAGCGCCATCTGGCCGCCAACGCCGCATGGAACCCCGCCATGCTGCCCGGCGTGATCATCGGCCTCGTCGTGGGCGTGATCGCCTACTTCGCCATCGTGGCCCTGCTGCCCCTGGCGAGCGCAACTTTCACTCTGGTTCAATAGGAGGGACGATATGGACAGACGCGAATTCATGAAGGGCGCCGCGCTCGGCGTGGGCGCGGGCGTGCTCGGCTCCATGGGTCTGTACTCGTATTCGCCGCTCCGCAGGGCCTTCCTTCCCGAAGTGAAGCGCGGCACGGCGGACATCGGGGTGTGCAAGTCGGTCAAGGTCACCAACATCTCCGAAACGAGCTGGTTCGACAACGGCATCTTTATGAACGACGTGACCGGCGCGGGCGGGCTGCTCGTGGACCAGTACACCTTCAACTGGGCGCCCTTCGGCAACGGCAAGGGCGTGGGCAAGGGGACGTTCGAGGAGGGCCTCAAGCGGATCAAGCACCTCCTGCCGCACAAGATCGACGAGGCGTGGGCCATCGCCAAGGAAAACTGCGTCCATGCCGACAACGCGGGCGGCTACTCCTGCCTCGTCGAGATCGAGAGCATGGAAGGCGAGACAACCCGTTACCTGTTCGATACCGGGTGGAATTACGACTGGATGGACACGTGCTTCAAGCGCGAGGGCATCGACGTCATGCTTGCCGACAACAAGATCGACGCCTTCATCCAGACCCATGAGCACATGGACCACTACTGGGGCTTCCCCGTGGTCACCAAGTACAATCCCAACATCCACGTCTACACGCCCAACACCTTCTACCCGGCGGGCAAGGAATACCTGAAGGCCTGCGGGCATGTGGGCAAGTGGACGGAAGTGCCGAAGGGCCTGCACACGCTCCAGCCCGGCGTGGCGCTCTATCAGTTCGACTGCCCGATCATCTTCAAGGTGTTCGGCGAGATGTCGCTGTACTGCAACGTCAAGGACGTGGGCTTGGTGAGCATCACCGGCTGCTGCCATCAGGGGATCATCCTCTTCGCGGACACGGCCTACAAGGAGCTTGCCTACGAGAAGGATCAGTTCTACGGCCTGTACGGCGGGCTGCATATCTCGCCCTTCGACGACTGGGACCCGAAGTACGACGACCTCGTCATCGGGCTCAAGAAGTGGAACCTCCAGCAGGTCGGCTGCAACCACTGCACGGGCCTCATCACCGCCCAGAAGTTCGTGGACGCGGGCTATCCGGTGGTGAAGGGCACGGCCCGGTTCCGCTCCAAGACCACCAACTACCTCGGCAACGGCGACGTCATCAAGTTCCCCGCCTAAGATGAGAAGGTATTGGGGAAGGGAGGGAAAACGCCTCTGAAGAAAGGGCCGCGCTTTTCCCTCCCTTCCCCAAACCCGCCGGCGCGGAGCCCGTCCCTCCATTTCCCAAGGTTTTTTTGTGTATCGGCTCCCTGTTCGCGTGCGTTTTTACTTGCTGAAATGGTGTTCCTGTTCCGTTTTCCCATTCGGTTTGTGTCTGGTTGCTGCCTGTTTCATCCGCCGTTTTTTGGCGTGGATCGCCTTTGAAAGAATGCCGTTTCAAAACGGAACGGCTTAGCCCATGACGGGGCGGGGCCGTGTCCCACGGGACGGGCTCCGTCCCGGCCCCGGAGCCCGCGATGCGACTTGAAACACTCCTTCCCCGGCCCCTCGACCCCTGCGGCGGGTCCGAGTGCGCCACGCTCATGGGGGCCCTCATCGCCGCCATCCATCTGGATCGCCGCCGCGCCCGCGCGCTGGGCTGGCGGGGGGTGCGCCCCTCCGGTTCGCTGCTGCCCGCATGGACCTGCCGTGTGGCCGGGAGCGGGCTCGTGTTCGGGCTGGTCTTCTTGGGCGAGGACGCGGACGGAGGCGCACTGCGCGGCACGTTCGCGGCCTACGCCTTCCCGCTCCCTGACGACCCCCTTCTTGAGGTTTTTCCGCTGGAAGCCCTGCGCCTTGCCGTGGACCCCGGCTACGGCGACCGCATCCGGGCGCTTTCGGAGCACGCCGAAACGCTCTCCCCATTCCGAATCGGCACGGTTTCGCTGCGGGCCGCCGTCGACGGCTCCGGGCTGTCCCTGACCCTGTCCGCCCCGGCCCGCCTGCGCATGGCGGCGCTGGACGGCGTGGCGGCTTTTTCCGGCGGGCAGCGCTGGCTCGTGGAGCCGGGCGGCTGGGAAACGGACGTGCCCGCCTTCCGGCTGCTCCTGCGCCCGTTCGCGGCCTTGTCGGCCACGGCCGAAAGCCTGCTTGGGGACCCCGCCCGCGTGTCGTTGGACGGCGAGGCGGCCCCGATCCCCGGTTTCGACGCCGCCGGGAACATCCGGCACATCCCCGGCGGGACAGGGCGGGAACTCCGGCTCACGGCGGCGTTCGGCAGCGCCGGAGCCCAAGGGCGTCCCCTCGCCCGCCTGCCCCTGCGCCACAAGCCGCTTGAGGAGGAATCCGGCCTGCCCGTGCTGCACATCCTCACCGGCTTTCTCGGCTCGGGCAAAACCACATTCCTGCGGCAATGGCTGGATTTCCTGCACGGGCGTGAGCGCTATACGGGCGTCATCCAAAATGAATTCGGAGAAATCGGGCTTGACGCGGCGCTTCTGCGCGGCGAAACCCAGGTGGAGGCGCTCGATGAGGGGTGCGTGTGCTGTTCGCTGGCGGACAGCCTGCGTCCGGGGCTGCTGCGGCTCATCGGGGACATGCCCGCCGAGCAGTTCATATTGGAAACTACGGGGCTGGCGAACCCCGCCAACGTCATGGAAGCGCTGTCCGAGCTGCGCGACATCGTGCAGCCCGGCCTTGTGATCACGGTGGCGGACGCCCTTGATCTGTGCCGTTCGGAAGGGGACATTGCGGGCATCCGCCGGGCGCAGGCGGCACGGGCGGACGTGATCATCCTGAACAAGGCCGACACCGTGGAGCCGGCCGCGCTTGAGGCGTTGGCGGAACGGCTGCGGGCGCTGAACCGTCAGGCGCTGATCCTGCCCGCGCGCCACGGGGCCGTCGCCTTCGCGGAACTGGACGCCTTCTATGCGGACTGGGCGGATCGCCGGGGCACGCCGCTGCCGTCGCATCGGCCAGCCCTGCCGCGTTTCGGCGAAACCGTGACCCACGCCGATGAGGGGTTTGTCTCGGCTGCGCTCCGCCTGTCCGCCCCGCTGGACGAGGCCGCGCTCCTGGCGTTGCTGGACAGTGCCGGGCCGGGGCTGTGCCGGGCCAAGGGCGTCGTGGATCTGCGGCTGGACGGCGGCGTGACGGTGCCCGCGACGGTGCAGTACGCCGCCGGGCGGCTGGGCTTCGAGCCCGCCCCGGAAGGCGAGGAGCGCTATCTGGTGTTCATCGGCACGGATATTTCCCTGCCGGAAGCGCCGTCTTCGTAAAGGAGGAGCTTGTGGGGCTGATCGAACTGGGCGGCTGGATGATGTGGCCGCTGTTGGCCGTCTCGGTGGCGGCGCTGGCGATTGTCGTCGAGCGGGCGCTGGTGTTCATGGGATGTCCGTTCCCGGACTCCCGTTTTCCCGGCCTCGTGCTGGAGGCGATGCGCACGGGCGACGTGCGGCCTCTGGCGGCCCGGCTGGAGGCCGTCCCCTCCCTGCGGGACTTCGCGGCGCTCCTGGGCTCGCCCCTTCCGAACCGTGAAGCCGCCTTGCGCCTCGCCGGGGAGACGGTGCTGGAACGGCTGGAAGCGCGGCTTTCCCTGCTGTCAGTGCTGGCGCGGCTGGCCCCGCTCATGGGGCTGCTCGGGACCATCCTCGGGATGATCACGACCTTCTCGCGCATCGCCGAGGCCCGCTCGGGCGTGGACATGTCCCTGCTCGCCGGGGGGATCTGGCAGGCCCTGCTGACCACGGCGGCGGGGCTGTGCATCGCCATTCCCGCGCTGTTTTTCCTGTCCTGCTTTCAAGGCAAGGTGCGCCGCGTGGCCGACGCCCTGAACAAGGCCGGAAACGCGGCTCTGCTGGCCGACGGCGGGCCGGGCATCACCGTTCGGGCCGGGGCGGAACCGCTTCAGCCCGGAGACATTCCCCGTGGGGGCGGCACGGCACGGCCAACGCCGGAAGGCACGGCGGAAGGGGACTCTTGCCCGGAATCGCCGGAACCTCGCGGCAGCGCTCCGGAGGGCCGGGAAGCCCCGCAATGCCGGGATAACGCCGGGGAAGGGCTGCCGGACGGAGGGCGATCATGCTGAACCTGCGGCCCAAGGCGGCGCGGGACGACGAGCCGGATCTCACGCCGCTCATCGATATGGTCTTCATCCTTTTGATTTTCTTCATCCTCGCCGCGTCGTTCGCGGTGCGGGGCATCGACCTCGACCTGCCTCCGGCGCACAGCGGGCAGGCGCTTTCCGGGCGCGTGGTGGAAATCCGGCTGCTCAGGGACGGCTCGTTCCTGTGCGAGGGCATACCCGTGGCCCGCGCCGACATCCGCGCGAAGCTGCAAAGCCTCGTGCGGGACTTCCGGGCGCGCCCCGGACAGCTTGTGCTCAAGGCCGCGCCCGACGCGCCGGTGGAGGCGCTGGTCTTCATTGTGGACGAGGTGCGGATGCAGGGCGGGGAAAAGCTGCTCATCGCCACGGCCCAGCCCGACGAGGCGGGCCGCCCATGACGGAAAAGGAATGCCTCGCCGCCGGGATCGCCGTGTCCCTGTTCGCGCATTTCGCGCTGCTGATCGCCCCGAGGCCGCCCGAGCCCGAGCCGTCCTTCACCACCGTTGTCCAGATGGACATGGCGTCCCCGGCAGTGGCAACGAGCCGGGAGAAGGGCATCGGCATAGCCGCCGCCAGCCCGCGCGACATGGACAAGGCCGATGCCGCCGACCGCAAGCGGCAGGCCTTCCTGCGCTACCTCGACGACATCGACGAGGCCGTGCACGCCCGGCGTCTGGACGGCGGCGAAACCGGGCTCATCGGCGTTGCCGAATATATGTTCACCGTCCGGCCCGACGGGACGTTCACCGATCCCGTGCTCCGCGCATCCTCAGGCTCGCCGCAGCTCGACGCCTCGGCGCGCCGGGCCGTCCTCGCCGCCAGCGGCAAAGTGCGCCGCCCCGCCATCATCGGAACGGAACCCATCCCCGTCATTCTGCACGTCAAATACCAATACGGCCTCCGCTGATCGTGCCACCGCCCGGCAATCCAGCGGGATCGCACGGAGAGGGCAGGGTGGGGTTGACGGTGTAATGCCGTTTTCAGGCACGCTCCAGCGCGGTTGCTTCTCTCTCTCTCTCTCTCTCTCTCTCTCTCTCTCTCTCTCTCTCTCTCTTCATTTCTTCGTCATCATCTTTTTCGCTTTCTTCATGCCCCACTGGATGCCCCCGTTGGGCATTGGAGGGCTTCGTGGGATCTTGAAAATATATTGCTATTTCTAACATAGAGTAATTATACGATATTTTATAAAGGTTACGGTTCGGATCGCTGCGTTTTTTCGTCATGCGGGAGCCGAGGCCCTTGACATGATTATAACGGGACAGTACTGTCCAATCATCATATTTTGGCATTGAGTTCCATGATGTGGAACTTAAGGGGCCGAATCTTCCTTCCCTAAAGCCTTCCGCCCGGCGTCCCCGGCCCTTTCGGAGACGGGATCGCAAGCCCCCTTTATGGCGGGTACTGGGGCGTTCCAACGCATATTCATTTTTTGGAACATAATTCCAAAATAGGTTCATCCTGTGGCTGTTCATCACTTCAACCAGCAAGGAGAGCGAAATGAAACTTGGAAAGGCGTTCAGGAACATTGCCGTATTGGGAGCGTTGGCAGCACTTCTAGGGGGATTCCCGGCGCAGGCCGCCGAGTATCCCACGAAGGAAATCCGTATCATCCAGCCGTATCCTTCCGGCGGCTTCAACGATGTCGTCACCCGCAAGATGGCGGAAGTCATCGCACAGGATCAATTGCTTTCCAAAGATATTCTGGCTGTAGCCATCACCGGGGCCAATACCCGCAACGCGCTGCAGACCGTTCTGGACGCCGCGCCGGACGGCTACACCCTGCTCATGCACCATACCGCGCTCGTGGCGACCAAGGTTTCCGGACAGTTGCCCATCGGCTACACGGATTTTGAAATGCTCGGCGGCCTGTGCGCCGGGCCCATCGCCATCGACGTGATGAAGGATTCCCCGTGGAAGAACGTGCAGGAGATGATCGCCGACGTGAAGGCGCATCCCGGCAAGTATACGATGGCCCTGCCGGGCACGGGCGGCACGGCGCACATCGCCACGCTGCACTTCCTGAAGCTGGCCGGCATCCCGGTCAATGCCTTCCGGTATCTCCCCCTCAGCGGCGGGGCCGAAACCATGAAGGCTCTGCTCGGCAAGAAGGTCGACATCCGCTGCGCAACGGCCGCCGACTCCATGCGGGCCTGTCTCGGCGGCGACGTACGCGCGCTGGTCGTTTTGACCCACTTGAGCCTGCCCGCCTTCAAGGGCGTCCCCACGCTCAAGGACATGGGCCTTCCCGATTCCCTCCATATCCGTATGGGCCTGTTCGCCCCCAAGGGAACCCCGCAGGACGTGAAGGACAAGTGGACGGCCATCCTCAAGACCGTGACAGAGGATGAAGGTTTTAAGGCCTTCATGGACGAGCGCGGTTCCCCGGCCCAGTTCTCGACGCCCGCGGAATGGGCGAAGATCTACGAAAGCGACACGCGGCTTGTGACCGACATCCTCAATGCCCAGCAATAGCCGGGGCGTCCGGGGCGGACCCCGCCCCGGACCGTTTCCCGCCGTGCACAAGGAACCATACGGAGCTGCGCGTATGACTGAACAAACCGTTCCTCGGGGCACCGGTCTGGGGATTGCCGCCGAACTGGCCTTTTCCCTGCTGCTGATAGCCTTCGGCTGTCTGTGCATCGATACGACCGTGCCTGAAGTCATCAATTTTATGGTGGTGGAATACCTCGATTCCGCCCTCTACTCGCAAATCGTCGGCGCCATGCTTGTCTGTTCGGGGCTGTATCAGGGGGTTATGGCCGTCAGGCGGCGCGCCGAGCCGCGTTTCGTCCCCTTGAGTATGCTGCTCGGGCTCGTCATGACGGCCATCTATATCTTGGGGTTCGCCTATGTGGGGTTCTACGTCTCCACGTTCGTGTTCCTGTTCGGCTATTCGCTGCTCATCGAGCCGCCGGACGAACGGAACGTCGTGAGCAAGGCCTTGTTCGCCTTTATCTCCGTAGCCGTCCTCTATGGCCTGTTTTCCGTATTCAAGATTTATCTCCCCACAACATGGCTGTTCTGACGCCGCGCGTCGACCCGCAACGTCGAAGGAGCCTTTATGACCGATCTCGTCAATGCGTTTATGGGAGTTTTCGATCCGGTTTCCTTCGCCCTCATCACCGGGGGCACCATCTTCGGCATCATCTTCGGGGCTATCCCCGGCCTGACGGCGACGCTCGCCGTCATCCTGCTCATCCCGCTGAGCTACGGCCTCGAACCCACGCAGGGCATTAGTATGCTCGTCGGCGTGTACATCGGCGGCATTTCCGGCGGGGTGGTGGCCGCCGTGCTGCTCGGTATGCCGGGCACGCCATCCTCGATGGTGACCGTGCTCGATGGGTTCGCGCTAGCCAAGCAGGGACGGGCGGGCAAGGCCCTTGGCGCGGGCGTCACCGCCAACCTCGCGGGCAGCTTCATCGGCTGGCTTTTCCTCATCGCGCTGGCCCCGCAGGTGGCGCGGTTCGCGCTGGAATTCGGGCCCATCGAAAACACGGCGGTCCTGCTGTTCGGGTTCACGGCGGTCATCAGCCTTTCCGGCGGCTCCATCACCAAAGGGATCTGCATGACCGCGCTCGGCATGGCTTTCTCCACGGTGGGCGTGGACCCCATCAGCAGCATGGAGCGCAACACCCTCGGCTTTTCCGTCCTGACCAACGGCATCAGCCAGATGCCCGCCATGATCGGCCTGTTCGTGGTCGCGCAGGCATTCGCCGAGATGGATACCCTATCCGAGCGGTTCATCATCGCGGCGAGCAGGCTGACCGACCGGTTCATGTCGCTGACGGAACTTCGTGCGTCGCTGCCCAACTTCATCCGTTCCGGGCTCATCGGCACGGCCATCGGCATTCTGCCGGGCATCGGCGGGACGCTGGCCAGCGTGGTGGCCTATGATCAGCAAAAGAGGGCGGCCAAGCATCCCGAAAACTACGGGCGGGGCGAGCTTCAGGGCATCATCGCCTCCGAGACGGCGAACAACGCCACCATCGGCGGCGCGCTGATCCCTTTCCTCGCGCTCGGCATCCCCGGCGACACCGTGACGGCCGCGCTGCTCGGCGGCCTGCAGATCCACGGGCTCGATCCGGGCCCCATCCTGTTCAGCCGCCACATGGACATGGTGTACGGCGTATTCGTGGCGTTCATCCTCTCCTGCGTGGTCATGTACGTGTTCATGCAGTTCGTGGGGACCTACGTGTTCCCCGTCGCCCTGCGCCTCCAGAAGAAGTACATCCTGCCGCTCGTCATGGTGATGAGCCTGATCGGCTGCTACAACATGGAATATTCCATGATGGCGGTCTGGGTGGCTCTGGCTTTCGGCGTTCTGGGCTATGTGCTGAAGAAGTTCCGGTATCCGCTCATGCCGCTGATCATAGGACTCATCCTTGGCCCCATGTTCGAACGGGAACTCCGTCTGGCCTGCATTCAGGCGGGGGGGAGCTTCGCGGAATTTCTTTCCAGCCCCATCGCGCTCGTGTTTTTGGCCCTGACGGTCCTTTCTCTGGCGGTCGCCCTGCGAAAGGGCACGCTCCTCAGAAAGGGCTAATTACACCATACAAAGTAGGGAGTTGCACATGTTCAAGGTGGTATGCGTCGGCGCCTTTCACCGGAAGGGGATCAAACTGCTGGAATCCCGACCGGATCTGGTGACCTACGAAGTGTTGACGGATTTGTCCCCCGAAAACGTCGCCCGCGGCGTGGCCGGGGCGGACGCCGTGGTGGTCCGCACAACCCCGCTTCCGCGGGAAACGCTGGAGCGCGCCGATCGCCTGCGGATCGTGTCGCGGCACGGCGTGGGGACGGACAATGTGGACGTGGCCTATTTGTCCTCGCGGAAAATCCCTATGGCCATCGCCATCGACTCCAACGTGGGGTCCGTGGCCGAACACACGCTCATGATGCTGCTGGCGCTGGCCAAGGATGCGATGGCGGGTGACCGGGCTACGCGATCCGGGGATTTCGCCTGGCGTGATCGGCGGACGGCGTCGGACGTGGCGGGCAAGTCGGCGCTGATCATGGGGTTTGGGCGCATCGGGCAGCGCGTGGGCGCGTTGTGCCGGGCGCTGGGGCTGCGTGTTGCGGCTTTTGACCCGTACATGGAGCGGAGCCCCGTGGAAGGGGTGGAAATGGTGAAGGATTTCCGTGCTATCCTGCCGGAAACCGATTTCCTGTGCCTCCATCTGCCGTCCACGCCGGAAACGCGGGACTTGATCGGTGCGGGCGAGTTGGCTCTGCTCAAACGGGGAGCCTTCGTGCTCAACTGCGCGCGCGGAGGAATCGTTGACGAGGACGTGCTGTGCGATGCGCTGGAGAGCGGGCATCTCGGCGGCGCGGGGCTCGACGTTTTCGCCAAGGAGCCGCCGGATACGGCGCACCGCCTGTTCCGGCAGGAGAAGGTTCTCCTGAGCCCCCACAACGCGGCGCTGACCGAGGAATGCGCCATACGCATGGCTACGCAGGCCGTGCAGAACGTCCTCGACTGTCTTGACGGAAAACTCCAGCCCCGCGTGGTGATGAACCGCCGCGAGATCGGCATGGCCTGATTTTTTCCTTGCAAATAGTGCTGGTTGTGAAGCGACCCATTGGGGCCGTATCCGTTTCTGCGCGCTTTTTTCACCGGGCGCGCCCCTTCCGGCGGCTGTGCCGGAGCCAAGCTTGAGGAGCGAATCATGTTTGATATCCGTGAACGCGTATTGAGAGGGGATTTTGTGGCTGGGACGTGGTGCAGCCTGAACTCGCCCGCCGCCGCCGAGATCACGGGCCTGTGCGGGTTCGATTGGGCTTTGCTGGATTCCGAGCACGCCCCGACCACCACCGCCGGGCTCATGGCGCAGATGCAGGCCCTGAGCCGTTTCCCCACCGCACCCATCGTACGTATCCCGTGGCTGGACAGGGTGGCGATCAAGTGGAGCCTCGACATCGGGGCGGCGGGCATCATGGTGCCCTATGTGGAAACGGAGGAACAGGCGCGGGAGGCGGTGTCGTTCATGCGCTACGCTCCGGAAGGCGTGCGGGGCGTGGCCGGGGCTACGCGGGCTTCGGATTTCGGGTTCGGCTTCAAGGACTATTTTGCGGAATCCAACAAGCGCCTGCTGACTGTGGCCCAGATGGAGACGCAACTTGCCGTGGACAACAGCCGGGCCATCGCGGCGGTGGACGGTGTGGACGTGCTGTTCGTGGGGCCGATGGATCTGAGCGCCAGCCTGAACTTGCCCGAACGGTTCGCGGACCCGGCGTTCATGGATGTTTTGCAGCTCGTTTCCGACAACGCCCGCTCCGAAGGCAAGGCCTGCGGCATCCTGCTGCCGGATGCCACGCTGATCCCGACGCTCAAGGAAATGGGCTATACGTTCGTGGCGGTGTCCTCGGACGTCAATGTGCTGACCAAGCACCTCAAGGCCATTGAGAGGGCCTTACACGGCTAAGAAAGCGAGGGGGGCTGCCCCCCCTTGCTTCATCTTATGTCCATTGCTGGTCTGCCGCGTTGTAACCCATGCGGCTGGAAATGAGGGCGGCGGCCTCGACGACCTGTTCCGCGTATTCAAGGATGTCCCTGTCGTGCAGGGGCACGATGATTGTGATGCTGATGGCGGCGATGCACTTGCCGGAAAAATCGAAGATGGGGGCGGCCACGCCGTCCACCTGCGGGTTGGCCTCGTGCCGGTTGACGGCGTACCCGAGTCTGCGGGCCTCTTTCAGGCTTTCCTTGAACTGGGCCACGTCACAGACGGTATTGGGCGTCATGGGCGGCAGGCCGTGGGTTTCGATGAGCCGGTCAAGCTCCTCCTCGGGCAGGTAGGCGAGCTGGCATTTGCCGAGCGCCGTGCAGTAGGCGGGCCGCGTGCTGCCGACGTCCTGCTTGATGGTGATGCGGGGGGCTATCTTTTGGAGGTAGACGATTTCAAAGCCGCTCAGGGTGCAGATGCACACGGTCAGCTTTGTGGCGTCGTACAGAGCTCTGGCAATGCTGTAGCCCGTGGAGGCCACGCTCGTATGCAGGGCCTTGGCCCCGAGGCAGACGATCTGAGAGCCGAGCACATATTCGGAATGGCGGTCGATGGATACGTACTGATGGGCGACCAGACTTTTCAGCAGACGGTGAACCGTTGTCTTGGACATGCCGGAAAGGTTGACTATCTGAGTCAGGGTCAACGGTTCCCTGCTTTCGCCGATAATATTGAGTATTGTAAATGCTTTGGTGAGGACCTGTACGTGGCCGACCTGTTTATCGAACATGCGGAGCAGACTCCCGGAGCCGTTTGGGTGTGGTGCGCGCCCCAGCGCGCTAGATTCCGGGGCGCCGCCCGGAAAGGCGTCTTTTCGCGGAAACGCCGGAGATGCCCGCCCCGAGGCGGAACGTTTAAAAAGCGATAGAATACAAAACGTTATATACTATACGTATCTTCTTGTAATAGCAAGAAAAACATCCTTCTTTATAGACCAAGAGCCCACAAAAGTCCAGACCGCCCCGTTTTCCGTCCAGAATGTCACAGAAAGGGAGGAAGGCCCGATCCGGGGGATGCCTGAGCGAAGGCCCTTCGTGGGATATGTCATGAGCGGGATTCACGCGGAACGGTGGGATTCAGGGCTGCCGGAGGGCCCCACCCCGGAGCGACGAGCGAGCCTTCCGCATCGAATCGGAACACGCCGGATTCGGGAGAGACGCGGCAGTCGGGGCGGGCGGACAGTTCCTCCGCGAGGGCGGCGCTCGCCCAGAACGTGTTCAGGGAGAGGGTGTCTTGAATGTAGGCCAGACGGACGGGGCGCGGCCCCGCGCCGCACGTTTTGATGAGACCGCGCACGGCGGCCTCGTCCGAGGGCATGACAAGAGGGATGGCGGCCGCCTTGAGGCTCGTGCTGGTGATGGCGTTGGCGTAGGTGGACTCGAAATCCGCGCTATCGACCAGACGCTGGGTGACGACATCGGCGTTGCCCATGCCGGTGGCATTGCCTCCGCTCGCTTCGGTCAGTCGCAGGACGCCGAGCCGTGCGGCCTTGAGCCCGCCTGTCTTGTAGGGACTTGGTGAACGTCCGGTAATATTGGGGTCCATGCCCGAACCGGAAATGTCCTTGCCCATGCGGTCGACGAGAAGGACATCCAGATCGTCCACGGGGAGCGACCCCATCCGGGCACGAGCTTCAACAAGCAGGGCTTGGTCACGTTCCAACAGTCGTTCCGGGAGGACGGCTTCAAGGAGGCAAACCCGATCATGCGCGTTCTCGACCACGGCCAATCCCCCGAGCAGGGACGGCTTGCGCTCCAGCAGGAGCCGGGCCATTTGCGGCATGACCTCCGCGAACCGCCCGAACCCGAGGCTGTGGCAGCAGTCCGCACCGTTGCGCTTGCCGAGGCCGATGACCAGCATTTTGACGAGCCCGCTTTCGTGCGGCCCGGTGAAGGCTGTATGCGGCTTGACCCGGTTGATGACGAACACCCCGTCGGCGGAGGTGGCGTGCGCATCCATATGGACGGGGAGTCCGTTGTCCAGCGTACCGATCACGATCGTATCCATCCCCGCCCGGATCGGGCATCCGGCCGATGCGGCGGTCACGCCCAGATGCTCCAGCACGCGGAGCTGTCCTTCGGCTGTGGCCCCGCCGTGGCTTCCCATGCACGGGACAAGAAAAGGCCGCGCCCCGCGCTCCCTGAACCAGTCCACTGTCGCCCGGACGATCTGTGGCAAACCGGCTATCCCCCGGGAACCTACGCCTATGGCGACTTCCCCGTTGGGCAGGAGGCGTTCCGCCACCCCGGACGCATTCAGAGCGTCACGGACGGAACGGGGAATATCGGAGAGCCCGTCGTCCGGAATGTGGCGGGTAACCCGGTGCAGAAAAGGCAGTTCGATCCCTGTGAGCAGCGAAGTCAATAAGGGCATGGCATCCTCCGCCTACGAAGTTCCATATTATGGAACAAAATTTCTTATAACGGAACACGGAAGTGACTATACCCAATGGCCGGACACATGGCAACACGAAGAAAGGCGGTGGACAGGTTCGGCACAGGGTGCCTCCAATCCTGAACGTTTCGGATGAGGTGCACGAGTGGAATGGTATGGCCGGTTCTGTCCGGGAAAGCTCGGATAGCGTGCACTGGTGCGGACAGGCGTTCCGAGACTTGGCGTGGAAGGCGAACGCCGCATCTGGGGCAAACGGCTAGCTTCGGGCAGGGATGCCTGCTTTGCCGGGGAACGGATGCCGGATGCGCGGCGGGGTGGACGCATCCCCCGTGCAGGAAATCGGTTTGGCGGGTCATGTCTTTTCAGGGGCGGTTGTCCACAATCAAGGAGGACGAGCATGGATCTCAAACTGCAAGGACGGGTGGTTGCGATTACAGGCGGTGCCTCCGGCATTGGCCGGAGCTGCGCGCTGCGTTACTTGGAAGAAGGCTGCCAGGTGGCGGTGTGCGGCCGGAACCGGGCCAAACTGGAGGTGTTCCGGCGCCAGTGCCGTGAGGCCGGGCACGAGGTGCTGTGCGTAGAGGCGGACGTGGCGGACACGGAGGCGCTGGAGAGGTTCGCGGACACGGCGGTGTCTCATTTCGGACGGCTGGACGTATGGTACAACAACGCCGGAATGGGCATCTACAAGCCGCTCATGGACGTCAGCCTTGAAGAATGGGACGGGCTTATGGGGATCAACCTGCGCGGCGTGTTCGCGGGGTCACGGCTGGCCGCCGAGCGTATGCAGCAAGGTGGGGTCATCGTAAACGCCTCGTCGTTCGCGGCCCGGATGCCCGTGGCCGGGAACGGGGCGTATGCCGTATCCAAGTGGGGCGTGGAGGCGCTGACCCGCGTGCTGGCGGCGGAACTGGCGGCACGCGGCATCCGGGTTTTCGCCTACATGCCGGGCATGATCGAAACGGAGCTGACCCGGGGGCGCATTGAAGGCCACCGGGAAACGATGACCAGCCCCATCCCTCTGAACCGGCTCGGCACGCCGGAGGATCTGGCTCCGGTGCTGGTGATGCTGACCTCGGATCTTGCCGGGTACGTGACGGGATGTACCGTGGAAATCAGCGGGGGCAAGTTCTGCGTGCAGAACCCCCATTTCGCATGGGCGGCGGAGAACTGATCCTGTTTTTCTCTGGGGTTGAGTTTATCTTTTTCAACAGCATGTAAAAAAACGGGGCGTCCTCCCAATGCGGATCACCCCGCTTTTTATGGATGTATTCCCCGAACGCGGCGGCCTCACCTTTGCGTTTTTTTGGAGTGTCCCGTTACGCCTGCAACATGCCCTGAATGGCCTTGACCAGAAAGGCCGTATCCGTGCTATGGGCGCGCCCTGATAGCCTTGTGCGAAGTATGCCCGGGTGTTCGCGTAGATGAACGCCAGTTTGCCGGAAGCCCGGCAAGCCGCAATCACCCGGTCGAGAGCCTCGGCAAACCGCGGGGTGGCGAACCGCGCCGGAGCGCCCAGCGCCACGGAAAGATCATACGGCCCGACAAAAATGCCGTCGATGCCGTCCAGAGCGGCGATCTCCTCAATATGTTCCAGCGCTCCGGCTGTTTCGCACTGCGGCATGAGGATCGTGCGCTGGTTCGTGGCGGTGAAATAGTCGCCTATCTGCTTCAGCTCGGGCAGGAACCCGTATTTCGCACTCCGCGAAAAAGCGAATCCGCGCGCTCCCAGAGGGTAATATTTCGCGTATTCCACCAGCCTGCGCGCTTCTTCCACCGATTGCACGTCGGGGATGATGATGCCCCGGGCCCCGAGATCCAGCGCGTGGAGCACGGCGGCGCGCGAGGAATCACGCACGTGCACAAACGCCTCCGCGCTGTGGAGTTCGATGGCGCGGCGACATGGAACTTCTGGCGAACCATTTCCTGCACAAGTTTTCGGCGGCGCTCGGCAAGCGCGTGCAGGCCATCAATGCCGAAGCGCGGGACCTGCTCTACCGGTACCCGTGGCCCGGCAACGTCCGCGAACTGGAAAACGCCATCGAGCGCGCCGTGAACGTCTGCGGCGGGCAAGAGCTGATGCCGTGCGATTTCCCCTCGGCCATGCTTGAGCATGAGGCCGTCTCCGGTCCCGGCCGGAAAAACGGCTGGCTGTGGGCGCAGGAAACCGAAACAGTCTGTAAGGGAGCTCCGGCACCAGGCCGGATCAGGAGAATGTACCTTTAACCCAGGAGAAAGCTATGCTTACGTATTTGAAGCATATGGCTCTCGCGGCGGCTGCCGCCCTCTGTGCGGCACCGGCGGCGCAGGCAGCCGATCAGCCGCAGGAATGGGAGCTCATCAATCCCACCGGCGAGATCGAAAAGGTCGCCGTGGAACCGGCCAAGCGGATCACGGCGCTTGAGGGCAAGACCATCGCCAAGGACTTTCCGGACCAGCGGGCCACCCGCGACTTCATGCGGGAAACGGCGGCCATGCCGTACAAGTTCTACTCGCAGGAAACCTGCATTCCGGGCAAGGATTTCGGTCCCTATGACGAAAACACCTTCATCCCCCGCTTCAAGAAGACCGAGTCCATCAAGTTCTTCGTCTCGGGCGGGCCGGGCAAGCAGTCCCAGATCTGGGTACCCTTCCCGCAGGTGTTCAAGCCCGTTTCCAAGAAGATAGCCGAATAGCCCTTCGCGGGATCCAGCTCCGTTTTCCCCCGCGCCTCGCGTACACCCAAAAGCCACGGTTCGGAAACGAACCGTGGCTTTTGGCGATTGCCGGGCTGGAGGCGGCCCGGCTTTCTGGGAGCCGGAATCAGGCGCGGCTTTCCGCACTCCTGTTCTGGCGGGTCATCAATCCGATCATGACGGAATCCGCGGCGCTGAAAATCTTCTCGTTGAATTCCCGCAGGGTGATGCCAAGCTCGTGGATATCCGGGCTGATGATGCCCTGCGTGTTGCGGATGCCCCGGTTTTCGAGGGCCAGCATGGCGGCTGACCATGCCTCGCTGGCGGCGTTGCTCACCTTGAGCCCGCAGGACTCCTTGGCTCCGTCGCAGATCATGCCGAGGAGCGTCCCCACAAGGGTGATGGCGGCAAGCTCCGCCTGACGCGGGGTTCCGCCGTGCAGCCGGACGATGCCCGCCGCCGCTCCGGCTCCCGCCGCCACCGCGCAGCCGCAGGTGGGGGTCAGGCGTCCGGTATAGGCCTTGATGTAGCCGCACACCAGATGGCTGAGGGCCAGCGCTTCGGCCAGCTTGCGGTCGTCCGCGCCAAGCTCGCGGGCCGTCATGGCCACGGGGATGACCGCCACGATGCCGTGGTTCCCCGAACCCGCACTGCTCATGACCGCCACGTCACCGCCGCTCATCCGCAGATCCGACGCGGCTCCGGCGACTTCCTTGATCTTGTCCGACAGCGAGCCGTGCCCGTTGTGCTTCGCAAGGGCGCTTCCGATGCCCGCCTGCTCCGTCCCGGCATGGTCGAGGATCGCCATGTTCATCCGCGCGCCTTCGAGCATCTGCCGCACGATGGCGTCGTCGATGCCGAGCGCGAGGTTCCACAGCTCCTCAAAATGCATGGCCGTAAGCTCATCCGTCCAGTCCGTGCCGCCGCTTTGCGCTTCCAGCGGCTGATCGACGAGGACCGCCCCGTCCGCCACAAGCCGTTCGACATGGTCGTGCTTGCGGGCCACCGTGCAGGAGACGGTATGCCCGCCGCCCGAAAGCGTCACCCGCGCCCACATGGAAGGCGTGCCCTGTACGACCTCTTCCGCCATTTTTCCGGCATCAATGAAGGCCTGCGCCTGTTCCACAGTGTCTGCCGGGATGTCCTCAAGCGCCATCAGCCCCTTGTCGGGATTGCCGCCGAGCGCGCCGAGCACGCACGCCAGCGTCAGCCCCCGCAGGCCGTTCGTCCCCGGGATGCCCACGGAACGCCCGTTCTTATAGATGGCTACGGACATCTCCAGCCGGATGCCTTCCGGCTGCGTGGGAAGGTGGCGGGCGGCGACGGCGGCGGCATAGGCAACGGCCCCCGGCTCGGTGCAGCCGATGGTGGGCTTTACTTCACTCTGAAAAAAAGCATACAGATCCATGGTTCCTCCAAATGGCGCGAAACAATATGCCTCCCGCTTTTCAAGAAGCGTTCCAACCCGCTGAGGGCGCTACCCTGCCGTTTTCCAAGGGCAAAAAAGGTGCGGCTGCTTTTTTCGCATTTCACGCCCGTATTTTTCTCATACGGATGAGAAAAATGTAAGAAATGAGAAACGACGTTTTCTCAAGATCGCCTTTTGGGAGAAAAGCGTATGCGCACGGCCTCCACTTCGATCCCGCACTGGATCGATGCGCCCCTTGAATCCCCGTTGCCCCCGGATTCACCGATCCTCGCCCGCTGGAGCGCGGTGCGGAACTGCCTGCCGCCGCTGGCCGAGCTGCTGGATGTGGAAATCGTGCTCATAAGCGCCGAGGGCTATTGCGTCGGCGGGACAGGCACGCACCCGGGCGGCGGCTGCAAGATGCCCGAGGACACCGCGCTCACGTACAGCCTGCGGAGCGGGCAGAGCACGATGGTCCTGTCGCCGGGCGAGGATGCGGTCTGCCGTGCTGTCCGGGCCGGGGGCCTGCACGGATATGGCGAATTTCACCGGCCCGGTGCCCGAGGGCGGGAACGTCGCGGTCGTGGCGCAGATTGTGGCGTTCACGGACGACCGGCGCATGGAATTGCTCATGAAGGCTGAGAAGGCGAGCCGATCAGCCGGGTGGCCGGGTTCGCGCGGACGCGTGCGCGCAGGGTGGAAGCCCTGCCGGAGCACCCTGCGGCAGCCGTTTCCCCGGCATCACCGGGGAAAGCGAAGCGATGCTCCACCTCAAGGCTTCCATCCTGAAAGCGGCGGCACACGGAAGGGAAAAAGGCGGCGGCGAGCGAACCGGGCATCAGCCTTGCCACGCTCTGCCGCCGCATGGGACAGCTTGGGCTGCTCCCCGGAAAGCGGGGGGAACCCGGATGGGCGAACCTATACGCGGGTGGAGGGAAACGCCCGGGCGGCCTGAATGGCGGTAAGCGCGATCATCTTGCAACGCGGCAACACGGTGTCCACCGACAGGTATTCGCTGGGGGAGTGGAGTTCCGCCCCTTCGGGGCCCATGCTGCAGATGGAGGGGATGCCCAGCACGCTGGCGGTGAATCCGGCTTCGGACGCCCCGAGCGCCCGGTTGCGCCGGATGGTGTAGCCGCCCATAGCTGCGCAGGCCCGTTCCGCCATGCCGAACAGTGTTTCCACGTCCGCCGTGTATTCCAGCGGGTGCAGCCGGATGCCGCCGCTGATCCGCGTGGTGGTCCGGGGCACAAAGGTGCGTGCCGCCACGGCCCGGACGTTCTCCACAAGCCGTTCCGCCGCATCGACCGTATTGAAGGTGATATGGATGCGGGCGTCCGCCCACGGGGCCACGGCATTGGCGGAGTTCCCGCCGCTGATGAGCCCGGTGTTGACGATGGTCTGCGCCTGCGCGTCGACAAAGGCGTCGAGGGCCACGATCTTGTGTGCCAGCTCCAGAATGGCGGAGGCCCCGTCTTCGTAGCAGCGCCCGGCATGGGCGGAAATCCCCGAAATCCGCATGTGGAAATGCCCCGAGCCCCGGCGCTCGGTGGTCACGCCGCCGTCCGGGAACCCCGGTTCCGCGCAGATGACGGCGCGCGCCCCGCTGATCCGCTCACGGTAGACGCGGGTAGCCGTGGGTGCCCCCAGCTCCTCGTCGGGCGAGAACATGAGCGTCATGGGAACGTCGATGAGCCCGAGATCCTTCAAGGCGCGGGCGGCGAACATGTTGGCGACCACCCCGGCCTTCATGTCGGCCACGCCGGGGCCGTAGGCGCGGCCCCCCTCCACCCGGAAGGGGCGGGCCGCCGCCGTTCCGGCGGGGAACACCGTGTCCATGTGCCCCAGAAAAACGATGCCCGGCCCGGCTTCCCGCTCGTGGGTACGGGCGGAAAACACGTTGCCGAGCTTCTCCATCCAGCTCTCGTCGGGGTCGATGGCGGGCTTGGCGATCTTTTCCGTATGGAATCCCGCCTCCCGCATCCAGCCGGAAACGGTTTCCCCGACCTTGTTCACGTCCTCCCCGTCTTCGGAAAAGGAATCCATGTTTACCAGCCGCTCGATCATGCCCATGATCTCCGGCTGGCGCCCGTCAAAGTAGGCATTGAGTTTCCCGGTCGCGCTCTCCAGTTCCATGAAAGGCTCCTTCTCCGGCTGACCGCCGGACGGATACACGGTTGAGGACGGAATGGGGCGGGCCGCCTGCGGTTACGGGAGGAATCCGCCCCGCAAGGCGGCCTGACGTGATGTTCCTTGAAAAGGGATACGGAGTTGGGCTTATTTTGGCAATGCCTCCGCCATGTTCCGCGTCCGCCCAAACCGGGGAAAGCCAGAAACGGGAGGCGTCCCTCAATCAGCCCGCTGCGGGCAACCCTTTTTCGCCACAGGCGCTTTCCGGCGGAAAAATCGCTTGATGGAAAAAGGACAACAACATACTGTGATCTCACGATTTCGTTAAACGGAATAGCATTCCGTACTACGGAATAAAAGAGAGGGCAGCATGTCGGCTTCCATCCAAGTTCTGACCCGCGCCATACAGCTTTTGGAGATCCTGCCCCGGAAGGACGCACCCATGTGCCTTGCGGAGATCGCCGAGGCGTCCGGCCTGCCCAAAAGCAGCGCCTATCCGGTCAGCAAGGCCGGGCTCATCATGTTTACCAAGTGCCTCGCCGTCGAGTACGCGGCTGAAGGCATCCGGGCCAACGCCCTCTGCCCCGGCCAGCTCCTTACGGATATGAACGTGAAGCGGTACGCCCGCGAAGCCGCCGCCGAAGGCTGCACGCCCGAGGAAACCATGCGGCGGGCCATTGCCACCGTCCCGCTCGGAGGCATCGGCACGCCCCGAGATGTGGGCCTTGCCGCCGCGTTCCTCGTTTCGGACGCTTCCGCCTACATGACCGGGCAGGCGCTGAACGTCACCGGGGGGCAAATCACCGAGCTCTAGCGTTTCCCCCTCTCCCAAGCTTTCGGATGGCCTTTCCCCGGAGGCCGCTTTCCCCGTTTTTCTCGGCTTTTCTTTCCGTCTTCCGTGCATCCTCCACCAGCAAACGGAGAGCCGCCCAATGAAGCCTCATGAAACAGCCTTCCCCTGCGAAACCCCTCGCCTGTCTTTCCGTATGGCAGGCCCGTCCTGTACGGAAGGCATGGTTACGTATTGGCCACATTCCGCCGCCGTAACGGAGGCCGGGACTTGCAGCGGCCCTTGTCAAGGGATGCACGAAGGGATCAACGGCGGCGGACGGAAAGCGGGCTCCCAGTCTCAGGAAAAGGGGCTCTTCCGCTTCGCCATTCTTTCCAAGGAAACCGGGAACGCCGTCGGCACCCTTGAATGCTCCTCCGCAACCGAAGGGGATGACTCCGCAAAGACCATGCGGATCGGGCTTGCCGGACAACACGATTCCGAAAGCTATCTTGAGGAAGCGCTCCGGTTTGCCGTCCTGACGCTTATCCCCGCCCATGCGCTCCGTGGGTTGCGCGTCATCGTCCCCCATGCCCATGAGCGCGTATCTTTGCTGAAACAATACGGTTTCGAACCTTCAGAAGAGGGCGGCCCTGCCTTGTTCCAAAGGGCGGACCGGACGTATTTCGACGCGGGAAAGGGCATGGCCCTCTGCGGGCTGGCGTGCTGCGTGTGCAGCGAGAACCCCACATGCGCGGGGTGCAGGAATGAGGGATGCAAGGACAGGTCATGCTGCCAGCCCTTCAACTGCTGCAAACAAAAAAAGCTCAACGGCTGCTGGGAGTGCCCGGCATTCCCCTGCGACAACCCCATGTTCAACAAGCAGCGCGTGCGGGCGTTCGCCGCCTTTGTCCTCGAACACGGGGAAGCCGCGTTGATCCGGGCTTTGCAAAAGAACGAAGCGGACGGCGTGCTCTACCATTATCCGGGGCGGCTCGTCGGAGACTATGATCTGCCCGAAAACGGGAGCGCTATCCGCGCCATGCTGCTGAGAGGGCTGGAGGCGGCTCAAGAGTCCCGTTCCTGAGCCACACGCCGGAACAAAAACCGGGGCCGGGTGCCCGTCACAGAACGTCTTCTCATAATGATATCCATGTTCT
>OIWU01000721.1_pt1 | contig 37927 bp, 29 predicted proteins | sample 1587711 | NCBI WGS metagenome assembly OIWU01 (sample SAMEA3888909, study PRJEB22519) | human gut metagenome | biome: human gut; feature: human-associated habitat; material: faeces | place: Denmark | collected 2010 | reverse complement strand
CAAGGTTCTGTTTCGTTCCGCGCAACCATAGTTCGTTCCGGGATGGCAAATCGTTCCCTTAAAGATTGCCGCGTCGGGCGCACGCGCCCTCCTCGCAATGACAAATCTGGTAGGTTTTGCGGGAAAACGGAACAATTTCCGAAACGAAACGTTTGTAAAACGGTGCAGAGCGATACCGCGCAAAGAATGCGCCCTCCTCGCAATGACGCAAAACTGGTAGGTTTCTGTGATAACCCTGCCAGTTTCTTACATCGAAATGTTTTGACCGGTCGCGGAGCGACACCGCGACGGTGCTTCCCCGGAAGCGCCATGTCACGCGGGCGCAGACCCGCGTTTCCCGTGCGAGGCATCTTTCACACGATCAAAGATCGTATTTCACTCTGAAAGGGGGATGCCTCGCGGCATCCCCCGGCATATTCGGTCAGCAGCCGCAGCCGCAGCCGTTGTCGCAGCCGCACCCGCAGCCGCTGGGCGCGGTGTTCGTGCCGTTGCAGCCGCAGCCGCCCAGCAGGCCGCCGTTGCCGCAGAAGCCGCACAGCAGGATCAGGAGAATCAGCCAGCCGCCAACGCCGTTATTGCAGTTACATCCCATGATTGAATACCTCCCAGAAGATTTCGAGCACTCGGCTCATTCCATGTTATGACGGGAGGTAAAAATGGTGAAAGATTTTTCTAAGGAAGCTCTGAATAAACCGCAAGAGTGGTCAGCGCCGCCCGCGCAGCACCTCGAGCGCCTGCGGCGTGTCCACGTCGGTCAGCGAGGCCGCGTCCGTCTCGACGCTCCGGAAGCACTCCGGATGCGCCCTGATGACGCTGCTGCCGCCGACGTCGCCGGTCAGCGCCAGCAGCTCCGGGAAGAAGCGCTTCGGAAAGAGGTTCGGATTGCCGCGCTTGCCCGCGTGCGCCGCGCCGACGATGCAGTCCGGGTGAGCGCGCCACTCGGCGGCGATGCGCCGCAGCAGCTCCTGCGAGAGCAGCGGCTGATCGGCCACGACGAAGGCGATGCCGTCGCAGTCGGCCATTGCGGCCGTGCCGAGCGCAACGGAGCGGCTCTGCCCAAGATCCGGGCGGTCGTTGCGCACGCAGGCAAAGCCGAATTCCCGCGCCAGCGCCTCCACGCCGTCATACTGCGTCACCACCGTCACGCTCGAGAACACGTCCGTCGGGACGGCCTCCAGCGTGCGGCGGATCAGGGGCTTGCCCTCAAACAGCGCGGTGAGCTTGTTGCTCTGAAACCGGCTGGAGCAGCCCGCCGCGAGGATCAGGCAGCCGAGTTTTTGGTTTTCCATCCTTCCGCACCCCCATTTCACCATTAGTATAACCCATTTTTTCGGAAAAGAAAACGCATCTGCGTTCACCATCGTCGAATTGTGCGTTATCTTGTAATTAGTACAACGATGCTTCTTCAAAATGTTCCCGTTTTATGCTATACTGACAAAGGAAAGGGGCGGACTGGGGCGTTTTTCGTGAACGTTTCACGTCCGCGAGATTGTAATCAGGAGGGTTTTGTACTATGAATGTCGGTAAAAGTGTCGTTCGTGTCGACGCCTTTGACAAGGCGACCGGCAGAGCCAAATACACCGATGACCTCTGCGACAAGAGCGCGCTGATTCTCCGGGTCGTGCGCTCCACCATTGCCCACGGCTTTGTGAAGTCCGTGGATATTTCCGAGGCGATGAAGGTGCCCGGCGTCGTGCGCATTTTCACCTGCTTTGACGTGCCGGACATCCGCTTCCCGACCGCCGGTCACCCGTGGTCGGTCGAGGCTGCGCATCAGGACGTCGCCGACCGCCGTCTGCTGAACATCCATGTGCGCTATTACGGTGACGACGTCGCCGTCGTGGTCGCGGAGGACGAGGTCGCCGCCGCGCAGGCCGCGCGACTGGTCAAGGTCGAATACGACGAGCTGCCCTTCGTGCTCGACGTGCAGAAGGCCATGGAGGACGGCGCGCCGCAGATCCACAAGCGCTTCCCCAACAACATTCTCAAGCACACGGAGATCCGCAAGGGCAACTATGAAGAAGCCATCAAGGAGCCGGGGCTGATCTGCGTGGACAAGTGGTACGAGACGCCCGCCGTCCAGCACTGCCACATTGAAAACCACATTGCCTATGCCTATGAAGAGGCCGGCAAGATCGTCGTCGTCTCCTCCACCCAGATCCCGCACATCGTCCGCCGCACCGTCGGTCAGGCGCTGGGCATCGACTGGGGCCGCGTGCGCATCATCAAACCGTACATCGGCGGCGGCTTCGGCAACAAGCAGGACACGCTCTATGAGCCGCTGGTCGCTTGGGTGTCGATGCAGCTCGGCGGCCGTCTGGTGAAGCTGGACATTCCCCGCGAGGATACCTTCATCTCCAACCGCATCCGCCACGCCATTCGCTTCCACCTCGTCTCGTGGCTCCGCCCGGACGGCACCTTCGTCGCCCGCAAGGCCGAGCTGTTCTCCAATCAGGGCGCATACGCCTCCCACGGCCACAGCATCGTCGCCAAGGCGATGGGCTCGTTCCCGCAGCTCTATCCCTGCGACAACTTCGAGTGCGACGCCTACACCGTCTATACCAACCGCTCCGCCGCCGGCGCCATGCGCGGCTACGGTATGCCGCAGGCGTCCTTCGCGCACGAGGCGCACATCGAGGACATCTGCAAGGCGCTCGGCGTCGACTCGCTGAAGTTCCGCCGCGAGCATCTGATGCCGGTCGGCTTCGTCGACGGCTTCTCCAAAAACGAGAACTATTTCGACTCCTTCAACCAGTGCTTCGACAAGGCCGTGGCCTACATGGACTACGACCGCAAGCACGCCGAATATGCCAAGCAGACCGGCGACATCCGCAAGGGCATCGGCATTGCCCCCTTCTGGTATAACACCGCCGTCTGGCCGATCTCTCTGGAGCATTCCTCCTGCCGCATGGTGCTCAATCAGGACGGCTCGATCCAGGTTCAGGTCGGCGAGACCGAGATCGGTCAGGGCGCCGACACCGCCTACGCGCAGATGGCCGCCGACGTCGTCGGCATCAAGGACTACCGCGACGTACACGTCATCTCCTGTCAGGACACCGACGTGACCCCGTTCGGCCTCGGCGCCTATGCCTCCCGTCAGACCTACGTCGTCGGCTTCTCCATCACGCAGACCGGCAAGATCCTCAAGGACAAGATCCTCGAATACGCCAAGGAGGTCACCCGCTGCCCGATCTCCAATATGGACATCATCGACAGCAACATCGTCCGCACGACCGACGGCCGCGTCCTGCGCAGCCTGCGTGAGTTGGCCACCGAGGCGTTCTACAGCCTGACCCACTCCGAGCACATCACCGCCGAGTCGACCTACCAGATCAAGAACAACGCCTATTCCTTCGGCTGCTGCTGCGCCGAGGTCACGGTCGATGTTCCGATGTGCCGCGTCCATATCGACAAAATCATCAATGTCCACGACTGCGGCAGCCTCATCAACCCGCAGCTCGCCGAGGCGCAGGTACACGGCGGCATGTCCATGGGCATCGGCTATGCGCTGAGCGAGCAGATCCTGTGGGATGAAAAGACCGGCAAGCCGCTGAACAACAACCTGCTGGACTACAAGCTGTCCTCGACCATGGATCACCCGCATCTGGAGGCGCAGTTCGTGCAAAATCCGGAGCCGACCAGCCCCTTCGGCACGAAGGCGCTCGGTGAGCCGCCCGCCTGCCCGGTCGCCCCGGCCATCCGCAACGCGATCCTCAACGCCACCGGCGTGGCGATCGATCAGGCGCCGATGAATCCGCACGTTCTGTTCAAGCGCTTCAGCGAGGAAGGCCTGATCAACGATCCGTGGAGAAAGGAGAACTAAGCCATGTATGATATGAAAGAATATTACGAATCCGAGAGCGTGCAGGACGCCGTCCGCCTGCGTCTGGCGCACCCGCAGGCGCACATCATCGCAGGCGGCTCGGACGTGCTCGTGCAGATGCGCGAGGGCAAGCGCGCCGGCGTGGAGCTGATCTCCATATATATGCTCGACGAGCTGCGCGGCGTCAGCATCGACGAGGAGGAGAACATCCGCATCGGCAGTCTGACCAGCTTCTCCCACATCACCCGCGACCCCATCATCCAGAAGTACATCAACGTCCTCGGCGAGGCGGTCGATCAGGTCGGCGGCCCGCAGATCCGCAACATCGGCACGATCGGCGGCAACACCTGCAACGGCGTCACCTCGGCCGACTCCGCCTCCACGCTCCATGCGTGGGAGGCCATCGTTGAGCTGACCGGCCCGAACGGCACGCGCCGCGTCCCGATCAAGGACTTTTACCTCAAGGCGAAGGTCGTCGACATCCGCGACGGCGAGATCCAGACCGCCATCCTGATCCCGAAGGCCAGCTACGAGAACACCTACGGTTACTATATCAAATACGCCATGCGCAACGCGCTGGACATCGCCACGAACGGCTGCTCCGTGAACGTGCGCCTGTCGGCCGACAAAAAGACCTTTGACCGCGTCCGCATCGCCTACGGCGTCGCCGGCCCGATCCCGATGCGTGCCCCGCACGCTGAGGAGTTCCTCAACGGCAAGGCCGTCACCATGGAAAACGTCGAGGCCTTCGCGCAGAAGGTGCTCGAGGACATCAATCCGCGTGACTCGTGGCGCGCCTCCAAGGCGCTGCGTCAGCACGTCGCCGTTGAGAGCGCCAAGCGCTGCATCATCGAATCCGTAAAACGTGCAGGAGGTGCCTTCTGATGGAAAACCAGTACCGTCTTGTGAAATATAACCTCAACGGCAAGGACGTGCAGCAGATCGTCGACGTCCGCGCCAGCCTGACCGATATGCTGCGCAATGACTTCCGCATGACCTCCGTGAAGAAGGGCTGCGAGGTCGGCGAGTGCGGCGCCTGCACCGTCCTGATCGACGGCGAGGCGTTCAACTCCTGCATCTATCTGGCCGTCTGGGCCAACGGCAAAAAGATCCGCACGCTCGAGAGCCTCATCGGCCCGAACGGCGAGCTGTCCGACATTCAGCAGGCCTTCATCGAGGAGGCCGCCATCCAGTGCGGCTTCTGCACGCCGGGCTTCCTGATGAGCTCGATCGAGATCCTCGAGAGCGGCAAGGAATATACCGACGCCCAGCTCCGTAAGCTGCTCTCCGGCCACCTGTGCCGCTGCACCGGCTATGAAAACATCATCAAGGCCGTCAAGAAAACCATGTATAAACGCCTCGGCAAGCCCATGCCCGAGGAAGCAAAGTGATCGCAGCAGTCGGTCGCTTCCTGTAATCACATAAAGAATAATGGCGGACACATGCGTGTCTGCCATTATTTTTCGGACTGCCCCGAAAGCCCGGAATCTCAAAAGCAGTGTAATGTGATTTCTCGATCGTGTAAAAATGCTTCGCACGGGAAACGTGGGCCTGCGCCCGCGTGACATGGCGCTTCCGAGGAGGCGCCGTCGCGGTGTCGCTCCGCGACAGATTCAAACATTCCGATTATGAAACTGGTAGGTTTTTTCATAAAACCTACCAGTTTTGTGTCATTGCGAGGAGGGCGCAGCTTTTGCGCCCGACGCGGCAATCTTAAACGGAGCGATTCGCCATCCCGAAACGAACTATGGTTGCGCGGAACGAAACAGAACCTTGAAATAAAGAAAGAGGAAGCAAGACAACGCAGCGAATCCATTTTTTTGTGATAGGGCTTCCTTTTTTGTTTCGCACTCCCGTGCTTCGCCGCGGGATGCCATGCCTTCAGCTTTAAGATTGCCACGACCGCTCTGCGGCCTCGCAATGACACAGAATTGGAACGTTTTTGTTTGGAAAACAGGCGTTTTTTGTTTTATGCGGTCGTTTTTTGCGTGGTATCGCTCCGCATCGTCTTTCAAACGTTTCGTTCCGGAAATTGCTCCGATTTCCCGCAAAACCCACCAGATTTGCCATTGCGAGGAGGGCGCAGCTTTTGCGCCCGACGCGGCAATCTTTAACGAAGCGATTTTTATACTGTTTCTGCCGCATTTGGGAGCTTGTTTCGCTCTTCTCCCCTGCCTCTCGTCTGTTTTTTCAAAAAAATGATGTTTCTTGAAAAAACCGCTTGACAAATCGGGGAAACCGCGCTATAATAAACGAGCTTTGAGGCGCTATGGACGATTAGCTCAGCTGGCTAGAGCATCCGCTTGACGTGCGGAAGGTCATAGGTTCGAGTCCTATATCGTCCACCAAAAAAGTTCGAGAATCACACGGTTCTCGAACTTTTTCTTTGTTTTTGGCAAAAATATCTGTAATTTGTTCGCCCCATTTTCGTTTGTTCATAGCCCGGTCGTAACCAAAAAAGCCCGGGCAGGGCGGTTGGGCGTGTCCATGACGATTTTGCTTGCCGAGCTGTCAGCCTATTACTCCATTTCGGACTGTGGGGCGGTTTTCCGCTCCTGCATTTTCATTGCTCCGCGTCCCTGATGTACGCGTCCAGCAGATTCTTGATCTCTTCGGCAGTGTAGGTCTTGCCCGGGTCGTTCGCGTCGAGGATCTTCTGGATGTCGTAGATCGTCGCCTTTTGGATGATCGCGATTTCCTTTTCGGTCGGCATTTCTTTCACCCCTTTCGTTTGGGATGGCCCTGTTATATATGAGGCAGGCCATTTTTTGAAAAATGCTTATTTGCTGTTTTCGATAATGTAGGCTTTTATCAATGCCTTAATTTCGTCTTTCGTGTAACCGTCTTTTTCCGGCATTTGGTCAACCATGTTCATCAAATCAAAGGCCATTGCTTTCCTCATGTTTTGCCGTTCGACTTCCTTTCCCATCTTCGCAGCTCCTTTCAGCGTTTATTTGCCTGTTGCATTATAGTATTGTTTATTGTGATTCGGTGGTGGTCTCGCTCCGTAACGTGCGCCAACACGGAAGCGAGTTTTTTATTTGTTGCGAATCAGGTTCTTGATCGCTTCGCTCGTTTGGTAGCCTTTCGCCCGCTCTGCATCGATCATCGCAATAATGTCTGCGTCCTCAACTTTGCGGAGCTTCAAGGCGTATTGCTGATAAGTCTTTTTTTGATACCGGAGGATAACCTCGTTGCTGGTATGCGTTTTGCGCTTCGGTTTTTCCTGAGTTTCTATTGACTTCACCCGCTTTCGTATGCTATACGCAAGGTGGCCGGAGTAAGGCTTCCGGCTCACCTTTTGCGGTGGAGAGTAGCGGCGCTTTGGGCTGGGTCGCTGCTCTTTTTTATGCCTTAACTTTGCTGTCCCGAACGATCTGGGCGGCTGCTTCGGCATCTTTTGCATTGCTTTCAATCAGCTTTGCGATGTTCTCAAGGTACTGATTAAGCTCTGCGGTGGTCATTTCGTCCAAGTCCTCACTTCCTTTTGTAAAAGCTGGTTGCTTTTCTTACACGCTTATCTTAGCACATAGTGAACACTGCGCCAAGCCCTTTTTTGCAGATTTTTGTAAAATCACAGTTCCATAGCATACGACTACTGGGCGGATCATTTCCGATACGAATACGATTCCTCCACCAAAACCATGACCGTGCTCGCCATGAGCGACCCGGAGCATCGGGTTCGGAATCCTTTTACTGTCTCCGAAATTCCTTGGTACGGCTTCTCGAGTGTCAAAAAAATCGTCATCGCGGACACCGTGAAGGAGATCACGCCCTATGCGTTTTTTCAGTTGAGCGGGCTGGAATCCGTAGACGCGGGAGCGGGCATCACAAAGATCGGGAAGAGCGCATTTGAAAGCTGCTACAACCTGACCGCCGTCAGGCTCCCCGACGGCGTGGAATCCATTGAAGGCTGTGCTTTTTATAGCTGTAACAAGCTGACCGACCTCACGCTTCCCCAGGCACTGACGTCCATCGGGGAGCATGCCTTCTCCGACTGCGATCGCCTGACCGGTATCACGTTCCCGAAGCAGGTCACGAGCATCGAGCTTACCGCGTTCTCCTGCTGCGCCGGCTTGGCCGAGTTTCAGGTCGATCCGGAAAATCCCGTGTATTCCAGCGATGTATGCGGCGTCCTGTTCAACAAGGACAAAACCGAGCTGATCCTCGCGCCCAAGAACTTCCCCTACGGCCGCTATGTCATCCCCAAAACCGTCACGTCGATCCGAAGCTCCGCGTTCTCCGGCTGCACGAGGCTGTCCGACGTCACGGTTCCGGAGGGCGTCACCTCCATTGAAAATTGGGTCTTCTCATCCTGCGCCAATCTGGCAAAGCTCACGCTTCCGAAGAGCGTGACCTCCATTGCAGAATACGCCTTCTACAACTGCACCAAGCTGACCGAGCTGGTGCTTCCGGAAAGCGTCGTTTCCATTGGGGACGGCGCTTTTAAGGAGTGCGCCGCTCTGCGCGACGTCACGTTCCCGGAGACGCTTACCTCCATCGGAGCCAAAGCATTCGACGGATGCGGGCTGCGCGAGGTCACGCTTCCGAAAAATGTGGCATCCGTCGGCGCGAACGCCTTTCAGTGTGCGCACCTGACGGCAATTCATGTCGACCCGGAAAACGCCGCCTTCTCCAGCGACGGGCGCGGCCTTCTCTATAACAAAGCGCAGACGGAGCTGATCCGTGTGCCCGTCGCCGCTTCCTTGGACGGCTATGCGATCCCGGAAGGCGTGACGTCGATCAGCGCGGATGCGTTCCGCGACTGCGTCGCCCTGACCGAGCTTGCGATCCCGGCGCATGTTACGGAAATCGGAAATCGCGCGTTCTCAAACTGTTCCAATTTGCGCAGCATCACGCTCCCGGAAGGTCTTGCAGAGATCCGTAACGGCACGTTCTCCAACTGCATCAGGCTGACTGCTCTCGTGCTCCCGGAGCGCGTCACGTCCATTGGTTGGAGTGCATTCAAAGGATGCTTCCGTCTGGCCGAAATCACGATCCCGCAGAACGTCACATCCATTCAAGGCTGTGCATTTGAATCTTGTATCTCCTTGCAAAGCGTCTATTTCAACGGCGACGCGCCGCAATGCGACAGTAGTGCATTCTATATCAGCGAGAGCGTCAAGCCCTACCGGACAGTCTATCACCTCGCAGACCGCTCCGGCTGGCCGGGGAGCAGCTGGAAGGGCTGCCCCACCGCACTCTGGGACGGCGAGAACCGCCCCGAGCCGTCCCACAGACACAGCTACACGGTCACGGTCGTCTCCCCCACCTGCGAAAAATCCGGATACACGACCTACACCTGCGAATGCGGGAGCAGCTATCAGGACCCGGATTCCTCCGTCGACAGATTGGGGCATGACCTTGTGATCGACATTCCCGCCGTTCCGGCGACCTGCACCGAGGCGGGAATGTCCGCAGCCGAACACTGCGCACGCTGCGGCGCGCGCTATTCCGCACGACCCGTGAAGGCCTTGGGGCACGACATTCTGCTCGAATCCCCCGTCCCCGCCACCTGCACGAAGGGCGGCCTGACCGCAGGCAGCTATTGCTCCCGCTGCGATTACCGGATCGAGCCGGAGGCGACCGAGGCGCTGGGGCACGACTACATCGACCACGAGGCGAAGGCTGCGACCTGCACCGAGGTCGGCTGGAACGCCTATCAGACGTGCAGCCGCTGCGCCTACACGAGCTATGAGGAGCTTCCCGCCTTGGGGCACCACTATGTGGACGGCGTCTGCGCCTGCGGCGCGGTTGAAAAGCTGACCGACGAAAACCTGAAGTTTTTCGGCAAGACCGTCACCTTTGAGGCCGATTTTTCGATCAAATACTACGTTCCGAAGGCCGCCGTCGACCCCTATGATTCGGTCTATCTGCGGGTCACAAAATCCGTCTATGACGCCGAGGGCAACGTGACCGGCACGGAGTCCGAAATCGTCCCGTCTACGGACTACAACAGCGGCTACAAGGCCTATGGCTTCCGCTTCGCCGGACTTTCGGCGGCCGAGGTTGGAAGCAGCGTCGACGCGACGATCTACGGCGTGAAGAACGGCAAGACCTACGAGGGCGCGACGCAGAGCGGCTACAGCGTCAAGCAGTATTGCTACAACATCCTTGCAAAGTCCGGCACGAAGGCGGCAGCCAAGCGCGCGTTGGTCGATTTCCTGAACTACGCCTCCGCCGCGCAGGTTTATTTCAACCGCAATGTGAACAACCTCGTCAACGCCGACCTGACGGCCGGGCAGGCCGCGCTCGGGACGCAGACCGCCGCGGCGATCAACAGCGACCGCGCAGAGGGCGCGGTCACAAACCCGCGCGTTGCCGTCAGCGGCTGCACGCTGATCTTCGAGAGCAAGATCGTGATGAAATTCGTCTTCAACCCGACGAACTATCTCAACGACGGCGGCAGCCTGAGCGATCTGCGCGTCGTGGTGCGGGACGCCGACGGCGGCATCCTGCGGACGTTCCTCTCTGACGAGTTTGTGAATTATAACGCCGCCGGGACGCTGAAATCCGTCCTGTTTGACGACTTGGGCGCGACTGAGATGCGCAAGGCTGTCATCTTCCAGGTCATGGCTGGCGACACGGCAGTCAGCAACAGCCGCACCTATTCCATCCAGAGCTATGCCTACAGCAAGCAGACCGACGCGCGGCAGGGCGAGCTGATGCGGGAGCTCATCAAATACGGCGATTCCATGGCCGCGTGGAAGCAAAGCTGACACCTGATTAAAATCCGTGATTTTAAGGAACCGGTAGGTTTTTTCGTAAAACCTACCGGTTTTGTGTCATTGCGAGGAGGGCGCGTGCGCCCGACGCGGCAATCTTAAACGGAACGATTTGTCATCCCGAAACGAACTATGGTCGCGCGGAGCGAAACAGAACCTTGAAATAAAGAAAGAGGAAGCAAAATGAAGCAGTGAATCCATGTTTTTTGTGATAGGGCTTCCCGCTTGCTTTGTACTCCCGTGCTTCGCCACGGGATGCCTTACCTTCAGCTTTCAGATTGCCACGGCCGCGCTGCGGCCTCGCAATGACACGAAATTGAGACGTTTTTGGGTAAAAATAGCGTACTTTGCAAGGATTTTGCGGGTGCTGCGCAGCCGTCAGCGACGACGCAGAGTGGGGCGCGTTTCCAGTCAAGGGATCTCACGGTTTTTGCCGAATTTTCGCCGCTTGCATTTTGCGCACACGATGTTATAATAGAGGCAGAACCGTTATCGGACGCACCGGCGCGGTCGCGCGGCAGCTCCGAAAAACCGACAGAGGAGGCGCAGAATATGGCGGAGCTGATCGACGATCTGGAACGTCGCGGCGGAGACGCTTTTTCCGACCGGCCGTTTCAGGAGCTGGACGGCGCGCTGCTCGCGCGGCTGGCCTATCTGCCCTTCGAGCACACCGCGCTTGCGCGCCGCTCCGAGCCGATCCGGCTGGCTGAGGCCGCCGCGCTGCTGCTGCAAACGCCCGAGGCCGTCGCGCACGTGACCCAGCCGAAGGATCTGCAGCTTCTGGACGCGCTTGTAAGCAGCGCGCGTTATCGCGGCGCGCTGCTGCTGGGTCTCGCCGCTCACACCGACACGGAAACGCAGTTTTCCGCGCTGACGCTGCGGCTCGCGCCGCAGCTGCTCTGTCTCGTCTTTCGCGGCACGGACGACACGCTGGTCGGCTGGAAAGAGGATTTCAACATGAGCTTCCGCTGCCCGGTCCCGGCGCAGGAGCTGGCGGCAGCCTATCTCTGGGATGTTGCGGCGCAGCATACCGGCACCCTGCTGCTCTGCGGGCATTCCAAGGGCGGCAATCTGGCCGTTTACGCGGCGGCGAACTGCGCACCGGCGATACAGTCGCGCATTCTCGCCGTTTATAACTATGACGGGCCGGGTTTCCCCGAGTCCGTGCTGCGGCAGGCGGGCTATCAGGCGATCTGCGACCGCGTGCAGACCTTCGTGCCGCAGTCCTCCGTGATCGGGATGCTGCTCGGGCATGAGGAGCGATACACGGTCGTGCACAGCGCCCGGATGGGGATCTATCAGCACGACCTTTATTCCTGGGACGTCGAAAACGGGCATTTTGTCAGTCTGGAATCCGTGAATCAGAGAAGCCGTTTTATCGACACAACGCTCAAAGCGTGGCTCGCGTCGCTGACGCCCGCCGAGCGCGAGCGCTTCATCGACGCGGTGTTCTATCTGCTGGCGCAGACCAACGCCGAAACGCTGAGCGAGCTGAGCGACAAGTGGTTCACAAATTCCAAAACCGTCCTGCGCGCGGCGAAAAGTCTGGACGAGCCGACGCACCGCGCCGTCACACTGGCGCTGCGGCAGCTTCTGCGGAGCACCTCGACCGGTCTGTCGCAGATCGTCAGCCTCAACCGGGGCGCAAACGAATCGGAAAAGAGCTTGAAACGTGGAACAGACAACCCCTAAAGAAGCATTATTCACCTCGGCGCCGGTCGGCAGAGCCGTCGCGGCGCTGGCGCTGCCGACGGTCATCAGTCAGATCATCACCGTGGTCTATAACATGGCCGACACCTATTACATCGGCCAACTCAACGACCCGGATCAGGTTGCCGCCGCAACGGTCGCCATGCCGCTGTTCATGCTGATGACGGCGCAGGCCAACCTGTTCGGCGTCGGCGGCTCGAGCCTGATCTCGCGCTGCCTCGGCCTGAAAAACCGCGAAAAGGCGGCGCATACCGCCGCGTTCTGCATCTGGACGAGCGCGGCCGTCGCGCTGCTCTACGGGCTGCTGGCGCTGGCGCTGCGGCCGGTGCTGCTGCCGATCTTCGGCGCGGACGAGAAAACGCTGGGCTACAGCATGTCCTATGTGCTCTGGACGGTCGGCATCGGCGCCGTTCCGACGGTGCTCAGCGCCGAGTTGGCGCATCTGATTCGCGCCGAGGGCTATTCCCGGCAGGCGAGCATCGGCATCGCCTTCGGCGGCGTGCTGAACATGGCGCTCGACCCGCTGTTCATCTTTGTGTTCCGGCTGGAGATCACCGGTGCAGCCATCGCGACCATGCTTTCCAACGTCGCAGCGTTGTGTTATTTTCTGCTGTTTCTCCGCAAAATTCGCAGGGAATCGACCATCACGCTCTCGCCGAGGCAATATTCGCTGGGCGACGGCATTCCGGGCGAGGTGCTGGCCGTCGGTCTGCCGAGCTTTATGATCTCGACCATGGCGACCTTCTCGAACATCATGCTCAACAAGATCATCTCCGCCGACTCGAACGAGGCCATTGCAGGCATGGGCATTGCAAAAAAGATCGATCTGCTGGCCTTTGCCATTGCGCAGGGTCTGACGCAGGGCACACTCCCGCTGATCGGCTTCAACTATACCTCCGGCGACCGCAGGCGCATGATGGGCGTGATCCGCGCGCTGCTTTTCAGCTGCCTTGCCATCTCGCTCAGCGGCGCGCTGCTGCTGTTCTGGGAGGCCAAGCCGATCACGCGGCTGTTCATCGGCAACGCGAAAACCGTCGCCTTCGGCCGCACCTATCTGCGCATTCTGAGCATCGCCTGCCCGACGACCGCGCTGAATTTCTTCTGCATTACGGTCTTTCAGGCAACCGGCAGGAAGCTGCGCCCGGTGCTGCTGACCATGATGCGCAAGGGCGGGCTGGATGTGCCGCTGATGTTCGTGTTCGACAGGCTGCTCGGCACGGCTGGCGTCGCGTGGGCGACACCCGTCGCCGATGCCGCCGCGCTGGCAGTCGCAGCGGCCATGCTCGTGCCGTATCTGCGCAGGCTGAAGAGCGGGCAGGCATAAAAAATTAAAAAACGCAACAAACGGGAGCCGGCACGATGACCGGCTCCCGTTTGTTTGTATGAGCGATCGTTCCGTCATCGCTCCTCGCGGAAATAGGGGATGCCCAGACCGGCGGGCGGCTGGTCTTCCTTTCTGCGGCGCAGCGAGACGGTGATTAGGACGATCAGCGTGAACAGATACGGCAGCATCTGGAAGATCTTATCCGAGCCGTTGAACAGGCCGGGGATCAGGAAATACAGCCAGGAGAGGATGCCGAACAGGTACGCGCCCCAGATGCAGCGCAGCGGCTTCCACGTTGCGAAGATGACCAGCGCGACGGCCAGCCAGCCGAGCGCCTCGATGGTGGAGCTGGTCTCCCAGAGGCCATCGATGTATTCCATGACGTAGAACGTGCCGCCGAGGCCGGAGATACCGGCGCCGATGCAGGTGGAGAGATACTTGAACTTGTTGACGTTCAGGCCGGCAGCGTCTGCGGTCGCGGCGTTTTCGCCGACGGCGCGGAGGGACAGGCCGGTGCGCGTCTTGGTCAGGAAGTACCACAGGGCTATGGCCAGCAAAATGCCGAAGTAGACCATGAAGCCGTGGCGGAACAGCAGGGAGCCGATATTCAGCTTGTCCGTCAGGCCGTCGAGCCACTGGACAAGCGGACGGATATAGGCCTTCATCGCGGCGCTCGTGTTGGTCGCGCAGACCGTGCCGACGCTGCCGAGGCTGCCGCCGATATAGTTGCCGATGCCCGTGCCGAAGATCGTCAGGGTCAGGCCGGTCACGTTCTGGTTCGTGCGCAGGCTGATGGTCAGGAAGGCGTAGAGCAATCCGGCCAGAGCCGAGGCGGCAAAGCCGCAGAGCAGCGCGACCAGAACGCAGAGGATCGCATTCGGGCTGGCGAAGGCTGCCTCGAACTTCAGCGCACCGGCAAGGCTCGCAATCGCGCCGATGTACATGATGCCGGGAACGCCGAGGTTCAGATTGCCGCCCTTTTCCGTCAGAACCTCACCCAGCGCGCCATAGAGAATGACCGTGCCGAAGGTGATGGAGAAGGAAAGCGTGGTTGAAAGCTTACCAATAAAATCAAGAAAACTCATTGAGGCTGACCTCCTTTGACGGAACGGCGGAACTTCACGCGATAGTCAGCGAAGAATTCGCAGCCGAGGATGAAGAAGAGGATGATGCCGGTCAGGATCTTGGAGAAATAGTCGTTGAGCTGGAAGACCGACGCCATCTGCTTGCCCGCCAGCTCCATGAAGCAATAGAGCGCGGAGAAGACGATCATGAGGAACGGGTTGGTGTGCGACAGCCACGCGATGATGATCGCGGTGAAGCCGCGGCCGCCGGCGGTGTTTTCCGTCAGCGTGCGGGAGACGGCGGAGACGGCGAGGAAGCCCGCGAAGCCGCAGACGCCACCCGAGAGCGCCATCGTGCGCACATAAACAATCGGGACGCGGATACCGGCATAGCGCGCGGTGTTCTCCGAATCGCCGACGACGGCGATCTCATAGCCGTGCTTCGTGTAGCGCAGGTAGGCCCACATGAGCACGACGACGAGCAGCACGATCACGACGACCCACATATAGTCCTTGTCGTTGAAATTCCCCGTGAACATTTCGCCGATCCAGCCCTTGTGCAGGCCGGCCGGATTCTTACTGTCGTTGATGATGCCGATCTTGACGGTGCCCTTCGTGCCCTCCCAGATCGTGCAGAAATAGAGGACGATCTGCGTGGCGATGTAATTCATCATAAGGGTGAAGAGCGTCTCGTTGGCATTCCACTTCGCCTTGAAGAAGCCGGGGATCATGCCCCAGATCGCGCCGAACACAATGGCCAGCAGCGCCATGAGGATGAGCAGCGGAATGGACGGCAGCTTATAGCAGAAGCGCATCAGGATCACGGCGCCGAGGCCGCCGATCAGGAGCTGACCCTCCGCGCCGACGTTCCAGAACCGCATCTTAAACGCCGGAGCAAGGCCGACGGCAATGCAGGTCAGCATCATGGTGCGCTGCAGGAACTCCCACATACGCTTCGACGTGCCAAAGGAGCCTGCCACCATCTGCTGCAGCACGACGAACGGGCTGCGCCCGGTGGAGGCAAAGGACAGCAGCACACAGGCAAGCATCGCAATGAGCAGCGCGATCACGCGGATCAGAAGAGAAGACAGCGGACGAATGCCGTCCCGTTTGGAAATGCGGATCATTTTTCTTCCTCCCTTCTAAACTGGGTCATCAGCAGGCCGATCTCCTCCTTGGTCGTGGAGGCCGCGTCCACAATGCCGCTGACCTGACCGCCGCAGAGCACCAGAATGCGGTCGCAAAGCTCCAGCAGAACGTCCAGATCCTCGCCGACGTAAATGACGGCGACGCCCTTCATCTTCTGCTCGGTCAGCAGATTATAAATGGTGTAGGAGGTGTTGATGTCCAGCCCGCGCACGGCATAGGCCGTCATCAGCACGGTCGGGTTCGACGCGATCTCGCGGCCGACGAGCACCTTCTGCACGTTGCCGCCGGAGAGACGGCGGATCGGCGTGCGGTTGATGTCCGGCGTGACGACCTCAAGGTCTTCGACGATTTTCGCGGCGAGCGCCGTGGATTTCCGCTGATCGGCGAAAATGCCGGGGTTGTCGCGATAGGTACGCAGTTTGATGTTGTTGATGATGTTCATCGTGCCGACCAGACCCATGCCGAAGCGATCCTCGGGCACGAAGGAGAGCAGGATGCCGTTGTGGATGATGTCCAGCGGATCCATGCCGTTCAGGCAGATGTCCTTGCCCTCTGGCGAAATATAGCGGATCTCGCTGCCCGGCTCGAGCTTTTGCAGGCCGCCGATGGCCTCAAGCAGCTCCTTCTGGCCGGAGCCGGCGACGCCCGCAATGCCGAGGATCTCGCCGCCCATTGCCGTAAAGCTGACATTGTCGAGCTTCTTGACACCCTCCTTATCCAGAACGGTCAGGCCGCTGACGGTCAGGCGCTCCTTCAATTGTTCGTTTTTCGGACGGTCAATGTTCAGCGAAACGCTGTGGCCGACCATCATGTCCGTCAGGGACTGCTGCGTCGCCTGCGCGGTGTCCACGCAGCCGATGTACTGTCCCTTGCGCAGCACGGCGACGCGATCCGAAACGGAGAGCACCTCGTGCAGCTTGTGGGTGATGATAATGATCGCCTTGCCGTCGGCCTTCATGTTCCGCATAACGGCAAATAGCTTGTCCGTCTCCTGCGGCGTCAGGACGGCCGTCGGCTCGTCGAGGATCAGAATGTCCGCGCCGCGGTAGAGCACCTTGACGATCTCGACGGTCTGCTTCTGCGAGACGGACATATCATAGACCTTTTGGTCGGGGTCGATCTCGAAGCCGTAGCGGTCGGCGATCTCGCGCACCGCCTTACGCACGGAGCTGCGGTCGAGCTTGCCCTTATCGCCCTCGAGGCCGAGAATGATGTTTTCGGCAGCGGAGAAGACGTCGACCAGCTTGAAATGCTGGTGGATCATACCGATGCCAAGGTGGAAGGAGTCCTTCGGCGAACGAATGTCCGCGCGCTCCCCGTTGACGAAGATTTCGCCCTCGTCTGGATAATAGATGCCGCCGAGCATGTTCATCAGCGTGGTTTTGCCGCTGCCGTTTTCGCCGAGCAGCGACAGGATCTCGCCCTTGCGAAGCTGGAGGTCGACTCCGTTGTTCGCAACGACAGAGCCGAAACGCTTGGTGATGTTGTGCAGCTCGATGGCATATTCAGAGCCGACAGCGCCTTCCGGCTTGTTGTTTTGGACAGTATTCAAGGCTGTCATCCTTTCCAATCTGAGTCTAAAAATCAGTGCCGGTTTCTCAGGCAGTCAGATCATCCTGCCTGAAAGCGAAAAATGGTGAGGGAGCCGCTTGCGCAGCTCCCTCTGTGATGCAATCGATCAGTCCGGCACCGGCGCCGTCGATCCCTATGTATGAGCGGGAGCAGGAGTCCGGCCGCCGGAGCGGCGCGGTTGGCTCAAGATGCTTCGGTCAGAAATCAGTTCGATGCGTTCAGCTCGGTGATGCCGTCGATTCTCAGAATGAACGACGGAGCGGACTGGAAGTAGGACTCGTGATAGTAGCCGTCGATGATGGCCTCGTCGGTGTCGTTGACCCAGTCGCCGTCGGAGTCGGTCGCGAACGCGCTGGTCACCTTCTCGCCCTTAACGGTGAAGGTGGAGGTGTCGAACACGTGCAGCTTGCCTTCCTTGAGCTGAGCAATAACCTCGTCGACCTTCTCCTGCGTGCCGGGGGCGACATTCGGGCCGAGCTTGGTCAGAGCCACTGCGTCCTCGTTGAAGCCCTCTGCCCAGTTGGTCTCGATCTTCTCGCCCTTCATATGAGCGCCGATCGCATAGGTGTAGTAAACGCCCCACTCGTTGGTCGGGGAGACCAGAGCGGCATTCGGAGCGGCGGTCAGCATGTCGATGTTATAGCCGACGGAGTAGACCGTGGTGCCCGCGTTGAGCGCAGCCTCGCAGGCGGAGGGAGCGCCGGTGGAGTCGGCGTGCTGGCCGATGATGACGCAGCCGTCGCCGATCAGCTGCTCTGCCGCGGCCTTCTCGGCGGTGATGTCAAACCAGGAGCTGGTATAGAGAACGTCCATCGTAACATCGGGGCAGACGGACTGGATGCCGAGGAAGAACGCGGTGTAGCCGGAGATGACCTCTGCATAAGCATAGGCACCGACGTAGCCGACCTTGACCTTGCCGTCCTTCATGTTCTTGTCGGTGAGCTTGCCCTCTTCCTTGAGCTGGTTGATCTTCAGACCGGCAACGACGCCGGCAACATAGCGGGCTTCATAGATCTTCGTGAATGCGTTGTGGAAATTCGACAGGTTGGACTTCTTCGCGGTGTCGCCGGTCATGGAGACGATGTCCACGTTGGGATTCTGCTCAGCCGCAGTCTTTGCATAGTCCTGATGGCCATAGGAGTTCGTGAAGACGAGCGTGCAGCCCTGGTCGATGCAGTCCTCAATTGCGGTCTTGCAGGTTTCGTCTTCGGGAATCGCATACTTCCAGACGACGTTGTCCGTTTCGGACAGGCCGAGGTTCTTGCAGGCTTCTTTAATGCCGTTGATGTGCGCAAGGGTATAGCCTTCGTTTTCGTCGCCGATGAGCACGACGCCGACTTTGACGTCCTTCTTGTCGCCATCTCCCGCCGGGGTGTCGGTATCGCCGCAGCCGGCAAACAGACAGGCGATCATCGCAAGTGCCAGGATCATTGCCAAGATCTTTTTCATTTTCGTTCCTCCTAATTCAATTTTGTTGTTGTATCGTGCGGATAACTCGTCCGTACAACAACATAATACACAAAAATTTCAAAATAAACAATCCCTTTTTGGAAAAAAAGCACGTCGAAAATAATTTTTGTCAGTATCTCATAAATTTTTAGGTTCAAAAATGAACAATGTGACGAAATTCTTTTTGTTCGGCCATTGCGAACAGTTTCGATTTTTATAATTCCTTACGTGTTTGTTTGACCGTAGCATTTAAATTTCGCTTTATAATACACTTTAGCGATCCGCGTACAGCATCTTGACGGCGTTCCCGCTGCGGGGTATAATCAAGACGAACCCACCCGAAATTTCGCGAAGGAGGCGACCTCCATGTGCGCGAAGACACTCCCCTTCCGGCTGATGACCCTGCTCGTACTTGCAGGCTTTTACGCCGTTTATTTCATCAAAATGCTGCGCCAGCGGCGGCGCGGCATCCGCACGAACCAGATCGGCCGCCGCAGAGAAAAGACGCTGCACCGCGTCGAGCTGCTGATGAAATGCGCCACCTACGCCGTCGTTCCGGCTCAGCTGCTCTCCGTTGCGCTCGACTGGAGCCTGCTCCCGTGCGGTCTGCGCCTCGCGGGCTTCGCGGTCGGCCTGCTCGGCGACGGCATTTTCCTCGCCGCCGTGCTCTGCATGAAGGACAGCTGGCGCGCCGGGATTCCGGAAAACGACCGGACAAGCATCGTGACCACCGGAATTTACGCCGTCAGCCGGAATCCCGCGTTTTTGGGCTTCGATCTGATGTATCTCGGCGTGCTGCTGCTTTTCTGCAATCCCCTGACGGCCGCGCTCAGCATTTTCGCGGCGGTCATGCTGCATCTGCAAATTTTGCAGGAGGAGCGCTATCTCCCCACGGTCTTCGGCGCGGAATACGCCGCCTATCGCCGCCGCGTGCGCCGGTATTTTGGGCGCAGACGCAGCTGACGCGAGCCGTACCGGCATTCTTGGGAACCTCTGAATCAATCAGCTGCGGCGCTCAGCGGGTCTTTTACTCCAACTGATCGGTTTGAAACAAAATCCCTCGCTGACTGCTCTTGCGATTGAATCAGAGTTTCCCTGATCCCGATCAACCACACCGAAAGGAGCATTTCCATGAAAATCGGATTCGACAACGAAAAATATCTGACGCTGCAGGCCGAACAGATCCGCAGGCGCCGCGCGCAATTCGGCGACAAGCTCTATCTGGAGTTCGGCGGCAAGCTGTTCGACGATTACCACGCCGCGCGCGTCCTGCCCGGCTTTCAGCCGGACGGCAAGCTGCGGATGCTCTCGACGCTCAGGGACGAGGTCGAGCTGGTCATCGCCATCCGCGCGGCCGACATCGAAACGAGCAAGCTGCGCGGCGACCTCGGCATCAGCTACGGCGACGAGGTGCTGCGCCTGACGGACGTGTTCCGCGAGCTGGGCTTTTATGTCGGCTCGGTGGTCGTCACGCAGTATGCCGGGCAGCCCGCCGCCGACGCCTTTCTCGCGCGGCTGACGGCGCTGGGCGTGAAATGCTATCGCCACTACCCCATTGCCGGCTATCCTTCGAACCCGGCGCACATCGTCTCCGAGGCCGGTCTGGGGCGCAACGATTATATCGAGACGAGCCGTCCCATCGTGGTCGTCACCGCGCCCGGCCCGGGCAGCGGCAAAATGGCCACCTGCCTGAGCCAGCTCTATCACGAGCACCGGCGCGGCATTCGCGCGGGCTACGCCAAATACGAGACCTTCCCGATCTGGAACCTGCCGCTCAAGCACCCCGTCAATCTGGCCTATGAGGCCGCGACGGCCGATCTGGCCGACGTGAATATGATCGACCCCTTCCATCTGGAAGCCTATGGCCGGACGACCGTCAATTATAACCGCGACGTTGAGATTTTCCCGGTGCTCAACGCCATGTTTGAGCGCATTCAGGGCAGCTCGCCCTATTGCTCCCCGACGGACATGGGCGTGAACATGGCGGGCTTCGCCATTTCGGACGACACGGTCTGTCAGGAGGCCTCGCGCATGGAGATCCTCCGGCGCTATTACGCCGGTCTGGTCGACCGCGCGAAGGGCAAATGCGGCGACGAGGTCGTGCGCAAGCTGGAGCTGGTCATGCAGCAGGCGCAGGTGACGCCCGCGCTCTGCCCGGCCGTGCAGGCCGCGCTCGACAGGGCCGCCGCGACCGGCGCGCCCGCCGGGGCAATGCAGCTGCCGGACGGCCGTCTGGTCACGGGCAAGACCAGCTCTCTGCTCGGCCCGTCGGCCGCAATGCTGCTCAACGCCGTGAAGCTTCTGGCCGGGATCGACGACGGGCTGAATCTGCTGCCGCCGTCGATCATCGCGCCGATCAGCGACATGAAAACCAAGCATCTGGGGCACCGCAATCCCCGGCTGCATTCCGACGAGGTGCTCATCGCGCTGTCGATCTCGGCCGTGACGAATCCGCTGGCCGAGCGCGTGCTGGCGCAGCTCGACGCCCTGCGCGGGAGCGAGGCGCATTTTTCCGTCATTCTCTCCGAGGAGGACGCGAACCTGTATCGCCGCCTCGGCATCCATGTGAGCAGCGAGCCGAAATACGAGATCCCGCGGCTCTATCATAAATAACGCGCGCTCATAAACGGCAGCGCCCCGCGCCGGCATGACCGCGCAGGGAAATTTGCTCTTCGAGCAAGTGAAATATGCTGATGCATGTGAAATATGCTGATGCATGTGAAATGCGGGCTAATGCCCGCGTGAAATGGCGCTTCTCAAGAAGCGCCGTGGCGGTGTCCCTGCGGGACAGATTAAAATTTCTGGATTTTGTCGTTTTCTGTCCCCGTACTTTGCCACGGGATGCCATACCTTCAACTTTAAGATTGCCACGGCCGCGATGCGGCCTCGCAATGACACGAAATTGGAACGTTTTTTGTTTGAATCAGGCACCTTTTTGTCAGATGCAGTCGCTTTCAATTGAATCATTGCGCCGTTTTCCCGCAAAACCTCTTGGTCATGTCATTGCGAGGAGCGAAGCGACGCGGCAATCTTTAACGGAACGAAACGGCATCCCAGAACGAAATTTGGAGAAACAGCGCGAAACGGTATGCGTCTTACAGGCGCGCCATCACCTTTTGCTTTCCGTTTCCTGTTCCCGTGCTTCGCCACGGGATGCCATACCTTCAGCTTTAAGATTGCCACGGCCGCAGTGCGGCCTCGCAATGACACGAAAATGGTAGGTTTTTATGAAAACCTACCATTTTTGCAACCGATATATTTGAATTTGCCTCGGATGGACACCGCAACGGTGTTTCCTTCGAGGTATCATTTTACGCGGATGCAAGTCCGCATTTCGCGTGTGTCAGCACATTTCGCTCGAAGCGCAAATTTCCCTGCAAAGCCGGCGCTCAGTACATCGAAGCGTAGAACAGCAGCGAGAGCAGGATGCACAGCGCGACGCCGACGAGCGCAAGGATACCGGTCACGCGGCCGGCCGTGGCTGTCCCGCCGCCCTTATAGACGTTCGGCTCGAGACGGACGCTGCGGCGCGCCTTCACGCCGAAAACAATGGCCAGCACGCCGAGAACGGTTGCGATCACACCGGCGCAGATCGCAAAGAAGCCGCACACATTATAGGCCAGCTCCGCCGCGCGAAGCAGCTCCTTGCCGGTCACTCTGCGGTTCATGACCGAGAGGTCAAACGTGCCCTGCTCGAGCGCCAGCGGGATCGCCCAGAACGTCACGGTGAACGTAAACGTCGTAAAATTCACAAGCATCGCGAGGATACCGAGGATCAGCGAGGCAATGCTGCCGCGCGCGTTCTTCTTCTCGGCGGCGGGCTGCGCCGTCATATACGGGCTGTTCACCGGCTGCGTGCCGTAGGGGTCGTTTGCCGGACGCGCCCCGTAGGGGTCGTTCACCGGCTGCGTGCCGTAGGGGCGGCTGTAATAATAGGGCGACTCCACCTGCTGGTATCCCTGCTCCCGCTGCGGCTGCTGCGTGGGCTGTTCCGGGATCGGCTGCTGCGCGGGCTGCTCCGGAGCGGCCTGCTGCGGCTGCTCGAGCGGCGCGCCGCAGTTCGTGCAGAACTTGCTGCCCTCCGGATTTTCTGCGTTGCATTTCGGACAGATCATATGATTTTCTCCTTTTTTATACAAATTTCTGTGTCAGAACGTCGACCATGCCGCGCGTGGTCAGGCGCAGCGCCGGGATCACGGGAAGCGACATGAACGACAGCGTCATAAAGGGGTCGACGCCCCGGTTGACGCCCAGCGCAAAGGCCGCCTCCTTCGCCCGCTCAAGCGCGTCGTTGACTGCCGTCAGCGGTGCCTCGCTCATCAGCCCGGCGATCTCCAGCACGACCTCGCCGCGCACCGCGCCGTCCTCCGCAACGACGATACCGCCGCGATTTTCCACCACGCGGTTGACCGCCGCCGCAAGATCGGCGTCGTTCGTGCCGACGGCAATGATGTTATGCGAATCGTGCGAGATCGACGTGGCGACCGCGCCGCGCTTGAGCCCATAGCCCTGCAAATAGCCCAGCCCGATGTGGCCGGTGCCCTTGTGGCGCTCGACCACGGCGATTTTCAGAATATCGCGCTCCGGATCAACGTCCTCGGTGTAGCCGTTGTCGGTCGAGACGATCTCCCCGGGCACCATACCGATCACGGCGCGGCGCCCCGCGCCCGCGAAGTCCTCCGGACGCAGCCGTCTCACGCGGAAGGTATCGTGCGCCTCGGCGCTCAGCTCCCCCGACGGCTCCGAGGCCGCGAAAGCACAGAGCGTGCCGTTTTCATAGGTCACGCGGCCGTCCTTGAGCACCGTCTGCACCTCGAAATGCTCGAACGAATCGATGATCGCAAGGTCGGCCCGGTAGCCCGGCGCGACCGCGCCATGCTCCGTCAGGCCGAAGTATTCCGCCGGATTCCGCGTCGCCGCCGTGACCGCCGTGATCGGGTCGACGCCGCGCGCAATCGCTTTTTTGATGATATAGTCGATGTGCCCCAGCTTCAGCAGGTCGATGGGGTGCTTGTCGTCCGTGCAGAGCATACAGCGCTCCGCGCCCGGCTGCTTGAGCAGGTCGACCAGCGCCTCGAGGTTCTTCGCCGCCGTGCCGTCGCGGATCATGATGTACTGCCCGGCGCGCAGCTTCTCGCGCGCGTCGTCGATGGCAAAGCACTCGTGGTCGGAACGGACGCCCGCCGCCGCATAGGCCTGTAAATCGCCGCCGGAAAGCCCCGGCGCATGGCCGTCGATGCGCTTGCCGTGCAGCCGCGCAGCCGCGAGCTTGGCAAGAACCGCCTCATCCGCGGCGCAGACGCCGACATAGTTCATCATTTCCGCCAGTCCAAGCACGCGCGGATGCGCGTAGAAGCGGTCGATGGCAAACCAGTCCAGCTCCGCGCCCGACTCGTCAAGCGGCGTGGCCGGGACGCAGCTCGGAAGCATAAAGAACACGTCGATCGGCAGGCGCTCGGTCGCCTCGAGCATATATTCGATGCCGTCCGTGCCCATGACGTTGGTGATCTCGTGCGGATCGGTGACGATCGCGGTCGTTCCGTGCGGCACGACCGCCCGCGCGAATTCCCGCGGCACGGAGAGGGACGATTCGATGTGGATGTGCGCGTCCAGAAATCCCGGGCAGACGATCCTCCCGGAGACGTCCAGTTCTTTTTCGCCGTCGTATTTCCCGATTCCCGCGATTTTGCCGCAGGCGATTGCGATGTCGCCCGTGCAGAGCTCATGTGTGAACACATTGATATAGCGCGCGTTTTTGAGCACCAGCTCGGCGCGTCTGCGCCCGGCCGCCGTTTCGACCAGACGGCGCTCCTCGTCGGTTTTTTGCCGGAGTGCAGCGTAGTTCAGTTCCCGCTTTCCAGCCATGGTTTTCGGCCCCTTTCCGTATTTTTATGGATCATGTTCAGTATACCATAAATTTGCACGGTTTTCCAGCGCCAAAGTAACCAAAAAATCCGCCGCGTTTTTGGTTGCTCTACGCGGGCGAACGTGATATAATAGACCCCGCTGACCGGGCGGCCGCGCCCGGCGTCCGGAGGAAATCATGAAAACACTGTTACACATCTGCTGCGCGCCCTGCGCCAATCAATGCATCGACGCGCTGCGTCAGGAGGGCGTCGAGCTGACGGGCTTCTGGTACAACCCGAATATCCACCCCTTCACGGAATACCGCGCACGGCGCAACTGCGTGCGCGAATATGCCGCAGCGGTCAGTCTGCCGCTGCTCGAGCGCGACGAATACGCCCTGCGCCCCTTCGTCCGCGCCGTTGCGGACGATCTGGCCAATCGCTGCGTAAAATGCTACGAGTTCCGTCTGTTTGCCGCTGCCGAGGCCGCCGCCGCGGGCGGCTTTGACAGCTTCACCTCCTCGCTCTTCATCAGCCCCTATCAGCAGCACGAGCTGATGCGCGAGGTTGCCGAACGCGCCGCCGACGCGTTCCATGTCCGGTTTCTCTACCGCGACTTCCGGCCGCTCTTCCGCGCCGGACAGGAGCGCGCCCGCGAGCTGGGGCTTTATATGCAGAAATACTGCGGCTGCGTCTTCTCCGAGGAGGAGCGCTACCTCAAGCCAAGCAAGCGGATCCCGTGAGCACGGCAAGGCTGCGCAGCGAAATTTGGCCTTTTGCCGGGTGAGAGATACTGCGCACGGGAAATGCGGGCTTGCGTCCGCGTGAAACGGCGCTTTGGGAGAAGCGCCGTTGCGGTGTCGCTGCGGGACAAACCGAAATCTGGGAATTTTGTCGTTTTCCGATCCCGTGCTTCGCCACGGGATGCCATGCCTTTGACTTTAAGATTGCCGCGTCGCTGCGCTCCTCGCAATGACACAAATTTGGAGCGTTTTTATTTGGAAATCGAACGTTTTGCATTTTTGCGGTTATTTTTTGCGCGGTGTCGCCCCGCATCGTTTTTCAAAGGAACCTCTGATTAAATCGCAAGAGTGGTCAGCGAGGGATTTTGTTCCAAATTGAGGTTTGGAAATCGCAGGAATCCTTTACGTATTTCAAGATTTTCAAACCGATAAGTTGGGGCAAAAGGCCCGCTGAGCGCCGCAGTCGATTTATTCAGAGGTTCCCAAACGTTTTGTTCCGGAAATCGTTCCGTTTTCCCGCAAAACCTTTTTGGAGCCACCGGCACTGCCGGTGGTTTTCTTGCTTAAAGAGAAACGCAGCAGGCTTTTCGCAAAGCCTGCCGCGTTTTATTATTATTTTAAATGTACTGCACAAAAACCGAGCCGAAGCTGCAATCGATGTTCAGGAGCAGCGTTCCGTCCGGGTTTTTCGCCGGCTCGCCCTTGGTCTCGAAGCTGCCGAAGCTGCAATTCTTCTGCTGCACATCGACGCGATAGCGCTCCGGGACGAGCAGCGTCAGCGAGCCGAAATTGTTTTCGAGGTCAAGCCGGCAGCCGGGAGCGATGCAGCCGCAGGCAGAGAAATCGACCGTGAAATCGCCGAAGCTGCTGTCGATGCTGCCGCCCTTCAGCTCCGGGGTGACGACGGCCGCACGGTAGCTGCCGAAGGACAGGTCGCAGCGCAGCATTCCGTCATAGCAGCTGTATTCGCGGTGCATTTCCTTGCCCTTGTGCTTCAGGAGCGCGCGGTATTTGCGGTTCTTTTTGATATAATGATCGCAGAGCATACTGACGCCCCAGAGCACAAGGCAGACCGGAATGATGATCTTCCAGCCGATGCGGGGCAGCGGCAGCGCATGATACGCGTTGACAAAAAAGATCAGGCCGATCACGGTCGCGGCCGTTCCGAAAACGGAAAACTGCTCGCAAAGGCTCGAAATGCCGACATAGATCAAAAAGGTCGTCCAGAGCACCGTCCACCAGGACGGCGGGTTCGGCAGCAGCATGTTGACCAGCAGCAGCGCGCCGAACACGATGACATAGATTGCGAACAGCAGACCGTGTTTTTTTCCCTTGCCGAGTGAGACGTTGAACTCGACGCCCTTGTCCTTGCCGATCGGCTCGGCCTCGTGCACCGGCTCGTTCTTGCCGAGCAGCTCGTCGACCGTGATGCCGAACAGCGCGGCCAGCTCCGGCAGGATGGAAATATCCGGGCAGGACAGGTTGTTCTCCCACTTGCTGACCGCCTGCGCGCTGACGCCGATGCGCTCGGCAAGCTGCTCCTGCGTCATGCCGAGGCGCTTGCGGTGGTACTTGATGCGTTCCCCGATGGTCGTTTGATTCATATCGGAAGCCTCCTTTTCATTTGCCCTCATTATCGCTGTGCGGGCCGTAAAAGTCTATCATCGGTCGGTTAATTCCCGTTTTTTCGCGCTCAACCGGCGGTTGAATCGCCCGGATTCGGCGGTTGAAGGTCAAGGGAAGCTCTGATTCAATCGCAAGAGCGGTCGGCGAGGGATTTTGTTCCAGATTGAGGTTTGGAAATCGCAGGAATACTCTGTGTATTTCAAGATTTTCAAACCGATAAGCTGGGACAAAAGACCCGCTGAGCGCCGCTGCCGATTGATTCAGAGGTTCCCAAGCTCCCCGTTCTTCAGACAAAGAAGAACGGATTCGGGATCTCGTCGCGCCCCCAAAGGGACGTGGCCGTGCGCCACATGGCGCGGGCGTGGATGCGGTCATGCCAGAGGAAGCGGCGGATGACCTTGCGCATCGTCCAGAGCTCGCCGTCCGGCGCGGTGTAGACGCGGTCGGACAGGAAGTCCGGCAGCGCCTCCAGCTCGGAGAGCACCTGAAGCCGGTTGAGGTACAGGTCGGGCACGTTCTCCAGCCCGATGCCGACGGCGGCGGCGTAGTAGGCCGTGACATCGTTGATGTGGCGGTACATCTCGCGCGGTGTGCGCGGCACGGGGCCGTAAAAACTCGTGCGCGGCGCGCGGTCGGAAATATCCGGGTTCGGGATGCCGCCGAACAGCTTCTGGATGCCGCGCGCCGACTTGAGCATCAGCGCCTTGCCGTGCTCATATTCCGGCTCGGACAGGGCGCGGCGCTCGCTGTCGAAGAGGACGTCGCTGTCGGCGTCGCAGATTTGCAGCTCCGAGCGCTTGCGCTGCACAACGACGATCTCCGGCTCGTCGAAGCGCGGAACCGGCTCGCCGCTCCAGCGCAGAAAGCTGCGGATCTCGCCGCCGAATTTCGCCAGCGCCATCGCCTCGGACGCCCCGCGCACGAACGCGCCGGGGTAATTCGCGGCATAGAACAGATACCCACCGTCATTATATTCGCAAACCGCCTCGATTTTCATAAAGAAACCTCCGTTGCTTCCGAAATTACCGCATCGGCACGGCAGTCATGCGGCTGCGCCGGCACCGACGGGAGCAGTTGAAAATCATAGCAAAGCGCAAGGGTCGGATGCAGCGGCTCCCGCTGCAAAAACCGGTCGTAAAACCCGCCGCCATAGCCAAGCCGCGCGCCGTCGGCGCCAAAGGCCAGCCCCGGAAGCAGCACGAGCGCCGTCGGATCGTCGACGGGCGGCGACCCGAGCGGCTCGGGCGCGCCGAAGGCGTCCGGCACGAGCGGCGTGTCCGCCGTCAGAAGGCGGAAGCGCAGCCGCTCCCCCTCCACGCACGGCGCGGCGACGCGCTTGCCGTCGGCCAATGCGCGGCGCAGAATGGGTGCGGTGCGCACCTCCTGATTGCAGCTCAGATAGAGATAGACCGTGCGCGCCTGCCGGTAGAGCGGATGCCGGAAGAGCCGTTCGGCCAGCCTGTCCGAGGCCGTCTCGATCTGCTCGGGCGTCAGGGCGCGCTTTTTCTGCCGGATCAGCCGGCGCAGCTCCGTTTTTTCCATGGTTCTACCCTCATTCTATCGAATCCTGCAAGCGATGTCAAGGCGCAGCTCGCAGAAAAAGTCGAATCGACCGGCATGGGCGCGCGGCGGCGCGTGGAAGCCGGTCGATTTTTTGAGAATCTCTGATTCATACGGATTCTCAGGTGTTCTCGCCGAGATTCTGCGTGCGGTAAAGCTTGGCGTAAAGGCCGTTTCGCGCCAGCAGCTCGTCGTGCGTGCCCTCCTCGACGATCTTCCCGTCAGCGACGGCGATGATGCGTCCGGCGCTGCGGATGGTCGAGAGCCTGTGGGCAATGATGAGCGTGGTGCGGCCCTCGGCCAGCGCGTCGAGCGCGGACTGGATCTTCGACTCGGTCACGCTGTCGAGCGCGCTCGTCGCCTCGTCGAGGATCAGCACCGGCGGATTTTTCAGGAAGATCCGCGCGATGGATACGCGCTGCTTCTGCCCGCCGGAGAGCATCGAGCCGCGCTCGCCGACGTTCGTGTCGAAGCCGTCGGGCATGGCCATGATGTCGTCATAAATTTCAGCCTTTTTCGCGGCCGCCTCGATCTCGGCCTGCGTCGCGTCGGGCTTGCCGTAGCGGATGTTGTTGCCGATCGTGTCGGCAAAGAGGAAGACCTCCTGCTGCACGACGCCGACGGCGCGGTGCAGCGACTCCTGCGTGACCGCGCGGACATCCTGCCCGTCGATCCGGATCGCGCCCTCGCTGACGTCATAAAAGCGCGGGATCAGCTTGCAAAGCGTGCTCTTGCCGCCGCCGGACGGGCCGACGATCGCGACCGTCTCGCCGGGCTTGACGTGCAGTGAGACGTTGTCGAGCACCTCGTCGCTGCCGTAGGCGAAGCTAACGTCGTCAACATCGATCGCGCCGCGCACGTTCTTCAGCTCCTTGGCGTCGGGCGCGTCCCTGAGCTGCGGCTCGGTGCGCATCAGCTCGGTGAAGCGCTCAAGACCGGCAAAGCCCGTCGAGAACATCTCGGCAAAGTTGATGAGCTTGCGCACGGGGCTGATGAAGGTCGAGATATAGAGGCTGAAGGTCAGCAGGTCGACCATTTCCATCCGCCCCTGCATGATGAGCCAGCCGCCGAAGGCCACGACCGCCACGGACAGCAGCGGCAGGAAGAATTCCAGCGAGCCGTTGAAGATGCCCATCTGATGATAAAACTCGCGCTTGGAAACCTTGTAGCGCTCGTTGGCGTTGTCGAATTTTCCGAATTCGACGTCCTCGTTGGCGAAGGCCTTGGCCGTGCGGATGCCGGAGAGGGACGACTCGATCTCGGCGTTGATGACGGCCGTGCGCTGCTTGACGCCCTTGGACGCCGCGCGCATCTTTTTGCGCCGCAGGATCAGCACGACGATCAGAATCGGCAGAATCGCCAGCACGACCACGGCCAACCGCCACTCGATCGAGAACATGACCACGAGCGCGCCGACGATCGTCAGCATCGAGATCAGCAGATCCTCCGGGCCGTGGTGCGCAAGCTCTGTGATCTCAAAGAGGTCGCTCGTCAGGCGGCTCATGAGCTGGCCGGTGCGGTTGCGGTCATAAAAATCATAGCCCAGCGTCTGCATATGGCGGAACAGGTCGCGCCGGATGTCGGCCTCGACGCGGATGCCGAAGGTGTGACCCCAGTAGGTGATGACGTAATAAAGCCCGGCGCGCAGCAGATAGGCCACGGCCAAAATCCCCATGATCGTGAAGAACAGGCCGTAGGCGTTCTGCGGCAGCAGGCTCTTCATCGCGCCGCGCGAGACGATCGGGAAGGCCAGATCGACCGCCGCGACGACCACGGCGCAGAGCATATCCAGCAGGAACAGCCGACGGTGCGGCTTGAAATAGGAGATGAAAATGCGAAGCAGGCTATGCTTCCGGTAAAACTCTGTGTTCATTGCTTTGATCCTTTACGATATTGTGTATCCAATAGCCCCGTTTGATTAAAATCAGGCCGACGACGCCCTTGCCCAGCTCCACCGCGCGGCAGACGGCGTAGAGCCAGACGATGTCGATGCCGGTCGTGAGCCGGAGCAGATAGGCCAGCGGCGTGGTGAAGACGAGGCCGTAAAAGCTGTCGAAGAACATCGTCACGAGCGTCTTGCCGCCGGAGCGGATCGTGAAATAGCAGGCGTTGGCGAGGCAGTCGAAGGGCATGGTGCAGGCCGCGACGAGCAGCAGCTTCGCCGCCAGCGACCGCACGCCGTCGGAGACCTCGTAGATCTGCGGGATCGCGCCCGAGAGCGCCGCCAGGATCGCCGCGATCACGACCGTCGTGGAGACGGCAAAGAAGATCAGCTTGCGGTCGGCGTCCTTGGCCTCTTCAATGCGGTCGGCGCCCAGGAGCTGGCCGATGATGATGCCGATGGAATTGCCCAGCGCCAGAAATACCACGCTGAACACGTTCGTCACGGTCGAGCAGATGTTGTTCGCCGCAACGACGTCCAGCCCGCTGAGGGAATAGCACTGGCTCAGGAGCGCCACGCCGAGCGCCCAGAGCGTCTCGTTGATCATCAGCGGCGTGGTCTTCTTCGTGATCTGCCACGCAAGCTGCTTCGGCAGCCGCAGCGTGCGGTACACGCCGACGATGAAGGGGTTCTTCTCCGGGTTGCGGTGCGTCCAGAGCATCACGACCGCCATTTCGACATAGCGCGCCAGAACGGTCGCGATTGCCGCGCCGTCCGAGCCGAGCTTGGGGAAGCCGCAGTAGCCGAAGATCAGCAGCGTGTTGAAGCAGAGATTCACGGCCACGGAGACGATGCCCGCGACCATCGGCACGACGGTCTGTCCGCATTCGCGCAGCGTGCCGGAGTAGATCTGCGTCAGGCAGAAGCGCAGAAAGCTCAGCAGGATGATGCGCAGATAGCTCCGCGCATAGACCAGCGAGGCCTGCCGCTCGGCCTCCGTGCCCTCGCCGCGCAGATAGAGCATGATCAGCTCGTCGCCGAACAGCAGGAACACCGCCGTGCCCAGCACGGTCAGCGCCGCGCAGATGAGCAGCTTGAAGCGGAAGGCGTGCTGCACGCCCTCGCGGTTTCCGGAGCCGAAAAACTGCGCCCCGAAAATGCCCGCGCCGGACACCGCGCCGAAAATGGCGAGGTTAAAAACAAATATTAAGGTGTTGGCAACGCTGACGCCGCGCAGATGCGCCTCGTCGATGCGCCCGACCATGATGTTGTCCAAAAGGCTCACAAACTGCGTGATGCCGTTCTGGATCATGATCGGCACGGCAAGCGAGAGCACCATGGCGTAAAACGCCCTGTCACCGATCCATCGGTTCTTCAGTCTGTGCATCGGACTCCCCTTCTTCTGTTTTCTCTTCAGAATCGTCCGCCTCCGGCGCGTCGTCCTCCCCGTCAGGCGTTTCGTCCCCGTCTGAGGGCAGCTCGTCCTCCTCGGGCAGCTCGTCGACGTCGGGGTCAAATTCCCCGGCCAGCTCGGCCAGCGCGGCGCGCCTTCTCGCGCGGCGGCCGACGCGCTCGGCGGGGTCAAGCCCGTCGCGCTCGTCCGGCAGCAGCACCGGCCGCCTGCGCAGCGCGATCACCAGCGCCAAAAAGGCCAGCAGGCACACGCCGGAGATCGTCAGACCCGGCACAAGGCCGCGCGAGCGATAGGTCAGCACGATCTCGTGCGCTCCGGCCGTCAGCGGAAAGCTGATGACCGCGTCCGTCCCGCGGACGTTCGTCTCCTGCGGGTCGTAGGTCGGCGCAAGCTCCACCGGCTCGCCGTCGACCGTCGCGCTCCAGCCACGCTCATAGGGGATCGCGGCGTAGAAGATGCCGTCCCGCTTCACGTCGATCGTGCCCTTGATACAGGTGTCGTCCCACTGCGTCACCTGCCAAGGCTCGTCGCGCAGCGCGGCAAGCCCGCGCTCATAGACCGCGTCGTCCTGCATGGCGACCTGCAGGGAGATGTTGTTTGCCGTTCCGGCATCCACGTCGAACGAGAAGGTCAGCTCATCGCCCGCGCTGCATGCGCCGAGCGTGAACACCAGCGGCACGCGCGTCTTGCGGCTCATCACAAGCTCCCCGTTGCGGGAGCAGTCGACCTCCTTTGTGCCGCTCGGCGCGTAGACCGAGACGGCGACCAGCCCGTCATGCGGCACCTGATAGCGCACCGTGACCGCGGCGTCCTCCGCGCCCTCCGGCGCGATATAGCGGAAGCTCGTGCCCGTGCCGCCGGTCTTGCTGAAGGAGGTGTCCGCCGTGGCGTCGAGCGATTCGCTGCCGAGCTTCTCATAAAGCGGCTCGGCGACGCCCGTCACGGACGCAAACAGCCGCGCCTGCTCGTCGAGCGAAAGATGGCGGTATTCCTCCGAGACGAAATCGGCAAAATTCGAGTCGACCATAAAGCCCGGCGCGATATAGGACTCGTTGCGCAGGAGCTTCGTGCTCCCGGCGGAGGCGATCGAGACGGTGTAGGGCGATTCGACCGTGACCGACTCGCGATTGAGCAGATATTTGATCGCGCACATCGTGTTGGCGAACGGCGTCGATTCATAGTAGGCATAGCGGTTGCTGCCCGGCCACGCCGACAGGCCGAGGCTGTGGCTGAAGCGGTTGAACACGACGTTCGCCGAGGAGTTGAACATCGACACGCCGTGGTAGCCGTTGAGCGCGCCGTCGTTGAGGGTCTGCGTCTGGCTCGTCTCCATGCGGAAGAAGGGCGTGCCCTCCTCGAGGCCGTTGGCGTAAGCAATGAGCTGCTGCACGGCGTCGTTGTCGCGCGGGTAGCCCGTGCGCGTCGTGATGCCGACCTGATCCACGCCGTAGGCGAAGGTCACGGACATCTCCATGACCATGACCGCGCAGAGCGCGACCGTGCCGAGCGTGCGGCGCAGCCCCGTCGGCGCATAGACCGCCAGCGCGAGGATCGTGCCGACGAGCACGAGCGCGCTGAGCACGGTCTGCCGCAGCACAACGTCTCCGAGCTGCACGTCATTCCAGATCAGCAGCAGACCGGCCAGCGCAGCCGGGACGAGCGTCCATTTTTTCAGGGTGTCGCGGTGCGTCCAGAGGCGGTAGGCCATAAAGAGCTGCACGAACGGGAACAGGAAGCTGAAGCGATAGGGCAGCATATTCGGGAAATGGAAGCCGTGCCAGAGGTAGTCCAGCGAACGGAACAGGAAGCTCAGCACAAGGAAGGCCAGCAGGAGCAGGCACATGAGCTTTTCGCGCAGGCGAATGCGCCCGTCGAAGAGATACAGCACGCTCAGGATCGTCATGCTCAGGCCGCAGAAGATGTTCGGCAGCCCCTCCATGCTCGTGATCGTCGGGCTGGTCAGAAGCTGCGTGAGCACCTGCCGGATCGCCGAGAACATCCCGGGCAGCGTCTCGTTTTTCAGCAGGCTCCAGAGGCCGCCGGCTGCGGCGAGGTCGCCGTAAGCGCCCTCGGCGATGTTCATGGCAAACGTCCTGACCTCGATGCTGCGGGAGGAATACGTCCCCTGCATGGCCAGCAGCATCGGCAGCAGCAGCGCCGCCGTCATGCCGACGCCGAGCACCGTGCCGAGCGCGATGCGCACGAAGCGCTTGCCGAAGTTCCGGCCGCCCTGCCAGTTGACGAAGCAATAGGCAAAGAAAAACAGCGCCACGAACAGGCAGCACATATAGCCGATGTAATAGTTGCTCCAGATCGTCAGCGCCAGCGCCAGCACATACAGGCGGAAGCGGCCGTCGCGCAGCAGCACGACCGTCGCGGCAATCAGAAGCGGCAGCAGCGCAAAGGCATCGAGCCAGATGATGTTCCAATAATAGCCGCACGCCCACGCGCACAGCGCGTAGCCCAGCGCGAAGACGGCCATGCTCAGGCTGCTTCTGCGGAAGACCGTCTTCAGAAAATAGGCAAAAAACAGCCCGGCAAAGGCCAGCTTCATGACCGTCATCAGCGCGAAATACTCGCGCAGGACGCTCAGCGGCACGAGTGCCGAGAACAGATAGAGCGGGCTTGCCAGATAATAGGCATAGAGCGGGGCATAGGCCGTGCCCATGCCGACATCCCAGCTATACTGCATCGAGCCGCCGGTGCGCAGCTTCTCGCGGAAGGTCACGAGAAACGGATAATACTGATGCCATTCGTCGCTGGCCATGATCTGCTTATCCCCGAACGGGAAGAAGCCGGAGCAGGCAAAGACGAGGCAGCAGATGAAAAACGGCAGCAAAAATGCCAGCGGGAGCGTCCAGCGCTCCGCGCGGCGGGAACGACGCAACGGTGAAGTCATGGAAGTTCCTCCTTTATGTTCTGCCAGCGAGCCATCAGCTCGGGCAGCGTTTCCTGAAAATTCACGCCGTACCAGCGGCGGTCGGGAGCCTGCACCGTGCGGCGCAGCGTCAGCGCGACATAGTCGGCCGCGAGGCGCACGGCGCGCTCCAGCGGCGCGCCCTGCACGAGCGCCCCGGCGCAGGTCGAGGCGAACAGGTCGCCCGTGCCGTGAAAGACCTCCGGGATATAGGACGTGCGCACGAGCGTCCCGGTTCCGTCCCGCTGCAGCGCCGCGACGGCCATATCGCCGTCCACGCGCAGGCCGGTCAGCACGGCCGCACGGCAGCCCAGCTCGAGCAGCCGCTCCAGCAGCCGCCGCGTCTGCGCCGCATCCTGCACGGGGCTGTAGGCCGTCCCCGTCAGGAGGCACGCCTCGGTTACGTTCGGCGTCAGAACGTCGGCGCGGCCGCAGAGCGCGCGCATCGCCTGCGGGAACGCGTCGGAAAATCCGGCGTAGAGCGCGCCGTTGTCGCCCATGACCGGGTCGATCAGCGTCAGCGCCGGGCGCTCGTCCATGTCGTCCAGCAGCGCGCCCACCAGCCCGACCTGCTCGGCCGAAGCCAGATAGCCGGTGTAAACGGCGTCGAAGCGCAGGTGCATCGCGCGCCAGTGCGCCATGATTGCCGGAAGCTGCGGCGTCAGATCGAGGCTGACGAAGCCGTCAAAGGCCGTGTGCGCCGAGAGCAGCGCCGTCGGCAGCGCCGCGCATTCCACGCCCATGGCTGAGAGCACCGGCAGCGCAATGGTCTGCGAGCAGCTTCCGATGCAGGAAAAATCCTGAATGCTTGCGATTCGTTTCATGAAATCCCTCGAATTTCTCGTTAATTTAATAATTATACTCGATTCCCGCTGAAAATGGAAGTCTTTCCCCAAAAAATCCGCGTTTTTCTTTCCAAAACGCGAAAATCAAAAATATTGTGTTTCCCTCTTGCATTTGCCACAAGATATGGTATAATGTAGGCGTTTCCGGCTCACGCCGGATGGAAAACGGAGGAGCATTGACTATGAAGATCATCAAACGAAACGGAGCCGAGGCCGTCTTCGATCTGGAAAAGATCCGCACCGCGATCGGCAAGGCCAACAGCGTCGTCGAGGAGGCCGCGCGGCTCACCCAGCTCCAGATCGACCGCATTGCCGAGAGCGTTGCGATCCGCTGCGAGACGATGAACCGCAGTCTGTCCGTCGAGGAGATCCAGGACCTCGTCGAGGATCAGATCATGGCGCACGGCGCCTTTGAGGTCGCCAAGAAATATATCACCTACCGCTACACCCGTTCGCTCGTTCGTCAGAGCAACACCACCGACGACCGCATTCTCTCCCTGATCGAGTGCAACAACGAGGAGGTCAAGCAGGAGAACGCGAACAAGAACCCCACCATCAACGCCGTCCAGCGCGACTATATGGCCGGCGAGGTCTCCAAGGACATCACCGCCCGTCTGCTGCTGCCGCACGACATCGTCGAGGCGCACGACGCCGGTCTGATCCACTTCCACGACGCCGATTATTACGCCCAGCACATGCACAACTGCGATCTGGTCAACCTTGAGGATATGCTGCAAAACGGCACGGTCATCTCCGGCACGCTGATCGAAAAGCCGCATTCCTTCTCGACGGCCTGCAACATCGCCACGCAGATCATCGCGCAGGTCGCCTCGAACCAGTACGGCGGTCAGTCCATCAGTCTGACGCATCTTGCGCCGTTCGTCGACGTCAGCCGCAAAAAGATCCGCCGCTCGGTGGAAAAGGAGGTCGAGACGCTCGGCGTCCCCGTCTCGGAGGATAAGATCGCCGAGATCGTCGAGCAGCGTCTGCGCGAGGAGATCCAGCGCGGCGTGCAGACCATCCAATATCAGGTCGTCACGCTCATGACCACGAACGGGCAGGCGCCCTTCATCACCGTGTTCATGTATCTCGGCGAGGCACGCAGCCCGCAGGAGAAGCACGACCTCGCGATCATCATTGAGGAGACGCTGCGCCAGCGCTATCAGGGCGTCAAGAACGAGAAGGGCGTCTGGATCACCCCGGCCTTCCCGAAGCTGATCTACGTCCTCGAGGAGGACAACATCCACCCGGATTCCAAGTATTATTACATGACGCGTCTGGCCGCCGAATGCACCGCGCGGCGCATGGTGCCGGACTATATCTCCGAGAAGAAGATGCTTGAGCTGAAGGTCGACAAAAACGGCGAGGGGCACTGCTACACCTGCATGGGCTGCCGCAGCTTCCTGACGCCCTATGTCGACGAGAACGGCAAGCCGAAGTATTACGGCCGGTTCAATCAGGGCGTTGTGACGATCAATCTGGTCGACGTGGCGCTGTCCTCCGGCCGGGACCCGGAAAAATTCTGGAAGATCTTCGACGAGCGCCTCGACCTGTGCTACCGCGCGTTGATGTGCCGCCACAACCGCCTCAAGGGCACGCTCTCCGACGCCGCGCCCATCCTCTGGCAGTACGGCGCGCTGGCGCGCCTGAAAAAGGGCGAGCCGATCGACAAGCTGCTCTACGGCGGCTATTCCACGATCTCGCTGGGCTACGCCGGGCTTTACGAATGCGTGAAATACATGACCGGCAAATCCCACACCGATCCGTCGGCCACGCCCTTCGCCCTCGACGTCATGCGTTATCTGAACGCCGCCTGCGCCAAGTGGAAAAAGGAGACGAACATCGACTTCAGCCTCTACGGCACGCCGCTGGAATCCACGACCTATAAATTCGCCAAGTGCCTGCAAAAGCGCTTCGGCATCGTGCCGGGCGTGACCGACCGCAGCTATATCACCAATTCCTACCATATCCACGTCACGGAGCACGTCAACGCCTTCGACAAGCTGGCCTTCGAGGCGCAGTTCCAGGCGCTCTCGCCCGGCGGTGCGATCAGCTACGTCGAGGTTCCGGACATGCAGAACAACATCGACGCCGTGCTCGAGATCATGAAGTTCATCTATGACAACATCATGTACGCCGAGCTGAACACCAAGAGCGACTATTGTCAGGTCTGCGGCTACGACGGCGAGATCTCCGCTGTCGAGGACGAGGACGGCAAGCTGGTCTGGACGTGCCCGAACTGCGGCAACCGCGACCAGAGCAAGCTGAACGTCGCCCG
>OIWU01000719.1_pt1 | contig 37961 bp, 23 predicted proteins | sample 1587711 | NCBI WGS metagenome assembly OIWU01 (sample SAMEA3888909, study PRJEB22519) | human gut metagenome | biome: human gut; feature: human-associated habitat; material: faeces | place: Denmark | collected 2010 | reverse complement strand
TTTTAAGCAGGGTGTCCGGGGTTCGAATCCCCGACGAGGCACCAAAAGAGGAAGATACCTTTTGGTATCTTCCTCTTTTGCTGTTTTGCCGCCGGGGAGTCGAAGTTTATACCCCCTTGCGGGGTAAATTCCCGACGAGGCACCAAAAGCCCCCTTGTTACATGGATTTTTGTTTTCTTTCGAAATCCGCTTTGTTAGTAATGCGTTAGTAACGGCGACCGTTCTCCACCGCGTGCGTACACTGTCTTCATATTACCGGGACGCCGATGAAGCTACTCGCTACGACAGTTCCGCCAGCTTATCCGCGTATTCCCGCGGCAGCTCCAGCTGCGGCGTATCGGTGATGCGCCACGCCAGCGGGCTGGTATCCCGCCGCACCTCGGCCAGAAGCTGCGGCACCTGCCGCGCCGCCTCCACACACCGCCGGGCGTCCTCCTCCCGCCCGGCCTGCCGATAAAGATACGCGCTGTCCAGCAGTCGGTCGATATAGCCGGTGTACTCCCGCAGGCTGTACCGGTTACAGGCTATGGCGCGGCGCTTGGCCTCCAGCATCCCCTCAATGTCCCCCTGCCGCCACGATGTCAGTGCCTGCGCGTTCCATGCCACGGCGGAGTAGGGATTCTGCCGCAGGATCGACCGGCTCCGGGCGGCAAAGGCATCCACATCGGAATCCTGCGCCAGCAGGCGCAGCTGGGAGAGGGTGTTGTACGGATACACGCGCACCGCCGCCGCATCCTGTCCCAGCGCCGTCATCAGCGAGGATACTCCCACCCACAGGGACAGCGCCGCTGTTAACACGGCAGCGGCACCCCACACGGCCGGGCGCTTCCACGCCAGCGGCTTTCCACTGTCCCAATCCAGGCACAGCAGCAGCACGCAGAACATTGTCGTGTATTCCAGGTCAAAATCGCAGACCGCATGCGCCAGCAACGTCAGCAGCACCAGCTTCTGCTGCGGCTGCACATATCTGCTGCGCAGCGCCTGCCACAGCGCCGCCAGACACACAGCCACCGGCAGCCAGCCCACATCCAGCAGCAGCTGCAAAAGGTCGTTGTGTACCCATCGGGCGCTGTATACGCCGGTCTGGAATGAGCCCTGCATAAAATAATAGCCCATATACCCCACGCCGAAGGGGTGGTGCAGGATCACAGGCAGAGCGTCCTGCCAGTACAGCAGCCGTCCCAGCAGCGAGCTGGCCTGCACGGAGATGTCCAGCAGGTGCCGCACGGCCAGCTGTGCCGTCAGCGCCGAGAGCCCGATGCCCGCGGCGGCTCCGGCCGCCAGCCCGCCCAGCGTCTCCGCCCACACGCGCCCACGCTTCCGGCACACAAGGCACACCGTCACCGCCGGGACGGCCAACAGAAACACCGCCCGACTGCCCGCCAGCAGGATACCCAGCGTCAGGAGCGCCGTCTGCACGATCCGCTTCCATGCGGGCGTGTCCTCTCGGAAGATCAGCACCTCAAGCCCCAGCAGCAGAAAGCAGGCAAAGGTGTTGGGATACTGGAAAAGCCCCGCCAGCCGTCCATTCACCGTGACATACGGCGCCAGCGGCGGCACCAACTGCATCACGCAGGAGAGCACCGTCATGGCGCATCCCGTCAGCGGCAGATCGTCCAGCAGCGCACGCCGCTGCACCCCGTCCAGCTGCATCAGGCATACTGCCAGCAGCGGCAGCGGCAATATTTTCGCGATTCCCCACACCGCCAGCCCGTGATCCGCCGCCCACAGGGGCGTTACCAAATAGGCGGCGAACAGCACTGCCACCGCTGTCAGCGCCATATTTCGCCGCAGGGTCAGACCATGCCGCCTGCCGTACACCGCCAGCCACACCAGCAGCGCCAAAGCAAACACCGCGCAGAGCAGCTCGTAATACAACCCCATCATGAACGGCGCGGCGCACAGCAGCACCCGCAGTGCGCGCTGACCTGATTTGTTTTTCTCACCCATGCTGTCTCTCCGTCTCCATCTGTTCAAAGGGAAGCGCCCACAAGGTCGATTCCCTCATGGGCGCTGGTCATCCGTTATCAGCCTGTTTTGGGGCTGGTCGTCGTCCCGGTCGTCGTCCCGCCGCTGGTTCCCGGCGACACCAAAACAAAATAGGTAGTCCCGTTCACCGTCACCTGTACGATCTGGCCAAAATAGCCGGCCGGAAGCTGCCGGGACAGTCCAAATATCTTTCCGCACGCCGCGCAGGAAATGGCTGTTGCGTTTCCGCTGGTGTCATAGGTCAGCTTTGCGCCTGTGCAGGGCGTACCGTCATCGTTGGCCAGCTTGTGCGGAAGGGGCTGCGCCTCCACCGGCGTGTACAGGATGCCCTTGCCATTCCACATGGCCGCCTCCGTACCGCCCACAGCGTAGCACTTCCCGTTGATAAGCAGCACGTCCTCCGTGTACTCGCCGCATGTCGCATCATCGACATCCACGCCTTTGATCAACGTGCTCGCAATGGCCGTCGTTCCGTTGGCAAAGGCCGTGCTGGTGCTCAGATACGCCCTCACCGCCGAGCCGTTAAGCAGCACATAGTCCGCCACGGACGCATCACAGGCGTACATCGGCGCAAATCCCGTTATCTGGAATCTGTCCGGATAGCCGCGCAATGCCGTGCCGCTGGCCGTCGTCTCCTGCTTAGACGGTCGCTTTGTGACCGCCAGCTGCGCGTCAGACGGAACATCGACCGCCTCGAAGGTTCCCGCCTTTACCAGTCTGCCGCTGAAGGGAGTGGTGGTGGTCTGCCCTTCTTCCTCCGGCTTCTCCGCCGCAGCCGCCTTTATCATGCCGTACAGCTGCTGATAATCCAGAATGTTCTGCTCGCCGTCGCCGTTCACATCGGCCACCGCCTGTATGTAATGCCAGTCGGTAATGGCGCCGGAGTAATGGCCCGTGGACAGGTACTCGAACAGGCAGGCCAGATCGGTGACGCTCACATCACCGGAGCCGCCGTTGATCTTGCCGACCTTCACCAGCTCGATGCTCGGCAGCTCACTACCCTCCGTGAAGTAGAAGTCCGGCTGTTCATAGGACACATACCCTTCCTTTTTGGCACTGATGGAATAGTGCCCCTCGGCAAACCCGTCGAAGGAATACATACCGTCCGTCACATCGACCTCCTGCGGATCTTCGTACACCAGCGCGGCAATTACCGTGGCATCCGGCGGCGAAATGGTGCCACGGCTGGACGGCGTGCTCTCTCCGCTCTGCTCGCTTATGGCCACGCCGCCGGTTTCCGTGTCCTCCGCGCCGACTACCTGCGCCGGCAGCAGAGCTGCCAGCATCAGCAGCGCCATCGCCGCGCCAAAGAATCTCTTTTTCATCGCGAACCCTCCTGTTGTCTGTATTTCTCTGCCATACCGTGAGTGCCGGGAGCGGGGCGCGGATGCGCTCCGCTCCCGACTTCTTATGCGTTTTTTCTCAGGCGACCTGCTCCCCCGCTTCCGTCTGAGGCTCCTCATCGGTCACAGGCTCCTCAACGGTTTCCGGCACATCGTCCACCGCAGGCGCAGGCTCCACGGGCGCGCCGCCGTCCTCCGTCTGGACGGTGTCCTGCGCATCTGCGTTCAGCTCCGCGCCGGTGTCCACCGGTGCGCCGTTCTCGTCCGCGTCAGCCGTCTGCGTGCCCTGCTGCGCTTCCAGCATACGCGCCAGCGCCGTCAGGTCGGCAGCAGAATAGATGCCGTCGCCGTTGATGTCCGCTCTGGTAGTATCCTCCAGATCGTCAATGCCCGCCATGAAGCGCGCCAGCGCCACCAAGTCGGTCTGATCCACCACGCCGTCGCCGTTCACATCGCCGATGGTGCTCGTCTCACCGCCGCCGGAACCGCCGCCGCTGGACAGGCGCTCCAGGTAGTAGTCAATCCCATCATTGGTGCTCAGCTTATATTTGCCGGTATCAAAGCCGGTGATGGCCGTGCTGCTTTCGTGACTGCTGATCGTGCCCACCTCGTTCCAGTGGGCGTTGGCGCCGAAGATGATCTTACCATTCCACCTACTCGTCAGCTCGACCCAGGACTCGCTCTGCTCCAACCGACCGTTGATGGTGATGCTGGCGCCGTCGTTGCTGACACTTGCCCAGTTCTCCTGCTGCCACACACCGCTTTCGCTGATGAGAAGCGTACCGTACACCTGCACGTTATTGCACGTCGCCAGCGTACCGTTGACAGCAAGGGTCGCAGACTTCTGAATGTTCAGCTGACCGTTCGCAGACAGCGTCACACCCTCCGATACGGTGAGCGTGGGAGTCTGTCCATGATCTGCCGCGAATACCAGCTCTATGTTCCCCGGAACCGTCAGTTCTTCGTTGAGCGTGCAGTCCTCTCGCAATTCCAGAGTGGCCGTTCCGTTCTCCGTCCGCGTCAGCAACGCCCGCAGCTCCTCCACGGTGTTCACCGTCTTGTCCCAGCGGATAGTCGCGTTCTCGCTGTTGTTGATCTTGTCCAGCGCATCACAGTCGCCATATGTGACCTGTCCGGCATTTTCAATGACACAGCCCTCGGCGATCTTCAGCTGCTGCCGCACATAGATGTTGCCCTTGTTGGTCAGCTCGGTGCCGCTATACTTCAGATCGCGGCAATTGACGGTGTTGCTATTTTCCAGCACACCCTCCACCACCAGCGTTCCGCCGGTCTGCTCATCGCGGTCATCCACATTCGTGTTTCCACCGTTAACAAGGTGACCTGTGGATGCCACAGTGACGGAATAAGCGACTATCTGGCCATTGGGTATCCAATTGCCGTTCTCATCCTGCCCGCCGTACAATGTTTCCAGCGTGCCATTCACGGTCACGCCGTCCTCCGCCCAGCTATAGACCGCTCCGGCCACCGTCAGCTTCGCGTTTTCCGCCACAGTCAGGCCGCGGAAGTTACTGGATCGCATCTCGTCCATGCGCAGCTCCACGCTGGACGGAACGGTGATATCCTCGTCAATAACGAAGCCGGGAGCCGCATCATCCATGGCGCTGCGGCACAGGAAGATGGTCTGCCGCTCCGTAGAACCACTCAGACTACTCAGCGCCGCCTTCAGCTCCGCCATATTGGATGCCTCAAGCCGGGTGTTGTCAATCGTGGTATTGCCGCTGCCGCCGATCACCGTACCCACCGCCTTCTCATTGGCCGTCAGCGTACCGTTGTTGGTGATGGTACCCGTGCCGGCAAGTCTGCTGAACTGTACAGTGCCGCCCTCGTTAACGGTCATCGCGCCGTTAACGGTGGTCGTATCGCCGCTAAACGCCCACATTTCGCCGTTGATCGTCAGCGTACCGTCCACCTGTGTGGGCATATAGATCCGCAGTAAACCGTCGACAACGACCTCGCCCTTGTTTCCGCTTTCATCAGCGGCACCGATGATAATTGTGTCATACCCGTTGCCGGTCAGATCATATATCGTCAGCTCCACATTTTCAGGAATGGTCAGCGTGGTGCCGGTGGCGATATACAGCGGCATGCTCTCGCCCTCATGCCGATTCATGTGCAGCGTGACTATGTAATCCCGTCCATCGTTGCAGCTTTGCAGGAAGCTCTCCAAATTATCTGCATTGACAGTTCTATTGACACCCAACCGGCATCCATCGTCTACGGTCACATAATTATCCCAAGCGGCGCCCTCCGGAAGCGCGATCCATGCATTATTTTCGAACTCCACGCTGCCTGTCCACTGGCGGTATGTGTCCTTATCAAGATAATTGCGCACATGCAGCTTGCCGCCGGTACTCACGGTGATATCTCTACTCGCGTATACGCTGTCGTATACATTCACCGTGCCGTTCACCGTCATGGGCGCATCCAGATTCAGGTAATTCCAAACCGACAGAGTGCCGTTCACCACGACCTTCGCGGCATTGGCGCCCCAGATGTACACATTCTTGTCCCTGATCTCCAGTCCGTCTGCCAGCGTCAGCGTGGTCTGGCTGCCAAGATCTATTTCAATCCTGTTCGCCAATGTACTGGCTCCCGCCGCCGTCAGCTCCTCCTGCGTCAGCGTTTCGCTTGTGCCCTCTTTGGAAATACGTGCCGTCCAGTTGAATTGCCGGTTGCCATATTCGTCCCCGACGAGGTTGTCCTCGCCGCCTGCTTTGACAAGGCCGTAGCCCCCGAAGTAGCCACTTTCATTACTGACATCCAGTTTTCCGTACAGGTACGCATCGCCGTGCAGCCACACGTTGCCCTTGTTGGTCAGGGTCACGCCCTCGCTGACAGTAAAGGTGGTCACGTTGATGGTCAGATCAACGTTCTCCGGGATGGTCAGATCCTCGCTGATGGTCAGCTCACTGCCGCGATAGTTGATCTGTCCGCCCTTTGTCAGCGCCGATTTCAGCGCTTCAAACGTACCGACAACTCTGTTTCCGGAGTCATCACCGATGTCCACTTCGTTGTGCTTCAGTTCGGTCTGTTCAGCAGACAGGGAGCCGTTATTGACGATCGTACCGGCCTTACCCTGCTCGTTTTCATCGGTCAGATACCGGCAATACATCCGGCCGCCCTCGTCAATGGTCAGCGTGCCGCCCACCAGAAGGTTGTTCCACACAGTGGCATATCCGTTTGCGCTGACGGTCAGTTTGCCGTCAACGGTGAACGGGTCGTTGCTGTACAGGATACCCTGTACGGTCAGCGCAGCCCCCTCAGCAATATAGGTCGTCGCGCCCTCGCTGGAAAATGCCAGCTCCACACCAGCCGGAATGGTCAGATCCTGCGTCAACTCGATACGCTCCCCGCCCTCCTCGCGGTGAACGGGCACCGTGTAAGAGAAGAAGTCCGGCAGCGTACTGGCGTTGATATCGGCCAGCGCTTTTTGTATCTTCTGGTCAGCATTGTCGCCCTGCTCCAAACGAACCGCCACGTTTTTGTTCGCTTCCGCACCTTCGCCCTGCGTCCACGCAGCCGCCCATTCGTCCTCTACTGTGATGACACTATCCTCGCCGAAGGATATCCAACCATTGTTGGTCACATGGCCGCCGGCCTTTATGGTAAAACTCCCGTACCAGGAATTGTATTCACCATTTGCCTGCACGATCAGCTTGCCGCCATTCTCCACTGTAACGGTTTCTGGATTCAGACACGCCTCTGCTCTCACATCCAGCGTACCCTTTATCACCAACGGTGCGTTGCATTCGATCCTGCCGCCCATGGTACCTGTCGGAGGAGCCTCGTTCTCACCCCGGATATACTCTTCCAGTGCCAGCGTCACGCCGGGCGCGATGGTCAGAGTGCCATATCCGTCAATACCCAACATCTTGCCCTTGGGGATCGTCAGATCCTCCGTCAGCGTCACATCCTCGTTTACCTCAACGGTAACGGTGCTGACGTTCTCCTGCGCGAACACCGCCAGGATCGCGTCCCTGTTGAACTCCGTCTTAACCTGATAGTCAAAGCTGACCTTTTCGTCCATATTGACCGTGGCGTTCTCGCCCTTGACATAGGTGCCCTTGACGGTGAAATTCGTCTCCGCCAGATCCAGCGTACCGTTCACTGTCAGGGTGCCGTTAACGGTCAGGCTGCCGTACTGCTGGCGGAAGGTACCGCCCGCCGCAACGGTCATATCGCCGTTGACAGTCACCCAGCCGAAGCTGTTGACCGTACCGTTCACCTGCAAACCGCCATTGAACGTTGCGGTGGGGTAGGCGCCGTTGACCATGCTGCCGCCCTCCGGCAGCACCAGCGTACCGTTCACCACAAAGGGTACGGTACTGCTCAGCTGCTTGTCCAGCGCCACCGTCAGAGTCTTGCCCGCCGGAAGCGTCACCGAGGGGAAGAATCTCTCCGTATTCGCCGGAGGCGCCAGCTGCAGGAAGGAAATGCCGTCCACGGTGCCGCCCACAGTCAAATCCTCCGGCAGCGTGAACTGCAGGGGCTGCCGCAGCTGTGCATTGCGCACTACCACATTAAAATACTCATTCTCCGCCTTGCCGCTGACGCTGTCAAAGGCGGCCATGGCGTTTTGCAGCGCACCGGAACGGGACGCCTCGGTGTCCGTCAGCATTTTCACGCTGTTGATATTGCCGGGTACGTTCTTTTTCCCCGCCAGATCGCCGCGATGCTCCACCGGAACGACCAGACTGCCGCTATTGTCGACAGTCGCATTATCGCCGATATACCATCTGTCAGCGATGGTAATGGCCTCATAGCCGTTCATCATCTTACCGCCCGCACCGATCGTGATGGTAGACGTTGTACCGGTACCGAAGGACTTGTCCCAAAGCTGCACACTTCCGTTAACGGTGAGTGTACTCCCGTAACGAATGCCGCCGTAGGCATCAACAGCGCTGTCCGCTTTGACCTCCATGGAGCCTACGGTCAACGCCTCCGATGCGTAGACATACGCGCCGCTCTCCACCGTCAGCTTACCGGTCACGGTTAGTGCCCGCTCTCTGCCAAGGAACAGCTCCACCTTGGCCGGCACGGTCAAATCACCGCTGACGGTCACATCGCCGATGATATAGGCACTATAGTGCGCACCGCTCGTGTCCGCGGCAGCCGCAGCGCCGAGCTTCTGCAGATCAGCAGTCAGTTGCGCGCCGGTGGACGCCTCGCTGAACAGGTAATACCTAGCGCCCTCAGTGGCAACGATACTGCCGCTCACCTTGTCAAAGCCTGCCTCCAGCTGGCCTTCCACCGTCAGCGTCTTGCCAGATGATACCTCCAGCCGGCCTTCACCCATATAGACGCCAAAGTCCTTGGGTATGGTCAGGTCGGAGGCAATCGTCAGCGTGGCATTGCTGTCCTCCAGCTGCGCCGCGCTCTTTGCAAAGCAGACATAGCCGTCCGGAGCGGCTGCGATCAGCTCCCGCAGACCCTGCTCACTCCAGAAATACGTATTCCCGTCCTTGTCCGTCACATAGTTAGCCGCCAGCGCCGTATCCACCAGCGTGGTGGGGATCATCACCAGCAGCATGACCGCTGCCAGCAGTGTCGCCAGAATCTTCCGGCTTTTTATCCGCCATTTTCTCATCAAACAATTCTCCCCTTTGTGTTGATTCTTTCTGTCGCTCCGGGCTTCGCCCGATGCTTACTCTTCCTCCGGCAGCCGCAGCAGCTGATAAACGCCGCCGCTGGTGCCCTCCTCTCCGGCCAACACCAGCGTGTCGCCGTCCACCTTGAACCGGTAGTTGGCCGTTTCAATGGCGTCGTGCTCAAAGTTCAGCGTCACCACGCTGCCGCGGACACGGTAGGTAAATGCGTAATCCGTGCCCTGCACGCGCATGGCGCCGCTCTTTTCGCCATCGAACGTGTACTCCGTGGTGCTGTCGTAGATCCACGTGCCGCGCAGCTCCTTGGGGGAACCCCGACCGCGCAGCAGCATGACTGCGGCCACCGCCAGCACGATGACCGCCGCGGCCAGCGCCGCGTAATAGACCCAGTGGCGCTGGCCACCGCTTTTTTCTGTTCGTTTGCCCATGCTCTCCATGCTCTCGTTTCAGTCGCTCTGCCGTTCAGCGCCCCACGGGGCGATAATCAGGCAGAATCTGGAAATTGTCAAAAAAGGGACGGTTCGGGACTGACCCGAACCGTCCCTCTACTCAAGGTTTGGTATTGCGCGTTATTGCTTTATGCCTTGCGGCGCTTCTTGCTGACCACAGCGGTGCCCATCAAGGAGCTGACGGCCAACATCGCGTACAGCGCGATACCGGCGTCCGCCGTCTTGGGGGAGGACAGGGTGCCATCCGCCTTGATGGTGAACGTACCCGTGCTCACATGGGTCTTGTTCTCGATCTTCACCGTGTACTTGCCGGCCTTCAGGGTGGCCAGATACGCATCGGTCAGCGTCACGATGCTGCCGCTGCCATTGCTGCTGACGGTGTAGTACTTGCTGTCCAGCTTCTTGCCATTAACAGTCACCCTGTTGATGCTGTCGGCGGGCAGATCGGTGGTGAAGGACTGCCCGGAGGTGTAGGAGCTGCCGGAGCCGGAGCTGCCGCCGCTGCTGGTCTTAGTCATCAGGCCGTAGACCGCCGTCTTGTCGGAGGCGAAGGTGACGGTGTAGCCGTCGCCCACCTGCTTCAACGTGGCATTGATCTCTCTGGTCTGGGCGTTGCCCTTGTCATCCAGATAGCTCTCCACGATCTTCGCGCCGGACTTCAGCGCGTTATAGGTCTCCTCGCTGATGGCGATGGTCACGTTCTGACCGTCAGCCAGAGAATCGCCCTTGTCAAGATCCTGGCCGTTCAAGCTCATGGTCACGCTGTAGACCGCCTGCAGCTTGCTGCGGCTGCTGCCGCTCACAAAGCCCTGCAGCTTCTCCAGAATCTTCTTGGCGGCGCTCCCCTCTGGGGACTTCTCAATCTTTTTCTCCAGTTCCTTAGCGGCATCAACCACATCCGAAATGAAGTCTTCGATCGCGGCCTTGATGGTAGCGTTATCCGCAGGCTGCTTGCTGCCGCAGGTGGTGCAGACGCCGTCCTTGTAGTTGTGTTTGCCGGTGGGCGGGATAAGATCGCCCGCCTTAGTCAGCTTACCGCAGCCCTTGCAGTAGGTGTCAGCCGTGCGGCCAGCGGTCATGCAGGACGCCGCCACAGCGCCGCGCTGCTCTTCGCCGCCGGTGTGGTTGGCGGGATCCTTGGCCAGCGTCTCAGCGGCCACGGTGGTCAGGGTGTTGCCCTGCTCGTCCTTGAATACCTTGTTGCAGACGCTGCAAGTGTAGTACTCGTTGTTGCCCTCTGCCACGCAGGTAGCAGCCTTCGCGGGCGTCTTGGTCATCTTGTGACCCAGAGCGTCGATCACCCAGCTATCCTTGGCGATCTCGTTTTTGCCGTCCTTGTCGGAGAAGAACTTGCCGCAGGTGCCGCAGGTGTAATACTCTTTGTTGCCGGGCTCGGTGCAGGTGGCAGCCTTGGCCGGGGTCTTGGTCAGCGTGTGACCCAGAGCCTTGATGTCCTGTACGTCCTTGGTGTCGGTGTAATCCTTCGTCTCAAAGTTCACCTTAGCGGTGTAGGTGGTGGTGCCCTTGTCGGTGCAGGTGGGCGCGTCCTTCTGCTTGCCGCTGACCGTGGCGGTCACGTTCTGGGCGTGGCCGGTCGTCTCAGCCGTGCAGCCCTCGCGGGTGCAGGTGAAGGTCGCCGTGGCGGTCTTGCCGTCCTCGCTCCAGCTCCACACAGGTGCGCCATAGGTGTGACCCAGCTTGTCGATGGTCACTTCCTTGGTCTGGGTGGTGAACGCGGCATTAGTAAACGTGGCGGTGTAGGTGTCCTTACCGTCTGCCACGCAGGTAGCGGGCACGGTGGTCTTCACACCGTCCACCGTCTCGGTCAGCGGCTCGTTGCAACTGTCGCACTTGGTTGCAGCCGTGCACTTGAAACTCTCGTTCCACGTATAGGTTTTTTCTCCCCAGGTGTGCTGACCGGCGAGCTTCACATAGCCGCAATCCTTGCAGCTGTCTTCTTCAGTGCAGGGCTTGCCGTTGAATGTGTGCTTGACCACCGTGTCAGTCGCATCGCAGCGGGTGCACTTGTGGTAGTGACCGGCAGCGTCCGTATTGACCCACGCGCCCGTGAAGTCGTGACCCAAAGCCTTGATCACCCAACTATCCTTGACGATCTCGGTCTTGCCGTCCGCGTCGGAGAAGAACTTGCCGCAGTTACCGCAGGTGTAATACTCGCTGTTGCCGGCCTCGGTGCAGGTGGCAGCCTTGGCCTCGGTCTTGGTCATGCTGTGACCCAGAGCCGCCAGCGTCTCGTCGGCCACGGTTGTCTCGGTGGTCTTGTCTGCCTTGAACACCTTTTTGCAGACGTTGCAAGTGTAATACTCGTTATTGCCGCCTTCGGTGCAGGTAGCTGCAACCGCCTCAACCTTGGTCAAGCTATGCCCCGATGCCTTGATCGGCTCGGTCTTTGTCTCACTGCACACCTTGCAGGTGTAGGTCTTCACGCCATCCGTGGTGCAGGTGGCGGGCGTAGTCACTTCACCGTCGTTCCAGCTGTGCTGCCCGGCGGGCTTCACATAGCCGCACCCGGCTTTGGTGCAGGTGGCAGTGTCTTCGCACTTGTGGGAGGCATAGGTGTGCTCGGCCCTGTCGATGATGTCATGGCACACGGAGCATTCCTGCCAGTGGTTGGTTTCGTCATGCTTCCACTCGTACTGGTGGGCGATCACGGGGATCGGCTCGGTCTTGGTCGCCTTGCACACATCGCAGGTGTAGGTCTTCACGCCAGCTTTGGTGCAGGTGGCGGGCGTAGTCTCAACGCCGGCATCCCACGTATGTGCAGCCTTGTTCATAATGGTGCCGCAGCCGTACACGTTCCAGTGGTTGTCCTTGTCGGTCTTCCACTCGTTGCTCACATCGCCGGGGCGGTCAGCATGCGCCTCGTCCTTTTTCTGGCCGCAGACGCTGCACTTGATGGTATGATTCGGTGCGCCTTCCTCATAGCCGCCAACAACCAATACCCACTTATGCCCGGTGGCAGGGATCGCTACTTTTTCGACCGTCGTCTTTTCACCAACAGCACCATTGTTGTCGAAATAATAATTATTGCAACCGGTACAAAACCAGTAGGCAACACAACCGTCTTTGTCGCAGGTAGGCTCCTTGGCGGGATAGGGCTTCAGATCAGTATGCCCGGCCTTGATGATGGTATCGTCCTTGGTGATCTCCTGTGTGCCAGCGGCGTCCTTATACAGCTTGCCGCAGGTGGTATCGCTGCACTGGTAGTACTCAATGTTACCGTCCTCGGTGCAGGTAGCAGCCTTGGCGGGAACCTTGGTCAGGGTGCAGGTGTGCTGGGGAGGGGTCACGCCGCCGGAGATGGTGAGAGTAGAAGACGCAGCGAGCGCTTTCGCATCATCATACGGCGTACCATAATCGCATGTAATTTCAAGATCTTTCACGCCAATCTCATAAGTCCCCGCAGTTGTATTAGCAGGAACAGTAAAAACTGCCGTAATAATATACTTGAAGTTCTGATTTTTTGCATCGGGAGAACTCCAACCAAACTTTCCGTTTGCAAGGTTGTAGTCGTCCCCAGTAAGTCCCAGCTCCTCATTGCTGATGGAGGTCAACTTTATTTCCTGCGGCCAATAGAGTTGTCCGCCAAATCCGTCTATTACAATGTCTTTCTCCATCTCGATAGTCAACGCAACTGTCTGGTCAACATCCTTGACCTCCAGTGTCGACACATCAAGAGTCGTCTTGACTGCCGTGTTCAAATTTTCTGCCCATGCCGTCGAAAAACAAAGGTTCAGGCAAAGGACTACTGCCATAACTGCTGAGATAATTCTTTTCATTTCTTTCACAGCTTTCATTCCTTTCTGCAATTTCGTCAACAGAATAGTCGTCTAATTTTTTACCATGTAAGTGCCGTTTTTCCAAGGAAAGTGGCGTTCAATCGAGTAATGTCACTCTTTTTGATTCCGCCATCCTCAACTATATCCCCAGCAAATTGCTGAACTGCAGTAGCAGAGGTCTTTCCCAAAAAAGCAGCATTCAGTCTGGTAATATCGCTTTTCTTGATCTCGCCATCACCATTAACATCGCCCTTGATTACCAAAACGACCTCGGTGACGCCGTCAGGTGCGGTGAACGCGTAGCTGCTGCCGCTGGCAACAGCGGGGATAGCTACATACTTGCCATCGCTCCCCAGATAGCCGACCTTGCAGGGCTTGTCATAGGTCACTGTGACCGTCTGGCCATTGACACTATACGAGCTTGCCAGAGACTCCGGATATGCCGTGACCGTCACCCCTGTAACAGCTGCCGCTTCCACCGTCACGGTACCGCTCTTGGCATCGCCGCGATAACCGTTTGTGCCGTCAGAATCCTCATGCAGGCTGATTGCCGTGTTGCCGGCAGCCTTGGCCTGGAACGTCACCCGTAGGAACTCGCCCGCCTCGTGCGTCTTATCGCTCCCGCGAACAAAACCCACACCAACTAAGCTTCTATCATTCGCCTCGTCAGGCGTCGAAAGAACCGGGTCTATAGTTGCGCCAGCAGCCAGCCCTGCAAAGCCGTCGAGCTGCTCGATTTTTGTGACCGCCAGCATCCCCTTGTCAAACTCCAGCTGGGCAATGAAGCTGCTCACCGTCATATCCTTGTTGGTCAGTGTGGCGGTGAACGTGTCGCCCACCTTGACGTTGCTCTTGCTCAGTGTTAGAGACAGGTTCGGCTGCGGCCGCGCGCTCCCGGGCTTCACCGTCACGGTGGCACCCGCCACCGTGCTGGTGAACCTCTGGGTCACCTTGTCCGGCGCGTCGCCGTTGCCGGCCACCACACCGGTCATGGACAGCGTGTACTCGCCCAAACCGTTGACCTTGCCCATGATGGTCATGACCTCGGTACGGGCGGTGATGCCTTTGTCCTCATCCGTGCCCGCAGCGCCGAAATAGCGGCTGCCGGGCGTGTACGCGAGCAGGCTATACATGCCGTCCACATTGCCGTTTGTGCTCAGATTGTTCTGAAGCGCATAATAGAATGCCCCGTCCTTCGCCATTTCTTTGTCGGCCAGCGTCAGGTTTGCCGACGGCACCAGCGTAAACTGGAACGCCCGGATGGGCACGCTGTCCTTGCTCTCCGCATAGATGTGGAACTTGACGATCTGCTCTCCCCCATTATCGTAGAGGGTCGTTTCGTCCGCCTCTATGGTAAAGGCGACGGTTTTGCCGGCCAGATCGCCGCTGCCGGGATGGGTGTCCTCTGCGGAAACAGGCACCACCAGACCCAGCAGCATCACCAGCGACAAAACCAGTGACAGTACTTTTTTCATGCAACTCCTCCTTACTCTCCTATGTGTACTGTTATAAACACTCATTTACTGTGCCCTTCCCTGCGGAACAGCCGTCCCAGCCCGCCGGGCATGACCAGCTGGCACACAGCGCCCGCTGCCGCCAGCACGCCCAGCGCGATGGCCGCGAGCTTCGTACCGGCGCCGCCCGTCTGCGCCGTATCCGGCACAGGCGCGTCAGCCGCGCCGGGCGCCGGGCTGATGACCGGCTGCTGGCCGTCTGCCGCCGCAGGCAAATTCCCCTGCGGCACGTCCGGCTTGTCGGTCACATCCGGCGTTTCGCCGGATGCGGTGCCGCCGGTTTCCGGCTTCTCCGTGTCGCCGGAGCTGCCGGAGGTACCCGTGCCGCCGGTTCCCTTCACCGTCACCGGCGTGCTGTCCACCTTGGGCGTATAGGTCGCGCCGGAGCCGTCGGGTGCGGCCACGAATTCCGCATCCAGCGTGAAGCTTCCGGTGCTGCCCGCCGGGATCGTGGCCGTGATGGTCAGGATCTCCGCGCCCTCCGTCATGCGGTTGCCCTCCGTGGAGCCGACGGCAGCGAAAAAGCAGCTGCCCGGCGTGTACTCATACGTCCGGAACACACCCTTGCCGGTGGTCACATCGTATGGCAGGTCGTTGACCGCGTATGTGATGACCGCTTCGCCGTTTTCCTTGAAGCTCCCCGGCAGCGTCATGCCCCCGGACGGTTTCAGCCGGAAGCTGAACACGCCCAGCTCCCTGCCCTCCGGCGGCGTCACCGTTATGGTGAATTTCACCTGCACAGCGCTGCCGTTGGCCGTCACCTCGGTCTTGTCCGGTGTGATGGTCAGCGTGGCCGTATCCCCTGCCCACGCCGTGGCCACAGTGCCCAGCAGCAGTATCACGCTCAGAATGGCGCAAATCAGCTTGCGCACACACATCCCCCTTTCTTTCTCACATCATATCCCATTGCGGCGGCTGTGTCAACCACAACTGCCGCAAATGCGTCAACAGCGGCGCAAAATGTAACGCTAAACGCCAATTGATTCATCCCAGTTATGAGACGAGGCTCTGCGCCATAGCCGTCAGGTCGGCGGCGCTGATGATGCCGTCGTTATTCACGTCGATGGCGGCGGACTCGTCCGTGGTGATGCCCGCCGCGTAGCGCGCCAGCGCTATCAGCTGGTTCAGGTCGAAGGCCAGCGGTGAATACTTGGTCGCTGACAGGTCGAGTTCTTTGTCGTACAGCGCCAGCGTCTCCTTGTCGTACACATACGTCACGGCGCCGCCGGTCAGGTCGGCGATATAGCCCGAATCCACGCCGCCGCGAACGCCGCACAGGAACAGCTGATCCGGCGCGCCGATGGTACCGCTGTCACAGTTGGTGATGTCCGTCAGGTAGTTGGCACCGCCGATGGACACGATGTTCCACATGTGCAGGCCAGCGCCCGTGCCGCCGTTCATGGTGCCCGTGGGCAGATAGCAGGCCACCTCCGGGTCGCTGCCCGTCCACGTCAGGTCGCACAGGTACTTGAACGCCTTGGAATAGCCCTCGCACACCACGTTGGTGTCGGGGTTCTCATCAAACACATAAATCAGCTGCCACGGGTCGCCGTAGGGGTAGTTTGCTGTGTTCGCTACGTCAAAATTATAGTCCACGGCTTTCGTAATGTATTCCCGGTACGCCACCAGCTTGCCGTAGGTGCCCTTGCCCTGGTTCTTCGCCACCACCTGAGCCGCCGTGGCCGCCGCTGCGGTGGCCGCGCCGGTCTTGGCGGTGTCGGGACTGTACAGATAATACTGCTGTGTGGCCGCGTCCGTGACCGCGTAATCCTGAGAAACGGCCATCATGATCACAAAGTCACCCACCATGACAGTCTGCTGGCCGTCCGTACCGTAGCTGTACTTGACGCGGATAGCTCCCTCGCTGAAGGACTTGTCAAACCAGTACAGCTCGTAGGGATGATGTGCAAGCAGCTGGTTCAGCAGCATATCCATGTCCATCACCTCGTTGACGGCCTTCTCGATAGCAGCTCCCGTTTCTTCGGAGAAATGGTACTGGCCGTCATCGCCCCGCACCAGCATGTCTCCCTCGATGCCCAGTTCCTCCTTGGTGAAGGTCATCTGGATCCCTATGGAAAACGCCGAGCTGCTCCCCTGTCCGGCGGCGATCTTCTGGACCTCCGGCACCAGCTGATCATACACCGCCCGAAGGGTCGGGTTCATGGACGCCATATACGTCGCCGGGCGGGACGCGGTGTTTCCACTGCCCTCCGCCTTGACGACTGTCTCCGGCGCTTCCAGTCCGTTCAGCTGGTAGAGATACCCCTCCAGCAGGGCGGCGCTGTCGTCCTCCGGCACAGTCACGGAGGCGCTGCCGCCGTCGATGCCGTCCAACTCCACGCGGACATCCGCCTGCGCCAGCGTCAGTGCCAGCGTCAGCACCAATACCAAGGCCAGTATTCCACTTATAACTCTCTTTTGCATCTTTCTCTCTCCCTGCGGGCGCAGCAAAGCCCACTGTACCTAGTCTTATGTTCATTATAGCCCGCCAGCATGCCAATAGCAAGCAGAAATTCCCTGTCATTTCCTCCGACTTTTTCTCCTCGCTTTTGCTCATTCGTACAAAAAAGCCAAAACACTATGCAGCCAGCTAATTGTTTTCGCATTTCGTCTGTTTTATGATGACGATGTACCAATATATATGTGCATTTCAGCACGCGGAAAGAGAGGGAGTAAGCATGAAGAAAGTGATCAGTCTTCTGCTGGCGCTGGTCATGGCGCTGAGCCTGCTGCCCACAGCGGTGTGGGCAGAGGGCGAGGCCGCCGCCCCGGCGGAGGAAGTCTCCGAGAGCTTCTTTGACAGTTCCCATCCGTTCACATGGAACGACGGGAGCTACGTCTGGCGCTTCTGGTGGAATGGCCCGGACGGGAGCCGGGGCGAATGGCACCTGTACGCCGCGCCGGAGGGCACGTCCGCCGACAGCGCGGACGGCTGGACGGACTGCGGCGCGGAGGCCACGCCCTTCGAGCACCTGACGGAGGGCACGCTGGCATACACGGCGGCCTGCGCCATGCGGTCGGCATGGGAGGCCTACAAGGGCGATGAAAAGGTTCCGCCCGAGCTGATGTGGCTCATCGACATGATGTCCTATGAGAGTGTCGCCTACACCGATGAGGACGCAGCGGCGGCGCAGGAGTTTATGGACAGCCACAGGATCGGCATGGACGGCGGCACCGCCACGCTGGTATTTCCTGATGGCAGCGCCGACGAGCTGCTGAATGCGTGGTACGGCACCACCCCCGCCGTCCGCGCAGCGCTGCAAAAGGTCATGCACTGTGAGCTGGTGAGCACAGGAGATCTCTATAACTTCACCCAGCTGCTGCACCGCACGCTGAAGGCCGCCGACGATCAGGGCGGCAGCAATGATGGCGGAAACAGCTTCACCAACTCGTGTCAGGCGCTGTGGGACAGCGGTTTTCAGGCTCCTGAGAACCCGAATTTTGTGTTCCCCGCCGGTCTGGTGGAGGGCGAGGACTACACCTACACATATAATAATGCCACCGGTGAGCTGCACGTTGTGCTGCTGCCCCAGTTCGACAAGGGCAACCACTGGGCAGACGCGTTCCACAACATGTCGGCGAACAGCAATTCGCTGAATCTGCAGATCAGAATGACCGCCAAGGACGAATACACCCGCGCGAAGGATTTCAGCTTCAACGGCAGCCCCGCGTCTGTCATCAACGAGAGCAATCATGTAGACGCGTCCTATTTCAACATGGATAACGGCGTCCACTGGATGGGCGGCAGTGTGCCGGTGGGCACGGTGAACCGAATCGATGGTCAGGCGACCATCGCGCCCACGGATGCCTTCAACAAACATTTCATCGCCGTCGTCTGGGGCGACGACAGCGGCACCGTTCTCCGCAAGGAGCTGGTCATCCTGACCGTCGAGGTGCGGGAGGAGTTCGTGGTAAGCACCTTCTACGATGTGGCCAAGCCCATTCCCGCCGACAAGCTGAGAAGCGGCTTCACCTTTATGGCCGGCGTTACCGACTGGAAGGCCAGCTTCAGCGACGGCAAGCTCGAGCTGTTCCCCGATAACGGCATCCCCACCTCCGGCGGTCCCATCGAGCTTGGCCGCATCCGCTGGGATGCTATGGCTCCCGACGGGTATCACTTTAAGAGCTATGTCCGCCTGAACAGCGGCAACGGCGAGGAGACATTTTCCGGCGTTGGCGTGTGGACACTGCCGAACACCAACGGCAGGGGCGTTGATGAGCTGTACGAGGTCACATGGTATAACGATACGGACAACACAAGCATTCTCCAGAATCTGGCGGTATACCAGTACGACAAAATGCCGTATTACCGCTATATCTCCAAGGATGGTGTCACGGCCGCGCCCGTGACCTCTCTGGGTCTGAACACGGCGCAGCTCAGCAGCAGCGGCATCGGCGTCACCTATGACGAGACAACGGGCTGCTTCCATGTATCCCACAGCGGCTGGGAGCTGCCCGATGCGTCCACACTGCTGAACACCCGCATCACCCCCACCCCGCCGGAGGGCGCGGTGTATTTCTCCGCCATTCATGACGACGGCAACCGCGACCCCCGTATCATGGGAAAGAGCGAGGCTTCCGATATTCTGGCTTCTCTGGAGAGCTTCGAAAAGTACTCTGTGGCCGATGACAGCCGCGTCGGTGAGCGGTCGCTGGAGCTGGTGCGGACGCAGGTGGTTCACCTGCCCGGCATTGATGTCTGCCTGTCCGGTTCCAGCAACCACCGCGGCCTGACCGTCGCCTGGTGGGATGCGGACAAGAACCTGATCGGCATGAGCTATGTGTACGGTCAGAACGATGACTTCATGAACCGCACCCGGCTGACCAGCGTCGAAACGGCGGATATGCTGGATGACCTCAATACCCGCGGCGAGGTCAACGCCCCCGCTCTGGTGGGTGCAGAGGGCATGGAGCTGATCTGCGACCGCTATCCCCAGACCGGCAACGGCATGACGCAGTTCTTCGACCTGCACCTGATCGGCGATCAGGGCGGCACCAAGACCGTGTACATCCCCTACCACTGCTTCGGCATGACCTATGCGGACGATGTGCAGGGCAAGAGTGCCGACGAGCTGCCCACCATCATCGTCAGGCACTTCGACGCCAACTACAACTTCCGCAACGAGATCATCGGGCGCTACGAGCCCCAGGGCATCGTGTTCGAGACGGACAGCTTCTCCCCCTTCACCGTGTCCGTGGGCGGCGGGCAGAGCGGCGGTGACGCGGACGACTACGGCGACAACATCGGCGACTACGACCGCTGGGGCGAGGGCAGCGCTTGGAACGGCGACCCCCTGCAGTACATGGTCATCAAGAGCCTGCGCAATATGGACGGCCGCGACAGGCTGGAGCTGGGCGTGGACTGGCGCTATGACAAGGTCGGCAGCATTTACAATGTGGGCATCACGCCGGAGGTGCTGACCCAGATCGTTAACGCCAACAAGCCCCTCGTCATCTACAACGAAAGAGAACTGACCCTGTCCCCGGCTACCCTGTCGGATATGCTGCAAAAGCTGAACGTCCTGAATGCCAACAGGGGCGCGGAGGACAAAGAAGCCCTCCTGTGGTTCCGCTACGAGTACGGCAACCGGGACGGTGAAAACGGTCAGGCCTTCGCCTTTATGATCACCGTTTATCTGAGCGGCACCCGCTACCGGCTGCCCGACGGCGAGACGTATACCTTCTCCATATACTTCGACTGCAACGACGTTACAGCCTACGAGCTGTACTGCCCCGCCGACCCGGAGGACGCCTCCAGTGAGCTGGTCAAGCAGGCCAACCCCCTTTCCTGTGTCGACGGTCACAATGACGACGGCCACAGCTGGCGGCAATGCAGCTTCACCGCCGACCATGACGGCATGTTCGTCATCCATCCGAAGGACTATCAGATGCAGCAGAGCTGGCCGTGGTGGGGCGTGCCCACGCCGCCGTGGACGCCCAGTCCCGACGCCACGACTCCCGACAGTGAGGTGCCGGAGCTGCAGTCCCTGTACGCCAGCGGCTTCAAATTCCCCGTCATCGGCAAGGACATCCACTTCGTCTTCCCCGAGCAGCTGAAGGAGTGGACGGAGGGCTGCGGCGACGACTGGGATTACCGCTTCACCGTGGATGAGAGCAAGGGTCGCGTCGCCATTGAGGTGAACATGGGCAGCCGCGACCGCTGGGAGAACGCCGTCCGCAACATCGAGACGGGCGGGCTGGACGACGGCGTGTTCTTCCGCTACTACTTCGGCAACTCCGATAACCAGCTCCCCATGACCTACGGCTTCGACTGGTACGGCGATTACGGTGGGCAGTCTCTGGCGGACAATACGCTGTATCGGGGCTATCACCACAACAACGGCCTGCATCTGGCCACTGTGAACCGCCAGAACGCCCACAACAGCGTCCTGACGCTGAACAAAAAGGGCGAGGACTGGCGTATCATCCTCGCCATGAGCAACAGCGAGGGCAAAGTGGCCGGTGCCGAGGCCAAATACGCCTTCCAGCTGGAGATCCTGCCCCGCGAGGACATCTCCTTCTCCCTGCCCGCCGACAACGGCACCGCGGTGCCCGCAGCCCGTCTCCATCCCACCGCCACCCACCAAGACTGGATGGCCACGGTGCCGGCGGACGGCTCCGTGTTCCTGCGCACGGTGGAGGGCAAGACCCTCAACACCGCCGGCAGCGGTCAGTACGGCTTGCTCGGCCAGCTGACCGTGGACGCACCGGAGGGCTATGCCCTCAGAGAGTGGCGCAACAACTGCACCGGCGGCAGCGGCGGGCAATTCCCCGTGCCGCTGTTCTGGGACGATCAGGTCATCACGCTGATCTGGCAGAAGGACAACGCCCCCGATCTGGTGGAGTATGTGCGGGTGGAGCCCATGAACTATCTGCCCGGATTCTACTCCCTGGGCGATGAAAACGCACCCTCCCGTGCCCCCAGCGCCGCCGAATTCCTGAGTGCGGCAGAGCAGAAGACGCTCAGCGACAACGGCATCACTGTGACCTACGACGAGAAATTGGGCTACTTCACCACCAGCGTGGATGCCTCCAAGCTTACTGACCTGTCCCTGCTGCACCAGTGCGTCACACTCAATGCGCCGGAAAACGCCGTGTACTTCAAATTTACCGGCGAGGGCGGCAGCGAGAACCCCGCCTCCCACGATATCAAAGACGACGTCAACCGGTTCACAGAGCAGTTCAGCAGCCCGGATGCAGAACTGCACACCGTTGATCCTGACAGGCCTATCCGGATGCCGCTGATGCATACCGAGGAGCTTAAACTGGACGGCAAGACCGTGTACTACTCCGAATCCCAGATGTACCATTCTCTCATCGTCCAGTGGCTGGATGAGGGTAAGAACGTCATCGGCTATACCTGCCTGTACGGGCGCAACGGCGACATCTCCACCACCGTGGAAACCGACACCGTGGACACCGCTCCCACAGAGGCGGTCAGCGTTCCCACGCTGGTGGGCACTGATCTGAAGCTGCTGTGCGACCGGAATCCCCAGACGGAGGACGGCAAGCGCCTGTTCCTACTGTTCAACGTCACCGGCGAGGGACAGCTGGGCGAGGACGGCGCTGAGATCTACCTGCCGTACAGCTATTTCGACCTGACGGCGGAGGAGGGTCTGGCGCTGGCGGCCAAGGGCGTCCGCCCGCTGATCCGCCACTATTTCAACGAGAACTGCACGGAGAAGGAATCCCTGCTGGGCGAGTACACCGCAGCCGGTGTGCGCATCGTCACCCGCAGCTTCAGCCCGTTCCTCATCGACGCCAACGGCTGCACCGTGGGCGACCTGAACGGCGACGGCGCGGTGGATACGCTGGATATGCAGGCGCTGTATGAAAATCTGTCCACCGGCCGCACCACGGAAAAGCTGGCGGACAAGGACGACTTCCGCCTGCTGGCCGACTGCAACGGCGACGGTGCGGTGAACATTCTGGATTACCAGAAGCTGTATCAGGGCATCAAAACGGCATAAAATAAAGGAGCGCACCCTTACGGGGTGCGCTCCTTCAGCTTGTCAAAAAAGTCCGTTCGGACTTTTTTGACAAGCTGAGGCAAAATCGCAAAATAAAAAACAGTATTTTATTTTGCGATTTTGGTCGCTGCGGCGGGTGATTGAACGCGAAAGGGAACCCTGACGGTTCCCTTTCACACTATCCTTCCCTCCGATACTTGTAACCGGGCAGGTTTTTTGACAGTCTCAAAGGAGCGCACCCTTACGGGGTGCGCTCCTTGTCTGTTGAAAAGCCCTGCCATTGCGAGGCGGTCCTCTGCGCGCTTTACTCGATGAGCCCGCTTTCCTTCAGCAGGATCTCAATATCGGTGCCCTTGATCTTCTTGATGGCGATCTTGAGCATTTCCTTCTCCGCGAAGGACAGCGGTGCCTCGCTGATGGGCTTCTTGTCGATGGCATAGTAGCAGGCACGCAGCAGCTCACGCACATCGTACTTGCTGCCCCACACCTCCGGCACGCCGCGGTCGATATCCAGCAGGGTGTAGACCGACTCCATACCGGTGCGCATGGAATACTCGGTGGTGAAGATGGTGTCGCGGGGCGTCTCGGCAAACTGGCCGATGAAGGCGAAGTTCACGGCACCGTCGGGCACGACCTTGGGACGGTCGGATTCCTTGCGGGGCTGGAAGAAGGCGTTGATATACGGCATAAAACAGGTGGTCGTATTGCAGGCATCATGCGCCAGCGCGTCGATCTTTTCGGTGGGCACGCCGATGTGGTACAGCCACTCGCGGCAGACCTCCTCGCCGGTGCAGTCCCGCATGGCCTTCTTCACGTAGTTGCCGTCCCTGTTGGTGTTCAGCGAATACAGCCACACGAGCACCGTGTTCTTGTCCTGCGCCTTGAACTGCGGCTGACGGTTGATGGTCCAGGAGAGATACCAGTTGTCGGTGCTGTCCTTGACGGTGACGATGCCGCCGGTGGTCACCTTGCCGGAGCGGGGATCACGCTTGCAGATGTTCATAATATGCTGGATGATCTCCTCGTTGGAGGTGGCCACGGTGGCGCTCATCCAGTTGGTGGCCTCCACATCGGAGCAGAATGTGTCCGGGTTGCCGTATTCGCCGTGCTCCGCCTGCGCAGCAATGGCCTTCCACATATCCCACGACTCGCCGCAGCCGTTCTTCACGCCGGACAGGTCGGGAGCATGGGTCTGGTCGCCATAGCAGGAGGTGTCGGTGCAGCAGCCGTTGGTGATGAACACCAGATCGTCCTCAATGAGGTCGATGGTCTGCTCCTTGCCGTCCTTCACGTACACGATCTGCCGGGCGATCTTCTTGTCACCCTCGGTTTCGATGATGACATTCCTGACGTCCATGCCGTACTCGATGCGCACGCCGTGGGACTCCAGATATTTCACCAGCGGCAGGATCATGCTCTCATACTGGTTGTATTTGGTGAAGCGCAGGGCGCTGAAATCGGGCAGACCGTCGATGTGGTGGACATAGCGGCACAGATACCGCTTCATCTCCAGAGCGCTGGACCAGCGCTGGAATGCGAACATGGTCTGCCAATACAGCCAGAAGTTGGTGCTCCAGAAGGAGTCCGGCAGCACGTCGGAGATCTTCTTGTCCTCCAGATCCTTCTCCGGCGTCAAAAACAGCTTGGACAGCGCCATGGCGGAGTCCTTGTCCAGCTTGAACTGCTTGTCGGTGTGGGCGTCCTCACCGCAATTCACACTGGCACGGCACAGAGAGTAGTTGGGATCGTGCTTGTTGAGCCAATAATACTCATCCAGCACGGAAACGCCCGGCGTCTCGATAGAGGGCACATCGCGGAAGGTATCCCACATGACCTCGAAATGGTTGTCCATCTCGCGGCCGCCGCGCATGAAGAAGCCCTTTGTCACGTCCTTGCGGCCGTCGCAGCTGCCGCCGGCAAGCTCCAGTTTTTCGAGCAGATGGATGTGCTCACCCTTCATCTGTCCGTCGCGGACAAGATAAAAAGCTGCCGTCAGCCCGGCAAGGCCGGTGCCGATGATATAAGCCGATTTTTTGTCCACATCCTTGGGCTTTTCGGGATGGGCAAAGGATTCGTAAGTGCCAGCAGAGTAATACATAACAAAACCTCCTGTTGTTTTTCTTTTGTTGGCTTTATTATAGCGTTTCCCGTCCGGCTTACAATAAACAGGAAAAGCCCCGTGATAAAAGTCTTATCACGGGGCCGGAAAGTGTAAAAAAACTTATCAAATGCGGGGAAATGATAAAATCAGAACTGAAATCGGGAGAGTGCTGCGGACATAGAGCCTCTGATCAGCTTGGCGAGCCTGTCCACGATCTGCCGCGGATCCTCGCGCATATCGTCCTTGATCCAGTCCAGCATCAGCCCGATAAATATATACGAATAGACCTGGGCGATAAACTGCTTGTCCTCGTCCCGCACCTTCATGGTGCCCACTTCCTCGTTGATCACATCCAGCAAAAGCCGGTCAACGAGCGGCTGCAGGTACTTTTCCACCTGCTCGGCGTGGACGCAGCGGTACACGTTCATGATAAACGGTCTGTTCTCCTGCACCGCCTCGAAGATCTGCAGGAATCCCTGCTGCCAGGTTTCGTAGGTCTTTTTCTCGTCCAGCGCTCTCTTGGCGTCCTCAAGGCAAGACCACTCCACCAGATCGTAGATGTCCTTGAAATGGTAATAGAAGGTCATGCGGTTGATGCCGCAATCCTCGGCAATGTCATTGATGGTGATCTTGGTCAGCGGCTTTTTCAAAAGCAGATTTTTCAGTGACTGCTCCAGCGCCCGCTTTGTTACCTGTGACATGGCAGCTTGTACCTCCCGGAGATCATCCGCCTCGTGCCGCCCTTTCGCCGCCGCTTGCCCGGCGGCCTGTGCAGCACAACAAATACCATACCCATACAGGGCTTTTCTTATCTTCTCCCCAACCGTCCGAACCACCAGAAGGTCAGCGGCCACACGCACCCGGCGAACAGCACCACCAGCAGATAGCGTACCCCGCCCGCGATGGCGGCGCTGCCGCCCAGCAGGGCGATCAGCGGCGCCTTCAGCCCCGCTCGTATGGCCAGCAGCAGCCCGAAGCCCACCGCCAGCTTGATGAGCTGCGCCCACCAGACAGCCTGCGTCTCAAAGCGGACGTACTTCCGATCCGCGATGTTGGCGATCAGCATGCCCAGCGTGGCGCCGGTGAGCTTCCACGCGTTCTCCAGAGCGCTGACGTAGTTGGCGGTGTCCTCGGCGGTGGCGCCGGTGTCGCCCCGCAGGTACAGATACCCCACGAACAGCCCGCTGCACGCCGCCATCACGGCGATGGTGCGCGTCAGCACCGCCGGCCGCCGGTCGGCCTCCTCCATCAGGGGATAGACCAGCATCACCAGCGCCGCGGCGACCACGAACGACACGCCCACGTCCAGCGGCGTGTGTACGCCCAGATACATCCGGCTGAACGCCACCAGAACCGCCAGCGCGATGAGCAGCACCCGCAGCCACGTCTTATTCGTATACCGCGCCATACCGCCGTAGGTGGCCACGGCGTTCTGCGTATGCCCGCTGGGGAAGGAATAGCCTGTGGCCTCCGCCCGTGCGCTCTCCACGATGGTGAAGCCCGGATCCTTTACCCACGGCCGGGGCACGCAGCACAGTATTTTCAGAAACTGGTTAATGACCGTGCCGAAGAACCCCACGATCATCAGGTAGTAGCCCTCCCGCTTGCTGACGCACCAGAACACTGCCACGGCGATGACCATGAAGAACAGCTCGCCGCCCAGCAGCGTGATGACCGACATGATCTTATCCAGCACCGGCGTGCGGATGCTCTCCAGCGCATATAACAGTCCCATACAGCGACACTCCTCTCTTTACTGCTATTGTACTACAGCTTTCCCCGCCGCGCAAGCGTTGACTGCACCCCGCCCCGGTGGTATACTGACGAAAAATGCATCGGGAGGTCATTCTATGGAACCCAACAAGCTACTGGACATTCTGCACACCGCCGAGCGGCTGAAGGACACCCTCCGCCACTGCGACACCAGCAAGGGGCGGCGCGAGAGCGTGGCGGAGCACAGCTGGCGGCTAGCGCTGATGGCCTTTTTCCTCCGGGCCGAATTTCCGGACACGGACATGGACAGGGTCATCCGCATGTGCCTGATACACGATCTGGGCGAGTGCTTCACCGGCGACATCCCCAGCTTCCTGAAAACCGACGCCGACACGGAGAAGGAGGACTCCCTGCTGGAGCGGTGGGTGTCCGGCCTGCCCGCGCCCTATAACGCGGAGATGAGTGCACTGTACGCGGAGATGAACGCCCTGCAAACGCCGGAGGCCAAGCTCTACAAGGCGCTGGACAAGCTGGAGGCGGTGATCCAGCACAACGAAGCGCCCATCGCCACATGGCTGCCCCGGGAGTACGAACTGAACCTGACCTACGCCAACGAGAATGTGGCCTTCTCCCCCTACCTGACAGAGCTGCGCGCCGCCATCCGCCGGGACACGGAGGAGAAAATACAGCGGGGCGAATAAACAGGGGCGGACAGAGTCGTCCGCCCCTACAAACGTCTATCGGGGATTCCCTTGCGGGGCGCCGGGACGCCGTCCCCTACGCTTCCTCCGCCAGCGCATCTGCCAGACGCGCGTATTCCTCCAGACCCAGCGCCTCACCCCGCACGGTGGGCGAAAGGCCGCAGGCGATGACGATCTCCGTCAGCCGCTCCTTGGGCAGCTGCCACCCCGTCTGCAGGCTGTTCACCAGCGTCTTGCGCCGCAGGGCAAAGCCTGCGCGCACCGTCCGCCAGAAGGCCTCCTCGCTCTTCACCCGCACCGGCGGCTCCCGCCGGGTCACGCACCGCACCACGGCGGACGTCACCTTGGGCGGCGGCATAAAGCAGGTGTTGGGCACCGTGAACAGCAGCTCCGGCTCGGTGTAGTACTGCATCAGCAGCGTGAACGCGCCGTAGTCCCCCGTTCCCGGCCAGGCACAGATCCGCTGCGCCACCTCCTTCTGAATAAGCACCGTCAGCTGCTCAAAGCAGCCCGCGTGCACACAGGCGGTCAGAAACGGCGTGGTGATGTTGTAGGGCAGGTTGGCGCACAACACCGGCCGCAGCCCGGCGAATCGTTCCGCCGCCACCGCCGCCAGATCCAGCTTCATCACGTCGCCCTCGATCAGCGAGAAGTTGTCATAGCCTGCCAGTGTCTCCGCCAGCACCGGCGGCAGCCGCTTGTCCAGCTCCACCGACACCACCTTCTCCGCCCGCCGCGCCAGCTGCACCGTCAGCGCCCCGATGCCGGGGCCTACCTCCAGCACGCCGCAGCCGCTCACGCACCCGGCCGCCGCGATATCCTCCGCCACGTCGCCCCGGATGAGGAAGTTCTGTCCCAGCGACTTGGCAAAGCGGAACCCGTGCCGCGCCAGCAGCGCCTGTATATCATTCCGGTCACACAGATCCATGGTATGTCTCCTTCATTTGCACATTGCCGCCATTGTACCATCTTTTTCCCCGCCGCGCAACGAAAAGCCGGGAAAAAGTTTCCCTTTTTCCCGCCGTATCCCCCAAAACTTGACAAACCCGGCAGATAATGCTATACTCCACAGGTATTTCCAAATGGTAACAAAAGTTACAAATTGTTTCAATTTCTATAGCCGCCCCTGTTTAGCATTCCCCTCCGGCGGCTATACTGCGAGGTACTATGGGACAAACATCAGCCACACAACTGAAGCATCCGCGCCGCCGCATCACGCCTGTCACCGTGTGCCAGGCCATTCACGATGCGCCCTATATCGCGGCGCGGGCTGTGATCTCCGGCGTCCGGGCGGTGGGTCACTGCCTTGCCTGGACATGGGACGCCGTGGCCACCGACGCGCGGGAAAACTGGCGTTGGTTCTGCCGCAGCCGTCTTGTGACCGGCTGCCGCCGAGTGCTACATGCCCCGGAGCTGAAGGAGCTGCGCGACATTATGCGTGACCATGTATCTCTCCGCATCATTACCATGATCGCGGCCACCGCCGTGGTCTTTACCGTGGCAGCCGCCACAGAGCCTGTCCGCACCATGGATGCCATCTGCATCGTGGTGGACAGCGACGGTCCCCATGTGCTGGACGACCGCAGCGCGGAGCGCACCTATGACGATCTGCTGCTGCGCCGCAGCATGGGCGACAAGTCCATGCAGCTGCTGCTCCAGCCGGGGCGCACCGTCACCATCACCCACGGCGAGGACACCTGCACCCTCACCACCGAGGCCGAGCGCCTGTCCTCCCTGCTGCAGCGCAGCGGCGTCCGTCTGGGCGAGGACGAAATGGTGGAGCTGAACGTCACCGGCGACCAGCCCTCCATCCGCATCAGCCACACCCTCACCTACCAGCACTATGTGGTGGTGGAGACGGACTTCAAGGTCATCCGCATACCCGATCCGCTGATGGACAAGGGCACGGAGGAGGTCATCCGCAAGGGCATCACCGGTCAGATCGTGGAGACGTACGAGGACACGGTGGTCAGCGGCGAGGTGGTGTCCACCAAGTATATCGGCGCCAGTCACGACACCTCCCACGCTCAGCTGGTGCTCTACGGCACGCGGGTCTATGAGGTGGCCGAGGGCGACACCATTGAGAAGGACTTCCCCAGCGAGGAGGGCGAGGGCGGCTATCTGCTGTTCGCCTCCGGCGACACCATGACATACAGCAAGGTCATGACCTGCTCCTCCACCGCCTATTACAGCGGCGGCAGCGGCGGCGCGGCGTGGACAACGGCGGTAGGCGCCCGCGTGGGCGTGGGCACCGTGGCCGTGGACCCCAAGGTGATCCCCTATTACACCAAGATGTTCATCCAGACCACCAACGGCCGCCGCGTGTACGGCATGGGCACCGCGCTGGACTGCGGCGGCGCCGTCAAGGGCAACATCGTGGATCTGTGGTTCCCCTCCAAGGCCGACTGCTACAACTGGGGACGCCGCAACGTCACGGTGTATATTCTGGACAAGAAAGCAAACTAAAGCCGAAAGAGCATGACCGTTCCGGTCATGCTCTGAGACTGTCGAAAAAGCCTGTCATTGCGAGCCAGTGCGCGCCGCGAAGCAAGTGCCCTTGGGGTACAGACTGGCGCGGCAATCCGTTTCTAAAACGCATAATTCCCGCACTTTTCCGCAGATTCCCAGCTAAAAGGTTACGGATTCCCACACCAGTGACATCGGTCACTGGTTCGGAATGACAGGGGCGTGGGTTTATCGACACGATGAGAGCATGACCGGAACGGTCATGCTCTTTTTGTGTTAAAATGCCACAAGGCTGTCGCACAGGGCGAACAGAGTCGTCCGCCCCTACGAAGCGGGACGTCGGGGACGCCGTCCCCTACCCTCCCGTCGGCGCTTTGCGCTTCTGCAGCTCCATCAGCTTTATAAGCCGCGGCCTGTTGTATCGCTGCATAATGACAAACGCCATGTCGCACGCCGCCGCCAGAACGGAGGTGATGATGAACACCGGATAGGCTCCGAACCGCACGCCCGCCGCAATGGGCAGGAAGCTCAGCACCGCGATCGTCTCGTGGACAAGCTCCGCCTGACAGGTAGCCTGCACGATCTCCTCCCATGTGTGCGTCCGGGGGTCGAACAGGGACGGGTCGTAGGTGGGCATGCCGCGCTTCCAGCGCTTGACCTTCAGCTTCTCGTACACCGCCATCTCCCGGCGGCTCACCTGATACCAGCGGCTTGTGTAATTCGCGCGGTTCTGCATCCCCGCGCTGAACGCAAGCCCCACCAGCAGCCGCATGATGATGTGATACGCCACCGTGCCGCAGGTAATGGCAAGAGAGAGCCAGATGCCGCCGGATGTCGCCCTGTACAGGGCGGATAGGAGCAGCGTCCCCGCCAGCGACAAAATCGCCGTCAGCCTCATTGTCCGCGCCATGCGCCGCCCTCCCTCCGGTGTCTGTTACTATAGAATTGTACGGTAGGCGGAGGGCTTTGTCAAGCGCAGCGCGGCCGGCAGCTTGTCGATAAACCTCACCCCTGTCATTCCGAGGAGCACCCCAAGGGCACTTGCTTCGCGGCGCGCACCGGCTCGCAATGACAGACTCTTTCGCCAGTCTGCTATGCTGCTTGCTGTATTGCTTATTTTTTCACCCGCAGGGCGCGGATGGCGTTGAGCACCGCCAGCACCATCACGCCCACATCGGCGAAAATGGCCGCCCACATATCCGCCAGGCCGATGGCCACCAGCACCAGGCAGGCGAACTTCACCGCCAGCGCAAACACGATGTTCTCATACACGATGCCGATGCACTTGCGGGAGATGCGGATGGCCTTGGCGATTTGCAGGGGCTCGTCGTCCATCAGGACGATATCCGCCGCTTCGATAGCCGCATCGCTACCCATAGCGCCCATGGCGATGCCGATATCCGCGCGACCCAGCACCGGCGCGTCGTTGACGCCGTCGCCCACGAAGGCCAGCTTCGCCTTGCCGCTCTGCTGCGCCAGCAGCGACTCCACCTTGTCCACCTTATCGCCCGGCAGCAACTCGCTGTGTACCTCGTCCACGCCCAGCTCCGCCGCCACCGCGTCCGCCACCTTTTTGGCGTCGCCGGTGAGCATGACGGTCTTTTCCACGCCGGCCTTGTGCAGCGCCTCGACGGCCTCCTTCGCGTGGGGCTTCACCACGTCGGAGATAACGATGTGTCCGGCGTACTGCCCGTCCACCGCCATGTGGATGATGGTGCCCACGCTGTGACAGTCGTGATACGGGATGCCCAGCTGCTCCATGAGCTTGCTGTTGCCCGCCGCCACCGGATGACCGTCCACCACCGCCGTGACGCCGTGGCCGCTGAGCTCCTGAATGTCCGTCACGCGGCTGCGGTCGATGGCCTTGCCGTAGGCGCGCTGGAGGCTCTTGCTGATGGGATGGGAGGAGGCGCACTCCGCCAGCGCCGCATACTCCAGCAGCTTCTGCTCATCCATGTCGCTGTGGTGCACCGCCGTGACCTCGAACACGCCCCGGGTCAGGGTACCGGTCTTGTCGAACACCACGGTCTTTACCTGCGACAGCGTCTCCAGATAGTTGGAGCCCTTGATGAGGATACCCTCATGGCTGGCGCCGCCGATACCGGCGAAGAAGCTCAGGGGGATGCTGACCACCAGTGCGCAGGGGCAGCTGGTCACAAGGAAGGTCAGCGCGCGGTAGATCCACTGCTCCCACTGGCCGTCCATACCGCCCACCAGCCGGATTACCGGCGGCAGCACCGCCAGCGCCAGCGCGCTGTAGCACACCACCGGCGTGTAGATGCGGGCGAACTTGGCGATGAAGTCCTCGCTGCGGGACTTGCGGGAGCTGGAATTCTCCACCAACTCCAATATCCTGGACACCGTGGACTCGCCGAAGGCCTTGGTGGTTCTGATCTTCAGCACGCCGGTCATGTTGATGCAGCCGCTGATGATCTCGTCGCCCTCGTGTACATCGCGGGGCAGGCTCTCGCCGGTGAGGGCGCTGGTGTTCAGGGTGGAGCTGCCCTCCACCACTACGCCGTCGATAGGCGCCTTCTCGCCCGGCTGCACCACGATCACCGTGCCGACAGCCACCTCGTCAGGATCCACCTGCACCAGCTTGCCGTCCTGCTCGATGTTGGCGTAGTCCGGACGGATGTCCATCAGGGCGCTGATGTTCTTCCGGCTCTTGCCCACGGCATAGCTCTGGAACAGCTCGCCCACCTGATAGAACAGCATCACGGCGATGGCCTCGTTGTAATCGCCGCTTTTTTCATAGATGGCCAGCGCGAACGCGCCCACCGTGGCCACAGCCATCAGGAAGTTTTCGTCGAACACCCGGCCGTTGGCAATGCCCTGCCCGGCCTTTTTCAGAATGTCGTATCCGATGACCAGATAGGTGACCAGATACAGCCCCAGCCGCAGCCACCCGGTAACGGGGAGGAAATACAGCGCCGCCAGCATCACCGCCGCGATGATAATGCGCAGGAGCATCTTTTTCTGTTTCTTTGTCATACCCGGCTCCTTTCCGTGCCTTTTCTGATGAAAAGCGCCCTGTGTGCAGGGCGCTTCACTGTGTTTACAGCTCGATCTCGCAGTCCGGCTCCACCTTCTTACATGCCTTCAGCACGGCCTTCATGGTGGCCTTGGGATCGGCGCCCTCGTTGAATTCCACGATCATCTTCTGGGTCATAAAGTTCACCACGGCAGAAGCCACGCCCTCAGTCTTGCCGGCGGCCTCCTCCATCAGGTTGGCGCAGTTGGCGCAGTCGACCTCGATATTGTATGTCTTTTTCATAGTGTCTCCTTTCGCAGCGCTTCCATGATTAAGCACTTGTTTAATCGTTATGCCCGTAGTATAATAGCAGCGATCCCGATTGTCAACGGTTTCGTCCCACTCCCTTCCGGGCGGGCGAAAACCGCTTCCTTTCGGGCGAAAAAGGAGGTCGCCCTATGGATACCACGCCCCTGCCCCACTACCACGGTGAGGAGCCCAGCCACACGAAGGTCATCCGGGCGCTGCTGGACAGCACCGACACCTTTACCAGCCTGGCGGACATCTTCCGGCAGCTGGGCGACGCCAGCCGCATCCGCATTTTCTGGCTGCTGTGTCACTGCGAGGAGTGCGTGGTGAACATCGCCGCCATGCTGAATATGTCCAGCCCCGCCGTGTCCCACCACCTGCGCACCCTGCGGGACAGCGGACTGCTGGTGACCCGGCGGGACGGCAAGGAGGTCTATTACCACGCCGCCGACACCGCGCAGGCGCGGCTGCTGCATGAGATGGTCGAGCAGGTCATGGACGTGGCCTGTCCCCAGTGGCGCTCCGAGGCGCAGCAGGTTCAGCTGATCCGGCAGATACACGACTATCTGCTCACCCACATGGAGCAGCGCATCACCATCGAGGAGCTGACCCATCTCTATCCCATCAACCCCACCACGCTGAAGGAGGTATTCAAGGACGTGTACGGCACGTCCATCGCCGCCCACCTGAAGAAGCACCGGATGGAGAAGGCCGCGCAGCTGCTGCGGGAGACAGACCTGCCCGTGGCGGAGGTGGCGCGGCAGGTGGGCTACGAGAGCCAGAGCAAATTCACCGCCGCCTTCAAGGAGCAGTACGGGCAGCTGCCCAAGGAGTACCGCCGCCCGTGACCATACCGGTTTATGCTGCAAGGCGGACAGAGTCGTCCGCCTCTACGAAGCAGAACAAGAACCGCGCAAAACGGGACGTCGAGGACGCCGTCCCCTACGAAGCAGCATCCACAGACATACGCATGGACGGGGTGCGCTTACCTCGCCGGATAACAGACTAAGCCCCGCGGGACATTCCCGCGGGGCTTAGTCTGTTCAGTCTGTCAAAAAAGCCTGTCATTGCGAGCCAGTCCGCGCCGCGAAGCAAGTGCCCTTGGGGTACAGACTGGCGTGGCAATCCGTTTCCAAAACGCATAATTCCTGCACTTTTCCGCAGATTCCCAGCTAAAAGGCTACGGATTCCCACACCAGTGACATCGGTCACTGGTTCGGAATGACAGGAGTGTGGGTTTATCGACACGCTGTAAGCCCCGCGGGACGAATGTCCCGCGGGGCTTTTCAGCTCATTTTCTCTCTGGCCAGTGCCAGAAGCGATCCTCTTTCGTTGGGCGCGCCGTCCAGCACCGCGTCCAGCAGGGCGCGCAGCATGTCGCCGATCTCCCGTCCCCGCAGTCCCAGCGCCGCCATGTCGCCGCCCTTCACCGCCAGATCCCGCAGGGAAAAGCACTGCTGCCGCGCCAACAGGCCGTCCAGAATGTCCTCCGCCTGCTGTATATCCGCCAGACGGTGCCGGTCGTCAGGGCTTTGGGCGGCGTTGTCCGCCCGCTTCACCGCCAGCAGCTGGCGGAACACGTCCTCCCCCAGCTTGCCCACGGCGCGGGCGATGGCTCTGTCCGTCCGGGGGATATCCCGGTCGTGCCAGCGCACCAGCGTGACGATGCGCTCCGCCGAGCGGCTGTCCATCCGCAGGCGGCGGCACGCGCCCTCCGCCAGCTCTGCGGACACCGCCGGGTGCCCGTAAAAATGCCCCACGCCCTGCTCGTCACGGGTGAAGCAGGCGGGCTTTCCCACGTCGTGCAGCAGCATCGTCCAGCGCAGCACCGGCTCCGGCGCGATGGCCGCCGCCGCGTGCGCGCTGTGCCCCCACACGTCGTAGATATGGTGGCGGTTGCACTGGTCGAAGCCCACGCAGGGCGCGATCTCCGGCAGGAACACCGCCAGCACGTCCGGATAGTCCAGCAGCACCGGCAGGATATGCCTGCCGCACAGCGCCCTGTCCATCTCCGACAGGATGCGCTCCGGCGCGATATACTTCAGCAGCGGCGCCGTCTCATGGAGGGCGGCGGCGGTGCGCGGCTCGATGGCAAAGCCCAGCACGGCGGCAAACCGCAGCGTCCGCAGGATGCGCAGGGCGTCCTCCCGGAAGCGGCACTCCGGGTCGCCTACGCACCGCAGAACGCCCGCTTTCAGATCCTCCCGCCCGCCGAACAGGTCGGTGATCTGCCCCCGCCTGTCCATGGCCATGGCGTTCACCGTCAGGTCGCGGCGGCTGAGATCGTCCTCCAGCCGCCGGGAGAACGTCACCGCGTCCGGGCGGCGGTGGTCGGTGTACGTCCCGTCGGCGCGGAAGGTGGTCACCTCGATGCCCATGCCCTCCGCCCGGACAGTCACCGTCCCGTGCTTCAGCCCCGTGGGGATGGCGCAGCCGTCAAACAGCGCCAGCACCTGCTCCGGGCGGGCGGCGGTGGTCACATCCCAGTCGCCGGGCACGCGCCCCAGCAGCGTATCCCGGACGCAGCCGCCCACGGCAAAGGCCGCGAAGCCCGCGTTTTCCAGACGCTCCAGCACATATTCCACCGGCTGCGGCAGCATACGTCCGCCTCCCCTCGTTCCGATTCGCCCCGCGGCGGCAAATACCGGCAAAAAAGCCGGTTGCGCATGCGGGCGCGTTGTATTATAATAGTACAGTAATTTTTTGGCTCCTGTCAAGGAGGTATGATCTATGTTCCATCCCATCGAGGACTTTCACAAGTATATCCAGCCCGGCAAGCGCGTCCATCTGGCGGGCATCGGCGGCGTGTCCATGTGCGCGCTGGCCGAGGTGCTGCAGGGCATGGGCGTCACGGTGCAGGGCTCCGACATGTCCGACAGCGCCACCGTGCAGCACCTGCGCTCCGTGGGCATCCCCGTGGCCGTAGGCCACTCGGCAGAGAACCTGAAAAACTGCGACGCGGTGATCCGCACCGCCGCCATTCACGACAACAACCCGGAGATCGCCGGCGCTGTGGCGCGGGGCATCCCCGTATACGAGCGCGCCCAGGCGTGGGGCGCCATCATGCAGGGCTACCGCAACGCCCTGTGCGTGTCCGGCACCCACGGCAAGACCACCACCACCTCCATGGCCACCCATATCTTCATGGCGGCGCAGGCCGACCCCACGGTGATGATCGGCGGCACGCTGCCGCTGCTCCACTCCGGCTACCGGGTGGGCAAGGGCGACACCATCATTCTGGAGAGCTGCGAATACTGCAACTCCTTCCTGAACTTCTTCCCCACCGTGGCGGTGATACTGAACGTCCACGCCGACCATCTGGATTTCTTCAAGGATCTGGCGGACATCGAGCACTCCTTCCACGACTTTGCGGCGCTGGTGCCCCAGCGGGGCTATATCATCGCCAACGCCGATGACGAGGGCGCGCGGGAGGCCGTGAAGGGTCTGTCCCACCCGGTGTTCACCTTCAGCGTGAGGGATCGGGGCGCGGACTGCTACGCCGACAACGTCTCCTTCTTCGACGGCTACGGCGACTTCGACGTGGTCATCAACGGCGTGACCTACGCCCACGTGTCCCTGCACGTCCCCGGCGCCCACAACATCTCCAACGCGCTGGCCGCTGCCTCCGCCGCCTATGTGCTGGGCATCCCCGGCGAGGCCGTCACCGCGGGACTGGCATCCTTCACCGGCGCCGGCCGCCGCTTCGAGCACAAGGGCACCTTCCACGGCGCGGAGGTCTATGACGACTACGCCCACCACCCCGACGAGGTGCAGGCGCTGCTGAACGCCGTCCGTCCCCTGCCCCACCAGCGGCTGATCCTGGCCTTCCAGCCCCACACCTACACCCGCACCGCCGCCCTGTTCGACGATTTCGTCAACGTGCTGCGGCAGGCCGACCGGGTGGTGCTGGCGGAGATCTACGCCGCCCGCGAGACAAACGAGCTGGGCATCTCCTCCCGGGATCTGGCGGCACAGATCCCCCACTCCGTCTATTGTCCCACGCTGGAACAGGTGGCCGACGAGCTGGAAAAGCTAGCGCAGCCCGGCGACATGATCATCACCGTGGGCGCGGGCGACATCTACCGCGCCGGTGAAATGCTGCTGAAGCGAGGTGACGCGCAGTGACCATCTCCCCTATCTTCCACAACGCCCGTCCGGAGGGCGAGCTGCCGCCCCAGGAGAGCGCGGCCTTCGACCTGCTGGACACGCTGGGCATCGACTATGACCGGGTCAGCCACGACGCGGCCTTCAACATGGAGCTGTGCGCCGACGTCAGCGCCGTTCTGGGCGTATCCGTGTGCAAGAATCTGTTTCTGTGCAACCGGCAGAAAACCAGCTTCTACCTTCTGTGCATGCCGCCGGACAAGCCCTTCCACACCAAGGATCTCAGCGCCCAGATCAACTCCTCCCGCCTGAGCTTCGCGCCGGAGGACAGCCTGTGGGAGCTGCTGCACTGTCACCCCGGCTCGGCCACCGTGCTGGGTCTGGCCAACGACACGGAGCACCGCGTGCAGCTGCTGCTGGACAGAGAGGTGTACGACGCGCCCTATATGTCCTGCCATCCCTGCATCTGCACCAGCACGCTGAAGCTGAAAACCTCCGATGTGCTGACCCGTCTCCTGCCCCACACCGGGCACACGCCCATCGTGGTCGATTTGTAAAAGAAATCGCCTGTCGCTGAACGGCAGGCGATATTTTTTTGCATATTTCACAAAAAGCTCTTGCTTCCGAAAACGTTTTCGGTTATACTGTCCTTATTCCCAGCGGCGTGCGGCACTCCACTTTATGGCGCCCGCCGGCAAAAGATAAGGAGGAATACCCGCTGTGGCTGGCGGTGCGGCAATGTGGAGACTTGTCGTAAAGCACACAAGGGGCACAGCCCCGTGCGAGACTGCTCATGCGGAGGCAGGGCAGTTACAGTCAAGACGTATGGCAAAGGTCATTCTGAAGGATCTGAAGAAGGTCTACCCCAACACCGAGAAGAAAAAGAAGGTCAAGAAGGGCGAGG
>OIWU01000714.1_pt1 | contig 38014 bp, 28 predicted proteins | sample 1587711 | NCBI WGS metagenome assembly OIWU01 (sample SAMEA3888909, study PRJEB22519) | human gut metagenome | biome: human gut; feature: human-associated habitat; material: faeces | place: Denmark | collected 2010 | reverse complement strand
TAAAGGATTCCTGCAATTTCCAAACCTCAATTTGGAACAAAATCCCTTGCTGACCACTCTTGCAATTTAATCAGAGGTTCCCTAAAACACCTATAAGGTATAAATGGAGGTATGAGACTCGGTGAGAAATCACCGGGTCTTATTTTTTGCGCTCATTGCGCCTGACAGACAGGTGCGATGGGCGCTTTTTTGCTTTTTGCGGCGCAGAAAAATATTTTTGAAAAAGGGCGGGAAAATCGGAAAAAATTCGGCAAAGGGAAAGTGAGAAGGCGATGAGCCTTCCGTGAACCTTAAAAATTTTATTATTACCGCTATCAGGAACGACGGAAGAGCCGTGGTGACGCAAGATATTGCGCCCCGATCTTCTCTGGTCAAATGCTTTCCGGGCTTGCGTTCTGCGTTATTTGTGGTATACTGAGTGTGATCCATTGTGAACAACGGCACGCTGACTTGGCACTGCCATAACAAGAGCTATGTCGTGGAGAATGAAAGCCTCAGCACTGTAACTAACAACGGCACCGCGCCCACCATCGTCAACAACGGTACGATGGACGGCCAGAGGATCACCGCGATCAACAACGGTGCAGGTCCGGTGCTCTCCAACATGGCGGGTTCGGCGCGGCTGGTAGGCACGCTCACCACCGTGGGCAACAGCGAGGCCGTCCATGTATCCGGCGGCGAGGTGAAGATTACGCGGGTCACCAGCGGCGCTTCCGGAGCGGGCAGCGCGGCCATTGTGGCAGCTGGCGGCAGCGTGGAATGTGTGCATGATCGGAACGGCAAGGCTGCCCTCTCCGCGCCCAAAGCGGAAACGGTGATCCGGGTCGAAGCTGGCAGCACGTTTAAGTTCGATTCTTGGGAGAACATCTATGACCCGGAGTTTGGCACGGGCACGAAATATACTCTGGTCAACAACGGCGGCACTGTGTCCATGGGGAGCAACCACTTTGTTTTGAACGGCGTGATGCTGAACAAGGCAGGCACCATCAACCTGACGAACGTGAAAGCCACCGGCAAAGGACTGGTCGTTGTGGACGGCGGCGAGCTGACGGTTTCCGGCGCTGCCGCCGCAGAGGATCTGAAAAACGACATTATCATGCTGAATGGCGGTGCGGTGGTTCTGGCAGGCGGCACCTATAAGACCAACACCGGCTATTACGCCGTTCGCGTTGTCAACAAGGACGCCAGCCTCACCGCAAAGGGCGGCGTGGATATGACAAACAGCGCCGTTTATCTCTGCACAGACGCCAAAATGGCTGTGCTGAAAGAGGGCGACACAGCGCCGCGCGTCAAGATCGTCATGGAGACGCCGGGTGTGTTTGCGGAAAACGTGACGGACAGCACCCTGACCTCCACCGTATCTTCCGCTAACGCGAACTATGCAGTAAAGTATAACGCAACGGCCAAGACCCTTTATCTGGAACTGACAGGAGAGCACAAGCACGACAGTACGACCTACAAACAGCTCAAGGACACCGACACCGCGTTGACGGCAGGATACTACTATCTGCCGCAGTCGGTGAAGATGGAGCATGACCTCACGATTAGCGGCGATGTTACGATCTGCTTGAACGGCAGTACGCTGAGCTTTGGCAAGTTTGGTTCCGGTTCCAGCGATTATTATAAGGTAAAAGTGCAGGACGGCGGCACGCTGACCATTCAGGACGAACTCACCGGCGGCGGTAAGCTGACGGACGGCGGCATCCAACTGGCTCCCACGGCGGATTTTACGCTGGAAAGCGGCACGCTGGAGGCAAAAGAAGCGGTGCGCGTTACCGACAGCACTGAGGGCACCAACACCAACACGGTCACCATCAAGGGCGGCGCGATCACTGCGCTCTGGGCGGTCCGGAATGTTGTCAGCGGCGCAACAGTGAATGTTACCGGCGGCACGCTGACAATGCCGCCTGCATATACATACGGCCACGGCAGCGACTATGACTATCAAGCGCTGATCGGCATGAACGGCGGCACGCTGACCATCTCCGGCGGCACCTGGGTGCAGGAGAACAAAACTTTCGGTATGCTGGTGGGCCCGAGCAGCACAACGGCTTCTAATTTTACGGGAACAGTCACCGTAACCGGCGGTAGCTTCACAATCGGCAGGCGTGGCTTTGAACTCTACGATGGAACAGCGAGCTTCTCCAATGTCATCTTTACCACCCTGCCTGGGAACTCCAACCTGAGCAACGCAATCCGCTGCTACGGAAACGCACAGGTGAAGCTGAATAAGGTAACGTTTGACACGATTCGTGGCGTCAGCGTGTCTGATACCGCCAATGCGACGCTGACTGATGTTACCGTAAAGACTTATACCATTCCCGCCGATAACTTGTATCTGACCAAGGATATTACATGGACGATCAAGGAAGGATATGACAGCTGCCATCGCTTTACGATGAATGGGGAGCGCTACCTGTGCCTGAATGGTCACGATCTGACATTGAAGCTTGGAACCAGAGAGACTTGGAGCAAGCTCTATAGCACGGACGCCGCAAGGCAGAAACTGACCATCACCAACTGCGCCGAACATCCAAGCACCATTTATGGAAGCATCGATCTTGGCTATAGTGGCTACAGCTGGGATAAGTATAATCCTACCGATCGTCTGGTGCTGGAAAATCTGAATGTGGTCGGCCGCATTGATATGCGCAAGGTCAAGTACACCGGCGAGGACTACACCACAAGTCTGGACCATGTGACGGTAACGCCGGCGGACGACTTTGGCAGCACCGTGCAGCTTGGCGCTGGCAAGCACATCATCAAGAACAGCACACTCACCTATAATGAGCCGGATTCTTATAAAGATTATGCCTATGGTGCGCTGTATTTGGAGAATGCTAATGCGAAGGTTACGCTGGAGGGCACGGTAAACATCACCGGCGGCTTCGGCCTGTATGGCCGGGGCGGCACGGTAGACGCCTCCAAGCTGAGCCCGGATTCCAAGATTGTGCTTGGCGCAGGCAAGTCGGCCATCTACGACGAATATAAGTACACCATCACCGGCGTGACGGAGGAGCTTCGGAGCTGCTTTACCCTCAGCAACTATGCGCCTACGAGCAGCTACAAGCCTGAGAACTACCGTCTGGTGTATGACGCCGAAGCACAAACGCTCAAGATCGAGGAAGTGGAGACGCATTACGATAAAGACTCCAAGGTCGAACTGACTGTTTCCAGCAGCAAATACGTGTTCGCTTCCGGTGAACCGGCAACCTTGTACGCATACTGGAACACGAATGACAGCGCTTGCACGCTGGAAAGCTACCAGTGGTACGCCGTGGATGCAAACGGCAAAAAAACGAGCATTCCCGGTGCTACCGAGCGCACCTATACCACTGACACACTGACACCCGGTACGCACAAGTTCACGGCGGTGGCATATTACACAGTCACAAACTCCAACCGTACATATCGCAAGGATGCCACCAACGACATAATTGTCAAGGTCAACGCGGCGGTAGACATCAACACGGACGGCATTACCATTACCGGATTCACCAACGGTATCAAGACCTATGACGGCACGGCGGTGTCCTACGATGGAACAGCCACCGCAGAGGGCTACACCGGCGAATTTGAGTACAAATGGTTCAAGGATGGCGAGGACACTCTGCTGACCACTGCGCCTAAGGACGTCGGCATATATTACCTCAAGGTGAGTGTGCCAACTGGCGCAGCTGGCTACTCCGGCGAGGCAAAGATTGCTTTCACCATTTCTCCGGCCACCATCACCGTTACGCCGACAGCTAATCAGAGCAAGGTTTACGGCACAGCGGATACGGCGCTGACCTATATGTACACGGGTGCAGTCAACAGCGAAACTGCGAACTTTATTGGCGCACTGAGCAGAGAAACCGGTGAAAATGCCGGCATCTATGCCATTACACATGGCAATCTGGCTCTGGCAGACAAAGACACCTTCAAGGCAAGCAACTATACACTGGTGTTCAGCGAGGATATGGGGAACTTCATCGTCAGCCCGAAGATGCTGACAGCCGACATGGTTGCAACGATCACCGATCAGACCTACACCGGCAACGCAATCAAGCCAGCTGTAACAGTCACGGACAGCGAAAAGACGCTGACAGCAGATGACTACACCGTTACCTACGAGAGCAACACCAATGCTGGTACCGCAACGGTGAAGATCATCGGCAAGGGCAACTACACCGATGAGGTAAGCAAGACCTTCACCATCAATCCGAAGTCGCTGGATAATGATATGATCACGGCGATTGATGCGCAGGTCTACACCGGCAAGGCGATCACGCCGGAGCCGGAGGTCAAGTACGGCGAAATTAAGCTGGAGAAGGACACGGATTACACCGTTACCTACAAGAGCAACACCAATGCTGGTACCGCAACGGTGAAGATCACCGGCAAGGGCAACTACACCGATGAGGTAAGCAAGACCTTCACCATCAATCCGAGGGCGCTGGAAAATGATATGATCACGGCGATTGATGCGCAAGTCTACACCGGCAAGGCGATCACGCCGGAGCCTGAGGTCAAGTACGGCGAAATTAAGCTGGAGAAGGGCACGGATTACACCGTTTCCTATGCGAGCAACACCGCTGTCGGTACTGCGACTGTCACCGTTACGGCTGTGGCAAGCGGCAACTACGCCGGCAGTGCTACCGCAAACTTTGCCATCGGCAGGGCTGACCAGACACTCGGAAAGACCGATATGACCGCCACTTATGGCGAAACCTTCGAAGTTACACCCATCACCGGAGCGCAGGGAGAGGTGATTTACGCAGTCAAGTCCGGCAGCGAGTCGCTGCTCACCAAGGGCGAGGACGGCAAGTTTACCGCCAAGAGCGGCACCGGTACAGCGTATATCACAGCGACCGCAGCTCAGACAGCCAACTATAAGCAGACGTCCATCGACATTCCGGTTGAGCTGAGCAAGGCACATCTGACCGCTAAGGCGGATGACAAGTCTATGTATGTAAATGACACTGTGCCTGCGGATCTGACCGTTTCTTACACCGGCTTTGTAAACGGCGACACCAAGGACATAATCCGACCGAGAAAACGCGTGTTATCGATCGTGTATACGACGAGATTTATTGTTGTAATTGAAGAATGACAAAAAACCACGATGCTTTTGCACCGTGGTTTTTGTCATAGCCGTCTATGATTCAGAGACAGGCCATCTGCTTCGAAATCAGGTCTGTAATACTGATTCTTGATTCAAATATTGAATCAAGAATCCCGTGTGCTACGCACACTCGCATCGTGCGCATGCACGCTGCGCCGTCTCATGCAGAATCTGACGCGCCGTTGGCGCTATAAAAAGCTCTTCAAGCTTTTTAACAGGTTCCCTCGGTATCCCTCTGTGTCTTTTTGCCGCGCACATGCTTCACTGGAGGATCGTCGGCGTCTATGCGCTGCTCACCTCGGAGGAGCTGTTCCGGCTGGCCGTGACGCTCGTGATGTTCAAAAAACGGAGCTGGATGGTCAGCCTGTCGCGCTGACAGGTAAGCGCGGCCAAACCGGTCACGCCACCGGCTCTTCCTCCTGCGCAGCTCTCGACGGCGGGGGCCGCGCGATTTTTTGCTAAATGAGAGCTCATGAGTTTTTTCATATATCACCGAAGTTTTTTCTATCGCTTTTTGCAAGCTGAGTCGATATAATGAGGCTACAAGGTCAAGGTCAGTGCAAGCGCCTTGACAAAATTATGAAGGAACATTGAAGGAGGAATTATGATGAAAAAGATTCTTGCAATGCTTCTGGCCGCCGTTATGCTGCTGGGCCTGCTGGCCGGCTGCGGTGAAAAGAAGGAAGAGACCAAGCCCAATGAGGATTCCGCACTGAACGTCGCCGTGTTCTACTATGACTATTCCGACGTGTACATTTCCAGCGTCCGCAACGCTATGGACGCCCAGTTTGCCGCTCTGGGCATCACGCCCAACAACTACGACGGCGCCGGCAACCAGGCCTCCCAGACCGACCAGATCAACACCGCCATCGCCAACGGCGCAAACCTGCTGATCGTCAACATCGTCGAGACCTCTTCTCCCGATGCTGCGCAGAACGCCGTTGAGGCCGCCAAGACTGCAGGCATCCCCATCATCTTCTTCAACCGCGAGGTTGCTGATGAGGTCGTCAACAGCTACGAAAAGTGTGCCTTCGTCGGCACCGACGCTCCCGAGGCCGGCCACATGCAGGGCAAGATGATCGGCGAGTACCTGCTGGCGAACTACGATGCAGTCGACCTGAACGGCGACGGCGTGATCTCCTACGTGATGTTCAAGGGTCAGGAAGGCAACGCTGAGGCCGAGGCTCGCACCCAGTTCGGTGTTGAGGACGCCGACGCGGTTCTGACCGCTGCCGGCAAGCCCGAGCTTGCTTACTACAACGCCTCCGCCACCGATAAGTACCTGGTCGACCAGGGCGGCAAGTGGTCCGCTCAGGCTGCCAACGACTACATGGCGACCATCCTTCCCGAGTATTCCGAGGCCAACGGCAACATGGTCGAGCTCATCATCTGCAACAACGACGGTATGGCAGAGGGCGCAGTCTCCGCTCTGCAGGGCGCCGGCTACAACACCGGCGACGGCAGCAAGACCATCCCCGTCTTCGGCGTTGACGCCACCGACTCCGCTAAGCAGCTCATCAACGAAGGCAAGATGACCGGCACGATCAAGCAGGATGCCGAGGGCATGGCTTCCACCATCCTCGCTCTTGTCAAGAACGTCATGAACGGCGCAGGCCTGATGGACAACACCTCCTCCTTCAACGTGGACGAGGGCGTGAACAAGATCCGCGTGCCTTACGCGACCTACACCGGCGAATAAGCCCGGCCAATCGGCTCTCGCCCCACGCAAAGCAGTAAGGAAAACGGGGCTGTCGGTCTGACAGCCCCGTTTTATACGGAAATTTGACATTACAACGCAGGCGGTTCGTTTTCGAGCCGCTTTTGACCCGCCATGCAGCGCCTCCGGGCGACGCACGCCGCAGGGGCTTCGACGCGGGAATATCGCAGATAGGAGGAAAACGCATATGGAGCAGCCGGCATTGCTGGAAATGCGGAAGATCACAAAAGAGTTCCCGGGCGTCAAGGCGCTGGATGGCGTTTCCATTACCGTCCGCCCCGGCACCGTTCACGCGCTGATGGGCGAAAACGGCGCGGGCAAGTCCACTTTGATGAAGTGCCTTTTCGGCATCTATGCAAAGGATGAGGGCACCATTGTTTTGGACGGGAAGGAGGTTGACTTCAAAAGCTCCAAGGAGGCGCTGGAGAACGGCGTCGCCATGGTTCATCAGGAGCTGAATCAGGCGCTGACCCGCAGCGTCATGGACAACCTCTGGCTTGGCCGCTATCCCAAGGTGGCCGGCGTCATGGTCAGCGAGGGCGCCATGCGCAAGCGCACGAAAGAGGTCTTTGAGGAGCTGGACGTTCACGTCGATCCGAAGGCCATTATGTCCACCCTGCCCGTTTCGCAGCGGCAGATGGTGGAGATCGCCAAGGCAGTCAGCTACAACGCGAAGGTCATCGTCTTTGACGAGCCGACCTCCTCGTTGACCGAGGAGGAGGTCGAGCACCTCTTCCGCATCATTGCCATGCTCAAGAAGCGCGGCTGCGGCATCATCTACATCAGCCACAAGATGGACGAGATCCTTCGCATCAGCGACGAGGTCACCGTTATGCGTGACGGCCGCTGGGTCGCCACGCGCGACGCCAAGGAGCTGACCATGGAGGAGATCATTCGCCTGATGGTCGGCCGCGAACTGACCAACCGCTTCCCGCCGAAGGACAACGTTCCGGGCGAGGTGATCCTTGAGGTGGAGCATCTGGCAGGAAAATATACCCGCCTGAAGGACGCCAGCTTCCAGCTCCGCAAGGGCGAGGTGCTCGGCATCGCCGGGCTTGACGGCTCCGGACGCACCGAGGTGCTTGAGAATCTGTTCGGCGCAATGACCAAGGAGAGCGGCACGATCCGTCTGCACGGCAAGCAAATCCGCAACAAGACGCCCCGCGAGGCCATCAAAAACGGCTTTGCCCTCCTGACGGAGGAGCGCCGCGCCACGGGCATCTTCGGCATCCGTGACATCAAGGAGAACACGGTCATCTCCAACCTCAACAGCTATCTTTTGGGGCACATTTGCCTCAGCGAAAAGAAAATGAAGAAGGACACCGAGTGGGCGATCCAGGCCATGCACATCAAGACCCCGAGCCATGCCACGCAGATCCGCTCGCTCTCCGGCGGCAACCAGCAGAAGGTCATCATCGGCCGCTGGCTCCTGACGAAGCCCGAGGTGCTGCTGCTCGATGAGCCGACGCGCGGCATCGACGTGGGCGCAAAATACGAGATCTATCAGCTGATCCTGAACCTCGCCAAGGAGGGGAAGGGCGTTATCATGGTATCCTCCGAGATGCCGGAGCTGCTCGGGATCTGTGACCGTATTCTGGTCATGTCCGGCGGCATTCTGGCCGGCGAGGTGGACGCCCGAAATACCAGCCAGGAGGAGATCCTCACGCTGGCGGCTAAATATGTGTAAAAAGGAGAGATTACCGTGAATCTTGCAAGAAAAGCGCGGGAAAAGGAAGGCTGCGTTCGCCAGCCGCTGACGGCTCGGCGCGTGGGCGACGCCCTTCTCAACAACGCATTGATCATCATCATGGCCCTTTCGGTCATCTATATCGCAATCAAGAACCCGAACTTCATCAAGCCTGCGTCCCTGATCAACATCCTGTCTCAGACGGCGGCATATCTGCCTGCTGCGCTGGGTATCGGCGGCTGCATCGTTCTGACCGGCACCGACCTGTCCGCAGGCCGCGTCGTGGGTCTGACCGCGTGCATCTCCGCGTCCCTGCTCCAGAACTCGGCAAACCTTGCCAATAAAATGTGGCCGGAGATCGGCACGCTGCCCATCTTTGTGGTCATCCTGATGGCCATGCTCATCGGCGCGCTGATCGGCTGCTTCAACGGCTTCTTTGTGGCAAAATTCAAGCTGCATCCCTTCATCGTCACGCTGGGCACGCAGCTCATCCTGTACACCGGCCTGCTTCTGTTTGTCCAGCAGGGCAACAACAATGGCATGGCCATCTCCAACCTCGACCCGTCCTACACCAACTTCGTCAAGGGCAGCCTGTTCAGCATTGGCGGCACGCCGATCCCGAACTATGTGCTCTTCGCCATCGTTCTGACGGCAGTGATGTGGTTTGTGTGGAACAAAACGACCTTCGGCAAGAACATGTTCGCGCTCGGCTCCAACGAGGAGGCTGCCAGAGTCTCCGGCGTCAACGTCTTCCTGCTCACCATCGGCGTCTTTGCGCTGGCCGGCGCCATGTACGGCTTCACCGGCTTCATCGAGGGCGCGCGTATCGGCTCCAACACGGCCAATACGGGTCTGAACTATGAGCTTGACGCCATTGCGGCCTGCGTCATCGGCGGCGTGTCGTTCGTCGGCGGCATCGGCAAAATCAGAGGCATTGTGATCGGCGTGCTGATGCTGCGCCTGATCTTTGTCGGCCTGACCATGGTCGGCGTGCCGCAGGATCTGCAATACCTCATCAAGGGTGCCATTATCCTGTTCGCCTGCGCGCTGGATATGCGGAAATACCTTGTTAAAAAATAAGCCCTTGGGAACCTCTGGATCAATCGGCTGCGGCGCTCAGCGGGTCTTTTGCCCCAACTTATTGGTTTGAAAATCTTGAAATACACAAAGTATTCCTGCGATTTCCAAACCTCAATTTGGAAACAAAATCCCTCGCTGACCGCTCTTGCGATTGAATCAGAGATTCCCTATACATGTTGTATCAGACGGCCGATTTTGCTTTGATCATGTATGCAAGTATCAACATAATGGCTACCTGCAGAATGCCAAGATCGATCCCACAGCTAAGCTCTCCAACTGAAAGGAATCGAAATACGATGCTGCATATTATTAAAAAAACGAGCCTTTTTCGAGCAGCCCTTCTGCACGCCATAATCTCCTCTGTCGATAAATTCATATTTGGATGGTTATAAGGAGCATACTTCCAAATTATTGCGGCTGATAAGATCAATCCCAAAAGAGATGGGACCGGATTCCACAGATGAGAGAACACACCCAGAAACACGCACTCTCCTACAATCGAACACATAAGGCAAAGCACGAACGACCTTGCGTGCCAGCCGTTGGTTGTTGTTCTCAGCAGATCGAATGATATGATAAAACTCAAAAATACTTTGCAGTCCGTTAAAAGCAGCCCGATTGCAGTCAGCGGTACAAATGATAGAATTGAAACCAGCCGTTTCTCCAAGGCGTAGCGTAACCATGGTGCTCTGTCTGGCTCCAGATATGCTTTTTTTACGCAAAAATCTACAATCTTATCAATCTGCTTCATAATGAATGTGTCTGCCAGAGAGGGACTTACCGATTAGGCAGACTCATCGTATCAGTTTTATCTGGCTCCATTGCTTGAACGGCATCTTTCTTACACGGGCGGACCGGTTGATAATAAAGCGCAGAGCACTTGGGGGGCCACTCATACAAATCGATATCAATAATCATGTTAATCGCCTTTTTTACAACTTTCTCAAACTGACCTTTCATGTTATCCTCCTTATTATTCTGCTGTGAATCATGTGCGGAATTGTCAAAAAAAGACATTCCGCCAAGTTTCTTATAGCAGAAAAATTTAGCAGTTGCAACCTTTCGGTCGCAACTGCTACTATTTTTGCATAAAGTCGAATTTTTCCATTCGTTTACTAGAAACAATTTTATATTTTGTCGCAAATAATTTTGAAGATGCAGTTATGTTATGCGTTATTTCAAGCCGTCCCGGCTGTATTTGCAGGTATTACGCAGGTTTACGGTCCCGGCTTTCGCAGGGAATCTCTGCGACAAACTGAAAAACGCCTTTGGAATAATCAAACGTATATTCTGCATGAAGTTTCTCCAGAATCAGCTTTACGGCAGGCAGTCCGAACCCATGCTCCATGGCGTTGGCTTTTGTCGTCGCAATCTCATTTCCAACAATCTGCACGGGTGGCGTGGAATTGCTGATGGCGAGATATACGCTGTTCTCCATAATCATACTGCAAAGGATCTCTCGTTCTCCGTCTACCTTCATGCAAGCCTCTATGGCATTGTCCAATAGGTTGGCCAAAACCACCACAAGCTCGTCACTGGGGATAGGCAGTGCGGAAAGGTCATTGACCTCAATGTGCATTGCAATATTCTGATCCTTAGCAAGTTGATATTTCTGATTGAGCAACGCATCCACCACCGGGTTATGAGTGGAGATATGAAACAGGTGCAGCGAGCGATTGTTCTGAAGCCTTTGAACATAGTCCCGAGCAGTATGATATTCTTTTTCCTCCAGCAGATCGTTCAGCACCTGCATATGCCGCTCAAACTCATGGGTCATTCTTCTTTGTGCGGTGTAGCTTTCCTCTAAGCTTCGATAGCTCTGAGACTGCATAGAAATCTGTCGGCGCAGGATACGTGTGTTCTGCTCCTGCTCCGCAGCTTTCTCTATGACGGAAACGACATACAACATTGCAGCATTGGCAATCAACAGAACACCGCTGAAAATAACGATGACCAGCGAGACATCCTCATCGGTAGGCAGAGAGCAAAAAAGCACTGCAAAGAGCAGCGTGCTGACCAATGGAAACAGGATGGACAGAACGAGCCACTTGCCGTAACCGCTGCCAAAATCTCTTCGATGCCGGATCTTTCCCAGCAGCCATGCCAAAAAAACGGCGATTGTTTTATCAATTGTGGTCAGTGTGATGAAAAGCCACATCCGCTCCATGAGCTGATTATAGCTGAGATGCAGCAAGGCGCACATTCCGTTTACGACTAGGGCGTCGGTAATCAAAAGAAACAGATAGCTGATCAGTGCCAGTAGAATATGGAGATACCATTTGCCATCATGCACCACACAAGAAAGGGCTGCATAGACCATAATGGACAGGGTCTGCATGATAATTCGGTTGAGCTCCAAATTGGTGTAAACACAAACGAAGATCCATGCGGAAAGGAAAAGTAGCGGCTGACACCATTTTTTCTCTCGCCGGGAAAGAAAGGCTCCCGAAAAAAACAGGCTGGCAAGGAGCTCTAAGCCACTCCAAAGTCCACCGATTATGTATTCCATCCATGCTTCCCCTTCCATAGCAAAAATTTCTTTTTGTTTTCAGCATAACTCTTTTCACTGGTTCTGAGCGTCGTTCCATCGGTCAAAACCGCCTCGCGGCATTGATATTTTTTCAAATACTTCATATTGACAAGGTAGCTTTTGTGAATGCGAAGGAAGCCACGCGGTGCCAGACGTTCTTCCAACTCGGCCAACGACGAGGCAAAGCTGTATTTCCTCTGTTGACAAGAGTGCCCACCTTCAACAATGGCCGTTACATAATGCTGCTGCACCTCCAGATAGAGGAGTTTGTCAAGGGAAATATCTATCATCTCGCCCTTCACCTGAATGGAAAGACTTTCTTTTTTTGCAATCAGCAGCGCCAGATGGAGTACTTTTCTTAATTCCTTTTGCATATCCCGCTTCAAAACATAGCGAAACGCCTGTACCTCATATCCCTCCGGTGCATATTCAATGAAGTTTGTCACAAAAATGATGATGGCCTCGCCGTTCTGCGATCGAATTTCTCGAGCAAAGTCCATGCCGTTGCTTTTGCTGCTTTCAAAATCAATGTCTAAAAGGGCAATATTGCAATCGGAAAACGCCGTCTCCGGGAGTTCGTTCATGTTGGAAATTGCGGTTATGCTTGCTTTCTCACCAGCTTCTGCAAGGGCCTGATCCACAACGCTTCTGATGGTTTCGAGCGCCCTCGCATCATCATCACAAATCAATACGCGAAGCATCCTATTTTCCTCCTGGTATCACGCTCTATTTTCTCTATAATAGTCCATTCTACTAGAAAATACAAATGCTATTTTTGTAAAGATTGTGTTTTCTAGGGAACCCCTGATTAAATTACAAGAGCGGTCAGCGAGGGATTTTGTTCCAAATTGAGGTTTGGAAATTGCAGGAATCCTTTGTGTATTTCAAGATTTTCAAACCGAAAAGTTGGGGCAAAAGACCCGCTGAGCGCCGCAGCCGATTTATTCAGAGGTTTCTTAGCTACATTTTTTGTAAAAGCAGATTCATGCATTGAAGCGAACGTATGAAGTATTGAGAAAGGTTCACTTATATTTTTCTGCTATATATTTCTGAAAAAATGGCAAACAAGACTTTTATACCCATTTGTCTTTTCCGCTAGACTGAGATCGTAATTAGGAAAAACCCACTTATTTTCCCAATGAGTGGGTTTTTCTGCACCATTGAAAACCTCAATTTGGAACAAAATCCCTCGCTGAGCACTCTTGTGATTTAATCAGAACTTCCCTTAGAAAACGGAAAAAGGCGGCTTTCGGAAGAAAAAATCCTCCAAAAGCCGCCTCGAAACGCTGGGGTCGGTAGTTCAAGTCCTCTCAACAAAGAAAAATCTCTTTTTGTTTGCACTTGAAATTCAGGGTACGAAAAAACCCAGAAACCGTTGCGGCTTCTGGGTTTTCCGGTGCAATATCTTTTTTGGTTGCACAACATGGTTGCGGAGGCAGGACTTGAACCTACGACCTCCGGGTTATGAGCCCGACGAGCTACCAACTGCTCTACTCCGCGATATTCAGCTTGCATTCATGCGCCAAGCTCTGAATGCTTATACAGTATAGCACGTCTCCGCCCGCTTGTCAAGTGCTTTGGTCGCTATTTTTTAAATTTTCTGTTCGGCGCGGCTGATCGGCGCGGCGGCAGGAGAAACTGCAAAAAAAGATTGCCTTTTCCGGCGTTGTGCGCTATACTACCCATAAAGCGCAGACTGCGCGGGAGCTCGGGCTTCGGGCGGGGCGGCAGGGACTGCGCGCGAAACCGCAATCTGCGGTTCGCGCGGCATGGCGCGGCGCATACTCGGGGATTGGCCGCATCCGAAGCAACAGGGCATCGCAGTGCGGCGTTTTTGCTATGCAAAAGCATAGCAAAAATAAGAAATGTGCCATTTCCTCGCCCCTGCGGGGCAACCGGAAATGATGCACAAAAACTTCATGCACCGGCATTTGCGCATTTTCGTGGTGCGGTGCTCACGCATGAAGTTTTATGCGGCGCGATACGATGTGTTCCGGCGCGCGCCGTGTTTTCGCAGGGTACACCGTCGAAGTAGGGCGCAGTCCGTCCGAATATATGATATCTACCCCGGCAGGACGGCCGTGCGCCGCGCCGCGGGGTCAACAAGGATGCTTTTATGAAAAAAATACGTCTCTCCCCTGCGCGGCTGATCGCGCTGGGCTTTCTCGCGGTCATTCTGGTCGGAGCAGGACTGCTGACGCTGCCGATCGCCTCGCCGGACGGCGCGAGCTTTCTCGACGCGCTGTTCACCTCGACGAGCGCGACCTGCGTGACCGGACTGATCGTCCGGGACACCTTCACCGGCTGGACGACCTTCGGGCAGGTCGTGATCCTGCTGCTGATCCAGCTCGGCGGCCTCGGCTTCATGACCGTGATCACGCTCGTCTCCTTCGCGCTGGGCAAAAAGCTGGGGCTTTACGACCGCAAGGTGCTGATGCAGTCGGCAGGAAGCATCACCTTCTCCGGCATCGGCCCGCTGATCCGGCACGTCGTGCCGTTTTCGTTCGCCTTTGAGCTGACGGGCGCGGCGCTGCTGTGCATCCGCTTCATTCCGGAATTCGGCTGGGGGCGCGGGATCTATTTCGCGCTGTTTCACGCGATCTCGGCGTTCTGCAACGCGGGCTTCGACCTGATGGGCGCGCGGGCGCCGTTCTCGTCGCTGACGGCCTACGCGGGCGACCCGCTCGTCACGCTGACGATCTCGGCGCTGATCGTGATCGGCGGTCTAGGCTTTGTGGTCTGGCGCGATCTGGTTCACTGCCGCTTCCGCTTTTCCAAATTGCAGCTGCACACGCGGCTGGTTCTGACCGTCACGGGCATCCTGATCGGCGGCGGCTGGCTGCTGTTCCTGCTCTTCGAGCGCAACGCGGCGCTGGCCGGGCTGCGTCCCGGAGAAAAGGCACTGTCGGCGCTCTTTCTTGCCGTGACGCCGCGCACGGCCGGCTTCAACACGGTCGACATGGCGCAGCTGTCGGAATCCGGCAACCTGCTGACGAACGTGCTGATGCTGATCGGCGGCAGCCCCGGCTCGACGGCCGGCGGCATCAAAACCACGACGGTGGCCGTGCTGCTGCTGAGCACGTTCGCATCCGGGCGCGGGAGCACGCGCGTCCACGCCTTCCGCTACAGCATCGACCGCGACACGATCCGGCAGGCAAGCTCGATCCTGCTGACCTATCTGAGCATGTCGACGGCGGCGATTTTGGCGATCTGCTGCCTCGACCCCGTCTCGCTCAAGGCGGCGATGTTCGAGGTCAACTCGGCCATTGCGACGGTCGGCCTGTCGCTCGGTGTGACGCCGGCGCTCTCCGCGCCGAGCCACATCATCTTAATCTTGCTGATGTACGCCGGGCGTATCGGCGGACTGACCTTCGTGCTGCTGTTTGCGCAGCGGCGCAGCGACCCCCCGCTCGATCGCCCGAGCGGCAAGCTACTGATTGGATAACCGGAGGAACGCCATATGAAATCTGTTTTGATCATCGGCATGGGGCGCATGGGGCGTCACCTCGCCGGAAAAATGATGCAGCTCGGCAACGACGTGATGATCGTCGACCACAACCGCACCATCGTCGAGGGCATGAGCGAACGCTTCACCGACTCGAGCATCTGCGACTGCACGAACGAGGCCGTGATCGTGTCGCTGGGCGTGTCGAATTTCGACATCTGCTTTGTCACGATCGGCGAGGATTTTCAATCCTCCCTGGTCATCACGAGTCTGCTGAAGAAGCACGGCGCGCGCTGCATCGTGGCCAAGGCAAGTCAGGACATTCAGGCTGACCTACTGCACAAGATCGGCGCGGACGAGGTGGTCTATCCCGAGGTCGAGATCGCCGAGAAGCTGGCCGTGCGTCACAACGCGAATAATATTTTTGATTTCGTTCCGCTGACTGAGGAATACTCCATTTATGAGATCGCCGTGCCCGCCGCGTGGGCGGGGCGCTCTCTGGCCGAGCTGGATCTGCGCCGGAAATACCGCATCAACATTCTCGCGCTCAAGACCGGCGAGCGCCTGAATCCGAACCCCTCGGCGGAGGATCGCTTCAGCGCCGGAGATCACGTCATCGTGCTCGGCCGCAGCAACGAGGTGTTCAAACTGGCGGCGCGTGCATGACATCGGCACTTGCTTTTTCGGTCGGTATCCGCTATAATGGTTCGGAACGTCTTTTGTAAATCGGAGAAGCATATGAAAAAATTGAGCCGGATCGTGGACCGCACGATGGTCTACTATCTGATAATCGGCATTCTGAATTTCATCGTCTGCACGGGGATCATGTTCCTGCTGTTCAACCTCTGCGGGCTGAGCGAGCATCTCGCGCCGCTCGTGAACTACGGTCTGGGCAGCGTGATCTGGTATCTTTCATGCAAGTACATCCTGTTTCGCGACAACATGTCGACCGGGCAGCAGCTCCTGCGCTTCATTGCGGAGGTCATTGTCTGCTACGTTCTGACGTATTATATCATCTCGCCGCTGCTGGCAAAGCTGGTGCTGCGCTCGGAAAAGCTGCTGAAGCTGTTTTCCTTCGGCGGGCAGGACAACATCGAGGGCAACTGCAAGATGACGATCGGGTCGATCTCCTATGCGCTTATCAATTACTTCGGCCAGCGCTTTTTCGTGTTCAATAAGCACATGGAGCATCACCGCAGAGCGGCGGATGCCCCGGAGGAAAAGCAGCCGGCGGCCGTCGGCGCGGGTGCGGAGCAGCACGGCGAGCAGCATTGACCCGGCGCGCAGAGGCCGCGCAGGACGCAGCGACCCCTGATCCATTTTGGATCAGGGGTCGCTTTTTCCGGCAAATCAGGCGGTTGAAGCCGGAAGGGTCTTAACCGACCAGAAAATTCAGCGCGTGGATGCCGAGACGAATCACGGCCGTGACGATCGCTCCGGCGATCAGGACGCCCACGGTGATGGACGGCAGCGCCTTTTTCAGCCGCATATCCATCAGCGCCGCGATCAGCGCGCCCGTCCATGCGCCCGTCCCGGGCAGCGGAATGGCCACGAACATACACAGGCCGATGACCTCGCTCCTGCGCACGCGGTCGCTGCGCTTGGCGGCGCGCGCCTCGATGCGCTGGGCGGCGCGGGCGAGGCGGGGATAGCGCTTCATCCATTGCAGGATGCGGCGCACAAACAGCAGGATGAACGGGATCGGCAGGAGGTTGCCGACCACGGCGATCAGATAGACCAGCGGCCATTCCAGCCCCTGACTCAGGCCGTAGGGGATGCCGCCGCGCAGCTCCACCACCGGCACCATGGACATGGCGAAGGTCGTCAGAATCTTCATCAAATAGCTCATCGGCTTCCGTTCTCCTCAAAAATACAAGCTGTAATTAAGTATAACATACACCGGGCGCAATTGCAAGCGCCGCGCCGGGCTTGACGAAAAAAGCGGAATCGCGTATAATGGAGAAAATACGGGAAACTCCGAATCGATCCCCGTCGGCGGACGTCGGAGCTTCCCCCGACGCGAGCAGAAGGAGAAATCGATATGACCAAACGGATCTTGGCGCTGCTGCTGGCGGCGCTCTGCCTGCTGCTGGCCGCCTGCGGCAAGCAGGAGACGGCAGCGGAGACGGACGGCAACGGCCTCGGCGAGAAGGCCGAATTTGTCAAGGAGGATTATGTCGGAAGCTGGAAATACAACGACTATGACCTCTATCTGACGGTCTATTCCGACGGGACCTGGGAGGAGACGGACGGCACGGGCTCGGTGACGGCCTCGGGCACGAGCACGTTCTCCGAGCTGGACGGCCTGAGCCTTTATAACCAGGGCAGCTTCGTGCGCAGCTTTCAGCTCACCGACGCGAAGAGCATGACCGACAGCGACGGCGGCAGCCTCTCGGCCGCGCAGATGCCGGAATACGTCCCGGAGTACAGCGAGTCGGATTTTTACGGCAACTGGGAATATGACGATTCGACCAAATTCCTGACCCTCGACGAATCGAAGCAATGGAAGGCCGTGCTCTCGAGCGGCAAGGTCGAGGCCACGGGGCGCTTTGAATATCAGGACGGCGTGGCCTATCTCTATGAGATCACGCCGCCGGAGGACGAGGACGATGAGGAGGAAAAGGACCTCTACACGATGGTCTATTTCGACAGCGAGGGCAACCTGACGGACAACGGCGTGCATACCATGCACAGCTCGGACGAGAATCCGCAGAGCTACATCGACCTCAACGGCATTGAGGCGAACTACACGCTCGACGACGACCCGGTGATGCTGAAAAACGGCGGCTACGTCTATTCCGAGGCCGACGGCTATCATCAGATGCCGGTGCGCGTGGAGATCGAGGAAAAGCGCACGCGCCACAGGAGCGGACTGCTGAAGCTGAAGGTGCGCGTCACGGTGGACTATCTGATCGAGGGCGGCGTCAAGACGGTCGACGACGACCCCGAGCGCGGCTTCTCCTACGGTCTGTTCAACGCCTACACCGGGCAGCACTACATCATCGGCGAGCCGAACCGGAAGGGCTATGCCGAGAACAGCTGGCAGATGGCCTGGAACGGCTCGAACACGACGGTCTATGCCGAGGTCGACATGACTTGGAGCAACAAGACCCGCAGCGACCGCAACGCGCGCTGCACCGCCGACATTTATATCGAGGTGCCGGAGGACTTCGACGGCCTGATGCTCTATCTCTGCCCGACGGAGAGCACCTATGAGGCGCAGAAAACGCCGGTCGACACCTCCGTGCCCGTGACCGACAGTCTGGGCGCGCGTCTGAACAGCGCCGTGATCTGCAATCTGTTCATGGAGGACTGAGGCCGCAAATTTTTGCGGGTTTTCCGAAAAAAACCTTTACTTTGTGTCAATAATATGGTATCATAAGTTAGCTGGCGACCTGTCGGCGAGGTCCGAGGCTCAGTTTCGGGAGAACGCTTTGCAAAAAGCACGCCACCACCCAGACTTAGCCCCCGGAGAATATTTTTGAAAGGTGGAAATTTCCCATGATTCAGAAGGAAAAGAAGACCGCGATCATCGCGGAGTACGCGACCCACGAGGGCGACACCGGTTCGCCTGAGGTTCAGATCGCCATCCTGACTGCCCGCATCAACGAGCTGACCGAGCATCTGCGTGAGCACAAGCACGACAACCACAGCCGCCGCGGTCTGCTGATGATGGTCGGCAAGCGCCGCAGCCTGCTGGACTATCTTGCAAAGAAGGACATCAACCGCTACCGTTCCATCATTGCAAAGCTGGGCATCCGTAAGTAATTTGTAGGCAAGCGCCGATCCGGTCACAAGCGGCCTCCGGCGAAGTAAAATGCCGCGTTTTCCGCCGCCTGCTCTTGCTGATCGGATCATCGCTTTCCGAAAAACGGGTGACCCGCAGCGGTCATCCGTTTTTCTTTTTTCGCATTTCCCTCTTATCCCCGCACGCGGGAGCGCCGTTTAGCAGTTGAAGGTGCCTTCGACCCATTCGGCGGCAGCTTCAAGTGCTAAACCTCCCGCGGAACATTCATACAGGAGGTCATTATGATTACCAGAAAACAGTATCCGAACCACCATGTGTTCGAGACGAGCATCGGCGGCCGCCCCTTCACGGTCGAGACCGGCAAGGTCGCAGAGCTGGCCGACGCCGAGTGCATCTGCCGCTACGGCGACACCACCGTCCTCGTCACCGTCACCTGCTCGCCCGACCCCAAGCCCGGCATCGACTACTTCCCCCTGACCATCGAGTTTGAGGAGCGGATGTATTCCGTCGGCCGCATCCCCGGCAGCTTCAACCGCCGCGAGGGCAAGCCCTCCGAGCGCGGCATCCTCAACAGCCGCATCATCGACCGCCCGATGCGCCCGCTCTTCGACGACGAGCTGCGCAACGACGTCGTCGTGACCTGCACCGTCCTTTCCAACGACTACGACAACCCCGTTGAGATCGTCGCCTCGCTGGGCGCGTCGATCTCCATCGCCTGCTCCGACGTGCCCTGGAACGGCCCGGTCGCCACGACCAACGTCTGCCACCTGAACGGCGAATATATCATCAACCCGTCCACCGAGCAGCGCAATGCGTCGGACTGCTTCGTCTGCATCTCCTCGACCTTTGAGAAGGTCGTCATGATCGAGACGGAGGCCAAGGAGGCCCCCGAGGCCATCGTCTATGAGGCCATCCGCATCGCCCACGAGACGAACATGGAGATCGTCAAGTTCATCAACGAGATCGTTGCGACGATCGGCAAGCCGAAGTTCACCTTTGAAAAGGCCGCCGTCAACCACGACCTGCTCGACGACCTCTGCGCCTACGGCATGGATCAGATCGAGCACGCGCTCGACACGCCGGACAAGAACGTCCGCGAGGAGCGTCTGACCGCCGCCCGCCGCGATTTTGCCGAGAAGTTCGCCGACAAATGCGAGGATTTCGACGTCAACATCGACGTCTGCCTCTATAAGATGCAGAAGAAGGTCGTCAAGAAGTGGCTGCTGGCCGGCAAGCGCGTCGACGGCCGCGGCATGGACGAGATTCGTCCGCTCGACGCCGAGGTCGGCGTTCTGCCGCGCGTCCACGGCTCCGGTCTGTTCGCAAGAGGTCAGACGCAGGTGCTCTCCATCTGCACGCTGAACACCCTCTCCGCCGCGCAGAAGCTCGACACGATCTATCAGGAGGACACCAAGCGCTATATCCACCACTACAACTTCCCGTCCTTCTCCACCGGCGAGGCCAGAGCGGCGCGCTCCACCAGCCGCCGCGAGATCGGCCACGGCTCGCTCGCCGAAAAGGCGCTGCTGCCCGTGATCCCGTCGGTCGAGGAGTTCCCGTATGCCATCCGCGTCGTCTCCGAGGTGCTCTCGTCCAACGGCTCGACCTCTCAGGGCTCGATCTGCGGCTCGACGCTGGCTCTGATGGACGCCGGCGTGCCCATCAAGCGCCCGGTCGCCGGCATCTCCTGCGGCCTGATCTCCGATCAGGAGACGGGCGAGTGGAGAACCTTCACCGACATTCAGGGCGTTGAGGACTTCCACGGCGAAATGGACTTCAAGGTCGCCGGCACGACCGAGGGCATCACCGCCATTCAGATGGATCTGAAGAACAAGGGTCTGACGATGGAGATCATCGCCGACGCCCTCGAGCGCTGCCGCAAGGCGCGTCTGGAGATCCTCAACGAGGTCATGCTGCCCTGCATCTCCGAGCCGCGTCCCGACGTGTCGGACTATGCACCGAAGATGATCTCCATGAAGATCCCAGTCGAGAAGATCCGCGAGGTCATCGGCTCCGGCGGCAAGACCATCCAGAAGATCTGCGCCGACACCGGTGCCAAGGTCGACATCGACGACGATGGCAACGTCTTCATCGCGGCGGTCGATCCCGCAGCGGGCTACGCCGCCAAGAAGATGATCGACGACATCTGCTTCGTGCCCGAGGTCGGCGCGCTGTACTACGGCAAGGTCGTGCGCATCCTGCCGATCGGCGCCTTCGTCGAGATCGCTCCGGGTCACGACGGCATGGTCCACATCTCCAAGCTCGAGAACCGCCGCGTCGAAAAGGTCGAGGACGTGCTCAACGTCGGCGATATGACGTGGGTCAAGTTCATGGGCTTCGACGAGAAGGGTCGCGCCAACTTCAGCCGCAAGGACGCGCTGAAGGAGATCGCAGAGTCCGAAAAGTAAGCCTGTTCGGGAGGCGGCGCCGATCGGCTCCGCGCCTCTCCCCATTGGGCAAGTGTATAACGCACGGGGCTGTAGCAAAACGAAACGCTTGCTACAGCCCCGTTTTCCTAAGGGGACCTCTGAATCAATCGGCTGCGGCGCTCAGCGGGTCTTTTGCCCCAACTGATCGGTTTGAAAATTCTGAAATACGAAATCCCGCGATTTTTGAAGGAGGCTGCCATGAACGAAAAACCCTTTGCCGGCGTGCTGTTCGCCAGCGACTACGACCACACGCTCTCCGCGCCGGACGGCACCGTCTCCGAGGCTAACCGCGCCGGGATCAGGCGCTTCATCGACGCCGGCGGCCGCTTCTGCATCGCCAGCGGCCGCAGCGTGCGGCTGCTCTCGTCGCGGCTGGAGCTTGTGCCGGTCAACGCGCCCTGCCTCTGCTTCAACGGCTCGGCCTGCTACGATTATCAGGCGCACCGGCTGCTCTGGGAGCAGCCGATGCGCTTCGACGCGCAGCGGCTCATCGACGCCGCCGTTGCCTTTGACCCCGGCATCGAGGCCGAGGTGCAGACCGCCGAGGGGCATTTCATGCGCGGTCAACCCGATCAGCGTGCATATTTCCTGCAAACGCAGGGCGTCGTGCCGCATTTCGGCGAGCTGCCGCCCCAGCCGTGGATGAAGCTCGTGTTCTGCGTGCCGTCCGAGCGCACGGCGGCCGAGGCGATTCTCATCGAGCGCCCGGACGAGCTGCCGCCGCAGACGGCGCAGCGCGTGCAGCGGCTGTGGGACTTTTTGCTCTGTGAGGCCGGGGACAGCTGCTATGTGACGCGGTCCCTGCCGCGCGTGCTCGAGGTCGGGCCGAAGGGCTGCGACAAGGGCGCGGCCGCGCGGCGCCTGATGGCTGCTCTCGGCTGCGACCGGCTGGTCTGCGCCGGGGACGCTCCGAACGACCTCGAGCTGCTGCAAAGCGCCGACCTCGCCTTTGTCCCGCGCGACTGCGACCCCACGATCGCGGCGCTCGACTGCGTGCATTTTGCCGCCGCTTCGGCCGACGGCGCGGTCGGAGACGCGATCGAGCAGCTTTTTTCCGGGAAAATCGCTTTTCCTGACAGAAAATAGGGGAAACACTCTTGCACAAAGGAGAAAAATGTGCTATATTTCTTTTTTGTGAACACATTCTACAGATAGCCATGCGGCAGAGCCGCAGAGAGGGGTAAGCCCAATGATCGAACAAGAAAAAATCAGAAATATTGCCATCATCGCCCACGTCGACCACGGCAAGACCACGCTGGTCGACGAAATGCTCAAGCAGGGCGGCATTTACCGCGAGAATCAGACGGTCGTCGACCGCGTGATGGACTCCGGCGACCTCGAGCGCGAGCGCGGCATCACGATCCTCGCAAAGAACACCGCCGTGCACTATAAGGGCTACAAGATCAACATCGTCGACACCCCGGGTCACGCCGATTTCGGCGGCGAGGTGGAGCGCATCCTCAAGATGGTCAACGGCGTCATCCTGCTGGTCGACGCCGCCGAGGGCCCGATGCCGCAGACGCGCTTCGTGCTGCAAAAGGCGCTGGAGCTGGGTCATAAGGTCATCGTCGTCGTCAACAAGATCGACCGGCTCGATGCCCGCATCGAGGAGGTCATGGAGGAGGTGCTCGAGCTGCTGCTCGACCTGAACGCCACCGACGAGCAGTTCGAGTCGCCGACGCTGTTCTGCTCCGCCCGTCAGGGTATTTGCAGCTATTCGCCGAACGAATCCGGCGTCGACCTTTCGCCGCTGTTCGACACGATCGTCGATTATATCCCCGCGCCCACCGGCGACCGCAATGCGCCGCTGCAAATGCTCGTCTCGTCCATCGACTATAACGACTACGTCGGGCGCATCGGCATCGGCCGCATCGAGCGCGGCACGATCCGCCTGAATCAGGAGGTCGCCATCTGCGACTATCACGACCCCAACCACAGCGCCAAGGGCAAGATCGCCGCGCTTTATGAGTTCGACGGTCTGAGCAAGAAGCCCATCTCCGAGGCCTCGGCCGGCGAGATCGTCGCCTTCTCCGGCATGGCCGACATCACCATCGGCCGCACCCTCTGCGCGCCGGAGCAGGTCGAGCCGCTGCCCTTCGTGAAGATCTCCGATCCGACGATCGAGATGACCTTCTCGGTCAACGACTCCCCGTTCGCCGGGCGCGAGGGCAAATTCGTCACCTCGCGCAACCTGCGCGACCGTCTGAACCGCGAGCTGCTCAAGGACGTCTCCCTGCACGTCACCGAGCAGGGCACGGACGCCTTCAACGTCGCCGGACGCGGCGAGATGCACCTGTCGATCCTGATCGAAACGATGCGCCGCGAGGGCTACGAGTTCCAGGTCAGCACGCCGCGCGTTTTGACCAAAACGATCGACGGCAAGCTCTGCGAGCCGATCGAGCGCATGGTCGCCGACGTTCCCGAGGCGTCCATGGGCAGCGTGATCGAAAAAATGGGCAAGCGCAAGGGCGACCTGCTCGCCATGACGCCGGTTGGCAGCCGCTACCGTCTGGAATTTCTGGTTCCGTCGCGCGGCCTGTTCGGCTACCGCAGCGAGTTTTTGACCGACACGCGCGGCGAGGGCATCATGTCCTCCGTGCTGGATTCCTATGCTCCCGTTAAGGGCGAGATCGAGCGCCGCAAGGTCGGCTCGCTGGTCGCCTTTGAGACCGGCGAGGCCTGCGCCTACGGCCTGTTCAACGCGCAGGAGCGCGGCCAGCTCTTCATCGGGCCGGGCACGGAGGTCTATGCCGGCATGGTCGTCGGCGTTTGCAGCCGCAACGAGGATATGACCGTCAACGTCTGCAAGAAGAAGCAGCTGACCAACATGCGCGCCGCTGGCTCGGACGACGCCCTGCGCCTCACCAGCCCGCGCGTCATGTCGCTTGAGCAGTGCATGGAGTTCCTCGCGGACGACGAGCTGCTCGAGGTCACGCCGAAGTCCCTGCGCATCCGCAAGCGCGAGCTTGACCACGCCGTGCGTATGCGTCAGCTGATGAAATCCAGAAATCAGTAAGCGGATCAGAGCCGCCCCTGCGGCGCGCCGTGTATACGCAAATTTTGAGAAGCTCTGAATATTTGAACGCAAAAGTGGCAGGTTTTCTGTAAAACCTGCCGCTTTTTATCATGATTCTGTTTCAGATCCGCCGCAGAGCGGCACCGGCATGACGCACTCCCGGAGGGGCGCCGTATCGCATTGCGGCTTCGCCGCGCGGGCGTTTATGGGTTCACGACCTTTTTCGTTTTCCACTTTCCGGTGCGGTAGTGTGCGTAGGAAATGCAGAAATTGGCCAGCCAGCCGAGCGGCACGGCGTACCAGATCACCGAGATGCCCCAGAGCGGCGCGCCGATCCACGACAGCGTCACGCGCAGCCCAAGGTTGACCAGATTCGCAATCGTGAACGCCTTGACGTCCCCCGCACCCCGCAAAATGCCGTCGACGGCCATCTTAAAGCCGATGATGCAGAAGAAATAGCCGATGAACTTCAAATAGCTTTCGCCGGTCGCGACGGTCTGCGCCGAGGGCGCGGCGTCGAGGAACATCGCAATGATCGGCCTGTAAAACAGCTCGAGCACCAGACAGAGCACCACGGAGATCACGACAACCATCCAATTCGCCGCGCGATAGCCCTGCGGCACGCGCTCCTTCCGCTCCGCGCCGATGTTCTGTGCCGTGTAGGACGACATCGCGTTGCTGATCGCCGCCATTGGCACGATGCAGAGGCTCTCGATCCGCATTGCCGCAGAGAAGCCCGCGAGGATCTGCGTGCCGAAGCCGTTGACCACCGCCTGAACGAGCATCATACCGATTGAGACGGTCGACTGCTGCAAAATGGACGGCAGGGCGATCCGTGCCATCGCGCTCAGCTCGCTCCCGCTGAACGCGCCCTCGGCGCGCCCCTCATACCGCCGCAGCTCCCGAAGAAAGACGAGCAGCGACAGAACGGCAGAAAGACCCTGCGCGGCGAACGTCGCATAGGCCGCACCCGGCACGCCGTAGCCCCGGATCGCAACCAGATACCAGTCCAGCCCGACGTTCAGCAGCGAGGAGAAGATCAGAAAATACAGCGGGATCCGCGATTTCCCCAGCGCGTTGAACAGCGAGGACAGCACGTTGTACATAAACAGGAACGGCAGACCGTAAAAATAAATGTTCAGATAGACCGTCGCGATCCCGAGCGCGTCGGACGGCGTGTTCAGCGCGACCATGATCTGCTCGCTGAACAGCAGGCCAACGCCAGCCAGCAGCACGCTGATGGCCAAAAAAGTCAGCATCGCCGTGTAGACTGCCGTCTTCATCCGCGCAAAACGCTTCGCGCCGAAATGCTGGCTGATGATGACCGACGCGCCGATGCCGCCGCCGATCGCAATGCAGATAAAGATCGACGTCAGCGCATAGGACGCGCCCACCGCAGCCAGCGCGGATTCGCCGTTGTAATGCCCGACGATCGCGGAGTCGACAATGGTATAGGCCTGCTGAAAGAGGTTGCCGACGATCATCGGGAGCGAGAATTTGATCAGCGCCCGCACGGGCTTTTCGGTAATCAGATAATCAGCTCCGGTTTTCAAGCAGCTCGCCCCTTCGTGAAAGAATATTATACGCCAGACAGGCACGGTCTGTCAAGAAGAAGCCCAAAAAAGGGGCTGCCGCAAGGGAAATACCTTGCGGCAGCCGATATATCGGAGGTTTTGGCGTACAGAAATTTTTCGCATCAAGCGGGAATCCGGCTCGGCGAGCCGCGGTTTATTCGGCGAACAGCGGCGTGGAAAGGTAGCGGTCGCCGGTGTCCGGCAGGAGCGCGACGATGGTCTTCCCGGCGTTCTCCGGCCGCTTGGCCAGCTCGATGGCCGCCCAGACCGCAGCGCCCGAGGAAATGCCGACCAGCACGCCCTCGTGCTTGCCGATCTCGCGTCCGGTGGCAAAGGCGTCCTCATTTTCGACGGGAATGATCTCGTCATAGACCGCCGTGTCGAGCACGTCCGGCACGAAGCCCGCGCCGATGCCCTGGATCTTATGCGAGCCGGCCACGCCGGTCGAGAGGACGGCGGAGGTCTTCGGCTCGACGGCGACCACCTTCACCTGCGGCAGCTTTTCCTTGAGGTAGCGGCCGACACCGGTCACGGTGCCGCCTGTGCCGACGCCCGCGACGAAATAGTCGACCTTGCCGTCGGTATCGGCAAAGATCTCCGGGCCGGTCGTCTTATAATGCGCCTTGGGGTTCGCGGGATTGACGAACTGGCCGGGGATGAAGCTGTTCGGCGTGGCCTCGGCCAGCTCCTTGGCCTTGGCGATCGCGCCCTTCATGCCCTTCGCGCCCTCGGTGAGCACCAGCTCCGCGCCGTAGGCTTTCATGAGCTGACGGCGCTCGACGGACATGGTCTCGGGCATCACGATGATGATGCGATAGCCGCGCGCGGCCGCCACGGCCGCCAGACCGATTCCGGTGTTGCCGGAGGTCGGCTCGATGATGACAGAGCCTTCCTTGAGCAGACCCTTCGCCTCGGCGTCGTCGATCATTGCCTTGGCAATGCGGTCCTTGACCGAACCGGCGGGATTGAAATATTCGAGCTTCGCGAGCAGCCTCGCGTTCAGGTTGTAAGCTTTTTCAAGATGGGTCAGCTCCAGCAGCGGCGTTTTGCCGATCAGCTGATCGGCAGAGGTATAGATATTCGACATGATTTTGTTCTCCTTTTCAATTTTGTTTTGTGGTTTTGGATTTCACGGATTGAAAAGGCTGCTACATCGTCCGTAGACTTGATTTTTCATCGGTCATGCCTCCGTTTTCTGGAAGTTTCCTGTATTATAGCGCCATATACCTACCGTGTCAATAGGTTTATAAAAAATTTTTGATTTTTTAGGAAAGCTCTGATTCAATTGCAAGAGCGGTCAGCGAGGGATTTTTGTCATTTTCCGCTCCCGTGCTTCGCCACGGGAGGCCATACCTTCGGCTTTAAGATTGCCACGGCCGCGCTGCGGCCTCGCAATGACACAAAAAATGGCAGGTTTTTCGTAAAAACCTGCCATTTTTATTTCCGAAATATTTGAGATTCGCTGCGGGGCGACACCGCATGGCGTCCCTCCGGGGCGCCATATCATGCGCCGCAAGGCCGCATATCCTTGCACAGCCTCAGCCGTGCCTCGCTGCGAAGCCCCGGCTGCGGCTGCTTACTCTTTGCCGCAGTCCGGCAGGACGCGCGTGGCGTCCGAATCGTCGAGGAGAACGCGCGTGGCATCCGAATGCTCCGGGTCGCCGGGCGCAGCGTCAGAGCCGTGCGGGGCGTTTGGGTCTTCCGGCCGGGCGCGCGGAATCATGCGGGTCTCGTCGAAGGACGCCGGATGCCAAGCCGGATCGCGCTCCGCATCCTGATCGTAGGGGCGGGGGCGCGGCGTCGGCCGCGGAGCATCCGCCCGGCCGTCAACTTGCCGCGAGCCGTCCGCGCGTCGATACCCGTCAAACGGGCGCGCGCCGTTCGTCCGGTACGGCTCGTCAGACGGCTGCGTCTCCTCAAAGGTCTCCGGCTCCTGCGCCGTCATGCGCGGCGTATAGATCTGCGGGCCGAGCGCGGGCGGACGATAGCGCTCGTGGCGCTTGCCGCGCTCCGGCGGATCGTTATAGCCGTCCGGCTCGTCATACTCGTCATAATCGTCGTAGTCGCCATACTCCTCCGGCGCGTCGTCCGGTTCGTCGGCATAGCCGCGCTCATAATCGCCGTCGGCATAGCCGTCATCATACGCCTCCGGCTCGGCCGCACGGCGCGGGGCGCGCCAGCAGAGCGTCCAGAGCAGGGCGGACAGCAGCGTCGCGGCGAAGGCCGCCACGGGCGCGGGGCGCAGCGTCAGCACGTTCTCGCCGTACTCGCCCTGCGCATAGAGCAGCAGGAGCACGAAGAACGGCGCCGAGAGCGACACGAGCAGCGGCAGCGCCCAGCCGCGGCTCCTGCGGCCGCAGAGGTGCAGGATCAGCTCGATGAAGCCGACGAGCAGCGTGATCGCCGTCGCAGCCGTGGAGATCAGATAGAACACCAGCCCAAGCACGCCGCCGTAGGCCTCCGGGTCGCCGCCGACCAGCGACGGGAGCATGGAGAACAGCTCCGCACCGGTCAGGCTGCCGTCCTCCAGCAGCGGATCGACCGCCGTGCCGAAGCTTGCGCCGTCGGGCAGGCCGTCCGACACGCCGAGCCAGTCGAGGCAGACGCAGAGCATCGCCGCCGCCAGCAGCAGCGCACAGAAAATTCGAATGGGTGTTTTCACGAAAAGTCTCCCCTCTCTGTGCGAACGGAGAAGCCGGCCGAAGCCGGCTGTTCCTCAGCGCGAAAGATTGGTGTAAATTTTCATGGCAAAGATCTGAAGCTCCGTCGAGGTCATGTCGAGAAGCGACTCCGCCCCGGAGGTGTCAAGCTCGATCGGATCATACGGCATCACGGCAAGCTCGAAATCGACGCCGTCAGCCGACTGCATGGTGAGCTTCATCCCGTCGTCCTCAGTGGAATAGTGCAGCTCACGCACCTTTCCGTTGCGCGTCACGCGCAGCAGGCCGTCGCCGTCCTCAAAGGCCAGCTCCAGCGTCGCGGTGGGCGTTTCGCTGCGCTTCAGCACCAGATTCCACGCGTCGAGGATCATGTTGTCCTCGGTCTGAATGCGGAACTCGTCGCCGACAAACTCGGCCGTGAGCGTGACGCCCTTGTCCGTTTTTTGCAGCGTGACCGTCAGGCTGCTCGTTTCGTCCTCCTCGTCGGACAGCACGAAGTGCAGACCCCCGTCGGTCTGCTCCATCGTGAGCAGCAGCTCACTGCCGCCAAGCTCCAGCTCAAGCGTGTGCAGCAGGCCGTCGCGCACGCCGACGGTCAGCTCGGCCTCGGCGTCGTCTCCGAACAGCTCGGACTCGGCGTCATCTCCGAACAGCTCGTCGACCGTGATGTCCACCACGTCCTTGCCATAGACCGCGTCAAACTGATAGCGCAGGTAGTCCTCCACGAGCGCCTGAAGCGCCTCGGCGTCGGCCGTGACGCGATAGCGCGTGTCGCCGTCCTCCTTGCCGAGCGACTCGACCTCGAGCGAATCGGTAAAATCCGTCCACGCAGCCGGGTTGCTCGCGCGGTAGGTCGCAAACGAGGCATCGGTGAAGGGGTCGATGCTCAGATTTTCGTCCACATCCAGTCCAAGCGCTTCGGCAAGCGCCGAATCCTTCAGCTCCTTGCCCAGATTTTCCAGCGGGAGGGAATAGACGTCGCCGGAGAGCGCCCGGTCGCTGGTGAGATAAGCCGTTCCGTCAAAATCCGCGAGGGTCAGGTCGAAGAAATTGCCGTTGCTCTCACTGGAGACCGTGACGAGCGCCTCCCGTTTGGCGCGGCTGACATCCGCGCGGCAGGCCATCTTCGTCTCGTATGACAACTCGTCCCCGGACGATTCCACATTCAGCTCGACCGAGAATTCTTCCTTCTGATCCAGCGTCTTTGCATTCTGCACCGCCCGCTTCAGGTTCGTGCAGTCGACAAACTGCGCCTGCAGCAGCTCGCCCGTGCGCTTTGCCGCGCGCATCAGGCGATGGGCCGGCGTGTTGAACATCAGAAAATACAGCGCCAGCGCGGCCGCGACCAGAACCACCGCCACGCTCGGCAGCGTGATCGCCAGGATCTTCCTGCGATTGCGCTTTTTCGGCGCGGGCGGCGTCTCATAGGCCGGGTTGACCACATAGCCCTGCGGGATGTCCGCGTTCCAGAGCGGCTGCTCCGGATCCTCCGGCAGCGTCGGCTGCGCGGCATCCGCCGCAGGGGCATCGGCAGGAGCTTCTGCCCCGTCGACCGGCTGCGCAGGAGCTTCTTCCGCAGGAGCGGGCGTGGTTTCGTCAAGGGTCGTCGGGGTAAGGGCCGCCTCCGGCGCGGGCTGCTCCTGCTGCTGCGGCGCGCCGCAGACGTTGCAGAAGCGCGCGGAGTCCGGAAGCTCGTTGCCGCAGGTTCTACATTTCATAAATCTCTCTCCTTTTGCGTCTTTACGGGCGCGTTCGTCCCGTCAAGCTTATCATAGCGGATTTTGTCTCGTTATGCAAGTCTTTTTTCAATTCAAAGGCGCTGCAACCTGAAAACGGTCGGAATAAAACCAGTTCAGCAGCAGATCCGTGACCTCGCCATAGGACTGCACGCCGGATTCGACGGAGAAGCTCTTGAGATAGCCGTCGTAGACCTTGTCAAAAACCTCGGAGGCCGCCTTGCTCTCCTGCTTTTCATAGTGCTCGGTCGTCGCGTCGAGATCGGCGCGGAAGAGGTCGCTGCAGCCCGCCGCGACCTCGGAGGCTGCGGTCGGGTCGGCCTTGGCCAGAGAATTGTAGCAATAGATATAGGCCAGATAGGCCGCGGAATAGCGGCAGTTGGCGTCGCCGTAGCCCAGACAGGCGTAGACGGCGACGAAATTCGCCTCGTCCTCGCGGGCGAAGCCCATCCGATGCGCCATTTCGTGCGCCATGGTCAGCGGCAGCGCCGCCGGGTAGGTCGTCGAGCTGACGCAGCTCTCGCCGGTCAGGCAGACAAAGACGCCCGTCGTGCCGAGCTTGCCGCAGAGCCTGCTCGACAGCAGCTTTTTGACCCGCGCGGTCGAGCCGTCGAAGGGCGCGCCGCGGGCAGTCTTCATGGTTTCAAAGCAGGTCTGAACGGAGTCGGCGCAGGCGTCGAAGCCCGCGCCTTGCAGCGTGCCGTCGGCGTTGCGCGGCAGCAGCCGCGCGCTCTCGCCCGCAAGCTCGCGGAAATATTCCGTCGCCGCGCGGAGCTGGGCGGTCGTATACCGCTCGTCCGGGAGCTGCAAAACCTCATTGACGGGTGGGGCAAAATAGTTCAGCCCCCACACGCTCACATAGAGGTTCACGAGCAGCACCGCCGCCAGCAGCAGGCCGCTGAGCCAGCGGACGAAGCGCTTGCGGTGCAGCGCGCGGACGAACGTGAAGATCAGCCAGAGCGCCGCCAGCAGCGCCAGAATTTCGCACACGGGGATCGGCAGCGCGGAGGTCAGACCGCTCAGAAGCGTCATCAGCCGCCGCGAGAGCGCCGGATAGAACCGAAACCAGAACGCCGGGAAGCTTTTCGCCAGAAAAATCCAAAGCCCGGTCAGCACGGCAAGAACGCCGCTGGAGATCAGGCGGAAGATCGTCTTGGTCATACTGCGTCCCCCAGAACCGCCAGACGGCGCAGCAGCGCCGCGCCCGTCAGCAGCACCGATTCGTCAAAGGTGAACTGCGGGCTGTGCAGCGCCTCGCCGCCCGTGCCCAGCAGGAAGAACACGCCCGGCACACGCCGCTGATAGGCCGAGAAATCCTCGGTGATATAGGTCGCGGGCGCCTCGCGCAGCTCCGGCACGGCCGGACGCACAGCGTCCAGCAGCGCGGCGTCGTTCGTGACGGCGCGGTAGCCGTCGCTGCGGCCGACGTGCAGGGAGCAGCCCGTCTCGGCTGCCACGTCGCGCGCGATGCGCTCCATGCCGCCGAAAAGGCGGTCAAACTGCCCGTCACTGAAGCAGCGCAGGGAGCCTTCGAGCCGCGAGCGGTCGCTGACGGCGTTGTTGACCGTCCCGCTCGTGCAGCAGCCGAAGCGCAGCAGACAGGTCTGCTCCCGCTCGGCAAGCGCATAGACCCGCTGCAAAAACAGCGCCGCCGCCCAGAGCGCGTCCGCGCCCTCGCGCCAGTGCGCAAGATGGACGCTTTTCCCCGTGATCTCGACGCAGAGCTGCGCCGAGCGCGCCATCATGCCGCCGGGGCGCGTGGCGACCGCGTCCTTCGGCAGCTCCGGCCAGAGATGCAGGCCGAAGATACGCGAAACGCGATATTGTTCCAGAATTCCGGTCTTGCAGATCGGCTCGGCGCCGCCGGTCGTCTCCTCGGCAGGCTCGAAGATCAGCAGGACGTTGCGCGGCAGCGCCTGCTGCGCCGCGACGAAATCCGCCAGCGAGAGCAGCATGGCCATATGGCCGTCGTGGCCGCAGGCGTGCATCCTCCCCTCATGGGTCGAGGCAAAGGGCAGCCCGCTGCGCTCACAGACGGGCAGCGCGTCCATATCGCTGCGGAAGGCGACCGTTTCGCTTTTTCCGAAATCAAACCACGCGCAGACCGCGCTCTCCCACGGCGAAAACACCGCGCACGGCAGCACCGCAAGCCGCCGCCGCAGGTAGGCCGCCGTCTCCGGCAGGGACGCATCCGTTTCGGGGATGCGGTGCAGCGCACGGCGGTCGGCCGTCAGCTGCTTCAGCAGTTCCTCATCTCTCATAAAAAACATTCCTCTCTTTATCCGGCCTGCTCGAACTGACTGTTGTACAGCTCGGCATAGAATCCGCCCTGCCTGAGCAGCGCCTCGTGCGTGCCGCTCTCGATGATGTCGCCGTCGCGCATGACGAGGATCAGGTCGGCGTCCTTGATGGTGGAGAGCCGGTGGGCAATGACGAACGAGGTGCGCGTGCGCATCAGCTCATCCATCGCGCGCTGGATCTTCAGCTCGGTGCGCGTGTCGACGGAGCTGGTTGCCTCGTCGAGGATCAGCATGGGCTTGTCGGCGATCATGGCGCGGGCGATCGTGAGCTGCTGCTTCTCGCCCTGCGAGAGGCTGACGCGGTCGTTCAGCACGGTGTCGTAGCCCTTCGGCTGCGTGCGCACGAAGTGGTCAAGGCCGACGGCCTTGCAGGCGCGGCGCATATCCTCGTCGGTCTTTCCGGTCGTGTTATACATCAGATTTTCGCGAAGCGTGCCCTCAAAGAGCCATGTGTCCTGCAAGACCATGCAGAACAGGTCGTGGATCTCGGCGCGGCTCATCTGACTCGTCGGGACGCCGTCGATGCGGATCTCGCCGCCCTTCAGCTCGTGGAAGCGCATGAGCAGATTGACCATGGTGGTCTTGCCCGCGCCGGTCGGGCCGACGATGGCGACCTTCTGCCCAGGCTGCGCCACGGCGGAGAAGTCCTTGATGACGATGCGGTCGGAGTCCTCGTAGCCGAAGCGGACGTGGTCAAACTCCACGCGCCCCTGTGGATGCTCCAGACGGCGCGGCACATCGTGCTCGTCGGACAGCTCCTCGGCCTCGAGGAACTCGAAGACGCGTTCGCCGGCCGCCGCCGCCGACTGCATCGACTGCATTGCCTGCGCGATCTGGTTGAGCGGCTGGGTGAACAGACGGATATACATCATAAATGCGACGATCACGCCGAACTCGATGCGCCCGCGGATGACGAGCGTCGCGCCGACGACGCAGACCGCAACATAGCCCAGATTACCGATGAAGCCCATGAGGGGCGGCATCAGACCGGACAGGCACTGCGCCTTGAAGCCGTTGACGCGCAGGGCCTCGTTGCGCTTGTTGAACTCCTCGCGCGCGGCGCGCTCGCCGTTATAGGCCTTGACGACCGTGTGGCCGGAATAGATCTCCTCGATATGGCCGTTCAGACTGCCGAGGCTGCGCTGCTGCCGCAGGAAATACTTCTGCGAGCGCGACATGATGAAGAACATCAGGCCGAAGCCCAGAACCGTCGCGCCGATGGCCGTTCCGGTCATGGCGGCGTCGTTGAGAAGCATCATGACGAGCGCGCCGAGCATCTGCACGACCGAACTGACGAGCGCGCCGAAGCTGTTTTTCAGCGACTGGCCGATCGTGTCGACGTCGTTCGTCACGCGCGAGAGGATATCGCCGGTGGAGGTGCGGTTAAAATACGCCATCGGCAGCCTGTTGATCTTTGCGGAAATATCCGCGCGCATCTTTCTGGCCACGCGCTGCGTGACGGTCGTGAGCGTCCAGCTCTGGACGGACGAGAGCAGCATACTCGCCGCATAGAAGCACACCAACAGTGCGCCGATGTCCGACACGGCATTCAGATCGATGCCGGTCAGAATGCCCTCTGTGATGACGTTGGTCAGCTTTTTCAGCTGCTCCGGGCCGAGCAGCGTGAGCACCGTGCCGCCGACTGCGCAGACCAGCGCGATGCAGATTGCCGGGAGATATCCCCTGCAAAGCCGCAGGAGCTTCCTCCAAGCGCCCTTGAAGTCCTTCGACTTCTCCGGGGCTCTGCCCCGATTATGAGGACCGGGCATAGAGAATCCCTCCTTCCTTTCCGTTAAGCCAGCTCTGCTTCGGAGAGCTGCGAGAATGCGATCTGGCGATAGACCTCGCAGGACTTCATCAGCTCGTCGTGCGTGTCGATGCCCGCAACCGCGCCCTCGTCGAGGACGACGATGTGGTCGGCATCGCGGATCGTGCCGATGCGCTGGGCAACGATGAGCTTCGTCGCCTCGCCGCAGGACTTGCGCAGGCTCTCGCGCAGAATGCGGTCGGTGCGGAAGTCCAGCGCCGAGAAGGAATCGTCAAAAATCAGAATTTCCGGCTTGCGGCAGACCGCGCGGGCGATCGAGAGCCGCTGCTTCTGGCCGCCGGAGAAATTCGTGCCGCCCTGCGCGACGTAGCTATTCGCTCCGTCCGACTTTTGGCTGACAAATTCCGTCGCCTGCGCGACGGCAATCGCGTTGTCCACGTCCTGCGCCGACGGCGCGGGTCTGCCGTTCTCGCCGTAGGCGACGTTCCCGGCGATCGTCCCGCTGAAGAGCACCGCCTTCTGCGCAACATGGCCGATGCGGTCGTGCAGCGCCTCGAGCGTGTAATCCCGGACGTCGCGTCCGTCGACGAGCACCTGCCCCTCCGTCGCGTCATAGAAGCGCGGGATCAGGTTGACCAGCGTGCTCTTGCCGCTGCCGGTCGAGCCGATGAAGGCCACCGTCTCGCCCTTATGCGCCCGGAAGCTGATGTGGCGCAGAACGGCCTCCTCGGAGTCCGGATAGGAAAAGCTCACGTCGCGGAACTCGATCTCGCCGGTCGAGAGGCCGGCCGTCTCCTTGCCGTCGTGCAGCGCGGGGACGGTGTCGAGCACCTCGTTGATGCGCTTGGCCGAGACGCTTGCACGCGGCACGAGCAGGAAAATCATCACGAGCATCATGAACGACATGACCACCTGCATCGCGTAGGACGAGAACACGACCATATCCGCGAACAGCTGCGCCTTCTCCATCAGCGCCGCGTGCTCGATCAGATACGCGCCGATCCAATAAATCGCCAGGGAAAGGCCGTTCATGATCAGCGCGATCGACGGCATCAGCATTGCCATGCCGTGGCCGGTGAACAGGTGCGCGCCGGTCAGCGCGTCGTTCGCCGCGCCGAATTTCTTCTGCTGATAGTCCTCGGCGTTATAGGCATGCACCACGTTGATGCCGTTCAGATTCTCGCGCGTGACGCGGTTGACGTCGTCGGTCAGGCGCTGCAAACTGCGGAATTTCGGCATGACCGTCACGAGCGTGATGATCACGATCACGAGCAGCATGCCGACGGCAGCCGCCGTCGAGAACGTCCACGCGGAATTCTTGTCCGCGATCTTGCCGATCGCGAAGGCCGCCATGACCGGGGCGCGGATAAACGCCTGCAGGCCGAGCACGATCAGATCCTGGATCTGCGTGACGTCATTGGTCGAGCGGGTGATGAGGCTGGCCGTGGAAAAGCGGCCGATCTCCTCCATCGAGAAGGCCTGCACGCGGTCAAACAGGCGCAGGCGCAGCGCAGCGCCGAAATTCGACGCGATGCGCGAGGCCGCGAAGGCCACGACCACGCTCGCCAGCAGGCTGCCGAACGCGCAAAGCAGCATCTTCCCGCCGGAGCGCAGGACGGCCGAAATCGCGTTGTCTCCGGTCTGTACGAGCTTTGTGATGTCATTCATGTAATCCGGAATGCGCAGCTCCAGCCAAACCTGAACGACGACGAACGCCAGCGCCGCCGCAGCCAGCGCCGCCTCGCGCTTCGTCATCGAACGAAACAGCTTGAACATAAATTCAACTCCTTTAAGACATAGACTCCTTTCTATGATTCGGTATTATATCATTTTTATCCCGGCATGGAAAGAGACCGGCTGCAAAAGATACAAAAATTTCAAAATTAGACTATTTGGTCTGCCGCCCAAAAGCAGGATCGGTAACGCCTTCGGCGCACCGGCAGGCAGCAAGCCCGTTCCGGAAGCAAACAACTCGCGGCCGTCGGCGTACCTCGGTGCGTCGGGCCGCGAGTTGTGTGGAACTCACTTTGGAGCCTCTGATACTGATTCTTAATTAAGGAACCTCTGATTCAATCGCAAGAGCGGTCAGCGAGGGATTTTGTTCCAGATCGAGGTTTGGAAATCGCAGGAATACTCTGTGTATTTCAAGATTTTCAAACCGATAAGCTGGGACAAAAGACCCGCTGAGCGCCGAAGCCTTCAACCGGCAAACCGGTAAGCGAGCGCCGCGGCGCCGAGCGCAAGCCCGGCCAGCCCGCAGACCATGCAGGCCGTGAGGCGCTGCCCCAGCCGGCGGTGCGTCAGCGCAAAGCCGATCGCCGTCAGCGGCATTGCCGACCAAACCCAGCAGACCGGCTCCAGCCCCACCGCGATATAGAGCGGCGCAATCAGGCTCACGAATGCGGCCAGAACGGACGCGTAGCGGCGCTCCTTTTCCGGAACCGGACGCGGCGCGTCCTTCAAAAACGCGGCAAACCGCGGGTGCGACGCCAGCTCGCCGTCGTGCACGGCCAGCGCCGTGCCCTGCGTCTGGAAAACCGTCAGCCCGTTCCCGCGCTGCGCGGCCTGCACGTCCTGCGCAGTGAAGCGCAGCTCGGCCTCGCGCTCCCCGTCCAGCATCCGCAGCTGCACGCGGTTCGGATAGACCGTGTATTCATAGCTGACCGTGCGCGCGGCTGCCGCCCGCACGCGTTTGGAAAACTGCACCCGCTGCCGCACGCCGCTGCCGATCAGGATCACGTCGAGCAGCGCGCACACGCCCACAAAAAGCACCTGCACGGTGCTCCCCAGCCGGAACGTGAACGCCAGAAGCACCGTCAGCACCGTGTAGACCCCAATGCTGAAGCCCAGATAGCGCCTCCCCGGCCGGCAGAGCACGGTCTGCGCCGTGCGGATGTCCCCCGGCGTGTATTGCACGCGAAATCGGTCGAGCGGCTGCTGTGTTTTGGCTGCCATGGCGGTTCCTCCTGATGGGTCGTGTTCTTTTCGGCGGCTGCTTCAGCGGCGTTCCGGCTGGCGGGGCTCTGTCGGAGGACGTCCCGCCCGAAGCCTGCTCTGTGCGAGCCGCTTCGCCCGAATCTTTCCTTTTTAAAGCGCCCTGAAGCCGTTCCTTTTTGAAGCGCCCTGAAGCATTTCCGGTTCTATTATACGCAAAGCCCCGCCAAAAAGCAAGGGAACCTCTGATGAAATTGCAAGAGCGGTCAGCGAGGGATTTTGTTCC
>OIWU01000705.1_pt1 | contig 38224 bp, 38 predicted proteins | sample 1587711 | NCBI WGS metagenome assembly OIWU01 (sample SAMEA3888909, study PRJEB22519) | human gut metagenome | biome: human gut; feature: human-associated habitat; material: faeces | place: Denmark | collected 2010 | reverse complement strand
TCGGTCGTGTTGAACATCGCGATGCGCGAGGCGCTTTTCTTTGAATGCAGCCCAGAGGACGACGTCAATGCGCCGGAGCTTGTGGCGCGGCTGAGCCGCTTTGCGCCGCAGGCGAAGATTTATAGGCGCAGGGAAACCAAGCCGCGAACCCGGTGGATCACGCTTGGCGTGCTGCTTGTGATGCTGGCGGGCGGCCTGTTTGCGGTCAACGCATTCCGAAACGATACACGCAATGCGTATTCGGAAATCTACGAGCAGATCCAACAGGATTACCCGGGGGAGGTCGACTGGAAGATGGAGACCGTCTTTTCCGGCGAAAGCTTCTGGCTTATGCGGTGCTATGTGGAGGAGGACGATTCCCAGCTTTACCTCTACACGCGCAACACGCTTTTCGGCAACACCGAGGTTGAACATATTATTGTGCCGATTAATAATACGACGGCTGACATGCGAGACGTGGAACAAAACCGATATTTGCTGGTATTTATAACGACAGAGGATGAGACAGAACCGCTCACGCTGACGGATGAATACGGCAATGTAGGCGTGAATATTCCAATTCGCGACGGGCAAGAGGCGGTTCTGCTTGCAAAGCGAACCAAAGGCAAGTATCACTATTATGCAAACGAGACAGAATTCTGTACCGGATTGGGATAAGCTGCTTGTGAGTTAGCAGAAGCAGGCTGAATCAAGACAACCAGCTTATTTATGCATCAAATCCCGAAAATCTTTGCGGCAGGAAAACAGCGGAAACCGCCGCATAGCAGAAGCAAAGGAGACAGAATTATGATACGAAAAATTTTGAGAAGCATTCTGTGCGGCCTGCTCGTGCTCATTTGCCTGTTTTTTGCGGTTGTTGTGATCGGCAAGCATCAGCTGGGAAAAATGTGGTTTTTTGAGGATCGCAAAATTTCTTTTTGGATGAAAGAATCTGCCCTAAAGTCCGAATTGGGACAACCCGCTGAGACGGTTGAACCGGATAAAGATCAAATCTGGCGTGAGCTGCGCTATACCGACGTTAAATTTACGTTTTCACAGCAGCCGTTTCAGGTTCGCTTTATGATTGACTCTCAATCCGATCGGATGGAATGCTTTTTAGCAGAGACGGACTTTGAACGGGCGGCGGATGCGATCGCCCTGCGCGATGAGATCGCATCGGCATTTCGCGAGCATTACGCAGGGGTATCGATCCTCGTAAAAGAATTTGATATCCCGGATGGCGTGTGCATTTCCGTAAAAGGTATCGGAGCACTTTATGTAGACGTTTTACAACATGAGGTCGGAGGACGCTGGTTTGTCGGGATAGAAGGAGATGCCGTTGCGTTTGGGTCGCTCTTTTGAACCGCAATTATTTAAACTTTTACGATACAATTAGCCACTAATCTGCGCCGGGTGCGGAGGCGAGGAAGTGTGGCGGATCGCGGCATTTCCGCCGCACCCCCTCCGCACCCGGTTTTCCCAAAGAGCAGTTAAGGCTGAGCAGTGGCGGCGGCGTGGCAATTATCACTTTCTGGAATGGGACATTTCAAGATGATTCAGGGAATCCTACAGCAATCAAACCTATTTAAGGGTGCTCACACGGTTGCTGTCACGGCTACCGTATCTGGCAAAATAAAAGTGTACAACTCTACCGGAAGTGTTAGATACGATTGTGAGTTCGATAATCTTCAAAATTATATTGATAGTGGGGTGTTTATAAGTGCGTATTACATTGAAAAACAAAATGGCCCTTCGAATAGGTGCACTCTTGCTCATGCTGACAATCATTCTGACTGGATGTAGCAGACTCAGTAAGAATTGCCCAATCTATTTCCCAAACTCAAAGTGGGTTTGCGAAGATCCGCATATTGAGCTTGTTGTGGACGGACAACAAAGATACCGTACAACATTGATCGAGGACGGGAAAGAAAAGCAGTTTTTCCTTGGATTTCGCTTCGGAGACGGGATTGAAGCCAGTGAATTTGGAGATGAGCCGTTCAGCATGGGGAAAACACTGTTTAGGGGTAGCGCGAAATACAAACAGGATTCATTTACGATTAAGATACGCGAAGATAATCTTTGGAACGGCGCTTATTCTAAACTAATCTTTACACGCGTGGAATGAGAATGCAGCATAAAAGTTTTCAGTAAACAAATATTTTTTGTTAACATTGCGCCGGGTGTGGAGGTGAGGAAGTGCGGCGGATCGCGGCATTTCCGCCGCACCCCCTCCGCACCCGGTTTTCCTCAAAAAACAGATTAGAAAGGGGAGATTTCCATTCCGAGTTTAACTAGAGTGAGGCTCTTTGCGATACAGGAACAAATTTGGTGAGAGAACTTATCACATCTTCTAGCAATGTTACTGTTTTTACAACACATTAAAGAACGCTGGCGGGTTCTGTTACGTTCTCTGGCTATAGCCGATTAAGGAATAAAGAAAACGATTCTCTTATTGTTCTTGATCTGAATCAGGGGCCGTATCTTCAGGTTCCAAACTATATCATTCTTGGGCATGAATTAATTCATGCATATAGATTTATGAACGGCGAAAGGAAAGCGTCAAAGATAGGTTGCAAATGGGCGAGGTGTAACATGGAAGAACTTCTAACGACAGGACTGAGCTATGTTTATCGTACAAAATATTCGGAGAATCAGATCAGAAGTGAAAATGGGCTTTGCAGGAGGACGGCATATTGAAAAAGGTTCTATTATTGTTGATTTGCGTTGCAGGAATGGCCATATTTTTTGGATGTGCAAACAATATTCAATCCGAAAAAACCGTTGGGGCTACTGAGACTACGCAAACGGTCGAGCCGGAAACGGCGGCATTTTGGGAAGAAACCGAGCCGCTATCCATTCACATTGGATCAACTTGGGGCAGCAAAAAAACTTACTCGATTACAAAAGATGCGATAACGGTTTCTATTCAAGATTTCGATGGAGAGAGTGGCGTGGTTGGAATCTATCGACTGTCCGCGGAAGAAGCCGATCAAATCGGGGAACTGGCGCAATCGATTGATATGGATCAAAAATCTTTCTCTGACGAGTCGATTATAGCAGATGGGCTTGTCGTGACAGTTTACATGAATGGAAAGAGTCTTATCTTCAACTATAGAGAACGAAGCACATGGGTTCCGGCTCAATCAGACGATGCCTTGAAATTTGTTCAATATGTTATTTCAATTTCCGACCAAACCGTTTCCAACGAGTAAATAGGCAATGTTGTTGGCATATGCCCGTTTTCTCGGATTTCAATATTCCCGCGCCGGGTGCGGAGGCGAGGAAGTGCGGCGGTTAGCGGCATTTCCGCCGCACCCCCTCTGCACCCGGTTTTTCCAAAGGATAAAGGCTTTTTGGGGTTCAACCCATTGTTATTTTCGGCCGTTTTTTCGCCGACGGAATACTTTTCCAAAAACAGGGAATACTCCCGGTAGCGACGCAGAGCGCGCCGCATACCTCGCCGCCCTGCGGCAGAATGGAGTGTTTTTTGATGGATCATGAAAAGAAATCCGGCGGCTTCAAGAGCTTCCTGCGGGAGAAGGGCTATTACATCGTCCTGCTGCTCTGCGCGGCGGTCGTTGGCGTGTCCGGTTATTTCCTGCTGGCGAAGGATCGCGCCGAGCTGCAAACCGAGACGCCCGTCAACGCGACGCTCGGCGAACCGGCGTCGACCGACGGCGCAAGTGTGCCGACCGTCCTGCGCCCGACGCTGCCCTCCACGGAGCCGGAGACCACGGAGGCGCAACCGGAGAAGCGGCTCAAGCCGGTCGAGGGCGAGGCGCTGAACACCTTTGCGGCCGATCGCCTGAGCTATAACGAGACAACGCGGGACTGGCGGCTGCATGAGGGCATCGATCTGAAGGCCGAGCTGGGGCAGGACGTCTACTGCGCGATGGACGGCACGGTCGTGACGGTCTATGATGACAAGAGTCTCGGCACGACGGTGGTCGTGCGCCACAACGACGGCTTTACGACGCATTATGCCAATCTGGACGAGAACGTGCCCGTGCAGGCCGGGCAGAACGTGCAGGCCGGGACGGTGCTCGGCACGGTTGGCAGCACGGCTTGCAGCGAGACGGCCAGCGGACCGCACCTGCACTTCGCGGTCTATTCCAGCCACCAGCCGCTCGACCCGCTCACGTTCCTCGCGGGAGAATAAAGCGGCGGCGCGCTGTGGTGTCCCTGCGGGACGGATCAGAATTTGGGGATTCTGTCGTTTTCCGCTCCCGGGCTTCGCTACGGGATTCCACATCGATCACTTTAAGATTGCCACGGCCGTTCTGCGGCCTCGCAATGACACAAAAATGGTAGGTTTTCTACGGAAAACCTACCATTTTTCAGTCTGTCAAAGAACCCCTGCTTTCACACGGCGAAAGCAGGGGTTCTTTGACAGACTGACGCGGCCATTGGCCGCGCTTCGTTTTTTATACTAGGAAACCTCTGAATCAATCGGCAGCGGCGCTCAGCGGGTCTTTTGCCCCAACTTGTCGATCCGCCGTAACAATGCTTTCAGATTGAACGAAAAACCCGTTCTCCCGCTCGGATTGCCTTCGTGTGGGAAAACGGGTTTTAATCGTACAAGAAATAACTCAGATTCCCCTATTCGGCATAAACCAAATGGGAAATATCCTGCGGTAAAAGCTCTGCTAAGGCATAACGGCCGTAGACGATAACGCGCAACTCCGGATCAACGCGAATTTGAGCGCCCCATGTATCGTGGAGATTCTGCGAGTAGCAGGTCAAATCCCCTGCTGTCTGTTCGGAAAACGCTTGCATCTTGAGCCGATCCCACTCTTGCGCAAAGGTCTGTTCATCCAATGTGACCGTGATCTCCTCAACGGCACAGTCTCCGTGCTCATAGCTCAGATAACCGGTCACGAACCGATGCAGCTCGTTCGGAAATGCGCGACCCACGGCGGCCAGCTTCTGCGATGGTTCTCCGGAGAGATCAGCGACATCGGTGGTGTACGAGCACAACACTGCGCTTAATGATGCCGTCAAAAAGGCACTGCATAAGATCAGGCAGCTGAAATAGCCGACAATGCCAGGCAGAACGGAGACGCTCTTTGTCTTTCGGTTATAGATCAAATACAACGCGCAGAAAACCGCTGTGGCCAAGAAAACGACCGCCAGTATGGCGAACAGAACGGTTTTTAGAGAAGTGGCATGAAGATCAAGATAGAGATGGTCGCGATGCAGCTGCTCAAGCAATATGCCGCCGATCAAAAGCGCGCCGAGCGCAAGCAGCAAGCCGAGCATTAGTTCCCTTGCTTTCCTCATCGATTGCCCCCTTGGCGAAATTCTTAAAAATGTCTACGCTTTCGGATCACTCCGGTCGATACGGAAATACGTCCATAAAGCGCACCTTGAAGCGGTTGAGCTTGTACAGGCGGTCGATGCGCGCCTTTGTCGCGGCGTCCGGCTCGACGCCGTCGCGGATATAGGCATCCAGCGCAGCATAGGTGAAGCCGAGCTTTTCCTCGTCGGTCTGGCCGCAGAGGCCGTCGATCGGCACCTTTTCGACCAGACACTCCGGCAGTCCCAGTTCCCTGCCCAGCGCCTTGACCTCGCGGACGCAGAGCATGGACAACGGGCTGAAATCACCGGCGCTGTCCCCGTAGCGCGTGGAATAGCCGACCCAATCCTCGGACAGATTGCAGGTGTTGGCCACGCGGCCGTTGTTGCTCTGCGCGACGGCATAGAGCGTGGCCATACGCAGACGCGGCGCGAGGTTGATCTCGGTGTCGCGGCTGACGTCGCCCAGCTGGCGGCGCACCTCGCCCAACAGCCCCTGATAGCCGTCGTGGATGTTGACGACGAAATGCCGAATGCCGAGGTGCTCGACAAGCAGACGGCTCATGGCAATGTCACTTTGCTCTCCGTTCGGCATCAGCACGCCGATCACACGGTCGACGCCCAGCGCGCGCACACAGAGCGCAGCCGCGACGGAGCTGTCCTTTCCGCCGGAAATGCCGACGATCGCGTTGCAGTCCCTGCCGTTTTCCTCAAACCAGTCGCGGATCCAGACGGTCAGCTCGTTCAGAACCTTTTTTGCATCAAATTTCATAGCGCATTTCGCCCCTTTCTGCGCCGATTATACCACAGGATGAAAAAAAATTCCACTGCCCTATTTACTTTTTCCGTTAAAAAGGGTAAAATACAATCGAAAATTTCGTCGGCGGAAGTCGGCAAAAGGTCAGGTGAGCTTCATGGCAGAAACAAAGAAAACCATCCGCAGGATCGGCGTTTTGACCAGCGGCGGCGACGCGCCCGGCATGAATGCGGCGGTCCGCAGCGTCGTGCGCTCTGCGCTCCATCTCGGCATTGAGGTGATCGGCATCCGGCGCGGCTGGAACGGACTCATCAACGGCGACATCGTGCGTCTGGACGAAAAGAGCGTCGCGCACATCATCAACCGCGGCGGCACGATCCTCTACACCGCGCGCAGCGAGGAATTCATGACGCCCGAGGGACAGCAGAAGGCCGTGAACACCTGCAAGCTGCTTGGACTGGACGGTATCGTCGCCATCGGCGGCGACGGAACGTTCCGCGGCGCGCTGGCGCTCTCCAAATACGGCATCTCCGTGGTCGGCCTGCCCGCGACGATCGACAATGATATTGCCTGCACGCATTACTGCATTGGCTTTGACACGGCGGCCAACACGGCCATCGAGTGCATCGATAAGCTGCGCGACACGATGCAATCGCACGAGCGCTGCTCGGTCGTGGAGGTCATGGGCCGCAACGCCGGTCATCTGGCGCTGTTTGTCGGCCTTGCGGTCGGCGCGACGGCGGTTTTCATCCCCGAGCGCAGGGACTTCCAGAAGGAGGTCATTGAAAAGATCCGCTCGGCGCGTCTCAACGGCTTCACGCATTTCATGGTCGTGGTGGCCGAGGGCGCAGGCAGCGCGATGGAGGTTGCCGCCCGCATTAAGGAGGAAATTTGCCTTGATCCGCGCGTGACCGTGCTCGGCCATGTGCAGCGCGGCGGCACGCCCTCCGGGCGCGACCGCGTGACGGCGACGCGCATGGGCTACCGTGCGGTCGACCTGCTTGCGCAGGGCTGCACAAATCGCGTGGTCTGCTTCAACAACGGCGCGATCAACGATTTTGACATTGATGAGGCGCTTTCCATGCACAAGGGCATCGACCTTGCCTCGCTGGAGGTGCTTGAGGCCATGACCGGCGTCTGATGCCGCCTCATGCAGCCCCCCAAAAATATGACCGGATTCCGGTCAAAATAAAACAGGCCGCGCAGGGATAGCAAGCCGCTCCCCTGCGCGGTCTGTTTTTGCTGCGCGGACAGAAAACAAAACCCCGCGCTTCCGTTTGGGAAACACGGGATGTTTGCTTTTGGATTACACTCTCTCCTTGACCTTTGCGGCCTTGCCCAGACGGTTGCGGAGATAGTACAGCTTCGCACGGCGAACCTTGCCGCGGCGAACGGTCTCGACCTTCACGATGCTCGGAGAATGAACCGGGAAAACCTTCTCGCAGCCGACGCCGTAGCTCAGGCGGCGGACGGTGATGGATTCCTCAATGCCGCCATGCTTGCGGGCAATGATGGTTCCCTCGAACACCTGCACTCTCTCACGAGCGCCTTCCTTGATCTTGACATGAACGCGAACCGTGTCGCCGACATTCATCTGCGGCAGTTCTTCCTTCATGTATTGGCTGGTCAGAGCCTTCATCAAATCCATAGCGTTTGTCCTCCTTGTTTATTAGGCGTTCGTTCCGGCGTTGACCGCGCCGCAGAGGACCACCCATTTTCAGACCAGCATATATTATCACAGGCCGAAGCAAAAATCAAGTCCCAAATGTATAAATTTTTCCTGAATTTTTGCCGGAAGTGGTGTATTTTTCCGGCTTCGTGTGCTATAATGCTTACAGTTTGCAAAATCGGGAGAATGCCATGAAAAAGACAAATAAGCAAACACAGCCTGCATACCGTCCGATACCGGTCGTCTCGGCCGACGTGAACGTCGGTCTGCGTATGCAGGAGGTTGTGCTGCGGTCAAAAAACGGGCTTCGAAACGTGACACCCGCCTCCAATACGCGCAGTGAAAAGCAGATCATCAAGGAAAATGTTTTCACGTTCTTCAATCTGATCTTCATCGTCCTCGCGGCTGCGCTGCTGATCGTCGGGTCGTTCAAGAATATGACCTTCCTGCTCGTGGCGATCGCGAACACCGTGATCGGAATTTTTCAGGAGACGCGCGCCAAGCGCGCCGTGGACAAGCTGACGCTCGTCACGACCGGTTCGCTCTTTGTCATGCGCGACGGGCAGCGCATCAAGCTGCGCACCGATCAGCTCGTGCGCGACGACATCGTGGAATTCGCCGCCGGAGATCAGATCTGCGCGGATGCGGTCGTGCGCGCCGGGCAGCTTCAGGTCAACGAGTCGCTGCTGACCGGCGAGGCCGATGCGATCATCAAAAATCCGGGCGACGTTTTGAAATCCGGCAGCTTCGTGATCTCCGGCAGAGGCCGCGCCCAGCTCACGCACGTCGGCGCGGAGAGCTACGCGGCAAAGCTGGCGCAGGAGGCGCGCCGCGACGTGCGCTCGACGAAGTCGGACATGATGGACTCCCTGACCAAGCTCATCACCGTCGTCGGCATTATCCTGATCCCGGTCGGCGTCATGCTCTTCCTGCGGCAGTATCTCAGCTCGGGTCTGAACCTGCCACTCAAGGACTCCATTGAGGCGACGGTCGCCGCGCTGATTGGCATGATCCCGGAGGGACTGTATCTTCTGACCAGCGTCGCCATCGCCGTGAGCTGCTTGAAGCTGACCAAGAGCCGTGTGCTCGTGCAGGACATGAACTGCATCGAGACACTGGCACACGTCGACGTGCTCTGCGTGGACAAGACCGGAACGATCACCGAGCCGACGATGGAGGTCGCAGACGTCTTCCCGCTCCGGACGGAGCGCTTCTCCTATCAGGATATTGAAAACATCCTCTCGGCGTTTTACACCGGCGAGGAGGCAGAAAACGATACCGCCCGCGCCATGTCCGAGCAGTTCTCCGGCCGAACGACGTGGACGGCCGTGCGGCGCATCCCCTTCTCCTCGTCGACCAAGTGGTCGGGCGCGGATTTCGGCGAAAACGGTCGTTATGTGGTCGGCGCGCCGGAGTTTATCATGGGCGCGTATTATGACACGATCCGCGAGAATGCCGAGCCGTGGTCGGCCAGAGGCTGCCGTGTGCTGCTGCTCGCGGGCTATGAAAAGCCGCTCGAGCCGTCGCTCGACTGCAGCGCCGTCACGCCGATCGCGCTGATCTATCTGAACAACCTCGTCCGTCCCGATGCGCCGGATACCTTTAAATATTTTGCCCAGCAGGGTGTGCGGGTATGCGTGATCTCCGGCGACAACCCCGTGACCGTCTCGGAGGTTGCCGCGCGCGCCTGCATCGAGCACGCCGACCGCTATGTCGACGCCACGACGCTGCAATCGGACAAGGATTTTGACGACGCCGTACAGCGCTATACCGTCTTTGGCCGCGTGACGCCCGAGCAGAAGCGCAAGCTCGTGCGTGCCTTCCAGCAGGCCGGGCACATTGTGGCCATGACCGGCGACGGCGTCAACGACGTGCTTGCGCTCAAGGACGCCAACTGCGGCATTGCCATGGCCTCCGGCAGTCAGGCCGCCTCGCAGGTGGCGCAGATCGTTCTGACCGACTCGCAGTTCAGCGCGATGCCGAGCATCGTGGCAGAGGGACGCCGCGTCATCAATAACATCCAGCGCGCCGCTTCCCTCTTCCTTGTGAAAAATATTTTCTCACTGGTCTTTACGCTCGTGCTGCTCTTCGTCGGCTTCCCCTTCCCGCTTCAGGCGATTCAAATGTCGCTCATCAGCGCACTGACGATCGGCATTCCGTCGTTCTTCCTCGCCCTCGAGCCGAATTATGCCAAGGTCAGCGGACGGTTCCTGCGCAACGTAATCCGCAAGGCCATGCCCGGCGGCCTGACCAACATCATTCTTGTGCTGCTGGCGGCCTTCCTGAGCGACATGTTCAAGTGCCCGGAGGATCTGAGCACAATGGCAATGTGGATCGTTGCCTCCGTCGGCTTTATGACGCTGTTCTATGTCTCGCAGCCCTTCACCAAGCTGCGCGTTGCGGTGTTCGCCGCGATGCTGGCGCTTATGATCGGGGCGCTGACGGTGATGCCCTCCTTCTTTGAGGTGCAGGCGATCCATACACCGTGTCTGCTGACGCTCATCATTCTGATCCTCGCATGTCCGACGCTGATGTATTTCTTCCGGCTGATCTTTGACAATCAGATGCGCAGGCACGACCTGCGCAGGGCCGCCAAGGAGCTGCGTCCCAAGCGCCGCAGACGGAGCAAATAACACACAAAACAGAATCTCGATAAAGCAACGCGGAACCGATTTTTTCGGTTCCGCGTTGCTGCGTTTTATCTGTGATAGAATTTTTGGAGCGTCAGGACGAGCTTTTTCATGACCGGACGAACGGTCGTGTCAAACTGGCCGACATAGGAGTGAAACTCCGCGCCGAAGCCCTGCTTATAGTCATGCAGGCCGTACTTGGGGTTGTCCTCAACCGGGTAGCCCTCGACGCCGCGATAGTCAAAATAACGGATCCCGGCGTCAATCGCGTGGGACTGCATCGCCCATTGCAGCAGTTCGTTCGGCCGGTCGGACAGACAGGCCGTGTCCGAGCAGCCGTACATGTGCCACATACGGTTGCCATACTCGGTCGAGATCGTCGCGGCGACGGCCTTTCCGTCCTTTTCGGCGATGTAAAGCCGCGCGGCGTCGCCCAATCCGGTCAGAAAATCGACGAAATACTGATACGGACGCGCCTCAAAATGATCCTTCGCGGCCGTGATCTTCATCATCCGGTGGAACTCGGGCAGGTCGTCCAGCGTGCCGACGCGCACGGTCACGCCGCGCCGCTCGGCCAGACGGACGTTATAGCGCGTAGAGCGGCGATATTTCGCCAGCAGCGCGTCCTTGGTCAGCCCCTGCAGATCGGTCACATAGCACATGCGCGGCTGGAACAGAGAATAGTCCGAGGCCATGTCCTGCGTGAAGCCGAGGCGTCTGACCTCATCGGAGAACGCGGTGTTCTGCTCCTCAATGCGCGGATCGAAGCGGAACACATAGTCGCCGCGCTTCTTGGCAAGCTGCCTGCCCGCGTCGATCAGCTCCTCAAGCGTGGAAAAATCATCCGGCGCGATGATCGGGCCGCGCGGCGCATAGAGCAGGCCGGTCTTGAAATAATGCACCTTGTGCTCGAGCAGCGCCATCGTGCCGCGGATCGAGCCGTCCTCGGCGCGGCAGATCACGCCGTGCCAGCCCCAGTCCTTCTTTACGCGCCCCCAGAGCGAGGTCTGCATAAAGTGCGCATATTCGTGCTGACGGACGAATTCGTCCATCTCCTGCGCGTGGTCAATGTCGATATATTCAATCATGATGTTCCAAAGCTCTTTTCCTTAGATTCCGTAATAGTATACCGCAAGCAGCGCGGAGTGTCAAGGGAAAGTCTGGGGAAGCACCGCATTCGGCATCGACCAGACGGCGCTTCCCCCCTGCGGATTCAGGTTCCGCGCTCGTGCTGCGTGCCGAAGTAGAACGAAATGACGATGGAAAACGTCGTCAGAAACTGACTGGCGTCGACTCTTTCCCGCAGCGCCAGCACGCAGAAAATCGCCGTGAGCGAGAGCGTCACAATGGACTTCACGCAGAGCAGACGTTCGCAGCGTTCCCTCATAAAGATCCCCCGGCACATCCTATGTCTGCGGCGCCCGATCCGTGCCGACGGCCGAAAAAACTCCCCCGGGCGCGCAGGCGCTCAGGGGAGCCGGAAGCACAGAATCAGCCCTCGTCGTCCTCGTCGAACTCGAACTCAAGCGGCTCGCCGCATTTCGGGCATTTATACGGCTCGTTGAGCAGCTCGTCTTCCGTGAGCTGCATCTCGTTGCCGCATTTCGGGCAAGTCACGTCATACATGACATCTTCGTCATAATCAAAGTCTTCGCCGTCGTCATCGGTAAAGTCGTACGCGTCGTCGTCATCCTCGTCGTCGTCTTCGTCCTCGTCGTCCATCAGGAATTCCTCAATGGCGTCGAGATCGTCCTCGATCTCATCCAGCTCGTCGGAAACGGCAATGGCGTTTTCCTCGAGATCGGAGATCGCGGAGGTCATGCCCTGCAGCAGCTCGACGATCCCGGAGATCATCTGGCCCTCGGGCTTTTCGGTGTCGAGCTTCAGCCCGTCCATCAGACCCTTGAGGTAAGCGGATTTTTCAGAGAGAGTCATGTCGTTCTCCTTTCGTTTCGGCAAATCAGTTCTTGGAGCGACCCAGATATTCACCGGTGCGGGTGTCGATGTTGATGCGGTCGCCTTCGTTGATGAAGAGCGGCACCTTGACCTCGGCGCCGGTCTCGAGCGTTGCGGGCTTGAGAGTGTTGGTGGCGGTGTTGCCGGCCAGACCCGGCTCGGTCTTGGTGACCTCAAGGTCGACGAAGTTCGGCGCCTCGACGCTGAACACGCTGCCCTTATAGGACAGAACGGTGCACTGGTCGTTTTCCTTCACGAAGCGGAAGCTGCTGTCGAGAATGTCAGCGTTGACCGGGGTCATCTCGTAGGTCTCGTTGTCCATGAAGTAGTAAAGATCGCCATCCTTATAGGAATAGTCCATCTTCTTGCGCTCGATATAAGCGGTCGGATACTTATCGTTCGGGTTGAAGGTCGTTTCGGTCACGCCGCCGGTGATGACGTTGCGCATCTTCACGCGGACGAACGCGGCACCCTTGCCGGGCTTGACATGCTGGAACTCGATGATCTGCATGACCTTGCCATCCATATCAAAGGTAACGCCGTTTCTAAAATCACTGACAGAAATCATATTTTTCCTCCTATTTTTTCTCTCGAGAGAGATTGCAATACGTATTTACTCAGAGATACAAACTTATTTTAACCGATAAGACCGCAAATTGCAAGTGCCTGACGGAAAAATCTTAAAGAATCATCAATTCTTTCGGACTTTTCGTCAGAATTCGGCAGCCGTTTTCCTCAAAGACGGCGACGTCCTCGATGCGGACGCCGAATTCGCCGGGGATATAGATGCCCGGCTCGGCCGAAACGACCGCGTGCAGCGGGATCGGCAGATCGTTGCGCGTGTTGCAGTTCGGTGCCTCGTGGATCTCCAGACCGAGGCTGTGACCGTAGCTGTGGGTGAAATAAGCGCCGTAGCCCGCCTCGGTGATGACGTCGCGCGCCGCCGCGTCAACGGCCTTGCCGGTAACGCCGGCCTTCGAGACGGCCAGTCCGGCAAGCTGCGCCTTCAGCACGGTCTGATAAACCTCGCGCATCTTCTCCGTGGCATGGCCGAGCGCAACCGTGCGCGTCATGTCGGAGCAATAGCCGCGATAGAGCACGCCGAAATCCATGGTGATGAAATCGCCCTTTTGCAGCCTGCGGTCGCCGGGGACGCCGTGCGGCATACTGGTGTTCGGGCCGGAGACGACGATCGGGTCGAAGGACAGCCCCTCCGCGCCGTTTTTGTACAGGCAGTAGATCAGCTCGGCGCAAAGCTCCTTCTCCGTCATGCCCTCATGGATGCGGGAGCAGACCTCGGTGAAGGCGCGGTCGGTGATGTCCTGCGCCTGCTGCATACGCTCCAGCTCCCATGTCTCCTTGCTGTGGCGGAAGACGTTGATCTTCTTCTGGATCGGAACGAATTCGGCGTCGAAGCTCTCTTCAAAGCTGCGCAGCTCGCCGACGGTGGTATAATCCTCCTCGAAGCCGAGCGTGTGCAGCCCGAGCTTCGCGAGCAGCTCGTTGACGACCGTCGCCAGCGGACGGCTTGCGCTGAATTCCACGACCGTGAAGTCGGGGATGTTCTTCTGCGCCGACTCGATATAGCGGCCGTCGGTGATGTAATAGGCGCCGTTCCGCGCGACGATGGCATAGCCCTCGGCGATGTCAAATTCGGCGGCGTACATGCGGCTGTAGCGCGATGTCAGGAACAGACCCTGCACATCGTCGGTCAGGACGGAGCGGTATTTTTCAAGATTTGTCATGGTGTATCCTCCTGTTTTTTGCAAAGGCAAGCGGCGGCAGCTCCAAAAGATGCCGCAGCTTTAACCAGATTATATGATTGCAGATCGATCGAACCTGAATCGACATGATCCCGGCGAGATTCGCGCCGAGCACGTCGGTGTAGGTCTGATCGCCGACCAGCGCCGTCTGCGCACGCGAAGCGCCGAAGCGCGTCATGGCCTCGCGGATGCCGCGCAGGAAGGGCTTTTTCGCGCGCATCACGCACGGAACGCCGTATTTTTCGGAAAAAACGGGCACGCGGTGCAGCTTCCTGCTGTTCGAGACGATGCAGAGCCGGACGCCGCCCGCCTGCATCTGCTCCAGCCAGCGCAGCAGCTCGGGGGCCGGCTGGTCGGTCGTATAGGGAAGCATGGTGTTATCAAAATCCATCAGCAGCAGATCGATGCCGCGACGGGTCAGCTCCCCGGGCGTCAGATCGGTCAGGCGCTCACAGAGCAGCTTTGGCAAGAGTGAAAGCATAGTACATTCTACCATCTCATAAAATGATAGAGACATTATACCACCGAAACGGAGGTTTGTCTATTGTCAATTCTCTTCTATTATGCCGATCCGGAAAAAATGCCGCCGGAGGGCGGGCGATTTGCACAAATGGGCTTCGGATTTTCGGCGGACGGCGCGCTGCGTCTGCCGGTGCGGCCGCAAAGGGACGCGCTCTGCGTGCTCGACGATCGCGTGCTCCCGGAGCATCTGCCGGAGCTTGCACCTCTGCGGCCTTATTTGAAAAACGGCGTTTTCTGCGATCTGGAGCGGACGGTCTGCGCGCGGACGCGGGCGCTTCTGACCGCGCTGCGCACGATCCGCCCGGAGAACGCGCCGCTCTTTCTCCCCGAACGCGCCTGTGAGGGGCAGCGAGACGTTGTTCCGGTCGTCAGCGTGTTGGGCATTCCGAATTGCTGGGAGCGCTTCTGCCAAGACGCGTCGGCGCGGTGCGGCGGAGCGTGGGCGCTTGAGCTGATCCCGGCGAGGCAGCCGTGCGCACTCCCCTGCCGCGCACGGTGCGCAATCCCGAACGCCTGCTGTATGCTGGAAAACGGCCGCTATTTTGACACACGCGCAACGCTTCTGCAAAAAGCAAGAGCCGCAGAACGCTTCGGCTGCACGGCCGTGTTCGTTCTGCGGCAGGAATTCGCGCGTCTGGCGCGCTGAACGCTAGGCGCGCGGGTGAAACTTGTTATAGACGGCCTTGAGGTTCTGCTTGACGACCTGCGTGTAGATCTGCGTTGAGGAAACGTCGCTGTGGCCGAGCATCTCCTGCAGGGAGCGAATGTCCGCGCCGTTTTCGAGCAGGTGCGCCGCGAAGCTGTGGCGCAGGGTGTGCGGCGTGATATCCTTGCTGATCTGCGCGGACTCCTGATAGTGCTTGATGATCTTCCAGAAGCCCTGCCGGGTCATGCGCTCGCCGCTCATATTGACGAACAGACTGGATTCCTCCGGGTCTGCGACCATTCTCGGGCGGATCTCGGTCAGATAGGCCGTCAGAGCGCTCACGGCAGCGGGATAGAGCGGGATGATGCGGTATTTTCCGCCCGTTCCGCTGCATTTGACAAAGGCCCCCGCAAGGCTGACGTCCGTGACGTTCAGGGAGATCAGCTCGCTGACGCGCATACCGGTGGCATAGAGCGTTTCAAGCATGGCCTTGTCGCGATAGCCCTTGCAATCGACGCATTTCGGCTGCTCGAGCAGCAGCTCGACCTCCCGTCCGGTCAGGATCTGCGGCAGCTTCTTTTCGGACTTCTGCTGCGGGATCGAGCGCACCGGATTTTCTGGCGTAAGACCCTCGGAGACGCAATAACGGTAAAAGCTCTTGAGCGAGGCAACGCAGCGGGCAACGGTCGCCGGGGACTTGCCGTCCTGCGTCAGGTGCTGCGTGTAGCGGCAGACGCACGCACGATCCACGCGCTCCAGCGGCGCCTCCCCGTGGGCAGTCAGATAGTCCGAGAACTGGCGCACGTCGCGCAGGTACGACGAAACGGTGTTTGCCGAAGCGTGCCGGATATTCAGAAGAAAGCTCTCGTATGCAGTGACCAGATCAGCCATTTGTTTGCCGCACCCCTTTCGCAAAAACTCGGAATCATTGGAACCTCTGAATCAATCGTCTGCGGCGCTCAGCGGGCCTTTTGTCCCAGCTTATCGGTTTGCAAATCTTGAAATACGTAAAGGATTCCTGCGATTTCCAAACCTCAATCTGGAACAAAATCCCTCGCTGACCGCTCTTGCGATTGAATCAGAGCTTCCCAAGATATTGTGTATACCGAATCCTGAAGACACAAATTATGGTAAAAACAGGATTTTTACAAACTTTTGATTCGCTGTAATCACTACTATAGCGCAAAAATTACTGTTTTTCAATACTTTTTTATGCTCTGTTCAAAATTTGTTCATTATGCACATATTTTATGTAAACAATCTTATGTAAACCAAGCAACTGCCCGCATATGCACATACAAGGCGAAAAACCGCCTCCACAAAATGTAGTGGAGGCGGTGATTTTTCGACGCATGATTTTGTGGTTTCAGAATTTTGCAAGTTTTCCTGCAATTGTCCGAAACCGATTCAGACGTATTTTTGCCTGCGAACTGAGCTGAGCAGACTGCCCAAAAGGCCTCCGGCAAAAATTGTGCCAAGGCTCGCCGCGACGCCGGAATACGGCATTCCGAAAAAGAACTGGTTGCCGATCAGGAGCAGCAGCGCATAGCCCGCAGCCGCTACCATGCCCCAGAGCAGCCGCTTCTGCGGCACGCGCACGCCGCAATAAAGGCTCAGCAAAAAACCGGTGATGCCGGCAATCGCGCACGCGCAGAGCGTGATGCGCTCCTCAGGCACGACGCCGGACAGGATCAGCCGCGCGACTGCCAGACAGAGCAGCAGCGTCAGAACCGGCGCGGCGATCAGGAGCTGCACGGTCAGCGGCCGGATCACGGAGCGTCCCCGTTTGGTTTGCTTCTTCATAAACTCGTCCCCCCTCCCCTTTTCACTCTATGCGCCTGCGGTACGGCACATGCACGAAGTTCCCGCTTGAGGCGACGGGCAGGACATTTGCGTATTCTGCCCGGATCATCGCTGATTCATCACAGAGTAGAAAGCATTTTATAAAGTGTCACTGTGCTGGATTTCGTGCATATATGACAAATTTCGGCGTACTTTTTGGCAATTTTACCGAATGATGTCTTCTGGACAAACGCGCGATGGAATGCTATATTTATAGTGAGTATATGCTAGGGAATCTCCGAATCAATCGACTGCGGCGTTCAGTGGGTCTTTTGCGATTTCATCAGAGATTCCCCGGATCAAGCAGAAGCCGGTTGCTGCGCGGGAATGCGCTCTTTTTCGCGCGACGAGCCGAGGAGGCGAGGTGGCGATCCCTGAAAAATCGCGTATCTGTTTTTTATATGGAGTCGGCGGCTCTGCCGCTTCCCCCGCTCGAGCTGCTTCCGCCGGAACGGCGGTCCCGCGTGCAGGCGGCGCTCAGCAGGGCAAAGGCGCGCGACCTTGCGTGGGTGTGGCTGCTCCTGCGGCACGCATTTGCGTCGCTTGGCTTTGACGAGGCACAGCTCACCGCCTGCCGGCGCACCGCCTCGGGCAAGCCGGTGCTTCCGGACGGCGCGCCGCACTTCAGCCTGTCGCACAGCGACGGCTGGGTCGCCTGCGCAGTTTCCGGGACGCAGCCGGTCGGGCTGGATATTCAGGCGTGTCGGAGGATCCCGGCGCGGTTTTACGCCCCTTATCTGACGCCGGGCGATCTCGCCGCAACGCCGGACGAGCCGAAGGCGCTCTGCCGCCTGTGGGCGCGCAAGGAGGCCGTCCTGAAATGGCTCGGCACGGGCTGGACGACGGAGGCAAAGCGCTCCCTGAGCGTGCTGGCATCGGCGCAGACACTGAACGGCGTCGCCGTGGCGATTTGTGACCAATGGGTCGCGCCGGACGTCTGCGTTGCGCTCTGCGCGCCGACCGACGCACAGCCGGACATTCATTCCATTTAACCGAAGGAAGCGAGGGATTTCTATCGAATCGATTGAAGCGCAGGCTTTTTCCGAGCAAAAGCAGCACGCCTACTACTTTTATTTTGACGTGTTCCCCCGTTTTTCCGATCTCATCAGCAACGAGGAGCTCCACCCGTCCAAGCTCTTTGAATTCTTTGAGATGGCGCGCTTCGACGTGCTTTCCCGCTTTCAGGGCAGCGCGCAGATCACGGGGGACAATCTGCGGCGCACGCGGCAGGCGCGCTATGTGGTCGCAAAGGCGGATTTCAACCAACTGCGCACATGGCGCGGGCGCGGCAAAATGACGATCCGGACGCGCCTTGTGGTCAACAGCATCCCCATGATGGAGTTTTATCACCGCGTCTTCGACGAAGCGCAGACGTGCTACGCCGAGGCGACGGTCAAAATTGCCGCCGTGGACGAGCAGATCCGGCTGCTGCCGGATTGGGAAAGCTCGATCTGCGGACAGATGTCGCAATTCATTATAAATAAAGGAGAGATCGCAACATGAATACCTGTTTTCTGTTCCCCGGTCAGGGAACGCAGAAGGCCGGAATGCTCCGCGAGCTGGGCAAGGATGCCGACGCCGTCGGCGAGGTGTTTGAGACCGCTGCCGCAGCGACCGGGCGCGACGTCCGCAGCCTCTGCCTGACCGCAGGCGACGCCGAGCTCAAGCAGACGCAGAACACGCAGCTCGCCGTCACCGCCATGAACCTTGCCTACTATACCCTGCTGACGCGCGACGGCGCGCGCCCCGACATCGTGATGGGGCACAGCCTGGGGCAGTTCTCCGCGCTCTATGCCGCCGGGGTCTTCTCCCTTTTCGACCTGTTCCGCATCGTGGACAAGCGCGCCCAGCTCATGAGCCGGACGCAGCAGAGCGGCGCGCTGTGCACCGTGCTGGGGCTGACGCTCCCGCAGGTGCAGGAGATCTGCGCCGAGGTCGATCCGACCGGCCAGCGTCTGGCTGTCGCGCTGCATAACACAGAGAAGCAGGTCGTCGTCGGCGGGCTGCCCGAGGAGATCGAGCGCGCCGAGCCGCTGTTCCGCGAGAAGGGCGCGATCCGGACGATCCCCGTGCGTGTCAGCAACGCGTTCCATACGCCGCTCATGCGCGAGATGGAGACAGGCTTTGCCGAATTCATCCGCTCCGTCCCGATGCACGAGCCGCACTGCCGCATCATTCTCAACTGCAAGGGCGATTATGCCGAGAGCACCGACGACATTCTCCGCGATATGACGCAGCAATGCTGCCACACCGTCCACTGGTACGACGGTCTGCGCCGCCTGCTCGAGACGCCGGAGCTGCTGCTCGTCGAATGCGGCAGCGGCAAGGTTCTGGCCGGTATGATGCGCAACACCGACCCCAAACAGACCGTATATGCGGCGTCGAATCCGAAACAGCGGATGCAGGCGCTGCAGCTGATGCAAAAGGAGGCTGCAATATGAAGCTTTTTGAAGAAGGAACAATCGCTCTCGTGACCGGCGGCTCCGCCGGAATCGGCCGCGCCGTTGCGATCGATCTGGCCGCCAAGGGCGCGACGGTCGTCATCAACTATAACCGCAGCCGCGAGGGCGCGGAGGAAACGCTCAACGTCATCCGCGAGGCAGGCGGCAAGGCGGCGATCGTCAAGGCCGACGTCTCCGATCCGGACGAGGTCGACGCCATGTTCGCCAAGATCAAGAAGCATTTTAAAAAGCTGGACATTCTCGTCAACAACTCCGGTGTTACGCGCGACGGCTATCTGATGATGATGAGCCGCGAGGCCTTTGACACCGTTATCAAAACAAATCTCTACGGCTGCTATTACTGCACGCAGGGCGCGATCCGCCTGATGTGCGCGGCCAAGAACGGCGGCGCGATCGTCAACATCTCCTCGACCAGCGGCGTCGTCGGTCAGGAGGGGCAGGCAAATTACTCCGCCTCCAAGGGCGCAATTGTCTCCTTCACCAAGACGGTCGCCAAGGAATACGCGCGGCACGGCATCCGCGCCAATGTCGTCGCCCCCGGCTTTATCGACACCCGCATGACGCAGGCCAACCGCAAGCTCCTCGAGGAAAAATACATGCAGTATATCCCCATGGGGCGCTTCGGCGAGCCGCAGGAAATCGCCAACGTCGTGACGTTCCTTGCCTCGGACCTTGCGTCCTATATCACGGGCAAGACCATCGTCGCCGACGGCGGCCTGATTATGTGAATTCGGCAGGGCCTTGCCTTGCCGGAAGGATAGAAATGAAAGGAAGGAAACCAAAATGAAATTCACGACAAAAGAAGAAGTTCTGGAGTATGCCGCGAAGCGCAGAGCGATCTGCGAAAAGGTCAAGGAAATCATTGTCGAGCAGCTCTGCCTCGATCTGGAACCCGCCTTCATCACGGACGATCAGCCCCTGTTCGGCCGCGGTCTGGAGCTGGATTCCATCGACGCGCTGGAGCTTGCAGTCGGCATTTATAACGAATTCTCCGTCACCGTCTCCGACGGCGAGTCCGAGGTGTTCAGCTCCGTCAACACGATCGCAGACTATGTCATGGAGCACATGACCGACGACGGCGAGGATGGCGACGGCGACGATTTCGATCTCGGCTGATAGCAGGAGGAGCCGCCATGAAGCCGATCGAAGCAAAATACATCTATCGTCTGCTGCCGCATAAATATCCGTTCCTGCTGGTCGACCGCGTTGTGAAGCTCGATCCCGGCAAGAGCGCCGTCGGCATCAAGAACGTGACGATCAACGAGCCGTATTTCACCGGCCATTTTCCGGGCGAGCCGATCGTTCCGGGCGTTCTGATCGTCGAGAGCCTTGCGCAGCTCACCGCCGTGATGTACTGCACCGGCGCTTTCCCCGCAGACACGAATTGGGACGACATCGAGCATCTGGACATCGACTACGAGGCCATTGCCGACAAGGTCGGCTATCTGGTCGATATCCGCAACATGAAATTCAAGCGCCTTGTCCGCCCCGGCGACACGCTGGAGCTGCGCGTGGCCAAAAAGGTTCAGCTCGGCAACCTGATGCAGATCAAGGTGGAGGCTTGCGTGGACAAGCAGGTCGCCGTGGAAGGCGTCCTTTCCGTCAGTGAAAAAGTATAAAAAGGAGATAAAGCTATGAAAGTCAGTCCGTTGAAAGAACTCTATCCCAGCACGGTGAACGCTGCGGAGCTTGCAGGCTGCGAGGTTCCCGTTTCCTATACGACCGTTGAACACGAATACGACGTTCTGCGCCACCATGTCGGCATCATCGACGGCGTGGGCTACTGCATCCTCAAGGTCACCGGCGACGACGCGGGCGGCTTCCTCGACACGCTCGTGACGAAGGACGTCAGCTTTCTGAACCCCGGCAAGGTCAGCGAGTGCCTTTTCCTGAATGAGGACGCCGTGACACTCGGCATCGCCTACGTCATCAACAGCGAGGACGCCTATTTCGTGCTCGTCCCGCCCGAGAACGCCGAGACCGTCAAGGCATGGATCCTGGACCACGCGACCGACGAGGTCACGGTCGAGGATCAGTCTGAGACGCACGCGCTGGCGTTCATCGAGGGCGAAAAGTCCTGGAAGATCGTCAAGGAGCTGTTCAGCTTCCCGGTCGAGACGCTGCCCCTGCGCGACATGACCACCGTCGAGCATAACGGCAAGCCCCTCATGATGAGCCGCATCGGCCGCTCCGGCGAATACGGCTACTGCTTCGTCGCAGAGAACGCCGACCTGCTCGCGCTCATCCGCGACATTCTGGAAAAATTCCCGGAGATGGGACTGGAATTCTGCGGCACGGATGCATTGGAGACCTGTATGCTGGAGATCTCCCAGCCGGTCTTTAACGCGCAGACGGCCGCCGAGGGCAACCTGTTCGAGCTGAACGAACAGTGGTTCGTTCAGTTTGAAAAGGAAGAATACTGCGGCCACGACAAGCTCATGGAGCTGTTCGAGGCCGAGCGCGAAAAGCTGAGCGTCGGCTTCTCCAGCCCCGCGAAGGACGTTCCGGACGGCGCACCCGTCAGCCTTTTCGGCGAAGAAGTCGGCAAGGTCCTGCATTGCCGCAACAACCCCGCCATCGGCGGCGTGCTCGGTCTGGTGCTGCTGCGCAGCGATGTCGCAGTCTCCGGCCTTGAAATGACGCTGACCGTTGACGGCAAGGACTATCCTCTGCAAACGCTCTCGTCCCCGTTCGTCCGCCCGCTGAGCTGGGATTCCCAGATGGAATAACGATACATAATTTGGAGAACACACTATGAAAAAACGGATTGTCATCACCGGCTACGGCGTCATCAACGCCCTCGGCAAGGGCAAGGAGGCCGTAGAAAAGCGCCTCTTCGACGGCGAGGTCGGCCTTTCCAGAAAGGTTTTTTCCTCCAAGAGCGGCGATATCGCCGGTACGGTCGGCGCCGTCCGCGAAGCGCTCGGTGAGGATCCCTTCTTTGCCGAAAACGGCATTCCCTTTGACCGCTGCGCGCAGTTCGCGCTGCTGGCCGGGTCGGAATGTCTGGAGCACGCCGGATTTGACCTCTCGGCCGAAAGCCCCTACCGCTGCGGCGTCGCCATCGGCACGTCCCTCGGCGGTATGCTCAGCGGCCAGACCTTCCACCGGCAGTGGTTGGAAAACGGCATCGATTCTGCCGATGCCGACCTGCTGGTCGCCTATCCGCTGCATACGATCGTCGACATTGTCGCCAAGCGCTTCGGCTTCCGCGGCGTCAAGACCGTCATTTCGACGGCCTGCGCCGCCAGCGGCAACATTGTCGGCTACGGCTGCGATATGATCCGCAACGGCAAGCACGACGTGATCCTTGCCGGCGGCGTCGACCCGCTGTCCTCCTTCTCCTTTGCCGGGTTCAACGCGCTCAAGGCGCTCGATCCCGAGCGCTGCATGCCCTACAGCGGCAGCCATGGCATCAACCTCGGCGAGGGCGGCGCGTTCGTCCTGCTCGAGGACTATGACCACGCCGTCAAGCGCGGCGCAACGATCTATGCCGAGGTGCTCGGCTACGGTCTGAGCGCAGACGCCTATCATCCCACCGCGCCCGATCTCGGCGGCGGCGGCGCGTCCCGTGCCATGCAGGCGGCCATCCGCGCCAGCGGCATCTCCGTCGAGGACATCGACTATGTCAACGGCCACGGCACGGGCACGCACGCCAACGACACCGCCGAGCGCCTCGCCTTCAAGGCCGTGTTTCACGACCGCGTTCCCGAGGTCGCTCTGAGCAGCATCAAGGGCGCAATCGGCCATTGCCTCGGCGCGGCCGGCGGCGAGGAATGCGTTGCCTCGGTCATGGCGCTCAACAACGGCATGGTGCCCCCGACCGTTAATTTTGACCCGGATTTCGATCCCGCGCCCTTTGACCTTGTCCCGAACAAGGCCGAAAAGCGCGATTGCAGGGTCATTCTCTCCAACTCCTTTGCCTTCGGCGGCAACAACTGCTGCCTCTCGCTCGGCAAGCCCGGCTTCACGGGCAATGCTCCCGAGCCGGCCGACGATTCCGTTGTCATCACCGGCATGGGCTGCTGCGGCGTCGGCGGCGTGGGCATCGCCCAGCTCTGGCAGACCTTTGAAAATCGCACGTCCTGCATCGGCAGGGTCGAATCCGCCGAGTGCAGAAATCATCAGGCCGGCATTATGCCCGACGTGGAGTGGAAAAAGTTCATCCCGAGCAAATTTATCCGCCGCATCGACGAGGTCACGAAGCTGACCATGGCCGCCGGCAAGCAGGCGCTCGATCATTCCAAGCTCCGCGTGACCCGCGAGAGCTCGAACCGCATCGGCGTGATCTATGCCACCGGCACCGGCCCGCTCGGCACGATCGTCAACATCGACAAAATGATTGTCGAGCAGGGCATCGCCTCGATCAGCCTGTCCGATTTCCCGAACAGCGTCATCAACGCCGCTCCCGGCAATTTCTGCATTGCCAACATGCTCAAGGGCCCGACCTCGACGCTCTCGAACGGCGTGGCCTCCTTCCTGCTGGCCTTCAACTATGCCAGCGAGCTGCTGCATAACGATACGGCCGACGCGATCATCGTCATCAGCGCCGATGAATGCAACGAGCCGCTGCTGATCGGCAATGACAAGCTCGATCTGCTCTCGCGCGACGACTACCGTCCTCTGACGCCCGAGGCGGACGGCATGGTGCTCTCCCCCGGCGCAGTGGCGGTCGTGCTGGAAAAGGAATCCTGCGCCCGTGCGCGCGGCGCGAAGCTCCTGGCGCGCGTGAAGGGTCTGGGCGTCAGCTCCGACAACGGGAAGCTGGCCAGCGTCGACCCGAACGGCGAGGCTCTGCGCGTCTGCGTGGAAAACGCCGTCCGCGAGGCCGGAAGCCCGAAGATCGACCTCTATCTCAACACCGCCATGGGCGTTCCCGCCTGCGACGAGGCCGACGCCAACGCGCTGCAAGCGCTGACCGAGGCCGGTGTTCTGCGTGCTGACACGCTCTGCTCCACTGTCTCTCCCCTGCTGGGCATTGCCTCCGGCACGGACGCGGGCTACAGCCTGCTGGCTGCGCTGCACGCGTTTGAGAAGCAGGAGGCGCTCGGACTCCCTGCCGGGCACCCGGCGCTCCGCGCGGGTCTCGAGGGACGCTATGCCCGCGAAAACCGCAAGGCCGACATCCATACGGCCTGTGTCAGCGGCATGTCGCTGGGCGGCACGTTCGCCTCGCTTGTGCTCGAGCAGGTCAACGACTGAGGCATGAAAACCCGGCATTCCTATTTTATTACGGTCGGCCCGACGGACACCGACTCGTATAACATCGTCCATCACCCGATGTATTTCGTCTGGGCGGAGGCCGCCGTGTACGATTATGTCATGCAGAACCGCTCCGCCTTCCCGCAGCTGCGGGAGGGCAGCGGGTTCGGCTGCCGGCTTGAGCAGCTGCAAAGCAAGTTTCAGATGCCGGGGCGTCTTTACGACCGGCTGGAGCTTCAGACCGTCTGCAAAACGTCCTGCGGCGCCGACGGCCTCAGCCGCTTTGCCGTCCGTATCTGCCGCGAGGCCGACCACGGTCTGCTGGTCAGCATGACCTGCGCCGTCCGTCTAACGGAGAAGGAGGAGTAAACCGATGGAGCAGCAAACCGTTTTGATCGCCTCGGCGCTCTTCAACTGGAGCGAGACGCAGCGCATGATCGAGATCGGCCTGGAGATGCACCGTCGCGGCCATCGTGTCGTCTTTTTGGGCGAGGGTCGCTTCGACCATCTGCTGAACGGTCTGCCCTTCGTGCGCGAACGGCTCGAGGCCGATCGCCGCTGGTACACGCCGGAGCGCATCGCCAAGATGCTGAATATGGAGAAATACGGCAATCAATACACCACCTACGAGGAGCTGGACGACATTGTTCAGGCCGAGCTGGAGCTGATTGCGCGTTACCGCCCGTTCGTGATTGTTACGGGCTACCGCATGACGCTGACTGTCTCGGCGCGGATCGCCAAGGTCAAGCTGGCGTGGTGCCTGTCCGCCGTGGTCTCCAAGGCCTATTTGGAGAGCGTCGCGGCAAAGCGCGTCGTGGCCTTCGAGGCACTCAGCCGCGCCGAGGTGAAGGCACTTCCCTATCAGCAGGCGCTGGAGCTGACGACCGACCGCGTGATGCAGAAGCGAGCCATTCTGACCTGCGCGACCTCGCAGGTCTGGAACAAATATCTCGTGCAGCACGGCTGCGAGCCGTTTTGCAGTGACATGGACATTTACTGCGGCGACCTGAACCTGATGTCCGACGCGCGCGAGCTGTTTCCGGCTCTGCCGGAGATCCCGAACCGCACCGTTTTCATCGGCCCGATCCTCAACAGCGAGGTCATTCCCCTCTCCGAGGCGGAAAAAGCTGCGCTCTATGCGCAGAATGGCCGCAAAAAGGTGCTCGTCTCGCTCGGCTCAGCCGGGAGCAAGCGGGTGCTGCAAACTGCGCTGGAAGCGCTCCGCACGACCGATTTTGAGGTCTTCGTCTCCGTGATCGGCTTCCTGACTGCGGATGAGATCGCGTCTTATCCGCCGAATTTCCATTTCAGCGAAAAATATCCGCTGCTGGAAATGGCGGAGCATTGCGACGCCGCGCTGATCCAGGCCGGTCAGGGCACGCTTTATGCCATGCTGATGGGCAAATGTCCGTTTGTCTCGATCCCCGGTCCGTTTGAGCAGCGGCATAACATTACCAATCTGCTGGAGAACTTCGGCTGCGCCAAGCGGCTCTACGCCGCCTACCTGACCTCTCGTCAGGTTGCCGAGGCGATGCACGAGGTTCTGACCGATCCGCGCTATCGCGAGGAGGCCGAGCGCGCCGAGGCGCTGCTTCGCCCCTATCGCACCGATCCGAGCCGCCGTGCCGAGGTCACGGCCGCAAATCAGCTCGAGGCGCTCGGCTCGATCGGCTCAGCGGCAGATTGACCCTTAGGGAGGTGCCCCACCATCAAAAAAATTCTCTTGATTACCGGTAGTCCGCGCGGAACGCGCAGCAGCTCCCGCCGTCTGGCGCTGCAATTCATCTCCGGGATGCAAAAGCACGGCGATTATGAATTTGAAGAATTTGTCTGCGCCGAGCATGATCTGCATCCCTGCCGGGGCTGCCTTGCCTGCTGGAGCACCGTTGACGGTCACTGCGTCCAAAACGACGATATGCAGCAGCTGTTTCGGTCTTATGTGCAGGCCGACATCGTCGCGTGGGCGTTCCCGAATTACTTTTACGGGCTGCCGTCCACGGTGAAAATGGTGCTCGAGCGGCTGCTGCCGATCGAATATCCCATGCTGGCCGAGACCAATCCGAGCCACACGAAGCACAAGCGGCGCTATGATCTGGAGCATCAGCGCTATCTGACCTTCGTCACCTGCGGCCTGTTCAACCGAGACGGCAACATCAACGGCATTCAGGCCGTTTTCTCGCAGTATTACGGCGCGCAGTGCGAGCAGATCTACTGCACCGAGGGCGACCTCTTCCGCCACGACGCCATGCGGGCGTACACCGCGCCCTATTTCGCGGCGCTGGAGCGCGCCGGTGCGGAATATGCCGCGGGCGGGATCACGCCCGAGACGCGCGCGATCCTCGAGCGCCCGATGCTGCCGATGGAGCAATATCTCGAGTTCACGAATCTCAATACTTTGATGCGCGAGCCGGATGAGACTGCCGAGCACTTTCGGATGCGGAAAATTCGGGCGCTGATGGGTCTGATCCGCCTGACCTACCGCCCGGAATGGGTGTGCAGCGGCGCGTCGGTGCTGGAGGTCTGCCTGACCGACCACGACTATGCCTGCCAGTTCCGGATGGACGGAAGCGGCTGCACGCTCGAGGACGATCCGGCCAAGTTTGTCCCGTATGATCTCAAGGTGCTCGCGCCGCTCCGCTTTTTCAACGCGCGCGGCACATTGCAGCAGGCGGCCGTGAAAAACGAGAAGAAAAACGTCGATTTTTATCTGCTCGTGGCCATGACGCAGCGGTGCGCGAAAAGCGGCCGATCCAAAACGATGTCGTTTGACAATCAACCGCTGCCGGTCTAGCACCGGAAAGGATAGGAAACAAAAATGAAAGCAATCGAAGTACATGACCTGAAAAAAAGCTATGGCAAGCTGCAAGCCGTCAAGGGCATCAGCTTCTATGTCGAGGAGGGCGCGCTGTTCTCCTTCCTCGGGCCGAACGGTGCAGGCAAGTCCACCACGATCGATACGCTCTGCACGCTCAACAGCTTTGATTCCGGCGAGGCGACCATCGCCGGGTTTGACCTGCGCACGCAGGCCGGGCAGATCAAAAACAGCATCGGCGCCGTGTTTCAGGACAGTCTGCTCGACAAGACGCTGACCGTCCGCGAAAACCTGATGCTCCGTGCTCGGTTTTATCACAAAACCGCCGCTTCCCGGAAGGAAGCCGTCGCCCGAGTGATCGAATGGACGGACCTGAACGATTTCATCGACCGTCCCTACGGCAAGCTCTCCGGCGGCCAGCGCCGCCGCGCGGACATTGCCCGTGCCCTGCTGAACACGCCGAAGATTCTCTTCCTCGACGAGCCGACAACCGGCCTCGATCCGCAGACCCGCAAGCGCGTCTGGGAAACGGTGCGGCGGCTTCAGCAGGAGCAGCACATGACCATCTTCCTGACCACGCACTACATGGAGGAGGCCGCAAACTCCGATTACGTCGTGATCATCGACGACGGCCTGATCGCGGCGCAGGGCACGCCCTATGAGCTGAAGCAGCGGTACAGCAGTGAGCATCTTTACATCAATCCGACGGACGAGCCGGCGCTGGAGCGCTACCTTGAGCAGAAAAAGCTGTCGTGGGTGCGCGCCGCCGAGCGCATCGACGTCCGTCTGGATAACACCGTCGACGCCCTGCCGATCCTACAGGACGTCAAGGACTGGATGGAGAGCTTTGAGGTGTTCCACGGGACGATGGACGACGTCTTCCTGAACATCACCGGAAAGGAGATTCGTGAATGAAAGGCTTAACGTTGCGCGGACTGAAAATTTACTTCCGCGATAAGGGCGGCGTGTTTTTCTCGCTGCTGGGCGTTCTGATCATCTTCGCCCTGTTCATCTTCTTCATCGGCGATTCCATCATCGAAGACTTGGACTGGCTCGATAACTCCAAAAGCATCATGAACGCATGGGTCGTCGCCGGTATGCTGGCCTCGGCCTCTATCACGACCAGCATGGGCGCCTATGCCCAGATGGTCACCGACCGCGACCAGAAGATCATCAAGGATTTTTATACCTCCCCGATCTCCCGCGCCTCGATCACTGCGAGCTATATGCTCACCGGCTTCATTGTCAGTGTGATCATGTCCGTGATCGTGCTCGTCATCGGTGAGGCCTATATCTGCGTCAAGGGCGGTGAGCTGCTTGGCGCCCTGACCTATCTGAAAATTTTCGGCGTGATGCTGCTCTCGTCCTTCGCGTCGAGTGCAATGGTCTGCTTTATTGTTTCGTTTATGCGCACAATGGCGTCCTACACGACTGTCAGCATCATCCTCGGCACGCTCATTGGCTTTCTGGTCGGCTCGTATATCCCGATCGGCCAGCTTCCGGCAGGCGTGCAGAACGTCATTCGTTATTTCCCCTGCGCCCACTCCGCTGCGCTGTTCCGTCAGCTGATGATGGACGGCCTCTCGGACGTGAGCTTTGCGGCCCTGCCCGCGGCGCAGCGCGCCGGGTTTGATGAGACGCTCGGCGTGCGCTTCACCTACGGCAGCACGGTCGCGCCCGCGTGGGTCAGCATCGCCATTCTGGTCGGGACGGGCGTCGTATTCTACCTGCTCGCCATCCTCAACATGAGCAGAAAACGCAAAAAATAAGCCATGGGAAAGATTGTTTACAGCTATTATACCCCTGCCGATGCCCCGGCCGTAACGGAGCTGTTCCGCCGCAATGCCTTCGGCATGGGCAAATACGATCCGGAGCTGACGCCGGATCGCTTCATTCAGAATCAGGAAAAAAAGGGCTTCGTTTTCGGCATCGTCGGACATGACGGCGGCACCGCCGTCACCTATGTTGCGTGCTACCGCAACGGCAGCCAGCGCGTTTGCCGTGCGGGGCAGCTCATCATCGGTGTCATGCTGATCGATAAGAAATTCCGCTCGGCGATGTTCTCCATCGCGGATATGTTCCGGATGCTGCTCGACCGCGCGGAAAATGAGGGCTATCTGGTTTTGATCTCCGAGGTCGCAACGACGAACACGTCCTCCCTGCTGCTCAACCGGAAGACCGGCGCACTGATCTTTGAGGCAAAGCCGACCGTCTACGGCGACTATGTGCTCTATGATTATATGCCCTCGATGCTGCGCCACGTCTGCTCGCACAACGTGATCGAAACGAACATCATGCCGATGCTCCTGCGGCGCATCAGCAAGGCCGAGCTGCTGCGCGAAACGCCGGTCGACGGCAGCGGCTGCTTCATCATGAGCTGGAAGGCCAACGGCTATGAATATCTCTTCACGGTCGAGCGCTCGTCCTCTCTGATCGTCGGCACGGCCATCGACAACGTGTTCCGCCTGAACCAGAGCCTGCGCAACCGCAGCGCCTTCACCTATTGTGCCGAGGCGGCGGAGGCCGGACATTTCACGGTACGCTATGAAATGCCGGACGGCTCGGAAAAGACGCAGACCCTCACCTGCCCCGTCGGCAAAACGCTCAGGCTCACCGCTCCGACCGGCTGCGTGAACGCCCGGTTCGATATCGACGGGCAGCTCTGCACCTACCGCTACGACGTGCAGGCGCCGGTGCGCAAAAAAATGAAGCTCCGCGAGCTCGGTGATGACATCCTGTTCAACGAGACGACGGGCTATCTCTCCTTCGGCAGGACGGACGCCCCGGCGCTGACAGTGATCTGGCCCTGCTTCACCTATCCCTATCTGGAGGGCTGGGTCGTGCCGAACGAGAGCAAGACGATCCGCTATGAGTTCGTCAGCAGGCGGCAGTTTTTTGCCGAGCTGACCGTTGACGGCGTCGCGATCCGCCGGAATTATCACTTCCCGGACGAGCAAACGGCTGAAATCGAAACGCGCGTGACCAATCCGGAGGAGAAGCCGCTCGATCCGCTGTTCCAGTTGGCCGTTCCGCAATCCGGAAGCCGCGTCACGGTCTATTTGCAGGACGGAACGAGCTTTTCAAAGGAGAGCGGCGATCCCGCCGACAGCATGTACCCGGAGCTTCCCTTCAACGACTATCAGAAGCTGCCCTATTCCGAAAAGCCGCTTGACCGGATCGAGATCGAGACACCGTCCGGCACCTACGCGATCCGCAGCGAGCACCCGGCAACCTGCTTCTTCCACCGCAACTACCTCCGCCTCCGTCCGGAAGCGGAAGCGCGCGACGGCACGCTTTGCTTCGGAAAAATCACCATTCGCAGGCTTCGCGCCTGACCGTTCCCTGCATAAGAAAACACCGCCCGAGCTCATCGGACGGTGTTTTCTTATGCAAAATCAAAGCGGAAGCTCAATCCAGACCCTTCTTAGCCTTCTTCTTCTCTTCCTTTTCCTTTTTGCGCTGCTCGGCACGTTCCTTCGCAGCGGCCTGCGCCTCCTGACGCGCCTTCTGCGCGTTTTCCTTGGCGGTGTTGTTGGTCATGACCGACCACTTTGCAAGCTCCATGCGGACGCGGTCTGCGCTGGTCTCGATGACAATGTTTTCGTCGTGCATATCAACGATCTTGCCCACGATGCCGCCGATGGTCGTGATTTTGTCGCCGACCTTCAGGTTGCTGCGCAGATTTTCCTCTTCCTTTTTGCGCTTTTTCTCCGGGCGGATCAGCAAAAAGTAGAAAATTGCGACCATCGCAACGAGCATGATGATCATCGAATAAGAATTAGTGCCCATGGTATACCCTCCTGAATGTTATGAACCTATTATACGGGGATTTTCGATAGAATGCAAGATGTTTTTCGTATTTTATTCCGCGCGGCGGCTCAGCAGCTCAGAATATTTTGCACGGAAGGCCGCAAAGCGTCCCTCGTCGAGCGCCTCGCGGATGCGTTCAGCCAATTTGTTGTAAAAATAAAGGTTGTGCATCACGGCCAGCCGCATTGCAAGCATCTCCTCAGCCTTGAACAGGTGGTGGATGTAGGCGCGGCTGTAGCGGCGGCAGACCGGGCAGTCGCATTCCTCGTCGATCGGACGCGTGTCGAGCGCATACTTGGCGTTTTTCATATTGCGCGTGCCCGACCACGTGAAGAGCTTCGCGTGGCGCGCGTTGCGCGCGGGCATCACGCAGTCAAAGAAGTCCACGCCGCGCGCAACGCCCTCGATGATGTTCGACGGCGTACCGACGCCCATCAGATAGCGCGTCTTATCCTTCGGCATATACGGCTCGACGGCCTCGATGATCTCATACATCGTCTCCGTGCTCTCGCCGACCGCCAGACCGCCGATGGCGTAGCCCGGAAGCTCGAGGTCGGCGATCATCTTCATATGCTCAACACGCAGATCGGCGTAGGTTCCGCCCTGATTGATGCCCCAGAGCATCTGCTGCGGATTGACGGTCGTCTCAAGGCGGTTCAGCCGCGCATTTTCCGCCTTGCAGCGCACGAGCCAGCGATAGGTGCGCGCCACGGACTGCTTGACGTAGTCATAGGGCGCAGGATTTTCGATGCATTCGTCAAAGGCCATGCACATATCCGAGCCGAGATTCGACTGGATCTGCATACTCTGCTCCGGCCCCATGAAGATCTTATGGCCGTCAAGGTGGGACGAAAAATAGACGCCCTCCTCCTTGATCCTGCGCAGACTTGCCAGCGAAAAGACCTGAAATCCGCCGGAATCGGTCAAAATCGGGCCGTCCCACGTCATGAATTTGTGCAGGCCGCCGAGATCATGCACGGTCTGGTCGCCCGGCCGCAGATGCAGATGATAGGTGTTCGACAGCTCCACCTGACAGCCGATGTTTTTCAGATCGGCCGCGCTCAGCGCGCCCTTGATCGCGCCCTGCGTGCCGACGTTCATGAAAACCGGCGTCTGCACGGTTCCGTGCGCGCAGGTGAACACGCCCCGCCGCGCACTGCCTTCGGTTTTTAATAATTGAAACACGGTTACCTCACTCTAGTTGATGTTATAGATTCGCCAGGAACATGGCATCGCCAAAGCTGAAGAAGCGATATCGCTCCCGGACGGCCACGCGGTAAGCGTTCATAATGTGCTCATAGCCGGCAAAGGCCGAGACGAGCATGATGAGCGTGCTCTCCGGAAGATGGAAATTCGTGATGAGCGCGTCCATCGCCTTGAAGCGATAGCCCGGATAGATGAAAATATCCGTCCACGCAGAGGATTCGGCAAAGCTGCCGTCGTCCTTGGCCAGCGACTCGACCGTGCGGCACGAGGTCGTGCCGACGCAGACGATGCGCCCGCCGTTCTGCTTCGTTTCGTTCAGGATCTGCGCCGTTTCAGCCGAGATCATGCAGAATTCGCTGTGCATTTCGTGCTCCGTGATCTCCTCGACCTTGACCGGGCGGAACGTCCCGAGGCCGACGTGCAGCGTGACATACGCCAGCTTCACGCCCTTGCGTTCGATCTGCTCAAGCAGCTCCTTTGTGAAATGCAGGCCGGCCGTAGGGGCGGCGGCAGAGCCGCTCACGCGGGAATATACCGTCTGATAACGCTCGCCGTCGGCCAGCTCCTCTTTGATATAGGGCGGCAGCGGCATCTTGCCGAGGCGCTCGAGAATTTCGAGGAAAATGCCCTCATAGTGGAACTGCACGAGCCGGTTGCCGTTTTCGAGCACGGTTTTGACCGTCGCGGTCAGCGCGCCGTCTCCGAAGATGACCTCTGCGCCCTCGTGCAGCTTGCGGCCGGGACGGGCAAGGCATTCCCAGACGCCGTCGCCCTTGTCGCGCAGCAGCAGCAGCTCCGCAGCGCCGCCGGTCGGCCGGTGGCCGAGCAGCCGCGCCGGGATCACGCGCGAGTCGTTCATCACGAGGCAGTCGCCGGGGCGAAGGTAGTCGACGATGTCATAAAAATGGCGGTGCTGCAAAGCGCCGGTCGCCTTGTCCATCACCATCAGGCGTGAGCCGTCGCGGCGCTCAAGCGGCGTCTGGGCGATCAGCTCCTGCGGAAGATCATAGTAAAAATCGCTTGTTTTCAAGGCCTTTGTCTCTTTTCTGCGAAAAAATTCGGATGTTGCCATACAAAGCTTATTATAGCGTATTTGCCCGGAAGATGCAAGCAATGTCGGCAAGTTTTTATGGATTTGCAGGAACCTTGCGCCCTGATCCGGCATAGAATAGTGCGGAGGTGTTGCAGCTTGAAGCAGCCCGTATTTTCCGGCGTTGCGACCGCACTGGTCACGCCGTTTTCCGGCGGAAGGATCGATTGGAGCGCACTCGACGGCCTGTTGGAGCGTCAGCTCGCGGCAAAAATTCCCGCGCTCGTTCTGGCAGGGACGACCGGCGAGGCCAGCACCGTTTCCACCGAGGAAAAATCCGCGCTCTGGCGGCATTGCGCGGATTATGTCAGAAGCCGCGCCGTCCTGATCGCGGGGGTCGGGACAAACGACACAGCCGCGTCTGTCCGGCTGGCGCGCCTTGCGTCCGACTGCGGCGCGGACGCCCTCCTGGCCGTGACGCCGTACTATAATAAATGCACGCAGGACGGCCTTGCCGTGCATTACACGGCCATTGCAGACGCGACGGCGCTGCCGCTGATCCTTTACAACGTGCCGGGCCGCACGGGCGTCAATCTGCTGCCGGAGACGGCACGCCGCCTCAGCGCGCATCCGCGTATCGCAGGGCTGAAGGAGGCGTCCGGAAGCATTTCGCAGGCCGCGAAGGTCAAGGCGCTCTGCGGCGAGGCGTTTTCCGTCTGGAGCGGCAACGACGATCAGACCGTCCCGATGCTCTCTCTCGGCGCGGACGGCGTGATCTCGGTGCTCTCGAACCTTTTGCCCGGGCAGACCGCTGCCATGGTGCACGCGGCGCAGCGGGGCGACCGAGACGAGGCCGCCTATCTGCAATTGGCGCTTCTTCCGCTGATTGACGCGCTGTTCAGCCGCGTCAATCCGATCCCGGTCAAGGCGGCGCTGGCGCTGCGCGGCCTCTGCAAAAACGAGCTGCGCCTTCCGCTGACGCCGATGCCGCTTGAGGAGGCGCGCCCGCTCTTTTCGGAGCTTTTGGAGCAGACGGACGCGTAAATTCAGGCGTTCTGCGGCATACTATCGGGGAAACCTATGGAAAGGAAGTACCCTATGGGAACCATCATCAATCCGAAAAAGGTTGCCGTGATCGGCTGCGGCTTCGTCGGCTCGGCGACCGCGTTCACGCTGATGCAGAGCCGCTTATTCTCGGAAATGGCGCTGCTGGACATCGACCGTCAGAAGGCCGAGGGTGAGGCGCAGGACATCGCGCACGGCATCCCGTTCGCCGGGCCGATGAAGCTCTACGCCGGGGATTACGACGACATCGCCGACGCGGCGATCGTTATCATCACCGCCGGGGCGAATCAGAAGCCCGGCGAGACGCGCCTGGAGCTGGTGCAGAAAAACGTCGGCATTTATCGCGGCATTCTCACCGAGCTCCGCGCGCGGAGCTACAGCGGCATTCTGCTGGTCGTATCGAATCCCGTGGACATTCTGACCTACACGGCCAACTGCCTGAGCGGGCTGCCGGAGCACCGCGTCATCGGCTCGGGCACGGTGCTCGACTCGGCGCGTCTGAAATATGCGCTCGGAGCGCATCTGCACGTCGACAGCCGCAGCGTCCACGCCTATATCGTCGGCGAGCACGGCGACAGCGAGATCGCCGCATGGAGCAGCGCAAATATCTCGGGCATTCCGCTTCAGGATTTTTGCCGGATGCGCGGGCATTATCACCACGACGAAACGATGGAGGCCATTGCGCAGTCGGTCAAAAACAGCGCCTATGAGATCATATCCAAAAAAAGCGCGACCTATTACGGCATTGCAATGTCCGTGCGCCGCATCTGCGAGTGCATCGTGCGCAACGAGCGGTCGATTCTGCCGGTCTCGACCATGCTGCACGGCTGCTACGGCATCCGCGACATCTGCCTCAGTATGCCCGCGATCGTCGGTCAGGAGGGGATCGAGACGCCCGTCCCGATCTCTCTGAACGCAGAGGAGCAGGAAAAGCTGCGTTTTTCCGCGCAGACCCTGCGCGAGATCGCCGCAGGCATTGCGCTTTGAAGCGAAGCGTCCCGCCGCAGGACAACTGCGTTGGGACGCTTCTTTGTGCAAAAAGTCGGTTTGTGTCGCATGATATGCTTGCCGTTTCGGCTGATTGGAGTTATAATGGAATCGTAATCTAGGAAGAAAGGCTGGGAAACAGCATGAACCAAGCTTATGAACCGTTCTTCACGCCGTGGAAGATCGGCAGCGTCGAGATCAAAAACCGCATCGTCATGACCTCCATGGGCGGCACGTCGATCTTCGGCTGGATGGAGCCGAACCACTTTGACAAGGAGGCGGCCAAGTTTCTGCTCGACCGCGCGAAGCAGAACGTCGGCCTGATCCTGCCCGGTATCGCCCCCATTCGCGACATTCTGCTCGGCAAATGGCTCTATCAGGGCAAGGGAAAATTCGACGAGCTGCGCGAATTCATGCAGGAATTCCACAAGACCGGCTGCAAACTCTTTGTCCAGCTCACGGCAGGCTTCGGCCGCTCACTCGCCATCAACGACATTATGATCAAGGCGCTGCACAACAAGGCGCTCGCCACGGTCATGAAGCCCGTGCTCGATGTGAGCTATCTGACCGCCAGCGCCAGCGCCACGCCGAACCGCTGGGAGGATAGCTGCATCTCCCGTCCGCTGACGGTCAAGGAGATCCGCCAGATGGTCGACGCCTTCGCCAAGACGGCCAAGCTCTGCATGGACGCAGGCGTTGACGGCGTGGAGATCCACGCGGTTCACGAGGGCTATCTGCTCGACCAGTTCACCATGAAATACACCAACCTGCGCACCGACGAATACGGCGGCTCATTTGAAAACCGCTACCGCTTCCCGGTCGAGATCGTGCAGGCCATCAAGAAGGTCTGCGGCAAGGACTTCCCCGTCTCGCTGCGCTACTCCGTCGTCTCCAAGACCAAGGGCTTCGGCAAGGGTGCCCTGCCCGGCGAGGAATACGTCGAGGTCGGCCGCGATATGGCCGAGAGCGAGCGCGCCGCGAAATATTTGCAGGACGCCGGCTACGATATGCTCAACTGCGACAACGGCACCTATGACGCGTGGTACTGGGCGCACCCGGCTCCCTACATGCCCGAAAACTGCAATCTTTCCGAGGTCAAGCACATCAAGAAATTTGTTGATATCCCCGTCGTCTGCGCCGGGCGCATGGATCCGTCCGTCGGCGCGCAGGCCGTCGCCGCCGGCGAGATCGACGCCGTGGGCGTCGCACGGCAGTTCCTCGCAGACCCGGCATGGGTCACGAAGCTGATGCACGACGAGGAAGACGCCATCCGTCCCTGCATCTGCTGCCACAACGCCTGCTTCAACATGGCGCACTATAACGGCGTCGGCAACGACCAGACGCTTTCCGACAACGCCGGTATGGCGCGCTGCGCGCTGAATCCGGAGACGATGCAGTCGAAAAAATACTTCCTCAGCCGCACGGACAAGCCGAAAAAAATCGCCGTCATCGGCGGCGGCATCGGCGGTATGGAGGCCGCGCGCGTGCTCACGCTGCGCGGGCATAAGGTCACGCTGTATGAAAAGTCCGACCGGCTCGGCGGCGTCTTTATCGCGGCGGCCGCACCGTCCTTCAAAGAAAAGGATCGCGACCTGATCCGCTGGTATGAAAAAGAGCTGCGCGACCTGAATGTCGACGTCAGGCTCAACACGGAGATCCGCGCCCTGCGTGAGCTGACGGCCGACGAGATCGTTGTCGCAACCGGCAGCACGCCGCGCCGCCTGCCCGTCAAGGGCGCAGAGCGCGCCATTGAGGCCTGCGACTATCTGCTCGACCGCGCCGAGGTCGGTCAAAGGGTCATCATCATCGGCGGCGGTCTGACCGGCTGCGAGATCGCGCTCGACCTCTATCAAAAGGGCAAGACGCCCGTGATCGTCGAGATGAAAAACGACCTCATCGCCGTCAAGGGCGTCTGCCTTGCCAACTCGTCCTACCTGCGCGATTTCTTCGCCCTGCACGAGGTCGAGGTACACCTTGAGACCGCGCTTGCCGAGATCACCGACACGGGCGTGCTCGTGCGCGGCAAGGACGGCAGGACCTTCCCCATCGACGGCGACACGGTGCTGCTCTCCGTGGGCTATCAGCCCGCGCCGCTTGCCCCTGCGAGCAAGCACATTCATCTTGTCGGCGACTGCAACGCCGTCGGCAACCTGCGCACCGTCATCTGGCGCGCATGGGACGTCGCGATGAAGCTGTAAAAAAGGAGGCTATCCATGGAACTGACACACGAACAACAGGCGATCTTAGACGGCGAGCAGGGCGAGGTCATGGCCAAGATCATGAAGACCCTCGTCATGTACGGCGAGACCTTCGGCGCGACCAAGATGGTGCCGATCACCTCGGACTACGGCCACATCGTCACGAGCTTCGGCATTTTTCTGATCCAGGGCGTCTTTGACCTGATGGATCAGCTCGTCGACGCCGGGGTGACGGCGAAGCAAAAATTCTCCGCCGATCCGCGCCCGGTGGACAAAAACGTCCCGGCCAATCCGATCCAGAATCTGTTCTTCAAGATCATGTACGGCCCGCAGAAGCGCTATGAAAAGCAGCTTGAGCAGATCGGCCTGCTCCGCGACGACGCCTTCACCTGC
>OIWU01000702.1_pt1 | contig 38308 bp, 29 predicted proteins | sample 1587711 | NCBI WGS metagenome assembly OIWU01 (sample SAMEA3888909, study PRJEB22519) | human gut metagenome | biome: human gut; feature: human-associated habitat; material: faeces | place: Denmark | collected 2010 | reverse complement strand
GGCTAAGAGCTTCTGCCCTTTCAGGGCGTGTGGGGCTTACTTGCGAAACTTGAATTAGAAAATTTCAGGAAGGCTATTTCTTTGTCATTTCTTCAAAAATCAGATTGCCTACTTTCTGATCTGCCTTCTTCCATCTACTGTGGAATGCAGGAAGAGGTGGATATTTTCTGCCATCTTTAGAAAAGCCAAAAATCTTTTTTGTTACACCTGATGCCATGTTGATGATAGCTTTGCTGTCAGTATAGGGCAGTGCTCCGATGCTTACCATTGCACGGATAAAGTCAGTACATGAGGTGCCAGGAAGTACAGCTCCAAGTTCCATTCCGATAGCCATGAGCATAGCCACCTGTACGTTGCTCGACTGCTTGATAACCTTTGCTGCCTTCAGAAATTGCGACTGAGTGTTGAGTACTGTCTGATCGTTCAGCGTAAACTGTGGCTTCAGAACTTGCTGCACAATCTTGGCAAAATGCTCAGGAACAGGGATGGAATCTTTGCCCCTTTGGTTCTCGGCTTCCTTCTTCTGCTGCACGATTATATCCAACTGCTGCTGCAATCTCTCCACCAACAGGATTGTCGCCATTACCTCATACATTTCCTGTCTGCTCAGATGCAAGTAGCGCAGTTTCGCCACGACAAACTCCTTGTCTACATCTTGCGCTCCGAATATGCCATTCGGCAAATTGTTCAGCCATTCCTTCAGCCTTTCCAGCTCTGCTCTTACCAGCTTTTCGGAAGCAAGGGAGAGTGGCACCTTGAAGTAGAACTCATCATAGAGCTTGTAGAAACTTTTAATGCCTGTGGAATAAAACTTTCTGAGCCTCGCAAGCCTGTCCTCGAAGAATTGCAGCATCTCGCCGATGCTGTGTACCTGAGATACCAGTTCCTGCAGGCGTTTCTCGTACACCTTCAGGCGCAGTAGGGTGAAGTGGGGCAGTGATGGATTCTCTGCTATTATCTCTTTTACTTTGTAGAGTATTTTTCCAAGATAACTGCAATCACAGTCGCATACAGAAACTGCATGCATCTGTGTGAATTTCCCCAATCGCTGGATAAACTTTTTGATATTCTCAGAATTGTATTTCTTTTTCAGTATCATGTGTGCCAGTAATTCCAGCTGATGGTCTTCCTCCACAAATGGGATGGTGATATGAAATGGAGAGGAGTCCAGGACTCTCGCCCTGTTCTTTTCGGATGATGCACCATCAGGGACATCTACATGCCCAGTCAGTGAAATATGACCTGCAATGCCTGTTACCTGCGCCTCCAGTGGACTGCTGAGTTGTCCAAAGCTACAAGCCTCAAGCAAATCCATGGTGTTGTTTTCTGAAACATACCCCACCTTCCTGCATTCGTGGTAAACAGCAATGGCATGCGAACTGTAGATATTGTCCATTTCTCTCATCAGCATGACCTGACAAGGGAAAGTCAGCGAATCGATGAACTGTTCGGCTTGGGTTGTTTGCTCATCTTTGTTTGCGCCTTTCATTTGGAAACGAATTCCTGTAATCTCGAAAATCATAAATTTCGGTTTGTATAGTTATTATTTTGACTCTCTATTACTTATATTTCGATTAGCAAACAGCTCTATTGTCTTGACAGCAGGGACGGTTGGAAAAAGGTATAAGTGGACGCAAATGTAATATAAAAAATTCAGAGTAAAGGGATGATTACAAACTTTAACACGAACTTTTTGATTGTGGATTTTTAGGGTGATTCCGGTCAAATCCGGTCATGGTCATTTCGGTCAAAATCAAAATAAAAAAATAATTTCTCGCCTAAAGATAGTATATATAAATAATATATTATTTATATATACTATCTTTAGAACTTTTTCCCATCAGAAAACGAATTTGACCGAAATGACCATGACCGAATTTGACCGGATTTTTGTAGTTGTGAAAAAATCTGCTTTTACTTTATTAATCACAAAAATTGTTGTTAATGTAATTTACATATACTCAGCAACTTACAGCACTGTTTTTTGTCATTTTCGAACTGCTTTGCTTAACAAGTTACCCCCGTTTTTGAACAAACAGCCGAAAAATGTATTATCTTTGCAGCGTCAACCAATGAAAGTGCTCAGGGAGCCTCGCAGGAGGCATCTATTACGACCAAGGGCGGTCACAATAGACGACAGGCGCCGGTCATCTATTAAGACCCAAAAGGTGGCACTATCGGGCAGCTGACAAAGTATTAAACTATCATTTCAAAAACCTACAGAACTATGATTAATTACAGCATCGTAAAGCGCAGCGTGAACGCAAACCTCATCGAAATCAACCAGGCAAAGTCACGCATCAACCAGGCAAGAAGGAGGCAAGACACCACAGCCAGCCCACCTCGCACAATTTCTCTTACTTCATGAATACGAAGTAGACGGCGGCAATGAGGCAGAGGAAGGCTGCAAAGTGGTTCCAGTGCAGACTCTCTCCCTGGAAGAGAATGTTGGCAATGACGGCGAAGACGATGAGGGATACGCATTCCTGTATCACCTTGAGTTGAACCAATGAGAAGGGGCCGCCGTTGTCGATAAAGCCAATACGGTTGGCGGGTACCTGACAGCAGTACTCAAAGAAAGCGATAGCCCAACTGAAAGCGATCACACCTATTAAGGGCCAGTGGCTGCTGACGCCTGTTTGCTGCAGTTTGAGGTGTCCATACCATGCAATAGTCATAAAGATGTTGCTTAACACTAAGAGAAGTATTGTGTATATTCCGTTCATTGTTTTTTATTTGCAAAAGTACATAAATTACTGAAAAAGCATTCGGTTTTGGGGAGAAAAGTGATGAAGCGGGCTTTTATTTTCTTTTCACTCCTCTCACAGCCTCGCTCTCTAAAGGGTTCTCGGGCCAGTAATGTTTGGGATAACGGCGCTTCAGCTCCTTGCGTACCTCGAAGTAGGTGCCTTGCCAGAAACTGGCGAGGTCTTGCGTGAGCTGTACGGGTTTGAAGCCCGGAGACAGGAGCTCCATCAGCAGGCGTTGCCTGCCGTTGTCTACCTTGGGTGTCTGAGTCATACCGAAACATTCCTGCAGTCGTACACTCAATACTGGCGCCTCGGTTCCTGGCCGATAGTCGATGCGGATGCGACTGCCCGAAGGTACTGCGATATGGGTAGGAGCCCAATGGTCTATCTCTTCCTGAAGCTCGTAGGGAACTTGTGCCCATAGTATCTCGGCAAGGTCGAGTTTCCTGAGCTCGGCAGAGGTTGTTCTCAGCTTTCCCCCCTGTTCTATATAGAAGGGAAGCCAGGCAGAGGCGGTCGTCAACAGATGCTCGGTGGAAAGGTCGGGCACGTTCATTTCCGGGTGCCATTGTTTTACCTTTTCCACTCTCTGCTGCAGTCGTTTCACCTTCTCGTTCCAGTCGAGCATGCTGAGTCCTTCTTTTCTGACGGCAGAGCAGATGATGTCGATGATCTGTCCTTTGTCTGCGTCGTGGATGGGTTTGCTTTCTACGACGAGCTGCCCGATTCGTCTTTCACTTTGCATACGCACTGCTCCTGCCTTGCTGTCCCACGAGATATTGGTGAACGTAGATGTGGGCAGGTCGTTGATGCTGACGGGAGCGGAGAGGAATACCTTGCCCTTGGAGCCTGCTGAGTTGAGCGAAGCGATGGCAAGCCAGGAGTGCAGGGACATGGGATCGTTTCGGTCGATGAAGATGTTCTGTCCGCCCGACATTCTGAAGTTGCCGATATTGTCGACAGCCATGGCAATTCGCTCCGGATAGGCTGAGGCGATCAGGCTTCCCACTTCCTCGGGGGCGACAGGATGGTTGTCCTCCTTCACCTTGAGCATCCTGCGATACTCCTGGGCTATCTGTGCGATGCGTGCCCATTTGCCCAAGTTCTTTCTCTCTCTTTGTGAACGCAGCATGGCGATGCGGAGTGTCATGTCTGAGTCCTCATGTTCGCTCATTGGGTCTTTCTCCTCCAGTACGGCTGCCATGTCGCATGCCAAGGCTTTCTGTGCATCTGTCTTGGAGTTGAGCATCATCTTGGCTATGCGGGGATGGCAGGGCAGGGATGCCATCTTTCTGCCAAGTAGCGTGACACTACCGTCCTCGTTGATTGCTTGAAGTGAAAGGAGTAAGTGTTTGGCATTAAATATGTTGCTATTGGAAGGAGGCGTGAGCCAGGGGAGCGACATGGGGTCGCTCTCGCCAAAGGCTGCAATGTCGAGAACCATCGGGGTGAGGTCGGCTTCTTCTATCTCGGGCTTTCTTTGTTCCTGCATCAGGTGTTCTGAGGTCTTCGACCATAGTCGGTAGCAGATTCCTTCTGCCACTCTGCCTGCTCGTCCTCTTCGCTGGATGGCCATGTCTTTACTGATGCGCACAGTCTCAAGATGACTGAGCCCTGTCCGGGCATCGTACACCAACTGACGGCAAAATCCTGAGTCTATTACGATTCTCACGCCTTCGATGGTGAGTGATGTCTCGGCAATGGGGGTGGCAAGAACGATTTTGCGCTCGCCTTGAGGGGAAGGGGCTATGGCCTTTCGTTGTCGCTCGGGCGAGAGATTGCCATAGAGAGGATACACCTGTGTCTGTGTGCCGGCAAGAGTAGCGGTAAGGAGTTCCTCGCATCTCTGTATGTCGGCTTGTCCGGGCAGGAAGGCAAGGATGTCGCCCTCGTGTTCGCGGTGGGCCCGCATCACTGCAGCTGCCACCTCTTTATATATAGTGTACTTGTCGGTATCGGTCTCGGCATAGATGGTCTTCACGGGAAACATTCTTCCGGCACACTCGATGAGCGGTGCATGAAGGGCCTGACAGATGGCAGATGTGTCGATGGTGGCCGACATGATGATGATTTTCAGGTCGGGGCGGATGATGTTCTGTGCCTGCAGGGTCAGTGCCAATGCCAGGTCGGAATGGATGCTTCTTTCGTGGAACTCGTCGAAGATAATCACGTCGACACCCTCGAGGGTGGCATCATTGACGAGCATTCGGGTAAGGATGCCTTCGGTGAGAACTTCGATGCGTGTCTCGGCAGACACCTTGTTCTCAAATCGTATACGATAGCCTACCGTCTTGCCTGTTGTTTCACCTATGAGACTTGCCATTCGTTCGGCTATCTGTCGGGCGGCGAGGCGTCTGGGTTCCAACAAGAGGATTTTCCCCTTGCCGTTCATTCCTTCGAGGATGGTGAGAGGCAGCAGGGTAGACTTGCCGGCTCCTGGAGGGGCTGTGACAACAAGATTAGCCGACTCTCTCAAGGTTTGATTGATGGAGTCGGCTATGCTGAATGCTGGCAAGTTGCTGGCCAAGGAATTGATTCTCGTATTATCTGTCATGAATGGAGTGAGGCATACAGGGGTGATGGTTATTTGATGTATTTCAGGATCTGTCTGCTCTTTCTGCCTTTCCTGGCAGGCAGAGGCATGAATCCCTCGGTAAGTCCTGTCTTCTCGGTCATGGCATCAAAGACGGCAGCTGCATACATGTCAAGTTTCAGCTTGGCGAGTTCGGCATGGATGGCATCCTCGTCGTAGTTGTCGGCATAGAGCAGGGTGTGCAGGTCGTCGATGTATTTCTGCGGAATGTTACGGTGCGGCATCCTGCTTTTTATCTGCATGATTTGTGCGATGATAGGCTTGTCGGTCTTCGCAGCTATGGCTTCTGCCTTTCGCTTCTCGTTGTTGGTGAAGGTGATGGTGTCAGCGCCTTGCCAGTCTTCTGTCATGGCCGACTGTGAGGTGAGCTGGCTGTAACCGAAATATCGGATGAGCGAGATGTGGCTGTTCCACCCTAAAGCGGTGAGATATTCTTTCTCCAAGGGTGTGGTGGCGATGATGAGTTCTGCCGACTTGCACATTGTCTTCTGATAGATAAGGGTTTGCAGGCTTCTCTTCATGCCAGGATTATGGCAGTTTCTCTCCGAGATGTCGCCCAATGGACAAACGATGTATGGGATTCCCATCTTTCTGGAACGTTGTGCCAGTCGGAATCCCTGGTATGACCATGCACCAAGAAACAATACCACGTCGGCATCCTCGATGTTGTCGGCGATGTCGAGTCTCTGCTGTAAAGTCTCTATATAGGCTTTGTACATGGCGTATTGCCTTTTTTTCTTGGTTATGAATAAATATATTTTCATCGTTGATTATTTAAGCTTTTTGTAAACAGTCTCGCTGAGTCCTTGTATTGTCCTCAAAGTTTGTGGCTGGTGAAGTCGTTCTTGTCGGCTCGCCAGTAACGCACTTTGTTGGCGAAGTTTCGCCAGATGATTCCGTAATCGTAGAAGGGCAACTTATACGTAGGAATGTGAGAATCGAAACAGGCGACAGCCCTGTGGGCGATGATGGTTCGAAGAACGATGAGCAGCAACAGAGCAAAACCTGCACAGCCCGTCAGTATCCAGTCTTTCATCACGACGGAGCATGCTAAAACTGCTATAGAGGCGATGAGGCTGAGGTGGGGAAAGAGATGGTCGAAGAACATCAGGGTTCTCATAGACAGGTTGCGATTGAGTGACTTGCGCGAAGCCTGCAGGTAGAGGCTCTTGTTGTGCCAGCTCTTATCGGTAGGGGCTTCCTGCTGAAGCCATGCTGATGGTGCCAGTTCGACAGCGGTGTCGCCACACAGGGCATACTTGTTGACCAGGAAGTCGTATTCGCCGCGCACATATTCCAAGTTGCCCTGATAGCCCTGCTCGCGCATGAAGTCGCTCTTGCGGAAGATGACGTTGGGCATATTGGTGCGGTAGCCGTAGGAGCGTTGTGCTCTGCGCAACAGGTAATAGGCTTTTCTGATCATGTCGAACCGGCGCACACTCTTGCAACTTTCCTCTGTGCTTACGTAGCCTAATACCAGATGGTTAGGCTCCTGGCACTGACGGGTCATGCTGGCAAGCCAGTCCTCGCTGCAGGCCATGCAGGCAGGTTCGGTGAGCAGAATCCACTCATACTTGGCAGCTTTCACACCTACGGTAATCTGCAGTTTCTTTCGGCTCATATAGCGTGAGCTCTCTGGTATGAAGGTATAATAAAGGTGTGGATTTTCTGAAGACTGACGTTTCAGAAAATCGATCGTCTCACCGTCGCTGCTCTGGCAGACAACCACTACCTGATAGTCGGCAGGATATTTCTGCTCAAGGAAAGTATGCAGGTTGCGTTCCAGCTCAGGCAGGTTGTCATGAGCTGTGATAAGTATGGTGACTGGAGGAAGTGGCTGGGTTGCGGCTGCATCTTCAGTCGTTCCCTCGGCAGACGGTTCTTCCTCTTTATTGAGACGCAATGAGCGCAGAAATGGATTGATCAGCGATCCGAGGACTGCCAATAAAACCACTGCTGCGCCAGCGATAATAGTAGTTAAACTGATTATCATCATTTTAGTTTTTTAACTTCCTCGTTTGAGAAAGTTGAGTTATTTTCTTTTCTCGTATTGTTAAGGTGCCTTACATTTCTTCTGTGGTGTAGCCTTTAGGCAACTGACGGCAGTTGTACTGACTTGCCATAATCTCGCCATAGGCTCCTGCCGAACGGAGTGCAATGAGGTCGCCACGATGGGTCTTGTTCAGGTCGATAGCCTTGGCAAAGACGTCGCTTGACTCACAGATTGGGCCTACTACATCGTAGGTTTCTACAGACTCCTCGCTCGTGATGTTCTCTATTTTGTGATAAGCCTGGTAGAGGGCTGGGCGTATGAGGTCGGTCATGCCGGCATCTACGATGGCAAACTGCTTGGCTGTGCCTTGTTTTACATAGAGGGTTCTTGTGATGAGTGATCCCATTTGGCCTACCACTGCACGGCCCAATTCGAAATGCACCTTCTGTCCGTCGCGCAGTTTCAGGTGCTTGGCATAGGTGTCGAAGTAAGACTTGAAGTCGGGTATGGGCACGCGGTTGGGATGCTTGTAGTCTATGCCGAGTCCGCCGCCCACATTGATGTTTTTTACCTCGATGTGGTGAGCTTCCAACTGGTTTTGCAGTTCATTTATTCTGTTGCAGAGAGCCTCGAAGTCACCCATGTCAAGTATCTGACTGCCAATGTGGAAGTGCAGGCCGAGGAACTTGATGTTCTTCATGGTTGCAGCTTCTGCAATGACACTCTCCATGTCTTGCATGGCAATACCGAATTTGTTTTCTGCCAGTCCTGTGGTGATGTTGGCATGTGTGTGTGCTCCTACGTTAGGATTGATGCGAAAGCAAACCTGTGCTGTCTTGTTCTTTCTGGCAGCCAGCTCGTTGATGATTTCCAGTTCGGGAATACTCTCCACGTTGAAGCAGAAGATGCCTTTCTCCAGTCCGAGATTGATCTCCCAGTCGCTCTTGCCCACACCGGCATATACGATCTTGTTGGCAGGAAATCCTGCGTTGACAGCAGCTTGTATTTCTCCTCCGCTCACGCAGTCGGCTCCTAATCCAGCCTGGCTGATGATGCCCAGCACTTTAGGATTGGCGTTTGCTTTTACGGCATAGTGTACCTCGAAACCAGGATGTTTACCTGCTTCCTCGCAGATGGTTCTGAGGGTTTGTCTCAGCAGGGCTGTGTCGTAATAGTAGAACGGAGTCTGTGTCTCCTGAAACTTATCTATAGGAAATGTTCCTTTCATTTCGCTTAAATCTAAAATTAATATCTTATATAGTCAAATTAGAAAATCCAATTTATTGTAAATCAGAATATCCAACGAAGAGTGAGTAGGAAGCATTGCATTAGAATTCTTCACTCTTCACTCTTCGTTCTTCACTTAAATTACTTCTCAAACAGGTTGTTGCTCAAGTTCTGCAAAGCCTGCTTTTTGTCTCTTTCTCGGATGAGGAAAGAGATGTTGTAGTTGGAACCTCCGTAAGAAATCATTCTTACAGGGATGTTCTTCATTGCCTCTGTGGCAAGTGTCTCGAAACCTACGTTGCTCCAGTCGAGGTCGCCTACCACGCAGATGATACACATATCTGTGTCGACAGTGACAGTACCATATTTCTTCAACTCGTTGACGATGTCGTTCAGGTGGGCGTCATTGTCAATACTCATGCTTACACCCACCTCAGAGGTGGCAATCATGTCGATAGGAGTCTGATAGCTCTCGAAGATCTCGAACACCTTGCGCAGGAAACCTGTAGCCAGCAACATACGGCTGCTCTTGATCTTGATGGCGGTGATGTTGTCCTTGGCTGCCACAGCCTTGATCTTGCCACGTACTATCACGTTGTCGATGATGGTTCCGTCGGCCTTAGGGTCGAGGGTGTTCTTCAGTCTTACTGGAATGCCGGCATACTTGGCTGGCTGTACGCAGGTAGGGTGAAGAATCTTGGCACCGAAGTAAGCCAGCTCGGCAGCCTCTTCGAAGTTGAGCTGATGTACTGCCTCTGTATGCTCTACCACTCGTGGGTCGTTGTTGTGCATGCCATCGATGTCGGTCCATATCTGGATCTCGTCGGCAGGAAGGGCTGCACCGATGAGCGATGCTGTATAGTCGCTGCCGCCTCGCTGCAGGTTGTCAACCTCGCCATAAGCATTGCGGCAGATGAAACCTTGTGTGATGTAGATCTGCTGACCCTGGTTCTTCTCCATGATGTCGGCAAGTTTTTCCTTGATGTACTGTGGGTCTGGCTCTGCATTCTTGTCGGTGCGCATGAAGTCGAGCGCATTGAGCAGCACAGCCTTGATGCCCTGTTCCTTCAAGTAGTTGACCACCATGTTAGTGCTCATGATCTCACCCTGAGCCACGATGCTCTTCTCCTCGAAAGAGGTGAAAAGATCCTTGGTGAAGGAACGCAGATAATCGAATTCGCTATGAAGGAATTCACTTGTGGTTTTCTTCATCTCCTCGGTAGAGTAGAGCTCTTCCACATGCTGCATGTATTTCTTCTCCAAGTTGTTGATTACCTCGTTGGCACCCTCTGGATTCTTCTTATAGAGATAGTCAGAGATTTCAACGAGTGAGTTTGTTGTACCGCTCATCGCAGAAAGTACGATGAAAGTAGGTTCCCCTGATTCTGTAACCAAAGAGGCTACTCCCTTCATGCGCTCAGGTGAGCCAACCGAAGTACCTCCGAATTTCATTACCTTCATAGTCTTAATATTATATTAATGTTTAATTTTATTGTTTTATTTTATTGTTTAATGTTGGTGTAGAATTCTTCACTCTTCACTCAACTTTCCTCTCCGTCTTCGGTTAGGTCGATGTGATTGTATTCATTGGTCACATCGTGCAGACTTCCGTCTTTGCATCGATATACGATGCCTGGGAACTTGTCGAGCATGGGGATGTTGTGGGTCGACATAACGACAGTAGTTCCCTGCTTGGTGATGTCTTTCAGCAGACTGACGATATGGCTTGCCGTTTCGGGGTCGAGGTTGCCTGTAGGCTCATCGGCAATGATGAGTTTTGGGTTGTTGAGCAATGCCCGTGCTATGGCTATGCGCTGCTGCTCGCCACCTGAAAGCTCATGAGGCATCTTGTCTGCTTTCTCGCTCATGCCCACCTCCTCGAGAACTTCTGAGATGCGTTCGTTGCGGGCCTTCTTGTCTTTCCAGCCTGTGGCTTTCAGTACAAACTCGAAGTTCTTGTGCACACTGCGGTCGTGCAGCAACTGGAAGTCCTGGAAGATGATGCCCAACTCCTTTCTCAGCGCAGGAATATCCTTGCGTCTGATGGTCGTGAGGTCTCTGCCTAAGATTTCTGCCTTCTCAGTCTCACCTTCTACGAGGTCGAGCTCGCAGTACAGGGTCTTGAGCAGTGAACTTTTTCCCGATCCTACCTTTCCGATGAGATAAGTGAACTCGCCTTCGTCAACATGGAAGTTCACGTCTTTGAGAATACACTTGTCGGCTTGGTAGATGCTTACGTTTTTATATTCTATCAACATCCTAATTTTTTCTCCTTAATTATATATATATTACTTCATTTCACCTTTGCTCTTTGCTGTACGGCGCTTCTTGTCCCATTCTGGGTCGTGGCGCATCTGCAGCTCTTTTGCCACGTCCTCGATGCGCAGCTTTTTGCTGGTAAGCAGAACGATGAGGTGGTAGAGCAGGTCGGAGGATTCGTAAACGAGTTTCTCATCGTTGCCGTTTGTGGCCTCGATGATGGTTTCCACTGCTTCTTCACCTACCTTCTGTGCCATTTTGTTCACTCCTTTCTGGAACAGGCTGGTGGTATAGCTTCCCTCGGGCATTTCCTCATGACGCTTGTTGATGAAGTCCTGCAACTCTGAGAGGAAGAGGATAGGGTTCAGTGTGTTGTCCTCGCCCCAGCAGGTGTCTGTTCCCTTATGGCAGGTTGGACCCTGTGGATGTACCTTGACGAGCAGCGTGTCTTTGTCGCAGTCGTTCTGAATGCTGACAAGGTTGAGGTAGTTGCCCGATGTCTCACCTTTGGTCCACAGACAGTTGCGTGAACGGCTCCAAAAGGTGACTTTCTTTGTGGCTATGGTTTTTTCGTATGCCTCCTTGTTCATGAATCCCAACATCAGTACGTTTTTGGTTACTGCGTCCTGGATGATGGCTGGAACAAGGCCGCCCATTTTCTCGAAATCTATTTCCATTTCCATATCTATTTCTTTTTGCTTTATTTCTTAGTCTATATACTTCTGCTATGTGTTAGCTTCGTTTATTATATTCTCACGTTGATACCTTCATTGCGCAGGTATTTCTTGAGGTCGGGTATGGCAATCTCTCCGAAGTGGAACACACTGGCAGCCAGTGCTGCATCGGCCTTGCCCAAGGTGAAGGCATCACGGAAATGCTGCATGTTGCCTGCTCCTCCAGATGCAATGACTGGAATGCTCAACTCGTCGGCAAGTCTTGCCAAAGCCTCATTGGCGAAACCTTGCTTCACGCCATCGTGGTCCATGCTGGTGAAGAGAATTTCGCCAGCACCACGGTCGGCAACTTCCTTTGCCCAGTCGAAGAGTCCCAGTTCCACTCTTTCTCTTCCTCCCTTTACGTAGCAGTGCCATCCGTCGCTGTCGAGTCGGGCGTCTATGGCACATACACACACCTGAGAGCCATAGTGTCCGGCTATCTCGTCGATGAGACCGGGGTTGCGTATGGCTGCACTGTTGATACTTACCTTGTCGGCTCCGGCATTGAGAAGCCGGTCAACATCTTTCAGTTCGTTGATTCCTCCTCCCACGGTGAAAGGTATGTTGATTTGCTCGGCTACTCGTGTCACCATGTCGGCAAAGGTCTTTCGTCCTTCAAAGCTGGCTGTGATGTCGAGAAACACGAGTTCGTCGGCTCCTGCATCGCTGTAGGCCTTGCCCAGTTCCACGGGGTCGCCTGCGCTGCGGAGGTTCACGAAGTTTGTGCCCTTTACGGTCTCTCCGTTCTTCACGTCAAGGCAGGGTATGATTCTTTTAGCCAAACCTTTGCTTATGTTTTGTTCAACCATATCTCTTTCTTCTTTTTCATTATTGCAGAAATCTCGCTATGGGGGACTCAAAGACCTAATTTGTCTATGTCGATTTTTCCCTCGTAGAAAGCTTTGCCGAACACCACCGCAGGAATGCCGGCCGTCTCCAAAGCATCAATATCCTCGTTGCAGCTTACACCTCCCGAGGCAATCAGATGGAGTTCGGGATAGGCTGCCATGATCTCTTTGTAAAGTTCGATGGCTGGCCCCTGCAGGGTTCCGTCCTTGCTGATCTCTGTGCAGAGCACGTTGCGCACACCCTTGTCGGTGTACTGCTTGAGGAAAGGAAGCAAGTCTTCTGCCGAGTCTTCCTTCCAGCCGTTGATAGATATTTTGCCGTTTCTTACGTCGGCTCCCAAGATAAGACGCCCGGCTCCATATTTGTCTATCCAACTAAGGAAAAGCTCTGGGTTAGTTACGGCGATGCTTCCTACTGTCACCATGGCTGCTCCTGCGTCGAATGCTTTCTCGATATCTTCCTCTGTCTTGATTCCGCCTCCGAAATCTACAGTTAGCGAAGTGGCTGACGTGATGGCTTTCAGCACGTTGTCGTTGACGATATGCTTGGATTTGGCTCCGTCAAGATCCACCACATGCAGACGTTTGAACCCTAATTTCTCAAAGTGTTTTGCCACTTCGGCAGGGTTGTCGTCGTACACTTTCTTCTGGTCGTAGTCGCCTTTGGTGAGTCTTACGCATTGTCCACCAATGATGTCGATGGCTGGTATGAGTTCTATATTCATAGTTCCATAAAGTTCTTGAGGATTTGTTCTCCTACCTTTCCGCTCTTTTCGGGATGAAACTGGCAGGTGTAGAAATTGTCTTTGTGCAGAGCGGCACTGTAGGGCTGTATGTAGTTGGCCGTAGCAATGGTTTCCTGGCATAGCGGCACGTAGTAGCTATGCACGAAATAAGTGTATGGATTTTCGCCCAGGTCTTTCATCAGGGGTGAAGAGAGGTTGTAGATCTCGTTCCATCCCATGGCAGGCACCTTGTCCTGATGCTGCTGGGGCACAAACTTCTTCACGTCGACATCAAAGATGCCGATGCAGTCCACGTCTCCTTCTTCTGAATGTCGGCACAGGAGCTGCTGTCCCACGCATATTCCCAAGACGGGTTGTGTGAGCGACTTAATGGTTTCGTCGAGCCCGTGTGCCTTGAGATAAAGCATGGCTTCTCTGGCCTGTCCCTGCCCGGGAAAGAGCACACGGTCGGCCTTACGCAGAGTTTCTGCGTCGTCGGTGAGGATGGGGGAAATGCCGAGTCTCTTCATGGCATTCACCACGGAGTAGATGTTACCGGCGTTGTATTTTACGATTGCTACATCCATAAGCTGACGTTAATCTTAAGTTTACAGATGCAAAGATACGCATTTTCTTGCAATATAAAGAAAATATTGGCAAAAAGATTATAAAAGTGTGCGAATTTCTTTCAGATAGTAAGCGAAAATGGTATAATTATTCGTCTTTATTATCTGCGGAGCGTAAAATGATGGACGTGGCTCCGATGGTAAAGAGTGTGCCGTCTTCTATGACGCGGCGCTCTCTGTCGCCCAAGATTACATTGTCGACAAAGGTTCCTGTATAGCTGGGACCGTCGCGCAATACATATTTCAAGTTGCCTTTCTTGTCGCGACTCACATTGATGACGCAATGGTTCATGTCGACACTGGGGTCTACGGTCTCGATGGGGCAGTTGATGCCGCTGTTCTTCATGTATCGTCCTATGATGTTGTCGCCCATCTGCAGGGGAATGACCTGCTTGTAGGCGAAGACATTCTCTATCACAACGATAGAGCCAAAACCATGCTCGTTGGCTCTTTCGTCGAGCTTTTCCTCCTTTTGAGTCTCGCGCAGCTTGGACACACCCATGCGTATGCCGAACTGCTTGTTGCATTGTGGGCATACAAAGACGAGACTTTGTCCTGCCTGGTACTTGGTCTCGTCGAATGTGATAAAGTTGTCACACTTGGGGCATCTTACTCTTTTCATGCGTTTATTCTTTTACGAGGGTTACCCATCCGTCGGCAAAGGCCTCGTGATGGTGCAGCTGGTTGAGCGCTGTGTAAGCTTGTTGCTCGGTTTCATAGGAACCATAGACCACCTTTACATTGTTAGATGTAATGAGTACTCTGGTGTCCTTGAAGCCCTTGGCCTGCAGACTCTCCGTATAGGTAGCTGCATTGCGCTTGGTAACACGACTTGCCAGCACGATGCAATAGTGTGGCTTGGCTATTTCTTGCTTTTCAATCTCTGCTTTGTCTGTACGTTCGGCATTCCCCGCAATCTCTGTTTTCTTCTCGACTTCGCTGGCTACAGCCTCGAGTGCCTTGATGCTGTTGTCCTTTACCATTTCCTTAGGCATAAGACGGTTCAACATGCTGATGTCTACCTTGCTCTTCTGCACCTGTGGTGTGTCGAGTGGGGTAGAGAGCGTGAAGAAGGCAATAAGGGCGATACATGCAGCTACGGCATTGCGCAGCCAGCTCTTTCTGATCTGTACGAACTCGCTGCTTTCCTCTTCCTCCTCCTCTTGTTCGTTTAAGGACACAGTATCTGTTGCGGCTTGTCGGCTGCCCTTGTTTTCTTCCTCCTGTTGGTTGGAATTGCTGTCGAAAGGTATGATTTCGGCTGATGCCGTTGTCTCCTCGTTGCTGGCAGATGCGCCAAGCTCCGCAAGTGGCTGCATGACAAAGCCGTCCAGACCATAGTAGTTTGGAGTCAGCAGACCAGCCTCGCAGGGCTTAAAGGTATATGTGCCCTGGCTGTTGAGGTAGAGAGTACCTATGTCCGTCAATTCGTATTTTCCGTTGATGTCGAGCTCGGCGCGAATCTCTCTCACGTCTTCTGCGATACGGCTCAGGGCATCAGGATAGCTGATGTCATAGGCCTCTACATATGAAAGCGCGAGGAGCGAATCGTTCATGGTGAGCTGTGGATTGAAGCCAATAGTCCTCAGTGGTGGCAAAAACATGTTGTCTCTGCCATCATATCTTGCATCTACATGATGAGCCATGAAGCCTCCAAAGTCGGGGACTATCACGCAATCGTTGCTCAAAAGTAGGATCTCTATATGTCTTTCCAGTTCAATCACGTTTGCAAAGATAGTTATTTTTTTTCTTCCCGCCAACAATTTTATATAAAAAATAAGTAATAGACGATAAAAAGTTTTATTTGTTTTGCCGTTTCAAAAAAATATATTATCTTTGCCATATATATAAAATAAGGTATAGTGCTATTGCTTGCTGGAAACGGTTCAGGCGAAGCAGAATAAACTAAAGAGTAATGGAATATTTGAAGACTGAGATTGAAGGGGTCTACGTGTTGGAACCCAGGGTTTTTCGTGATGCACGTGGCTATTTCTTTGAGTCATGGAGACAGGCTGATTTCGATCAGCATATAGGTCGTCATGTAGAGTTTATACAGGACAATGAGTCCAAGTCGAGCTATGGTGTTCTTCGTGGACTGCATTATCAGAAGGGCGAATACTCACAGGCCAAGTTGGTGCGTGTCATCCGTGGACGTGTGCTCGATGTGGCTGTCGATATTCGCAAGAGCAGTCCTACTTTTGGAAAGTATGTGGCTGTGGAACTGAGCGAGGACAACAAACGGCAGCTTTTCATCCCTCGAGGCTTTGCTCACGGCTTCCTGGTTCTGAGCGACGAGGCTGTGTTTACCTATAAAGTAGATAATGTGTACGCTCCACAGCACGAGGCCAGCATCCGCTGGAATGATGAGGACATCCACATCGAGTGGCCTATTTCTGCCGATGATGTGCTCACCTCTGAGAAAGATCTCCTCAAGGCTACATCGCTGAAGGATGCCGAGGTCTTCGAGTAAAGAGAGAACAGTGTGACCCATTTTTTCACAGTCACAGAAAAGGAAAATTAAATCATTGATGAAACGCAATATTATATTATTGGTCATAGGGTGCCTGATGGTGTTTTCGGCCTGTAAGGAACGTGCCCAGAAGGAAACGTTCAAAGAAGACATGAAGGCCAAGCAGATGCTGCAGGGCATGTGGATTGACGAGGATGACGAGGATGTGGTCTTTCGGGTGAAGGGCGACACTATTTATTATCCAGACTCTACCAGTATGCCTGCCTATTTTTATGTGTCGGCAGACACCTTGGTGATACGTGGCGCCAGTGATATTCGCTATGCTATCGTGAAACAGGCCGCTCATCTCTTCGAGTTCAAGACTCAGAATGGAGATGTGCTCAGGTTGGTGAAGACCAATGACAAGACCTATCTCAGTTCTTTCAAGCATCAGCAGCCCGTGGTGCTCAATCAGGGACAGCTGGTTCGGAGAGACACCATCGTGACTTTTGGAGCTGAGAAGTATCATCTTTATACACAGGTCAATCCTACAACCTATAAGGTGCTCAAGAGTACCTATAATGAAGATGGAGTGGGGGTAGACAATGTGTATTATGACAACATCGTAAATGTGAATGTCTATCATGGAGTCTCGCGCCTTTTCGGGCGTGACTTCCGCAAGCAGGACTTCAGCCGTAAGGTGCCTGACTCTTTCCTGAAGCAGGCGGTGCTGAGCGATATCGTTTTCCGTGCTGCCGACAAGGCGGGCGTACATTTCCGTGCTGTCCTTGCCATGCCCGACAGCTCTGTCAGCTATCAGGTAGAAGTGACTGTTTCCTTTGATGGTCAGCTTAAAATCAGTACAGCAGGCGCTTGATGTGCCTCTGTACTGATTTTTTTTGCCTCATTTCTTTTGTCATTTACGAAAAAATAAGTAGTTTTGCAAACATGACAGTAACGCTTATCATTTTAATCATTACCGTTGCCATGTTTATATGGGGCAGAGTGAGGGCCGACATTGTGGCACTTACCGCCCTGGCAGCACTCCTTGTTTTCGGAATTCTTACTCCCACAGAAGCTCTTGCAGGCTTCTCCTCGCCTATTGTCATCATGATGATTGGCCTCTTTGTGGTGGGAGGCGCCATCATGCAGACTGGTCTTGCCAAATTGACGGGCAACAAACTCATGGCGCTTTCGCACGGCAACGAAACCGTCACCTTCCTCTTGGTGATGCTCGTCACCTCGTTTATCGGAGCCTTTGTCAGCAATACGGGTACGGTGGCTCTGATGATGCCCATCATCGTAAGCCTTGCCGCAGCATCAGGCTTACAGTCCTCACGTTTCCTCATGCCCCTTGCCTTTGCAGGTAGTCTGGGCGGAATGCTTACGCTTATCGGTACTCCGCCCAACCTTGTCATCGACGAGGTGCTGACCGAGGCAGGCTATCAGTCGCTCAGCTTCTTCTCTTTCATGCCAGTGGGCCTTATTGTTATTGCTATAGGCATCGTTGTACTGATGCCTTTGAGCCGACTTTTCTTGAGTCGTAAGCAGAGTGGAAAGAAAAAGCAGAGTGGCAAGTCGCTCGACGACTTGGTGCAGGAATATCGTCTGCTCGACAATCTGCATCGGTATATTGTGCCTGCCAATCGCTCCACGGCAGCGCTTGATGAGCACGGGGAGAGGCTCGACATCGTGGGCAAGACGCTCAAGGAACTCAGTATACAGAAACTGTATGGAGTGAGTGTCATTGAGATAAGAAACGAGAAAAAGTCGCGCTTGGGACTGATGAAGGACATCAACCAGAATATGGCGAAGAGCAGCAGTGTCATTGGAGAGCATGACACCTTATATATAATGGGTGACGAGGCTAAGATGCAGCGCTTTGCAGCCGACTATGGTCTGCGCAAGATGAAGGACGTGAAGATAGACTTTTATGACTTGGGACTTTCCGAGATTGTTGTCATGCCCACTTCTCATTTTGCAGGACTCAGAATCGGTGAGGCCAATCTGCGTAAACGCTTCGGCATGAATGTATTGGGAATTCGTAGAGGAGACGAGTACATCACCGACAATCTTATTGGCACCCGACTGCATGTGGGCGACATGCTCCTGGTGCAGGGCGAGTGGACCAACTTAGCGCACCTGGCAAGTGATACGACCAACTGGGTGGTGCTCGACCAGCCAGAGAAGACTGCCGACAAGGTACTTCTCGACTACAAGGCTCCTGTGGCCGCTGCCATTATGTTGCTGATGGTGGTGATGATGGTTTTCGACTTTATTCCTGTTGCTCCTGTAACAGCGGTTATTATTGCCGGTTTGCTGACTGTCTTTGCCGGATGTTTCCGAAATGTGGAGGCTGCCTATAAGACCATCAACTGGGAGAGCATCGTGCTCATTGCCGCCATGATGCCCATGTCTACAGCCCTTGAGAAGACAGGAGTCTCGGCTTTGGTGTCGCAGACCTTGGTAGACAGCTTAGGAGCCTTAGGCCCCACAGCCCTTTTGGCAGGCATCTATTTCACCACCTCGCTCATGACGATGTTTATCAGCAATACAGCCACTGCTGTGCTGATGGCTCCCATTGCCTTGGTGGCAGCCCAGCAGGTAGGGGTGAGTCCTTATGCTTTCCTCTTTGCCGTCACCTTGGGAGCCAGTATGTGTTTCGCCTCTCCCTTCTCCACACCGCCCAATGCGCTGGTGATGAAAGCAGGAGGCTATACATTTATGGATTATGTCAAGGTGGGTTTGCCTTTGCAGATTATTATCGGCATTGTCATGACTTTTGTTCTTCCCTTGCTGTTCCCGTATTAGCGCTTTGTCATTTTGGTCATTAGTCATTTTTGGCTGTTAGAAGTTATAGGAATGTTTTTTTCTTTTTTAACTCTCGATGCTTACTCTTGTTGAATAAAAATAACTATCTTTGTGCGATAATTGAACCTATTTTCGTCACACATTAAAAATACACAGCAAGATGGAAATGAACGAGGAGTCCCTGAAAGCCTGGGACATTATAGAGAAGACGAGTGCCAATTTGTTTCTTACTGGTAAGGCGGGTACAGGAAAGACAACCTTCCTGAAGGAACTCAAGCGCAGGTCGCCCAAGCGAATGGTGGTCTTGGCTCCTACAGGAATCGCTGCCATCAATGCCGGTGGTGTTACCATTCATTCCTTCTTTCAGCTGCCCCTTTCGCCTTATCTTCCGGGTACTACATTCGCTGGTGGTGAGAAGAAGCGGTTTCAATTCAGCAAGGTGAAGCGAAACATCATTCGTACGATGGATCTCTTGGTCATCGACGAGATCAGTATGGTGCGCAGCGACTTGCTTGATGCCATCGACTCGGTGATGCGCCGTTATCGTAAGCACGATCTGCCCTTTGGCGGCGTTCAGTTGCTCATGATAGGCGACCTGCAGCAGTTGACTCCCGTAGTGACAGAACATGAGGAAAGTATGTTGCGCCAGTATTACGACACTCCTTTCTTTTTTTCGAGCAAGGCGTTGCAACAGGCAAGCTATCTCACCATAGAACTGCAGACCGTCTATCGTCAGCAGGACGAGAGGTTTGTGGCGCTTCTCAACCAGATAAGGGAGAACAAGGCAAGCGACGAAACCCTTGCTGCACTTAATCAACGTTATATTCCCGATTTTCAGCCTCCTAAGGGTGGTGACTACATTCGGCTTACTACACATAATATCCCTGCTCAGCATATCAATGAGCAGGAATTAGGCAACTTACCCTCTCAAGTATTTAGTTTCACGGCAGAGGTGGAGGGCAATTTCCCCGAGACGTCCTATCCTGCCGATTTCAAGCTGCTGCTGAAGAAGGGAGCTCAGATTATGTTTATCAAGAACGATGCAGACCACCGGTTCTATAATGGTATGATAGGCGAGGTGACGGCTATTGATAACCAGGAGATCAGGGTCATGGGAAAGGACAATGGCGAAGAGTTTATACTGGAAAAGGCAGAATGGAGCAACTCGAAATACACACTCAATGAGCAGACGCAGGAGATAGAGGAAACCGTGGAGGGCACCTTCCGACAGTATCCCGTTCGACTGGCATGGGCCATCACTATCCACAAGAGTCAGGGACTTACCTTCGAGCATGCCATCATTGACGCCTCGCGATCCTTTACCCATGGTCAGACCTATGTGGCGCTGAGCCGTTGCAAATCGTTGGAGGGAATGGTGCTCAGCAGCCCTTTGTCTCGTTCTGCCATCATCAGCGACAGTACCGTCGATTCGTACAACGATCGTATGGTTTCTCCTACGAAGGAGCAGATTGCTACGCTGCAGCAGCTCTATGTTCAGCAATGTATAGCCGAGCTTTTCGACTTCCGTTCCCTGCAGCAAAGCTATGACTTGCTGTTTCGTTGCTTGGTGGAGTATTTCATGAGCAATTATCCACGACTCGTAGGCGAGTATCAGAAACTTGGGGTGGTGCTGAAGAGTCTGTCTGCTGTTTCCGACAAGTTCAGGGTGCAGTATTCCAGTATGCTGAATGCCAATCCCGATGTGAGCGATGAGGCATTGCAGGAGCGCATACACAAGGCTGCTCAATACTTCTGGCAAAAGACGGGTATACTGACCGACCTGCTGAAGAAGACGAATGTTTCGACCGACAACAAGACAGCGAAGAAGCAGTTTGCTGACCGATTCGGGACCTTTGCCGATGAAACGCTGCTCAAGCAGTCGCTCCTGCGTTATGAGCAGGAAGCCGAGTTCTCGGTGAGCGACTATCTGAAGAAGAAAGCGCTGTTTATTCTTTCGCGTGCAGACGAGGAATCAACGGGGGCGGGTAGTGGTCGCAAGCGCAAGTCGGCAGCCAAGGAACCCAAAGAGCCTAAGGCTCCAAAGACACCTACTCGCCAGATCACTCTCGACCTCTTCAAGGAGGGCATGAATGTGCAGCAAATAGCCACAGCCCGCGGACTTGCCCAGAGTACCATCATCTCTCATTTGTCACATTATGTGCGTGAGCGAGAGATTGGTCTCAGGGCTCTAATCTCTTCGAGTCGCGAAAAGAAGATTCGTGACTTTATGCAGGCTCATCCTGAAATGAAACAGATTTCAGAAATCAGGCAAGCCATGGGTGGCGACTATGAGTATTGGGAAATCATGCTTGTCAGGGATGTGGAGTAGGAAAAATGCACAAAAAAAATGAAAGTACTTGCGATGACCAACGCAAGTACTTTCAACTGCTTATGAAAGTGCTTTCAACTGCCAACGCAAGTACTTTCATTTTTTAGGGATATCTGGCTTAAATTCTCATGACTTGTTTTACACCCTTCACAGCACTCAACTTTTTGATGAGAGCTTCGGTGCGTGAGGCGTCATCAATCATCACGGTGATGTTGCCCGAGAAGAGACCATCTTTCGACGAGATGTTGATGCCTCTCATCACGAGCTTATCCTCTTTGGATATGATGTTGGTGATGTTGCTCACGATTCCAATATCATCATTGCCGATGATTCGCAGGGTAATGGCATACTTGGAGGTTCCCTTGCCGCTCCACTTTGCCTTGACGATGCGATAGCCGAAACGTCGTTGCAGTTCCTTGGCATTGGGACAGTCGGAGCGATGCACCTTGATACCTTTGCTTACGGTGACGAAGCCGAAGATGGGGTCGCCATAGATAGGGTGGCAGCAATGGGCCAACTCGAAGTCTATTCCCTTCAGATTTTCATCGATGACGAGCACGTCGTCGTTCTGTCGCATCATTTCCTCGGTAGGATTCTCATACTCGAACTCGGCAGCACTGGCGGCAGGACGTGTGGTGTTGGTCACGTTCAGGTCGTGGTCGCGTTCGGCGATGTATTTCTCAATGATGCTGTTGGGGTCTATCTTCTCCTCAGCAATGTCCTTGTAGAAATCAGAGTTCTCCTTGTAGCCCATCTTCTTGATGGTGCGTGCCATGATGCTCTCCTCTATTTCCAACTTTCTGTTCTTGAATCGTCGCTCCAGGAGTTCCTTGGCAAAGAGACCTTCCTTCTTCTGTGTTTCCTTGATGGCGAGGCGGATCTTGGCCTTGGCTTTCGAGGTCTTCACGATGTTGATCCATTCCTGACGTGGCTTCTGGTTGCTCTGTGTCAGAATCTCTATCTGGTCGCCCGAATGTAGTTCTTGTCTGAAACTTACAGCCCTGCCATTGATTTTTCCTCCCACACAGGTGTTGCCGATACGTGAGTGGATGTAGTAGGCGAAGTCGAGCACCGTGGCTCCCTTGGGGAAGTTGAGCAGGTCGCCCTTAGGTGTAAATACATACACCTCGTCTTCCTTCAGGTCCATCTTGAACTGGTCCATCAGCTGCAGGTCATCGTTGTTCTCGAGTGCGCTTCTGATGTTGGCGAGCCATTCGTCGATGCCTCCCTTCTCGCTCTTGATACCTTTATAGCGCCAATGGGCAGCCAGTCCGTGCTCAGCAATCTCGTCCATACGCTCTGTGCGAATCTGTACCTCCACCCATTTGTTCTCGGGTCCGAGCACGGTGGTGTGCAGACTCTCGTAACCATTGCTCTTAGGCACAGAGAGCCAGTCGCGCATACGTTTAGGGTTGGGCTGATACATGGCCGTGATGAGAGCGAACACCTGCCAGCACTGCATGTATTCCTTGTCGCGTGGCGAGTCGAGGATGATGCGGATGGCAAAGAGGTCGTACACGCCCTCGAAGCCGCATTGTTGCTTCTTCATCTTCTGCCAGATGGAGTGGATGCTCTTGGTGCGTCCCTTCATGTGGTATTTCAGTCCGGCAGCATCCAACTTCTCCTGTATAGGCTTGATGAATCGTGCTATGTAGGCGTCGCGCGAAGCCTTTGTGGCGTTGAGCTTCTCCTTAATCATATAGTAGGCATCGTGCTCCAGATACTTCAGACTCAGGTCCTCGAGTTCGCTCTTCAGTTTGTATAGACCCAGTTTGTGGGCGAGGGGAGCGTAGAGATAGCTTGCCTCTTCGCTCACACGCTGCTTGGCTTCGAGCTGGTCGGTGTCTCTGATTTGCCGCATCATATTGACACGGTTGGCTATCATGATCAGGATCACACGCATGTCTTCCGAGAACGAGACGAGCAGGTTGCGGAAGTTCTCGCTCTCGATGACAGGATTGCGCTTGTAGAGTTCGTTGATTCTCAACAGACCGCGGATGATGTGCGCCACGCCTTCGCCATATTTCTTCTCTATGTCATCGAGCGTCTGATAACCGTCCACCACACTGGTCTGCATCAGGATGGCGATTACTCCGTCGCGTCTGAGTCCTATTTCGTTGACTGCTATCTCGGCTGTCTGCAGCGCATACAGTATGGGATTGAGCCCAAAGACATCTCGGCTTATCTGATGGTTGATGAATGCGTGATGAATATCTTCTCTGATCAGTTTCTCATCCTGTGCGCAGAAAGTGTTGCCGACAGCAGTACGCAATCGTTCCAGAATGGTGAGGGTTTGTTCCCTTTCTTCGGGTGTAAAAGTGAATTTTTCGTCCATAATTCGTCCCTTTTCTTAAAAACTTATTGCAAAGGTACAAAAAATCGTCATAAAATTTCTTTTTTTCAAAAAAACTTACTACATTTGTAGCACAACTAAAGAAAAAATAACATAAATATGGTATCATGAATCAGCAAGAACTAACCCAAATTGCAGCTCGCGGCATTTCGGAGCAGCAAATAGCAAAACAATTGGAGCAAATCAAAAATGGTTTCCCTTTCCTTCGTCTCGAAGGTGCTGCAGCCATTGGTAAGGGAATTATGTCTCCCGACGCAGAGGAGGTAAAGAAGTATGAACAGGTGTGGGACGAGTACAAGAAGCAGGGTCATCGCATCGTGAAGTTTGTGCCAGCATCTGGTGCGGCAAGCAGAATGTTCAAGAATCTCTTTGCGTTCCTTGATGCGCCTTATGATGTGCCTACAACCGATTTCGAGAAGCATTTCTTCGACAATATCAAGAAGTTTGCCTTCCGCAAGTCTCTCTGCAGCAAGTGCAAGGAGAACGAGGGCAGCTGCGTATGCGACCTGATCAAGGCTGGCAAGTACAAGGCTGTGGTGGCAAACCTGCTGAAGGCAAGCGGACTCAACTATGGTCAGTTGCCTAAGGGCTTGCTGCAGTTTCATGAGTATTCCGACGAAGAGGTTCGCACCCCTATGGAGGAGCACCTGGTAGAGGCTGCGCTTTATGCCAGCAGTAACGGTGAGGCAAATGTCCACTTTACCGTTTCGCACGACCATCTGCAGCTCTTCGAAAAGATGGTGGCAGATAAGGTAGAGGGCTACGCCAAGAAATTCGGTGTGAAGTACAACATCTCTTTCTCTGAGCAGAAGCCAAGTACCGATACCATCGCCGCCAATCCCGACAACACTCCCTTCCACAATGAGGATGGCTCGCTGCTCTTCCGTCCAGGCGGTCATGGAGCGCTGATAGAAAATCTGAACGAGATAGATGCCGACGTGGTGTTCATCAAGAATATTGATAATGTGGTGCCCGACCGTCTGAAGGCCGACACCGTGACCTACAAGCAGGTGATTGCCGGCATCTTGGTTTCGCTGCAGCAGAAGGCATTCGAGTATCTGCGCGTTCTCGACTCGGGTACTTACAATCATGAGAAGTTGGAGGAGATTATCCGATTCCTGCAGCGCGACCTGTGCTGCCGTCGTGCCGACATCAAGGAACTGGAGGATGCTGACCTGGTGATTTATCTGCGCAAGAAGCTGAACCGTCCGATGCGTGTATGTGGCGTGGTAAAGAATGTGGGCGAGCCTGGTGGCGGACCTTTCCTTACCTACAACAGCGACGGAACGGTGAGTCTGCAGATTCTGGAAAGCTCACAGATCGACAAGAACAACAAGCAATACATGGAGATGTTTGCGCAGGGTACTCACTTCAATCCTGTAGACCTTGTTTGCGCCACTAAGGACTATAAGGGCAACGATTTCGACCTGCCTAAGTATGTGGATCCCAAGACAGGATTTATCAGCAACAAGAGCAAGAACGGCAAGGAACTGAAGGCGCTCGAGCTGCCGGGTCTTTGGAATGGTGCGATGAGCGACTGGAACACGGTGTTCGTAGAGGTTCCTCTCAGCACTTTCAACCCAGTGAAGACGGTCAACGACCTGCTTCGTGACCAGCATCAGGCAAAAGCTTAATCAACATACGTACAATAAAATTTCACCCATCCTCCAACTCTAAACAGAGAAGAAGGATGGGTGAAGTTTTTTTATGTGTTTGTGACTGTAGAATCTTCTTATTCGTTCATCAGATAGTTCTTGAATGAAGCGAAGTCCTTTGTCATTTCGATGCTCTGCTTCTTGCCCTTCATGAACTCGGCAAGGCGTGCAGGAATCTCGATGTCGGTGCCGAGGATGCTGTCCACCTTCTCTTTGAATTTTGCAGGATGGGCTGTCTCGAGGAACACACCAACCTCGCCTGGCTTCAACTGCTCCTTCAAGGCACGATAACCGCAAGCTCCATGAGGATCAAGCACATACTTGGTGTCGTTGTAACATTGCTTCATGGTCTCGGCTATCTGCTCGTCCTTGTATGTGGCACCGCTGATGTAGGCTGTGATGGCCTCGTGGTTGCCCTTGTAGAGGTCGTAGATGCGGGCGAAGTTGGATGGGTCGCCCACGTCCATGGCATTGGCTATTGTGGCCTTGCTGGGCTGAGGATTGTACTTGCCAGTCTGCAGATAGTTGTAGAAAATATCGTTGGCGTTGTTGGCAGCTATGAAGCGATGGATGGGCAGTCCCATCTCATGACCGAAGAGTCCGGCTGTGATGTTGCCGAAGTTTCCGCTGGGCACGCAGATCACCAACTTGTCTGCCAGTCCCTTCTCCTTCATGCGTGCATAGGCGTTGAAGTAGTAGAAAGCCTGAGGCAGGAATCGTGCCACATTGATTGAGTTGGCCGAGGTGAGCTTCATGTGCTTGTTGAGTTCCTCGTCCATGAAAGCCGACTTGACAAGCGCCTGGCAGTCGTCGAACACGCCATCCACCTCGAGGGCTGTGATGTTCTGTCCGAGGGTGGTGAACTGGCTTTCCTGAATCTTGCTTACCTTCCCCTTAGGATAGAGCACATAGACGTGAATGCCGTCAACACCGAGGAATCCATTGGCTACAGCCGAACCAGTATCGCCCGAAGTAGCAACGAGCACGTTGACTTCCTCCTTGCCTTCCTGACGCACGAAGTACTGCAGCAGACGGGCCATGAAGCGCGCGCCTACATCCTTGAAGGCGAGGGTAGGGCCATGGAAGAGCTCCAAAGAGTAGATGCTTGGCTCTACCTCTACCACAGGGCAGTCGAAAGCCAGTGTGTCGTAGACGATCTTCTTCAAAGACTCAGCATCGACGTCCTCGCCGAAGAAGGCGTCAGCCACCTTGTAGGCAATCTCCTGGAAGGAGAGTTTCTCGATGTTGTCGAAGAAGTCCTGTGGCAACTTCTTGATGATTTCGGGCATGTAGAGACCACGGTCTTCTGCCAGTCCTTTTACTACCGCCTTGTGAAGATCGGCGATGGGTGCTTTCTTATTTGTTGAATAATATTTCATTTTGATTTTAATTGATTGCCATAAATGTGTTCATGAATTCCTGCAGTTGCAACAGTCCGTAGCAGCCTCTCACGCAGCTTACCTCGTCGTACTTTTCTACGCTGTCCGGCTCAATGCCGGGATAGTAGATGATGAACGGTACGGGCTCTTTCACGTGGGTGCGGATCTCTACCGGAGTAGGATGGTCGGGCAGGATGGCGATGCATACTGGCTCGTCCCAAGTGCTTACCTCGTCGAAGATTGGTTTGATGAGTCGCTGGTCGAGGTTCTCGATGGTTTTGAGCTTCAGTTCCAGGTCGCCGTCGTGGCCAGCCTCGTCGCTTGCCTCTACGTGCACATAAACGAAGTCGTCGCCGTTCTTCAGTGCCTGGATAGCTGCTGCTGCCTTTCCCTCGTAGTTGGTGTTGGCAAGACCGGTAGCGCCCTCAACGATGATGTTGCGCAGTCCGGCGTAATGTCCGATGCCTCGTATCAGGTCTACTGCAGAAATCACAGAACCCTTCTTGATTTGCGGATACATCTGCGAGAGGGTGAGCATGTGCGGACGATAACCGCCGCCCCAAGGCCAGATGATGTTTGCCATGCGCTCGCCACGCTCCTTGCGCGCTACGTTGAAAGGATGGCTCTCCAGGATTTCCTGACTCTTCAGAATCAGCTCGTTCAGAAGGTCGGCTGTCTGCTGGGCACTCATGCGATATTCATCGCTCAGGATACCGCCGTTCTCAGCCACATCCTCGGCAGGAGTCTTGTCGCTGTTGCCGGCAAGAAGAGCCTCGTCAACACCTTCCATCGGTTTCACCAGCAGCGGTTTCCACTCTTCGTTAGGATGATCGTGAGGAGGAGCGCAATCTACATATTTGTTTCCGCCCTTGATGATCAGAAGGTGTCGATACTGGATTCCGGTGATGAATTTCACGATGCCGGGATACTGGCTGGCAAGTTTCTCGTTGAGGTACTTGATGAGCACGTCGGCGTCTTCTGTCTCCAGGTTACCGCCGTTGTGGGTCACGATGATTCCATTGTTCACGTTGATGATGTTGCAGCGCAGAGCGAAGTCGTTAGGACTCATCTCGTAGCCGATGCTTGCAGCTTCGAGCGGTCCGCGTCCCTCGTAAACCTCGTTCTGGTCGTATCCCATGATAGAACTGTTGGCAACCTCAGATCCAGGATGAAATCCGTCGGGTACGGTTACCAGTCGTCCAGTCTTTCCTTTCTTTGCCAGCATGTCCATATAAGGTTTGTTGGCGTATTGCAGGAGAGTCTTGCCTCCCAGTCGTTCTACAGCGTGGTCGGCCATGCCGTCGCCAAGTATGATAATATGCTTCATAATTGTTATCCTTTCTATCTGATAAGACAATATTAAATATTAGCGATACTCATGATGTTGGCAAACACACCTGCCGCTGTTACGCTGGCACCAGCGCCATAGCCCTGAATCATCATCGGATATTCCTTGTAGCGCTCTGTGGTGAGCAGTACGATGTTGTTGCTTCCCTCCAGGTTGTAGAATGGGTGCTCTGGGCCTACAGCCTGCAGGCCAACGCTTGTCTTTCCACCATCGAGGGTGGCAACGAATCGCCATCGTTTGTGCTCCAGGTCGAGAGTTTTGCGCTTGGCCTCGAAGTCAGCATCCAGCTCTGGCAGTTTCTTCCAGAAGTTGTCTATGCTGCCCTTGAAGTAAGAGTCGGGCACGAAGAGGTGCTTCTCCACATCTTCCTGTTCCACTCTGTATCCAGCCTCGCGAGAGAGGATGACGAGTTTTCGTATTACGTCCATTCCGCTGAGGTCGATGCGTGGATCGGGCTCGCTGTAGCCTTTCTCTTTGGCCATGCGTACGGTCTCCGAGAATGGTACTACGCCTGAGATGGCGTTGAAGATGAAGTTGAGCGTACCAGATAGAACAGCCTCAATCTTAAGGATTTTGTCGCCCGAGTTGCGCAGGTCGTTGATGGTTCCGATGATAGGCAGACCAGCACCCACGTTGGTTTCGAATCGGAACACCACGCCACGCTGTATGGCGGTTTTCTTCAGTCGCTCGTAGTTTTCGTATTCGCTTGAGGCTGCAATCTTGTTGGCTGCGATGATGCTCACGTTGTGCTCGAGCAGACTCTGGTAGAGGGCAGCCACGTCCTTGCTGGCAGTACAGTCAACGAAGACGCTGTTGAAGATGTTCATGGCGAGTATTGTGTCTCGCAGCACCTCGGGTGTGCTGGGGTCTGAGTTATTCAGTTCCTCGCGGTAGTTCTCCAGGTCGAGTCCGTCGCGGTTGAAGATGGCGTTCTTGGATGAAGCGATGCCCACCACGTTGAGCTTCAGTTTGCTGCGCTCCATCAGGTCGGCATACTGATTCTTGATCTGTTCTATCAGCTTTCCGCCCACGGTTCCCACTCCACAGATGAAGAGGTTGAGCACCTTGTATTCAGAGAGGAAGAAGTTGTCGTGCAGCACGTTGAGTGATTTGCGCAGGAAGTCGCTCTTGACGACAAACGAGATGTTGGTCTCCGATGCGCCCTGTGCACAGGCGATGACCGAGATTCCGCTTCGTCCGAGAGTTCCGAAGAGTTTACCGGCAATACCTGCAGCATGCTTCATGTTCTCGCCCACGATGGCGATGGTGGCAAGTCCACATTCTGCGTGCATGGGGAACATGGCTCCGTCGGCAATCTCGTTCTTGAATTCCTCGTTGAGCACGCGTACAGCCTCGTCTACGTCCTGCTCGCGCACACCGATAGAGGTAGAGTTCTCTGACGAAGCCTGCGACACCATGAACACGGAGATTCCCTCGTTGGCCAGGGCGGTGAAGATGCGTCGGTTGACACCGATGACACCCACCATCGACAGACCGGTAACGGTGATCAAAGCCGTTCCGTTGATAGACGAAATACCCTTGATGGGTTTCTGGTCGCCGTCAATTTTGTTCTTGATTATGGTGCCTGGGGCATCAGGATTGAAGGTGTTTTTGACCTTGATAGGTATATTTTTTACACAAACTGGGTAGATGGTAGGAGGGTAGATGACCTTTGCTCCAAAGTTGCAAAGCTCCATGGCCTCGATGTAGCTCAGTTCGTTGATGGTATAAGCTGATTTGATGACACGTGGGTCGGCAGTCATGAATCCGTCGACGTCGGTCCATATCTCGAGCACCTCGGCATCGAGTGCTGCGGCGATGATGGCAGCTGTGTAGTCGCTTCCGCCTCGTCCCAGATTGGTGGTGCGCTCTGTGTGCTTGTCGCGGCTGATGAAGCCAGGCACGAGCGAAATGCGGGGCAGCTCGTCGAAGGTGTCTTTCACCAGTTGGGTGGTCAGTTCGCTGTCGAGGGTGTGCTTTCCACCGATGCGCTCCGTTTTGATAAACTTGCGCGAGTCGAACCACTTGGCGCCACGTATGAGTGTGGCCACAATTTTCGAGCTGAGCCTTTCTCCGTAGCTCACGATGGCATCCTGTGTCTTCTCGCTGAGGTCGTGGATGAGGTAGACGCCGAAGTAGATGCTCTTCAACTGTTCGAAGAGCGAGTCAACCGAAATGAATAAGTTTTCTCTGTCTTTGGTGTCTGTGATGATTGTGTCGATCATCTTGTGGTGACGGTCTACCATGGCGTCGAACTCTGCTTTCCATTGTTCGTCGCCTTTGAGGGCAAGCTGTGAGGTTTGCAACAACTTGTCTGTGATTCCTCCGAGGGCGCTCACGACTACTACAACACTCTGTTTCTTGGCCTCATTCTCTACGATGCGTTTTAAGCTGAGGATGCTTTTTACGGAACCAACCGATGTTCCGCCGAATTTTAATACTTTCATTGCTTGTTTATTTTGGTAATGTAATGCCACCCCCGAAACGACCGGGGCCGAGACAAAACTTGGTTGCAAAAGTAAACAATTTCTATCAAACTGCCAAGGATTTGCTCAAAAAAGTTACAATTTGTTTCTGAATCCTTGTTTGCGTGTAGTTTTTTATGGGGTCGTATGTTGAGTTTTGATGGAAGCGAATCAGTTTGGGGTGTTTATGATTTTTCCGATGACGATTCCTGCTATTGCCATACCGAAGGAAGCGGTGATGTGGCAGAGCGAGCCGTTGATCTGCGCCTTCGTCGAACACCATTCGTGCTCCACTAACTGCTGGTCGCCGGGAGCGTCGTAGACGGCAGTCTCTGTGCCTCTCTCGCCGCTGAGCAATTTGGCCTTGGGGCAGAGGCAGCCTCCGGTGCCGCAGGCTTTGTTCACGCCCAGGTTCTGCATCGGCTTCTCCTCGCTGTATACGCATTGGAACTTGCGGCGGGGGAAGGTCTTGTCCTTCTTGAATTTCTTGCGCAGGGCCCGTGCCAAGGGGTCGCCCTCTATCTTCCAGAACTCAGCCTTCCTGATCATGAAGGGGTCGCAGCGCAGGGCTGCACCCATGGAGGAGACGAAGGTGATGTGTCGGGGCAGGGCTGTGGCACGTAGAATGAGGTAGGCCTTGTCTTTGAGCGAGTCGATGGCGTCGATGATGTAGTCGTATTCCTCCATGTGGAACTCGTCGGCAGTCTTGGCCTCGTAGATTTTCTGATAGGCTGTGATGTTGGCGTTGGGGTTGATTTCGAGAAGGCGTTCGCGTAGTGCGTCGACCTTCACCTGTCCGATGGTGCGGCTTGTGGCCATGAGCTGTCGGTTGCAGTTGGTCACGCAGACGCGGTCGCTGTCCACGATGGTGATGTGGCGCACTCCGCTTCGCACGAGTCCCTCGGCGCACCATGATCCTACACCTCCTATTCCGAAGATGAGCACGCGTGCTGCCTGCAGTTTCTCAAGATTGTCTTTTCCCAAGAGCAGTTCTGTGCGTCGTTGCATTCCTTGCTCCATTGTTGTTATTTTGTCTCCCATCTTTTCTTGAAAATGTGTAATGTGTTGTGTTTTATGTGTTATTTTTAATTTGCAAAGGTACAAAATAATCACTCAATTTTTGCAAATGGGGAAGTTAAAGAAATTAAAGAAGTTGTCTTTTGTGAGGAGTTAAAGGAGTTAGGGAAGTTAAGACACTATTCCTATAAGCAGCACGCTCTGGGACCGTGGTGTGATATCTGAACCCATCGGCGGTTCGATCGTCGGTAGATATATAGAGAAGGAGTGCATGGTTTCCCCTGTAGAACTCCTGTAACGACATTGTAGCATTCTTTATGGCCTAATTAAAATCGCTGTAACCTTATTGACACATGATAGCCGTACTTTTGCACCCGGAATTTAACAAAGAATATTTTATAGTCATATTTTTAAAAAAAGAAAATGGAAAAGAAAATTTCGGGAAAGCATGGCAACAGAGTTGCTGTGATGAAAGAGAGAATGGCAACTGTGGTTTTGGCTTCAGCATTATTGTTGGGCGGCGGCTTGACAGCAAAGGCTCAAAACACGGCAGTAACCACCTGCTCGCAGAGTGCGGCGACCGCCATTCAGCAGAATCCTAACTGGAAGGCGAATGCTGCAGAATGGCAGAAGCTGAAGGGCGAAATCACACTCTACATGACCAACGACATGGGCCGCAACGGCTATTACGACCAGAAACCCATTGCCGAACTGATGGGCGAGATGGCTGACGTGGTAGGTCCTGAGTGCGTGATTGCAGCGGGCGACATTCATCATTTCAACGGAGTGGCTTCCACCCAGGACCCATTGTGGCTCACCAATTACGAATGGGTTTACTCTCATCCCGAACTGATGCTCGACTGGTTCGCCGTTTGCGGCAACCATGAGTATCGTGGCAACACACAGGCTTTCATGGACTACGGCAAGGTGAGCCGCCGCTGGATGATGAGAGAGAAATATTACACCAAGGTGTTCGACCACAAGGGAACCACCCTTCGCGTGGTGTTCCTCGACACCACTCCTCTCATCGACTCTTACCGCAAGGCCTCTGTCAAATATCCCGATGCCTGCAAGCAGGACGTGGAGGCTCAGCTCGCCTGGCTCGACGAGACCCTGAAGAATGCCAAGGAAGACTGGGTGATCGTAGTGGGCCATCATCCCATCTATGCCTACACCACGAAGAAGGAGAGCGAGCGTCTCGACATGCAGAACCGCCTGTTGCCCGTACTCCATAAATATAATAATGTGGCCATCTACGCCTGCGGACACATCCACAACTTCCAGCACATCCAGAAGAAGGGCGACAACATCGACTACGTGGTCAACTCCTCTTCATCTCTGGCCCGTCCCGTGAAGCCTACCGATGGTACAGTGTTCTGCAGTTCAGCCGACGGTTTCTCGGTCATTTCAGCCGACAAGAAGCAGCTCCGAATGTCGATGATCGACAAGGACGGAAAAATCATCCACACCATAGAAAAGGTGAAGAAGTAAATTCAAATCGAAAAAATCATTATACAGGAAAATTTTATGAATCTCAAGAAAGTATTATTCTCGGCCCTGATGCTGACAGCCACAGGCGCAGCAGTCGCCGTGACAGAACCCGAAAACAATGTCCTGATGGGCGGAGTCATCAGCGGACGTGTTGTCGACGCAGAGCATCAGGCTTTGCCAGGAGCAACCATCATGGTGGAAGATTTGCATACAGGAGTAACAAGCGATGTGAATGGTTTCTATACCCTGCCCAACATGAAGCCAGGAACCTACAAGGTGAAGGTGTCCTACGTGGGCTATTCGCCCAAGACCTACGTCATCAAGCTGGTGGGCAAGAATGTGGAGCGAAACATCATCCTGAGCGAGGGCAACGAGCTCAAGGAAGTGGTGGTGAACGGAGCCTTCTACGGTCAGCGCAAGGCCCTGCAGATGCAGAAGGAGAACATGGGTGTGACCAATGTGGTGAGCGCCGACCAGGTGGGCAAGTTCCCCGACTCTAACATCGGCGACGCCCTGAAACGCATCAACGGCATCAACGTGCAGTACGACCAGGGTGAGGCCAGGTTCGGACAGGTGAGAGGCACTTCTGCCGACCTTACCTCGGTGACCGTCAACGGCAACAGAATGCCTTCGGCAGAGGGCGACACCCGCAACGTGCAGCTCGACCTGATTCCTGCCGACATGATTCAGACCATCGAGGTGAACAAGGTGGTGACCTCCGACATGGACGGCGACGCCATCGGAGGCGAAATCAACCTCGTGACCAAAAACACCCCCAGCCACCAGGTGCTCAACTTCAACGTCGGTTCAGGCTACACATGGATCAGCGGCAAACCACAATGGGACCTGGCAGCAACATGGGGCAACCGATTCTTCCAGAACCGACTGGGCATCATGGCCTCTGCCTCTTATCAGTATGCTCCCGGAGGTTCCGACAATACCGAGTTCGAATACGAGGAGAACGACGACAAGGAGATAGAGCTGAAGGAGGCTCAGGTGCGCCAGTACTACGTCACCCGTGAGCGTCAGAGCTACTCCCTGGCTTTAGACTATAAGTTCAACCCCCTGCACAAGATTTCGTTCAAGGGCATTTACAATCGTCGCAGCGACTGGGAGAACCGTTACCGCATCAGCTACAAGAAGCTGAACAGCAAGGCTTCCAAGCAGAGCGTCGTGTTACAGACCAAGGCGGGCTCGTCCGACCAGAAGAACGCCAGACTGGAGTTGCAGCAGACCATGGACTACACCCTTGACGGAGAGCACCAGCTGGGCAACCTGAAGATGGACTGGGCTGCCAGCTACTCGCGAGCCACCGAGGAGCGACCCAACGAGCGCTATGCTTCCTATAAATATAAATATGGTAAGAGTGAAACCGAGTTCATCGACTTCGGCGACGGCTTCCAGGACGTGGGCGACAAGCAGCCTTACTACGCCAAATCGCTCCCATCACTCGACGACAGCCACTGGGTGCTCGACGAGCTCAACAACTCCAACCAGGACATCGTGGAGAACGAGTGGAAGGGACGACTCAACTTCACCCTGCCGCTCTGCAAGGGTCTCTACGGCAACACCCTGAAGTTTGGTGCCAAGTACACCAGCAAGGACAAGAAGCGCACCACCTCATTCTTCGACTACGACCCCGAGGAGGTGCTGGGCGACGACTGGCGCAGCAACACCTCGCTGCAGATTCGCGACGGCTTCATGCCGGGCAGCCAGTATCCTGCCAACTCGCCATTCATCTCGATCAGCACGTTGGGCAAAATTGACTTCAGCCAGTATGAGGGGACAGAGAACTACGAGGAGGAAGCCGGCAACTATAAGATCCGCGAGCAGATAACAGCCGGTTACCTGCGCTTCGACCAGAAGATAGGCAAGAAACTCTCAGCCACCCTGGGTCTGCGCGTGGAGCGTACCGACCTGAAGACCAGCGGCTACAATGTGGACATTCCCGAGGACGGCGACCCAACCATGAAGCCCACCGGCGACATCAAGAGTCACTATACAGACCTCCTGCCAAGCCTCTTGCTGAAGTACAAATACTCGGACGACGGAAGCCTCAGAGCCTCCGTCACCAAGACCATCTCGCGTCCTAAGTATTCGGCACTTATCGCCAACAAGACCTTCAATATTGCCGACGAGGAGGCTACCATCGGCGATCCTAACACCAAGCCGGCAAGAGCGCTCAACATCGACCTCTCTGCCGACCACTACTTCAAGAGTGTGGGACTGGTGAGCCTGGGACTCTTCTATAAGGACATCAAGAACGTGAACGTGGAGTGGGCTTCCAACAAATACTTGGGCAGCGACCTCGGACTCTCGGGCGACAATGCCGACAAGCAGTTTGCGGTGACTCAGAACATCAACGCCTACGACGCCCGTGTGTATGGTGTGGAAGTGGCTTATCAGCGCGACTTCGGTTTCATCACACCAGCCCTGAAATGCCTCGGCTTCTACGGCAACTACACCTACACTCACAGCACCACGCGCAACTTCAACGAGCGCCTCGGCATCGAGGACGGCGACGACGTGAAGGTGGCAGGCTCGCCTGAGCATACTGCCAATGCTTCGCTCTTCTTCGAGAAGTGTGGACTGAGCCTCCGTCTGTCTTACAACTTCGCTTCTTCGTTCATCGACCAGATGAGCACCAGCCGTGCTCTCGACCGCTACTACGACAACGTGAACTATCTCGACCTCAACGCCAGCTACACCTGGGGAAAGAAGCAGAAGTTTACTGTCTACGCCAACGCCAACAACCTGCTCAACCAGCCTTTGCGCTACTATCAAGGTGAGAAGAACCGCACCATGCAAGTGGAGTACTACGGTGTGAAGATCAACGCAGGTATTAAGGTCAACCTGTAAGGGACACAATCAGCACGCCCTACCTTACAGGGCGTGCTTTTTTGCGAACCTCCCGATAAAAATGTCACACGATTGTAACACGTTCTACATCATGGTGTAATATGGCTCTTGTACTTTTGCATCAGAAAAGGAAATACGAATTAAATGATTAGGCTTATGGAACTGACAATGAATCAAGCCAACATGAATCTTGGCAACGCAAACGCAGAGTGGGGCAGTACGGGATGGAGAATGCCCGAGTTTGGCTTTCAGAAGTACGTAGCTGAGGCTGTGAAAAGCATTTTTCACACCATCCACAGCAGTTTCGATTTTCACAGCAAGGCAACAACCAGCGAGCTGCTTGTCTTCCTGGTCTATGCCGTTGTGCTTCAGGGCGTTCTGATTCCTACCGAGTCTTACACCACGCTTCATGCCGATGCGAGCATGATGGCAGCAGCAGGACTTGCCGACCTCGTGTCCTGCATCATTCCAGGCGTCGCCTTGGTGTGGAGATGGATAAAAAGCCATTCGAAACTTCAATAAAATTTTTGCCGGTTGCAGAAAAAAATGTAACTTTGCAGTCGTAACATTTTCAAAAGACTCAAAGCTGCATTTATGAAAAGTCCCCAAACCATCGTCGCCCTTACGGCAGCAACCCTGTTGCTGGTTGTGCTCTTCGTACTCAACCTCGCCATGGGAAGCGTCAGCATTCCCCTGGCCGACGTATGGGCAGTTCTTACAGGAAACGTTACGGGAGAAGCGTCCGACACCTGGCGCTTCATCATCATAGAGTCGCGACTGCCTCAGGCCATTATGGCGCTGATGGGAGGAGCGGCTCTTGCTGTTAGCGGACTCCTGTTGCAAACCACCTTCCGCAATTCTTTGGCGGGTCCCGATGTGTTTGGCATCAACAGCGGAGCAGCCCTTGCGGTGGCAGTCGTCATGCTGGGCATGGGCGGCAGTCTGTCGGCAGGTTCCCTCTCCCTGGCGGGTTATGCGGCGGTACTGTTTTCGGCTTTGGTGGGCGCCTTGGCGGTGACGGTGCTCATCTCGGCACTTTCGGCTGTAGTGCGCAGCAGCACCATGCTGCTCATCATCGGTTTGATGATCGGTTATCTGGCCAACAGCGCCATCACGCTGCTCAACTTCTTTGCCACGAGCGAGGGCGTGAAGTCTTACACCGTCTGGGGAATGGGCAGTTTCGGCAACGTCTCGCTCTCCAGCATCCCTGTGGCAGCCGTGGTGATCGGTCTTTTCCTCCTGGCGGCTTTGGCGCTTGTCAAGCCTCTCAATGCCTTTCTCTTGGGCGAGCTGTATGCAGAGAACCTGGGTTACGACACCCGCAAGCTCCGTCTTCTGCTGCTCCTTGTCACAGGCGTTCTCACCGCCACGGTCACCGCCTTCTGTGGACCCATCGCCTTCCTCGGTTTGGCAACGCCCCACATCGCGCGTCTCTTCGTCACGACCGAAAATCATCGTGTTCTCTTGCCCTCCACGATGCTCTTGGGTTCGGTCATCGCCCTGCTGTGCAACTGGCTTTGCGCCCTTCCCACCCAGAACGGCATGATTCCCCTCGGAGCAGTCACCCCACTTCTTGGTGCCCCCGTCATCATCTACGTGCTGCTGAAAAGGAGGTAGTGTAACATTATCTTCTTGTTTTGTAAAAGGGGAAAAAACTCATAGAGGCAGCACGCCCTGGGCTAAGAGCTTTTGGGCCTTCAGCCCGTACATAAACCACTTGCGAAACCTGAGTAACTTCTTTAACTTCTATAACTTCTGAGTTTACAAAAGTTCAATTAATGTTTCATTGCGCAGGGTATTTTTAACGCTGAGTGTTGATTCATACTCCTCTAAAATTCCCCTTTTGCGGTAGAGATTTCTCTGAGCGAAACAGAGGATTGTGGGAGCGAATGTGACGATTGCCGCATTCGCTCCCATGTTTTTTGCATTCGTTCCCACGAATCTCTGTTTCGCTCCCATGAATGTCAAATTCGCTCTGGCAGAATCGTCTGTACTCCTTAAACAGAGTGGGCTCTCTGCTTCTTCTCTTCTGAGGTTTCTCAACGTCTATTTTCTGAGAGTGAGGTAATCTCAGCTTCTTCCTCTGCCATTTCTCTTTGGGCAGTGAAAGCACTTGTTCTATTTCTGCATCTTTGGCCATATGTTTGTAGTTTAGATTTCGATTGCAAAGTTCGGTATTTTTTTTGTAACCGATGTTATCTCCTATATGAGACAATAACGTTAATTATGTTACGAAAGTTTAGTATCTCTTAACTGTCAGAGCGTTTTTTTTCCATCATGCCAAAATGCCGGGCAAAAAACAACTTTGGGGATTAGAAGCAATTTTTCTAATCCATTTTTCTTGCGTCCCCCTTATTATCAATACTTTATACCATTTTTCTCGCGTTGTTTATATATAAATGTTGAAATGAATCG
>OIWU01000695.1_pt1 | contig 38443 bp, 22 predicted proteins | sample 1587711 | NCBI WGS metagenome assembly OIWU01 (sample SAMEA3888909, study PRJEB22519) | human gut metagenome | biome: human gut; feature: human-associated habitat; material: faeces | place: Denmark | collected 2010 | reverse complement strand
ATAAGAAAACTAAAAATCTCCCCCTTCCCGCCGGGAAGGGGGGCGGGGGGATGGGGGCAGAATCAAAAGCTAAAGTAGATGGCAGGCAGGCGACCAAGAAGGAAAACCCCCATAAACGATACCACCCGTTCCCCAAAAGAATCCGGTCAGATACTTCCATCAAAACAAGGAGCAACACTATGGCAAACGAAAACATGGACTCCAACTTTATCTTCGACATCATCGACGAGGACCTGCGCGAGGATCCCACTATCAAGGTACACACACGGTTCCCCCCGGAGCCGAACGGCTACCTGCATATCGGCTCCGCCAAAGCAATCTGCATCAACACCGAGGTCGCACGGAAGTACGGCGGACTGTTCAATCTGCGCTACGACGACACAAACCCCGCCAAGGAGCATATGGAATTCGTCCGCTCCATCCGCGAGGATCTGGACTGGCTGGGCGCGGAGCCGACGGGCGGCGTTTTCTACGGCTCGGATTACTTCGGCAAATGCTATGAGTTCGCCGTCCAGCTCATCCGGCAGGGCGACGCATACGTCTGCGACCTCTCCAAGGACGACCTCGCAGAGTATAAAGGGACCGATCGCGCCGAGGCAAGCCGCGAATCCCCCTACCGCAACCGCTCGGCGGAGGAGAACCTTGCCCTCTTTGAGCGCATGAAGAACGGCGAGTTCCCGGACGGCGCCAAAACCCTGCGCGCCAAGATTGATCCTACCTCCAGCAACACCTATCTGCGCGACCCGGTCATCTACCGCATCCGGCACGTCAGCCACCACCGGCAGGGCGATGCATGGTGCATCTACCCCATGTATGACTTCGCGCATCCCATTCAGGACGCGCTGGAGGGCATCACCTACTCGCTGTGCTCCAGCGAGTTCAAGAACCACCGCCCGCTGTATGAGTGGGTCGTGGATCACATCGGCTTTGCCCGCAAGCCCAAGCAGCGCGAGTTCGGACGCATGAACGTGACCTATACCGTCATGTCCAAGCGGTACCTGCGCGAGCTGGTCGAGACGGGACGCGTGGACGGCTGGGATGACCCCCGTCTGCCGACGCTGTGCGCCCTGCGCCGCCGCGGCTACACGCCGGAGGCAATCTTCGCCTTCGTCCGGAGCGCCGGCATCAGCAAGGCGGACGCGCTGGTGGACATCCGCCAGCTGGAGGCGTGCGTGCGCGACGACCTGAACGAGAAGGCTCTGCGGCGCGTCTGCGTGGCGCATCCCATCCGCGTCGTGCTGGACAACTACCCCGCCGACCGCGAGGAAACCATCACCCTGCCCAACCACCCGCAGAAGCCCGAGCTGGGCACCCGCGAGGTTCCCTTCAGCCGTGAGCTGTATATCGACGCGGACGATTTTGCGGAGGTGCCGCCCCCGAAGTTCTTCCGGCTCAAGCCGGAGGGCGAGGTTCGTCTGATGGGCGCGTATATCATCCGGTGCGGGGAGATCGAGCGGAACGGGGACGGCTCCATCCGCTGCATCCACGCAACCGCCGATCTGGAAAGCGGCTTCGGCAATCCGTCCGACGGGCGCAAGGTCAAGGGCACCATTCACTGGCTGTCCTGCCGGCACGCCTGCGACATCACGCTGATGCTGTACGACCGCCTGTTCACCATCGAGAACACCGCCGAGGTGCCGGAGGGCAAGACCTATCTGGATTACCTGAACCCCAACTCGCTGACGGTTGTGGAGAACGCCAAGGCGGAGCCTGCCGTCCGCGACGCAGCCCCCGGCGACAAGTTCCAGTTCGTGCGCTTCGGGTACTTCTGCAAGGACACCCGCCACGGAGACACCTTCAATCAGGTCGTGTCGCTCAAGGACGCAATGCCCAAAAAGTAACCGCTGCACGGAAAAACAGCCGTTGCACCGTCCTGTAACCGCCGGCTTAGCCGGTGGTCGGTACAGCCCTGCCGGGGCATATTGCCGGCGGGGCTGAAAGCCCCAAAAAATCTGCCAACCGCAAGCGGACGCAAACTGCCGCTGAAGCGGTTGGCTTATTTTTTTGCATACATTGCATAAATATCTTCGGCGGAGGGGGGGAATGCTCCGTGCCGAAAAAGTCCGGAGCCAGTGTCGGCTCCGGACAGAAACAAAAGCGGGAAAAGACGGGGGACCCGGGGGACCTCCTGCAGGAGGTTCCCCGGCGCACAAGGCTCCCTTACCGCACGATCTCGATTCCGGCAGGCGCGTCGATCTCGACGACCGTCTCGCCCTTTTCGTTGCGGAAAGCCCAGACGGACAGCGCACCCTTCGGGGTGGGATAGGTGCCCTTTGCCCACTCCAGACCGGCAAGCTCGGGCTTGACCTCGTACTTGCCGGGCGCAAGGTTGCGGATACCCAGCACATAGTTGGACAGGTAGGGGCAGGGACCGGAAGCCCAGCCATGGCAGAGCGAGTGACGGAACCGGATATAGCAGTACGCGCCGTAGTCGCCGTGGATGTCGATCTTGCCCTCCGGGACAACCTCGTCGATGCGTCCGGCGTTGTTCATCCAATCCAGATTGAAATCCTCCCAGAAGGTGGTCGCGCCCATATCCAGCATACCGCCCCAGTACTGCTTCATGTCAGCCAGCGCGCCGGCATAGTCGCCAGCCAGCGCCTTGGCGGCAAGGATGTAGTAGCCGAAGAAGGTGGAGTAGCCGTGTCCGCCGCCGGGAGTCAGCACGTCCGCGTTGATAGCCTTGGGATCGGCAAGCCCGGACAGCGACAGCAGAGCAGCCGCCTGCTTGGAGCCGTGGCAGTCCGGCACGTGCTGCAGCATACGTGCGGCAGCTGCCTCGCACAGGGCAGCGGTCTCGTCCTCGCCCAGCACGCGGAGCAGCTCGGCGCCCTTGGTCAGCGCCAGCCGGAGCATTCCCTGCAGACCGGCGTGAATGGCGGCAGGATCGGCGTCGTTGGGCCAATCCAGGAAGCGTCTCTCCGGCATATGCTCCGCGCCGTCCGCGTCCACACAACCAGCCAGAACCGTCATAAGCTCCCGCAGGTAGGTGTGCTGCTGCTCCAGGTAGTCCCGGTCGCCAAAGGCGCGGTACCAGTCGCAGTGAATCAGAAGCCACCAGATAGAGTAGGAGGAAATGCCGTTCATCCAGTTGCCGACCGGCGTCTCATCGCGCACGACATCCAGCGAGCGCGGCACGATATCGTTGTAGCCGAAGGCGGTCAGGATAGTGTTGACCTCGGTGTGCATATCGCCGATCCAGACCAGCCGGTCGCGCTTGATGCCGTCCCAGAGGAATTCCTGCATATTCAGGTGCGCCGTGTAGGCGGCGGTGTCCCAGATGCGGTTCAGCTTCTCATCGGAGCAGGAGAAGGAGCCGACATAGTCCAGATCCAGATAGTGGAACACGCCCTGCACCGCCTTGAACTGCACCATTCCTTCCTCCTCCAGCAGCTCGATGCACACGAACCGGAAGCCGGACTCGTTTGTCTCGCAGGCGGAGAGCATCCCGACGTTCATCACGCGGTCGCGGATGGCGTGGTCGTTGGTGGTGTTCTTTTCGCGGATGGGGGTGAGTGCCTCCATGACCGATTCGCCGAACCGGACGTTGATATCCGCGCGGTTGTTTGGTCCCTGCGTGCCCCAGATCATCAGGCGCACGCTGCCCGCAAACTCAATGCCGAAATCCAGCAGGATCTTTGCGTGCGGCTTGCCGGGCTGATTGCGCAGTGTGCAGTTCTCGCCTGTCACCAGTGTGATCTGATTGCTGCGCTCGCGGAGCAGTGTCTCCGGGTCGCGCACGTCTCCCTCCGTCAGCACGACGCGGCGCGGTGCCAGATACCGCCTTGTGCGGGGGTCTGTTTCCTTCCCGTTCAGGGCTTTGAATTTTTCGTTGACCTTCATGTATGTTCCGTCCCTTTCTGCCATGTGGCATTGCCTATGGCTTTGCCTATGCTCTGCCTATGCTTTGCTTTGCCTATGGCATTCCATGCTCTTTTTCCGGCAGAAGGCATCCCGCCGGGTTGTTTGTATTGTACCATATCGGCGCGGTGCTTGTCAACCGGTTTCGGCAGAATTTCGGCGGCATTTGCCTTTTTCCGGCGCCGGGGAGGTGCCCCCGTGTCGGGGGGGATTGCTCCGGCGTTGCAGGCGCCCTGCGGGGGGGCGTGCCTTGTTTGTTGCCTGCTTACCCTGCCTTTGGTTTTTGATTTTGCCCCCTATCCCCCCAGCCCCCTTCCCCGGCGGGGAAGGGGGAGATTTTTAGTTTACTTTGCCGGGGGCTCCGCCCCCGGCACCCCGGTCTGAACCTGCGCGGCACTGGTTTGTCCCGGTGTAGCGATTACTTAGGGTGGCATTTTCCTTGGAACCGGCACAAACGCCGTCCCAACAACAGATTTATTCGAGAGAAGTTCTGGGGGGTCTGGGGGACTCTTTCAAGAGTCCCCCGGCGTTCTCCCGTTTCCCCCGCTTCCGCGATTCGCAGGGACTTTTTCTTGAAAACATCTTGCTTTTTTAGTGCGGATGGGGTATAATAGACCCGATTGCGGCGGCGGGGTGCAGGTCGTGCGGATTGTGCCCGGGCAGTCGCTGTACAACGGGATCCGGGGATGCCCGGATCGGCACAAAAAGAAAGGAAGAATTCAGATATGGAAAAGAAGAATGCCGCCATTATCGGCTATGGTGGGATGGGGTCATGGCACGGCGAATATCTGCGGCACAGTGATGTCGTGAATCTGATGGGCGTCTATGACATCAAGCCGGAACGCTGCGAGGCGGCGGAGAAAAACGGGATCCACGCGTACTCGTCTCTCAAGGCGCTGCTGAGCGACCCGGCGGTGGATTTTGTGACCATCGCGGTGCCCAACGATATGCACAAGCCGCTTGCCATTGAGGCAATGAAGGCGGGAAAGCACGTCATCAGCGAGAAGCCCGTGACGCTTTCCTCTGCCGATCTGCAGGAAATGTTTGATGCATCCGACAAGTACCACAGACTGTTCACGGTTCACCAGAACCGCCGCTGGGACGGCGAATTCCTGCTCATGCGCGACATTTATCACAGCGGTGATCTGGGGCAGGTGTACCGCATGGAGTCCCGTGTACACGGATCCCGGGGCATACCCGGTGACTGGCGCGGCACGCCGGAGCATGGCGGCGGCATGATCCTGGACTGGGGCATTCACCTCATCGACCAGATCATGGGCATCGTGGACGACAAAACGCTGCGGAAGGTCTTCTGCCACTGCGACCATATCACCAATGAGCTGGTGGATGACGGCTTCCAGCTGGATATGTTCTTTGATGATGACCTGGTCGCGCGCGTGGAGGTCGGAACCTCGAACTTCATCAGCATGCCCCGGTTCTACATGACCGGCGCGGACGGCTCCGCGATCATCCCCGACTGGTGCCAGCCCGCGCACGTTGTCTGGTGCCATAACTACAACGAAAAGGACGTTGTCCCCGTCAAGACGGCGGCGGGCATCACCAAGACCATGGCGCCCCGCGACGAAAAATCCATTGCGTCCAAGGATATTCCCCAGCCCGCTTCGGATGTGCACGATTTCTACCGCAACTTTGTCCGTGCCATCTGCGGCGAGGAGGAGCAGATCGTGACGCACCACCAGATGATGGTGGATATGAAGATCATGGAGGCGGCGTTTGAATCCGACCGCACGGGTCTTCCTGTTGCCGTGGAGCTGAAATTCTGATACCATAAGGCGCCTCTGATTATTCGCCGTGCGGTGAATTTTCAGAGGCGCCATAAAAAAGCCGAGGGGCTGCCGGAACGGTACCGGTAGCCCCTCGACTTTATCCTTGGGTAAAATTAAACTGTAAACCTGCTGTCGTCCCCGTTGCCGTCACTTTCACTGTCTTTGTCGCTGTCGGCGTCACTGTCGCCGTCTGCCTCGCCCATCGCCTCGGCACGGGCTTTGGCGGCAGCTTCGGCGCGGGCGCGCGCCTCGTTGGCTTCCTTGCTCTGGCGCTCACGCTCGGCGACGATGGCGTCCAGCATCTCGTTCGTGGGCGTCTCGGCGTCCATGGCAGCCTTGAACAGGTCGCCGTCCATATCCTCGTGATCCAGCAGGTACCGGGCGACAAAGTGCAGCTTGTCGATGTGAGAGTTCAGCAGCTCCTTGGCGCGGGCATATGCCTCGGTGATGAGGACGTGTATCTCGCGGTCAATCTGCGCCGCCGTGTCCTCGGAGTAGTCCGCATTGGAGGAGAAGTCACGCCCCAGGAACACCTCGTTCTGATCCGTGCCGAAGCGGCGCGGTCCCAGCAGCTCGGACATACCGAACATCGTGACCATGCGCTTGGCGGTATCCGTCGCGTTCTTGATGTCCGAGTAGGCGCCGCTGGTCACGTCCCCGAAGATGATCTCCTCGGCGGCGCGTCCTGCCAGAGCCATGGCGATCTCCGCCTGATACTCGTGCTTGTACATCTGATTCCGGTCGGCATCGGGACGGAAGCTGGTGAAGCCCAGCGCGCCCTTGCCGGTCGGCACGATGGTAATCATGTGGACGGGATCAAGATGCAAGAGGTAGCCGACGATCGCGTGTCCCGCCTCGTGGTAAGCGGTGTTTTTCTTTTCCGCATCGCTCATAACCCAGGACTTCTTCTTGGGACCCATGAGGATCTTGTTCAGGGAATCCTCGATTTCCTCCATCCCGATCAGGCTCTTGTTACGGCGGGCAGCCAGCAGAGCCGCCTCGTTGAGCAGGTTGGCAAGATCCGCGCCGGTGAACCCGACCGTCGCCTTGGCGACAGTGGACAGATCCACGCCCGGCTCCAGCGGCTTGTTGCGCGCATGAACCTTGAGGATGTCCTCGCGTCCCTTGAGGTTGGGGCGGTTGACCGTAATCTGACGGTCAAAGCGCCCGGGACGAAGCAGGGCAGGGTCAAGCACGTCCGACCGGTTGGTCGCGGCGATGACCACAATGCCGTCGTGCGAGCCGAAGCCGTCCATCTCGACCAGCAGCTGGTTGAGAGTCTGCTCGCGCTCGTCGTGACCGCCGCCCAGACCGGTGCCGCGCTGGCGACCGACCGCGTCGATTTCATCAATGAAAATGATGGCATTGCCCGCCTTGCGTGCGGTGTCGAACAGGTCGCGGACGCGCGAGGCACCCACGCCGACGTACAGCTCCACGAAGTCCGAGCCGGACATGGAGAAGAAGGGAACGCCCGCCTCCCCGGCGACCGCCTTGGCAAGCAGAGTCTTACCGGTTCCGGGAGGGCCCATCAGCAGGACGCCGTGAGGGATTTTGGCGCCCAGCCGTGCAAACTTCTGGGGCGCCTTCAGGTACTCGACGATCTCGACCAGCTCCGCCTTTTCCTCATCGGCGCCGGCAACATCGCGGAAGGTGACGCGGTTCTTGTCGTCCGGCAGCCGGACGTGCGACTTGCCGAAGCTGTTCATCTTGCCGGCAGGGCCCGCGCCGCTCATCATGGTTTTCATGGCGCGCCAGTACAGGAAAATCAGAACGACGACCAGAAGGATGCCGGGCAGGTAGGACAGCCAGAACGGGATGCTCTCCGCCGGCTCGTACTCCGCACCGACCAGAACGCCGGAGGCGATCTGCTCCTTGATAAGCTCGCCCAGATCCTCGTGGAAATAATCCACGCGTGCCAGCTTGTAGGTTTTCCTGATAGTGTCCGGGCTTCCGTCCGCGCGCTTCTTGAAGACGCGGTTGCCGTTCTCGTCGGTGACCGGCTGCCCGTTTTCGTCCAGCTCGTATTGGTAGAGCAGCATGGTCAGGTTATTTTTGTTGTCGATTTCAAATTCACGCACCTCTTCCTTCTGGAAGTAGGCGACGACCTTGTCGTATGTGATGACTTCGGTCTTGCTGGATGTGCTCCGGTAGATCATGGCGATTACGCCGACAATGACGACGATAGCCAGGACATACCCGATGATGACCTTCAGATTATTCTTCATTAGACTCCTCCGATCCTTCTGTGGTCTTGCCGGGGACAAGGGGCAGCGGGGGTGCGCCGACTGCCGTGCGTGCATGGTGGCACGGTATGCAGTATACCACAGCTGTATGAATATTCTATGAAATTGCGTGAAAGAGCTTGTGAAAGTTTTCGGGCAACGGCGTGCGGCGATTCACACGATGTCGGAATACACCGCGCGCCGGAGCACGCCGACAAACGGCAGGTTGCGGTAGGTCTCGTTGTAATCCAGCCCGTAGCCCACCACGAACTCGTCCGGAACCTCGGCACCGCAGAAATCCGGCTGGAAGGGAACCTCCCGGCGGGATGGCTTGTCCAGCAGGGTGACGGCGCGGACGCTGTGCGCGTTGCGGTGGCGGAGCAGCTCGGACAGACGCGACAGGGTGCGGCCGGAATCCACGATGTCCTCCACGATCAGAAGGTCGGTGTCGGGCAGATCCTCGCGGTTGAGATCCAGCGAGACGCGGATCTCGCCGGAGGTCTTGGTTCCGGCGCCGTAGGAGGATACCTTCATGAACTCAATCTGCAGCGGCAGACGGATCTTGCGCATCAGGTCGGCGGCGAAGGGCATGGAGCCCTTCAGGATGATGACCAGCACCAGCCGTTTGTCGCTGTCGCGGTAGGTGTCCTCGATCTCGCGAGCCAGCCGGTCGGTGATGGTGTCCAGTTCCTCGCGCGTGAGCAGGACTTTTTCGCAGTCGCGGCAGAGGGAGCAGTTGTCGTCAAAAATTTGTGTGGTCATGGTGTGGTCAGCCTTTCTTGTTCTGAATCGGATTCGGAGGTTTCTGCTGCCCGGACGGTCAGCCGCAGGCAGGCGCCGGCGGTCGGCGGCTTCCAGCCGTCCCGAAAGACGGCGGTCGGAAACCAGAGCGGGCGCGGCGGCGCGTCCGGGGTATTGCCCGGCAGGCATACGAGCGGCAGGGCGTCCCGCAGCGCGGGCGGAACCTGCTTCTCGCACAGGATTTTTTTGAGTTTTTTTGTCATGCCGTGTGAGAGGAAGGTGTCCCCGGGGCGGCGGCGGCGCAGGGACAGGGGCTGGGGCAGGTCGGGCGGGAACACCGCCGATGCCACCACGTCAGCCCCGGTGTCGGGGCGGAGCGGCTGTTCTGCCGACTCCAGCCGGACCGTGAAGGATAAGCCGCCCGCGCACCAGCGCGTATCGCCCGGCACCAGCTGTACGCCGTCCGGCGTTTCGGCAGGGATGCGTCCGCCCTTCGCGCCCTGCGGTGCACCGTCTTGCGGTGTGCCGTCCGGCGGAAGGAATACCAGCCGCGCGGCACGGACGGTACCGCGCCAGCCGCCGGGAAGCGATACGGCAGAGCCTTCCCGCCCCGCCGCGACTATGGCGGTGAGCGCCTGCATATGCACGTACTCCGGCGAGCGGTCGGCGGGAACGGCGTCCCCCGCGCCGCCCTGCGTTGCATAGACCTGCGCGGCGCAGACATGCGCTGTAAAAGCGCGTGCCATACAGCGCTTGGCGAGCGCGGGGTGCATCGCCCGGAGTGCCGCGACCGACAGCGTGCCGTCCCCCCTGTCATCGGCGGTCGGGAACACCCGCTCCGCCTCGGCGCACAGGAAGCTGTCGTCCTCGCGCACCGCCGCGCACAGCCGCGCGGCAGTGCGCTGGGGGATCCCGCTGCCTGCCGTCTCTTCCAGAAGCGGCACCACCCGGTGACGCAGACAGTTGCGGGTGCAGTCATCGGTCAGGTTGGTGCTGTCGGTGACGTAGGTCAGCCCCCGCGCCCGGCAGGCATCCAGAATATCCTGCCGCGTCGCGGTCAGCAGGGGTCGGAGCAGGAGCCCGCCCGGCACGGGGCGCACCGGCGGGATGCCGGCAAGCCCGTGCGTCCCGCTCCCGCGCAGAAGACGCAGGAGCAGTGTTTCCAGTTGGTCGTCCGCGTGGTGCGCCGTCAGCAGGAGCGGGATACCGCGTGCCTGCATGACGCGGGAGAAGAACGCATACCGCGCCAACCGCGCCTCCAGCTCAAGACTGCGCCCGGAGCGGGCGGCGCGCGCCGGGATGTCCGCCCGCTCGCAGACATACGCAATGCCGTGCGCGGCGGCAACCCCGCGGCAGAATGCTTCGTCCCGGTCGGCTTCCGCGCCGCGGATGCCGTGGTGCAGGTGCGCCGCCGTGACGGGTGCGCCGTTTGCCCGCGCCCAGTCAACCGTCAGCTCCAGCAGGAGGCGTGAATCCGCCCCGCCGGAGAAGGCGACCAGCAGCGGCGTTTCTGGCGGAAGCCCGCTGAGCGTCGCGGGGGAAGTGAACAGGGTGGGCATGGAATCCTCCTTACTTGGCAGAGTCGGCGTCCTCGATGGTGCGGAATTTGGTGTACTTGCCGATCCAGCCCATCTGCACGGTTCCGGTGGAGCCGTGGCGGTTCTTGGCGATGATGACCTCGGCGATGCTGGAGGCGGGAGCGCTGTTCGGGTCGGAGGATTCGTTGGTCTTGTAGTATTCGTCGCGGTACAGGAACATGACCACGTCGGCATCCTGCTCGATGGCACCCGAGTCACGCAGGTCGGACAGCATGGGCTTCTTGTCGGTACGGGATTCCGGACCGCGCGAGAGCTGTGCGCAGCAGATGACGGGCACCATCAGATCCTTTGCCATGATCTTCATGGCGCGGGAAATCTCGGCGACCTCCTGCACGCGGTTGTCCACCCGGCGGTCGGACTGCATGAGCTGCAGGTAGTCGATGACCACCATGCCGAGATCCGGCACCCGGCGGAGCTTCGCCTTCATGCCGGTCACGGTGATGCCGGAGGTATCGTCGATGAGGATATTGCAGGAGGAGAGCCGTGAGGCGGCGATGGCGAGACTGTCCCAGTCCTCCTCGCTCAGCGAACCCTTGCGCAGGGAGTAGCTGTCCACCAGCGCCTCGGAGGAAATCATGCGGTTGACCAGCTGCTCGGCGGACATTTCCAGTGAGAAAATGCACACCGCCTTGCCGGTTTTTGCCGCGACATTGGAGGCGATATTCAGTACGAAGGAGGTTTTTCCCATACCGGGGCGGGCGCCGACCAGGATCAGGTCGGATTTTCCCATACCGGCAAGCACCCTGTCCAGCCCGCCGAAGCCGGTGGACAGCCCCTGCGATGCCTCGCCCTTCCTCTGCAGGGCGTTCAGCTGTTCGTATACACTGCCGATAATCTCCCGGATGCTTCGGAAATTGCGGGTATCGCGCCCCTGCGCGATGGCGAAAATCCGGTTCTCCGCATCGTCCAGAATATGTACGACCGAGTCCTGCTCGGAGTAGGCGATATCGGAAATGTCGCCGCACACCTCGATCAGCTGGCGCAGGACGCTCTTGTCCTTGACGATGCGGGCGTAGTCCTTTATGTTGAGGGCGCTCGGCACCACGTCCACCAGCGAGCGCAGGTACTGCGCGGCAAGGTTGCGGTCCTTGAAATCCCCGTGCCGGATCAGGGTGTCCAGCAACGTGACCGCATCGATTTCCACGTTGGAGACGAACAGCTCCTGCATGGCGGAGAATATCTGCTGGTGATCCGGCAGGTAGAAGTCGGTGGATGTCACAAGGTCCGCGACATGGCTGAAGGAACCCGGATCGATCAGCACCGAGCCGAGCAGGGACTGCTCGGCGATGAGGCTGAAGGGAACCTTACGCTGCAGGGCAACCTCCCCGCTGTCCCCGCCCCCGGTGAAGGTCTGCTGTCTGTCCATGACCGGCAGCCGGCTCAGTTGCAGACCAGCACGTGGATTTTGCCTGCCACGTCGGTGTACAGCTTGACGTCCAGATCATACTGCCCGTAGGCGCGGATGGGGTCGCTCAGCTGGATCTTGCGCTTGTCCACGCTGATGCCGTGATCCTTTTCCAGCCGCTCGGCAATCTCCTTGGAGGTGATGGAGCCGTAGAGACGCCCGTCGGCGCCGCAGCTGGCATGGATCTTGACCAGCAGGGACTCCAGCCGGGCGGCGGTTGCCTTCGCCTCGGCGGTTTCGGTTTCGATCTTGTGCCGGAGTGCCTCCTCCTTGCCCTTGATGGCGTTGAGCACACTGCTGTCCGCCTCCACGGCGAGCTTGCGGGGAATGAGGTAGTTGCGGGCGTAGCCGTCCGACACCTCAATGACATCATTCTTCTTTCCCTGCGACTTGACATCTGTCAGCAATACAACTTTCATACTGTTTTCATCCTTTCTGTATCTGTATAAGAGAGTGGTTACTTTGCTTTCCCGAACAGCTCGGGGTACTGCAGGCGGTACTCGTCGATGGCGGCGCGGAGCTGATCCAGCGCCTCCTCCACGGTGCCGCTGACCTGTGCGCCTGCCATGTCGAAGTGACCGCCGCCGTCCAGCTTTTCCAGGATCAGCTGCACATTGATGCGCCCCTTGGAGCGCCCGGAGATGGCAACGCCCGAGCCGACGACAGCCAGCGCGAAGGATGCCTCCACTCCCCGGAGGGAGAGCAGCTTGTCTGCCGCCTTGGAGGCGGCGATGCGGTCATCCGGCGAGGGAGCGCGATCCGCGCTCAGCCACGTGATGGCGAACACGCCGGCATAGATGCGGGCGTGCGCGTCGAAATCGCTTGCCACCTGCAACTCGTCCATGCGTTCGTTGAAGAATTCGCGGGCAGTGCCCGTGTGCGCCCCGCGGCTGTACAGGTAGTAGGCGACCTCAAAGGTCTGTGCGCCGGCGGAGCGGGTGAAGTTGTGCGTATCCAGCATGACGCCCGCCAGCATGACGTTGGCTTCCTCCTTGCAGAGGGTGTCCGCGTAGGGGGACTGCTCCAGCATTTCCGCCACGATCTCGCTGGCGGAGGACTTGGTAGTCTCAATGTAATGGAGGAAGGGCGTAAAGGGCAGCTTTCCGACCAGCCGGTGGTGGTCGATGACGGCGATCGAATGGATGCCGTCCACCGCCGGGATGCAGGTGTACAGGTCGGGCGCCTCGAAAATGACGGGGTTGTTGACGTCCACCAGAATCAGCACGGTCTCGGTGCAGACAAGCTGGCGGGCGGTGGCGGCGTCCACGAATATATGCCCGTACAGCCCCAGCGGCGCGAGGTGCCCGGCGCAGATGCGGAAGGTGTCGCAGGTCTTGTCGGTCACGATGTTGACGGGCACGTCCGTGCGCCCCTGCGCGTCCAGGATGCTGCGGCAGAGGCGGCTTGCGCCGACCGCCGCCCCGATGGCGTCAAAGTCCGGGTTGCTGTGTCCCATGACCAGCACGTTCCGGCATCCGGCAAGCCGCCGCTCCAGCAGGTGGACGGACACGCGGGAGGAGATGGAGGTATTGCCCTCCAGCGTCTTGTGCGTGCCGCCGTAGTAGGTCAGCCCGGTGACGCCCCGGCGCTGGAGCGCGACCTGGTTGCCGCCGCGCTGGAGCGCCATGTCCAGGGCGGCGTTGGCTGCGCGGTCGCGCTCCTCCATGCTGCCGTCGATGTCGGCGATTCCCATGGATACCGACAGCGGGAAGGTGTTGTCCCCCACGCGGATATTCATAATTTTTCCGAGAATCGAGAAATTGTCCTGCACGCACCGATCCAGCATCTCCTCCGAGAACAGGGCGAGGTACTTGTCCCGGTCGTATTCCCGGATCATGCCGTGCATTGAGGCGACCCAGCCGGTCAGCGTTTCCTCGATGATGTTGGCGGTCGCGCGGTAGTTGGCGCGGACGAACTGCGTCAGCTCCTGGAGGTTATCCAGCACGATATACGCCAGCACGACGCGGTTCCGGTCCGTCTCCTCCACGAAGTTCAGGTAATCGTTTACATCGCGGAAGAGCAGGAGGTAGTAGGTGTCCGCCTGCTGGCGGAGCAGGTACGGCTCCACGCGGTAGCGGCGGCCGTCCGCCAGCGTGACCGTGACCGAGCCGGTGCCGTCCTCCGCGCCCGCCGGGAGCGGGACGCTGTGCAGATCCGGCAGTTCCCCGTCTCCGGGGTTGCGCAGGGCGGCGAGCAGCTGTTCCCGCGTGACGGCGGGGCATATTTCCGAGAGCGGCAGGTCGCACACCGGCGACCGCGCGCCGAGGATGCTCTGCATGGCGGCATTGATGACGCGCACGCGGTTGTCCCCGTTGATGACGGCGTAGGGAATATCCATGACCGAGCGGAACATCCGGTAGATGTCGGCGGTCAGCAGCTCCGCCGTCCGGATGTTCCGCCGGGAGCGGGACAGCCGCCACGCGAACGCCGTGAAGGTCACGCCGACGGACAGCGCGTATACGCCGAGAAAGACCAGTCCGAGCAGGGTGAGCCGGGGGAGCTTCAGGTAGGTGAGCAGGGTGTACAGACCCAGCAGCAGGAAGCCCTCCACCGCGCAGGCGGCAAAGGGGATGCGCAGATCGACCCGCAGGGGGGCGTCCGGGTCCTGCCGCGCCGCGCGCGTCGGGACTTGATGGGAGGGAGAACTCATACCGCAACTCCTTTCGGATGGAATGGAAAAAGCATAGCTGCTCCGGCTGAATCCGGCGGCTCTGCCGCTCAGCTGTCGGAGAAGGGATTGTCCGGGGTGTCTCCGCCCTGCCCGGCGTCGCCGTCACTGCCGCTGTCACTGTCACTGTCACTGTCACTGTCCCCGTCGTTGCCGTTGCCGTGCGGCGGGCGCACGCGGGCAAGGATTGCACCGAGGATGGAGGAGATTGCCTCATAGACAGCCAGCAGGGTGGAGGCATACACCAGCAGGCAGGGGATGAACAGGACTAAGAAGATCGGGAAGCAGCCCGCCTGACGCCGCCTTGCGTTGCGCAGGATGCGCAGGATGCCCGCCAGGGACAGCCCGGGGTGCAGGATGATGACGATATTCTGCGCGACGGTGCCCGCGAGGGAGGAGTCACTGCTGACAAGCGATGTGACCATCCAGAGGATGCCCGCGACCAGAAAGACGCAGGAGGACATCAGGCTCATGCGGAACAGGCGCACCCTGCCCCTGACCGAGTCGGCGTACCCGAATGCGCAGAGACTGCCCTGCAGGAGGACCTGCATGAGCGCGGCGCAGAGGTTGCACAGCATGACTGCCGTGCCGGGGAACAGATTGATGGCGGAATTGATGATATTCAGTGCCTGCTCCTCTGTCAGGGCAGACAGTTGCGGGATCTGCTCGGCAAGCTGTTGCGTCAGCGTCACCAGCCGGAGACTCAGCTCCGTGCGCAGGTTGTCCAGAAGCGCGCCGAGATGCGCGGGGGACAGGGAGCCGATCCGGCGGCTCAGCAGCAGGGCGGCTATGCCGAGCGTGGTCACGCCCAGGCAGAGCGAGGTCAGGCAGATGACGCCGACCCGCCCGGGACCGTCCTCCCGCTCCGCCGAGGCGCGGGTGCCGAACGCCAGCGCGGCGGCGGCAGGGAAGGGCATCAGCGCCGCCAGCGAGAGCATCGGATCGCGGCAGAGCGCCAGCGAAAGCCCGTAGGCGGCGAGGGGGATGAAGGCGAGCCGTGTCAGCGTGGCTTTGTCCGCCACTGCCAGCAGCAGGGCCGAAAAGCCGGTCGCGCACAGCAGAGCCATCAGCATGGCGGGTGCCGCAAGCGTGCCGGTGGTGTACAGCAGTCCCGTGCTGACGAATAGCAGCAGGATCGGCGTCCAGCGCATCGTGCGCAGTACCCGGAACAGGTAGAAGAGCAGGAGCAGGCATACCGTTCCCGCGACCGCCTGCACGGCGGTGGCAGGGACCGTGACGACACCCGTCCCCCACGCAAGTCCGCAGGCGAGTGCGGCGGCGGACAGTACGCTCAGGACGGAAAGCAGCCACAGCGGCTGCACAGGCAGTCCCTTCCGATTTATCGGAACAGGGAACTCCTTCATTGGCGGAACCGGGTTCCGGTCCGGACGGGTCATAGAGAATCCTCCTTTTGAGGTTTTAAGTTGTATCCATAGATATAGATTATAGCATACTCTGCCCTGCTTGTAAACATGGAAATCGTTACTTTTTTCTGAAATGTGGTATATTTGCCGCTTTCCCGCGCATTGCCGCCGTCCGGACAGCGGGGAAGGGGAGCGGCGGGGGGGGACGCTTGCAGGAATTCCCCGGCGCTTCAAAAACTTTTGCCCCGCAAAATTGCAATTTCCGCTTGATTTTCCTGCAGGGATGTGGTATACTACGATAAATATGCGTAAGCAGATAAGCTGTCCGCGCCAAGCGGCGGGATACGGAAAAGGAGCAGAACACCATGCATTGGTCAGACGAGATCGCACAGAGAGTCATTGAAAAGAATCCCGACAAGGAGGTCTATACCTGCGCGGCGGGCTACAGTCCTTCCGGATCGGGGCACATAGGCAATTTCCGGGACATCGCCACCTCCCTGTTCGTGGCGAAAGCGCTGGAGCGCAAGGGCAAGCGAGCGCGCCTCCTGCTGTCGTGGGACGAGTTTGACCGGATGCGTAAGGTGCCTGCCAATGTCGCCGCCCTGCCGGATACCGCCGACCTGGAGGACTGCATCGGCAAGCCCTACGTGGACGTGCGCAACCCCTTCCGCACCGACGCCCCGACCTACGCCGCCTACTTTGAGCGCGAGTTCCAGGCGTCCATTGAGCGGTTCGGCATCCGGATGGAGTACCGGCATCAGGCGGAGCTGTACCGCAGCGGCGCTTACCGGAAGGAGATCCGGACGGCGCTGGAAAAGCGCCATGCCATCTTCGATATTCTGGATTCCATGCGCACGCAGGACGCCGCCGAGGGCGAGCGCGAGGCGTACTATCCCGTGAGCATCTACTGCCCCGTCTGCGGGAAGGATTCCACCAGGATCCTGACGCTGGATGACGACTGCCGCATGGCGACGTACTCGTGCGCCTGCGGCTACCACGGCAGCTTTGACTTTGACACCGACACCAACTGCAAGCTGGGCTGGAAGATCGACTGGGCAATGCGCTGGATGCACGAGGGCGTGGATTTTGAGCCGGGCGGAAAGGATCACGCTTCCCCCACCGGCTCCTATCAGACCAGCCGCCGGATTTCCAAGCTGGTGTACGGCTACGAAGCGCCGGTGTTCCAGGGCTACGAGTTCATCGGCATCAAGGGGCTGACCGGCAAGATGTCCGGCTCCTCCGGACTGAACCTGACTCCGGACGCCATGCTGAAGCTGTACGAGCCGGAGGTCATCCTGTGGCTGTACTCCAAGACCGAGCCGACCAAGGCGTTCGATTTCTGCTTTGACGACGGCATCCTGCGGCAGTACTTTGAGTTTGACCGGATGCTGGAGGAGTACCGCTCCGGCAAGGCGTCCGAGTATACCGTGTCGGTGATGGATAATTGCCTCATCCCCGGACGGACGGTGCAGACCGTGCCGATGTCCCTGCTGGTTCAGCTCGGCTCCATCGTGGACTTCAACCCCGCCATGCTGGAGACCGTGTTTGCCAAGATCGGCACGCCCTATACAAGGGAGCAGTTTGCCGACCGGCTGGCACGCGCACGCTACTGGCTGGAGCAGTGCGCCCCGGAGCAGGTCAACCGCCTGCGCACGACGCGGAATTTCGAGGTGTACGACACGCTGTCGGACGAGGAGAAGGCGGAGATTGCCCGCCTGCACGACTACCTGGCTGCCGGCGGCTACACGCTGGACGAGCTGAACACCGCGCTGTACGCCATCCCGAAGCAGGTGTTCGGGGAGGATAAGTCGGAGAAGGAGCTCAAGACGCTGCAGGGCAGCTTCTTCCGGACGGTTTACCGCCTGCTCATCGACCGCGAGCGCGGACCGCGCCTGTACCTGTTCCTGTATGCCATTGATCCCGCCCGGTACGTGGGACTGCTGGATTTCTCCACGCCGCGCACCGAGGAGGAGGCAGCCGCCGACCGTGCCGCTGTCGAGCAGGCGGCAGCCGCCGCCGAGCCGGAGAAGACCGGGAAGGTGTTCGGTGATCCCGATCCGGTCGAGCCGGTTTCGACCGAGCAGGTGTCGATTGATGAGTTCCACCGGATGGATATGCGCGTGTGCAGGATTCTCAAGTGCCAGGAAATCCGCAAGTCGCACAACTGCTACAAGCTCACGCTGGCGGACGGTATCGGCGAGCGCGTGATCGTGTCCTCCATCAAGCATGACTATACACCGGAGGAGCTGGTGGGCAGGAAAATCATCGTGCTTGCCAACCTGACGCCTGCCCGCATCACGGGCGTGACGTCCGACGGTATGCTGCTGGCGGCGACCAACAACGCCTGCGGATGCCAGGTGATCTTTGTGGACGACAGCGTCCCCGAGGGCACGAAGATTCATTGACAGCAGGCACCCCCCCTTTTGTTCCGAACCCGGAGCCGACACGAAAAAATTTCGCAAGGCTCCGGGATTTTTGTCACATTCCGGATGTTCCGCCTGCCTTTACGGGTGAGAACGCGTTAAGGAGGTTGTCTATGAGGGATGACAGCACCGACACGATCCGCCTGACCGAGCTGTTCTTTGCCCGGGACGAGGAGGCGCTGCGGGAGACGGCGCGGCTGTATGAGCCGCTGTGTATGCACATTGCGCTGAACATTCTGGCGGATCGGCAGGATGCCGAGGAATGCGTCAACGACACGTGGCTCCGCGCCTGGAACCACATCCCGCCAGACCGCCCGCGCTCAATGGCGGCGTACCTTGGCACGGTAGTGCGCAATCTTGCCATCAACCGCTGGCGTGCCCGGCGGAACCGGGCGCTTACGGTTGATCTGGACGAGCTGCGGGAGACGATCCCGATGACCGAGGAGGACGCGGGCGAGCTGCCCGGACTGCTGGGTGCGTTTCTCGCGCGCTGTGACTCGCTGGATCGGCGGCTGTTCGTGGGGCGCTACTGGTACGCGCGCCCGGTGCGGGATATGGCGCTGGCGTACGGGCTGACGCCCAACACGGTGTCCCAGCGTCTGCGGCGCACGCGGCTGGAGCTGAAACAATTTTTGGAGGAAAGGGGTTATCGGATATGAGAGCAAAACGACGCATCAGCAGGGAGACACTGCTCCGACAGCTTGGGGATATCCCGGAGATTTACATTCTGGAGGCGGCTGACGCGCTTGCGGTGCCTGCTCCCGCATCGGACAGCCGGACCGGGGCGGAAAACCCGGCGCGGCGGGGGCGCGATCTGTGGTGGCGCATACGTACAAGTCCCGCCTTTGCCATCTGTATCGGATTTATCGTGGCGCTGGCGGCAATCGTTGCCATCCTGCGTGCGGGGCGGGGCGGCACAACGCCGGACTACGGTTTTAATCCTGCCGGGGCGCCTTCCGGCTCCCTGTGGGGCGAGACCGACGCCATGTTCACCCGGCAGGAAAAGCCGGAGGATACCCGCGCGGCGGTTCCGCCGGAGTATAGTCCGTGCCTCGGGCGCGTGGTCGTGACCGATGGCGGCGGGATGCTCTTTGTGCCGGAGGACGAACCGGCTCTGAAAGGTTGTTGGTATTACGTGCTGGAGAGCGGCTTCGGTCAGTCGGATGCCATTCCGGAGGGGCTGCACAGCGGCGACCTTGTGCGGGTGTACTGGCAGTATGTGCGGGAGGTTTATCCGCCGCAGATGCCTGTCTATCGTGTAGAGCTGATTGAGCGGGGCAGATACCAGGACATCAGCAGGGAAGCGCGGGATGCGATAGCGAGCGGGGAAGTGATCGTCCGTGAGGAAGAGACAGAGACCGCAGAACCGATCATTAGTGAGGCGGAGACGGAACCCACGGAGCCGACCGTTCCCGAGGCGGAGACGGAACCCACGGAGCCGACCGCTCCCGAGGCGGAGACATATCCCACGGAGCCGGAACCGATTGTCCGTGAGGAAGGCAGTATGATGACCGGGCGTATCTGGCGCGCCGGGGATGCGGTATTTTTCATCCCGGAGGATGAAAACGGGCAGTTGAGCATGACAGAGTTTTGCCTTCTGCGTGACGGAGCCAGCGGTGTCATTCTGTTGCCCGGGACTTTGCAGACCGGTGACCGTGTGCGTGTTCCGCGCGGCGCGTTCCTGTACAGTGATCCGCCGATTCTGGTGCTGAAGCGGGCTCCTGTGCTCGTGGAGCACGGCACGGTGGACAGCATTGATCCGGCGATCCGGCAGCAGGTGACCGATCGCCTGAGCGCTACCGGGCTGACGGTCGGCAACTGACGTTGGCGGTGCCCGGTGGGGGGCGCAGGGGGGCAGTCGCCCACCAACCCTGCCTTTGGCTTGCTTTCCTGCCCCCATCCCCCTGCCCCCCTTCCCCTCCGGGGAAGGGGGAGTCCCAAAGTTTATTTCGCCGGGGGCTTCGCCCCCGGCACCCCTGCAGCTGTGCCTATGCGGCGCTGGAGGTGGGAGGGGATGTAGTGTTCGATAGGGGCTTGCCCGCGGAACCGGGCGCGAACGCCGGGTTACGGCAATAATAATTCGTTCAGAAAAGTTCTGGGGGGTCTGGGGGACTCTTTCAAGAGTCCCCCGGCGTATCTCCGTATCTCCGCTCCCGTATCCCCCGCCCGCGCCTTGCAAAAAAGAAGGAACCGCCCACGAGGGGCGGTTCCGGGGGATGATTACTCGGCGGTCAGACCGGAGCGCTCGATGCCCTGCACCAGGAAGTTCTGGCAGAAGGCATACAGGATGACCAGCGGCAGGATGATACACAGGCCGCAGGTATTCCGGATTGCGGCGTAGTACATATTCTGTCCGGCGTAGTCGGTCTTCAGCGAGGACGGGATATCCACGATATCCGGCATCAGGACAATCTTACTGGAGGTGAAGAACATCTCCGTATAGAAGTCATCCGTCCACTGCCAGCAGAAGGCGAACAGGAACACCGTGACCATCATGGGAATGGAAAGCGGCAGAATGATGGTGAGGAAGGTCCGGAAGGTGCCGGAACCGTCGATGTATGCCGACTCCTCCAGAGCATCCGGCACGCCGTTGAAGAACTGACGAAGCATGAAGATATACAGTCCGTTCTTGAACGCCAGTCCGGTCATGGACAGGATCACCAGCGGCCAGTAGGTGTTGGTCAGGGTAATGCCCGCATCCTTCATCGGGAGCACGTGGATATTCGCCAGCGCCGCGTCCAGTGACGCGATACCGGTCGATGCGTGCCCGCTCAGCAACGACAGGATGCCCCAGATGTCAAAGTACCGGAACTGCATGAACATGGAGAGCTGCAGTGTCTGGTGAGGCACAATCATGGTCAGGATGACCAGCAGCATGATCAGCTTGTTGCCGCGGAAGCGGAACTTGGCAAGACCGTAGGCGATGAGGCAGCAGACAAAGGTCTGCAGCACGCCGCACAGCATCGAGATGATGAACGTGTTGCGGAACGCCTCGGCATACTTCAGCTCGGTCAGGACTGCTTTGTAGATATCCAGCGTGAAGTGCTTGGGAATCAGGCGCACGGTCACGTCCACGAAGTCCTCCGGGGACATGAAGGAGCCTGCGATTTTGGTGAAGAAGGGGTACAGCACGATGTACGAAATACCGATCAGCAGAACCAACCGGAAGATATACCATGCCACCTGCTGGAAGAAGTACAGATTCAGGAACTTCGCCTTCATACGCTCCTTCAGGGGCGTGCGGTCGAATTCAACCTTGATCTTGTTCTTGGACTCCTTCATTACCTTTGGGGTAGACTGAATGTTATCCATTACGGTGCTTCCTCCTTTCCTTACGCGTCACGCTTCTGGTAGAACACGAAGGCGGAGAAGATACCGCCCAGGAGCGCCAGAATCAGCATGACCAGCAGGAAGTACATCCACGCCATAGCAGAGGATCGCACCATACCGCCGGAAGACGTGTACACGGTCTGAATGTACTTCATGACCGAGTTGGAATCTGTTGTGAACGAGTCGATGATGGTATACACGGCATTGACAAGAATCATGGGGCTGATCATCGGGAAGGTGATCTTCCAGAAGGTTTCCCATGCCGTGGCACCGTCGATCCGGCACGCCTCGTAGATAGCGGGGGAGATGGACTGCAGTCCCGCCAGGAAGATCAGCATCTGGACACCGGAACGGTTCACGATGTCGTAGATGTTGTTGATCATGTCCTTGACGAAATCCACAAGCCCCTGTCCGACCTTCATGGAGGAGAACAATCGTTCTATATCCATGGTGGACACGATCTCGTTCGCCGTGCTGGAGCCGGAGCCGTCATTCACGCCGCTGGCGTCCTCCATGTAGGAGCCGAGGATGTTCTGACCCTCGACCGACTCCATGATACCGGTGGACAGGATGACGGGGATGAAGAAGATGGCACGGAACAGGGCGCGTCCAGCCATTTTCTGGTTCAGCAGGACTGCCATGAACAGTGAGAACAGCAGGATTGCCGGCACGTCGAACGCCAGCTCCTTCATACCTTTGACCAGCGTCTCGGTGAAGGAGGAATCCTTGAAGAGGGCGTACTGGTAGTTCTCCAGTCCGACCCACTCCAGCGAGAATCCGCCTCCGTTGAGAATGGTCAGCTCATAGAAGCTCATTTTCAGGGAATTCCAGATGATAGGCAGGTACACGATGGCAAAGCCTATCACGAAGGGGAGAACGAAGACCCAGCCGGCGCGCGCCTTCCGCTTATCCAGCGAAGCGACTTTACGTCGCTTCGCCTTCGGGGCGCTGACCGTTGACTGCAGCTTGACTTCATTGGTCATTCTATGTTACCTCTCTTTCTCTTTGCGTCCCGGCGCCGTCAGTGCATGACGACCACATACCCATACGCGGGAATGGTATAGGTGACGTCGTCATACCGGACGCTGACCGCGAAGTTGTTGTAGTTCAGGAGGAACGTCTTGTAGTTTTCGTAGCTGCCGTCACTCTTCTTGCTGCCGTAGGTCACGGATACGATCCGTCCGTCCGCAGACAGATACTTGGAAGGATCCTCGATCTCCTCCTCTTCCGTCTTGGTTCCGGTCTTGATCATCTCCTCAATGTCCTTCTCGGTGATCTCGGACAGGTTGGTCACGAAGTACCGCAGCAACGCCTTGATCTGCTCGCTGGACGTGTACAGGTCATCGCCGTACACCTCCGAGACATTGAACTTAGGCGTCGTGTTGGCATTGACCTTGGTCAGCGCCTCCTCGCAGTACTGGTAGCGGATGTATGCCTCAATGTCGGCACGCAGCTGCGCCTTTGCCTCAGCGGTCTGGTTCATCTCATCGGTCAGGAACTTGCCGTCCACCAGGCGGGCATAGATACGATCGACCCATGCGGTCATTTCCTCGGCAGTCAGCACGCTGTCCAGCGCGTAGTTGACAATCTCGCCGCGGGGCGACGCCTTGCGCGCCTTATCCTGCAGGTCGGTGATCCGCGCATCCAGGTAGTCCTTCTTGAAATACTTGATGGCGTTCTTGTACGTACCGTCAGACGGCTTGGCGGGCTTGCCCGACACGTAGATGGTCAGCACAGGCTCCTCGTTGCCGGAAAGCTGCTCAGAGAAGCTCTGGAACAGCAGGTAGACGTAGTACTTCTGCACATCGGAGGAGATGGAATACTTGCTCTCGATGTAGTAGGTGATGCCGGTGGAGATCTCCTTGGTCAGCTGCGCCACGGAATCCTCCGCGTTACCCAGCGCCGCCAGCAGCATATTGTACAGCTGGTTGGGCGTGGTGTCTGCCGTGATCTTGGTGGCGATCTCGTCATGCTTGCGCTGGACGGCATCCCGGACCTTTCTGTCCATGGTTGCCATCTGCACATCGTAGTAGTAGTCCATCACCGAGGTTTCGGACAGGCTCACCGCATATGCGTAGTAGATGAAGTCGGAAGCCAGCGCGTTCTTGTCTGCCTCCTCGTCCTTCAGCACGTAGCCCTCGGTGCCCAGCCGGGCAGCAAGCTCCTCGATGAGAGCCGGCAGTCCCGCCTCGCCCGCCGCGGCGATCTTCTCGGTATACTCGGTCAGCAGTGCCGCATTGATGTTCTTGCTGTTGGTCTTGAAGGTGATACTCACCTCGCCGAGAGACTTGACGGCTGCCGCGGCATACGCCTTCAGCATCGCCTTCTCCAGCTCGGAGGAAACATCGCCGTACACGCCCTGAATCTCGCTCAGGATAACCGCCAGCTTGGCGGCGGTGACTGCATCGCCCTTGAAGTTGGCAAGCGTCTGCTTGTAAGAGCCAGCCTGCTCCAGCGCCGTCAGGCGGGATGCCGCCAGGGTAGCCAGCGAGGAGGCGGTCTTGTAGGTCACGGTACGGATAGCCAGCGACTCGACCATGCCGTCGGGGGCGACCAGCTTGAGTGCCGCGCGGTAGTAGTAGGACTCGATGTAGGCACGCAGGTCAGCCTGCAGTGTATCGGGCGTTGCGTACTCCACGCGCTTGGTGGTGTCGGAGTCGTTGATGGCACTCTCAACCACCTTGACGGCAGCCTCGACCGCCTTGTCCAGCATCTCCTTGTCGGCGGCGGTCAGCTTGTAGTTCCCGTCGGTGACGCCCTTGAGACGCGGGTTGAGGATCGTATCAATGGCAGTGCCGATCTTCTTGGTCGTGTTGGACACGTTGGTCTGGTTGGAGCCTTCCTTGCCGTTGTCCAGCTTACGGGTCATGATGAAGTTGAGTTTCGGCAGAACATTGTCATCTGCCAGACCGGTCACGGCGGTGTACAGCATGCTGGTGAAGTAGCCCAGAATGTGCTTATCCACCTCGCTCAGACCGTCCGCGCCCTTCTCATCGGACAGCGTGGGGTCAAAGCGGAACTGCGTACCGAACAGCTCCCGCGCGTACAGGACAAGTCCTGCCACGGAGGTCTTGCCGTCGGACAGACCGTACTTGGCTTCCAGCTCGGCGTCGGTCAGGTTGCGGTTGGCATCCAGGTAGCGGAGGATCGTCTTCTCCACATCGGTGTTCAGCAGTCCGAACGAGCCGGAGACAACCATCTCATACAGGTTCTCCGCCTTGCCGACGATACCGGGCTGACTGCGCAGGTTCTCGCCGTAAGCAGAGCACATCAGCAGTGCGATATGCGTGCGGAAGAAGGTATCCATCTCCGCCTTATCCACCGAATCCTTGAACTGAATACCCAGCTGCTGTTTCATCAGGGCTTCGGTCGTGGCAAGCCGCTCATTGATCTCCTGCTTGATGCTCTCATGCACGCCGCTGGTGCTCTCGATGAGCAGCTTACCGGCCTCGGCATCGGCGAGCAGCTTCTGCAGTGTCTCATGCTCGGTCTCCAGCGACTTGATGGCGCGGGAGATGTTGCGCACGTAGGTACGGAGCTGTGCCAGCGTGGACTTGCGGGTAGATTCCGCGGCTGCCAGCGTCGTGGCAATCGTCTTCAGCTCCTCGTCGGACTTGCCGGCGGCAACGGCGGCGTCATACTGCGCCTTCACTGCCTTGTGGGCGTTGTCCGCCTCGACAAAATTCATCAGTCGCATCTCCAGCGAACGGTCACCGGTCACGTACATATACGCGGAGCCGCTGATACCGGAGTAGCTGGAAATACAGGTCTTGACAAATGCGACCGCCATATCCTCAACCGTGGAAATGGTCTTACGTGCATCGGAGATAGCCTGGTTCTGCTGCTTTCTGTCGTATTCCGCCTGGTTGTTCTGGTAATCCAAAACCTTGTTGAACTCCTCGTTCATGTCGCTCTCCAGCTCGTCGGCGTCGGGGACGCGCATACCGCTGAGGAACGAATGGGCTACGATGGGCTTGCTCTGGACGTCCTTCAGGACGGAGTTCAGCTCGTTGTACAGCTCGACCACATCCTCCTGCCAGATGTCATAGCGGATGGAGTAGTAATGGCTGAGCTGGTAGTAGTCCTTCAGAATTTCGGTGTTCTTGTAGGACAGGATGAAGTAGGGGGATGCGCCGTTCTCAATCGCCTTCAGCTTGGCGTACTCCACGTCGCCTTCCATATTCAGCGGGGTGCCGGCAAAATTCATGTAGCCGTGCAGCACGACGCCGAGGAACGGCACGCTGTAGCTGGAACGGATATAGCGGCTGGAATCCAGCGGTGCGTTCAGGATATGCCGGACGTACTTCCAGGTGTAGACGTTACCGCCGTCCACCATGACATCCAGCGCCTGGTCGCCGCTGCCCGCGATATACTCCAGCGCACGCTTGACGAAGGTCCGGGAATCCTCGCGGTTGTACGGCTCGTCGTCATCGAAGTCGGAGTTGAGTGCGGTTCCCAGCGTGCCGACCGAGATGCCGGTCACGTTGTCCAGCTTGTGGTACTTCTTCATGAACTTCTCATAGAAGTGGCTGAGGTATGCGGGCGAGATGGCAAGCTGGTAGTAGCCGACATACTTCTGCATGGTCGGGCTGTACTCGCGCTTGCTGGAGTACCGGTCGTCGATGGTCTTGACCACGTGCTTGCGCAGAGACAGACCGTCAAACATACCGGTCTCGTTGACATACGAGAAGTCGAAGTCCGGGAAAATGCCCAGATTGCCGTTCTCCAGCTTGGCGGCATAGTCCAGCAGCTCCTGCATGGAGGTATCCTTGGACACTGCCTTCTCCCACTTGAGATTGTACGGCATCTTGGCGTACATACCGCCGTTGGCAAAGCCGGTCAGCTTGAAGTTGACGTTGGTGATGCCCTGCTTGGCAAGATCCTCATACATGGTGATGACGTCTGCCGCCGAAGTCATGGCGCGCTTGACCGTGACCGGGATAGAGGCGATCTTCTCGGTGGTCTGCACGGCACCGAAGGACTCGATGTACAGGGGGATATCGCCAGACGTATCGGAGGCGGGCAGCTCGCTCAGCAGTCCCTTACCGACCAGGTAATCCCGGTAGGCGAACGCCATGCCGAGCCAGGTCGTGTCATACCACTTGCCGTTCTCAAGTCCCTTTTCCTTTGCGACCGTGGAGTCGGTCAGCAGGATGTAGTGAACCTTGAAGTTACCGGTATACTTCCGGTCGGTGATGACCGTCCACTCGGTGTTGGTACCGACCGAGATGGAGTCCGCCAGGTTGTAGGAGTCCTGCGGGCGGGGGTTGAAGTTCATCATCACGGTGTCGTACTCCGAGAGCACGCCGGCGTGATAGTACATGACGTTGGTCAGGGCGTCGCCCTCCTCGATAACGGCGGTGAAGCCGCGCTTGGAGACGACCTCCTGAATCTCGGTAGCCTTGCCGATGAGCGTTGCGAAGCTGCTCATGCCGGCGGGCGTGGACTTGCCTTCCTTCTGCGCCTTGGTGATGGCATCATACACCACACCGGAGATGCGCGTCACGGTCTGCTGACCCAGCTCGTCGTCGTACTCAAGGCAGTCATAGTACCGGGTATCCTCCACGATACCGAACGCGGGATAGCGCACGGTCTGCTGGTAGGTACCGGTCAGCTTGTGGTACGCGTAGTCCACGCCGTACACCTTGCTCGACACGGAGGTCGTGGTGTTGGGCATATCCTGCATGGCAAACAGCGTACCGGAGCCGTCGGGGTAGAAAACATAGCCGTCATAGGTATTGTTGCCGCAACCCATGTAGGGCAGGACGCTGATGCTGGTCAGCTGGTACAGCGTCTCGTTGAAGGACAGACCGTTGACGGGCAGGCGGACGGTAAAGCCGTCCTCGCCCAGCGTGTACTCCAGCGCCATCTTGAAGACGGGCGGATTGGTCTCGGTGCTCTCGTACTCGGTGAGCTGATGGTCATAGTCCATCTCCTCGTAGGAGTAATCGGGAGCCGCCGTGCGGATCATGTTCTCCTGCTTCTCAATCTGCGTGGAGGACGCGGTGCCGTCGAACACCCAGAACTCCATATCGGGCTTCTTCTTCAGAACCGGGTAGGTCTGGATGAGCTTTTCCTTCAGGGAGTCGGTCTTCTGGCGGGCGATGCTCTTCATGCCGTCCCGACCGCCGTAGTAGGCGATCAGCTGGCGGAGCGCGAAGGGCACGGTCGCGGCATACTCCGTCTCGGTCATGCCGCCCTCACTGCTGATGTCCAGGTTCTTATCCAGACCGTAGTACTCCAGCATGGGGCCCAGCAGCTTCTCACGGAAGCGGGTGTTCTCGATGACGCGGGGGACAAGGTGTCTTGCCTCCTCACGTCCGATGATGTACTCCACGCGGATACCGTTCTTGATGTTCTTGACGGTGATCTGGTCACGCATGGAGGCGTACTCATAGCTGTTGAATTCTCTTTCCTTGCCGTTGTCCGTGTACTTGATGATGATCTGAGACAGCAGCTGGTACTTGATGGAATCGGTCGCGTTGCTGGCGCCGATGTCGTAGGGGTTGGTGAACAGAACCTGACCTGTCGTCACATTCCGCACCGCCACCTCACCGCTGGTCTCGTCGCTGTACAGCTCATAGTCGCCCTTCTTGAGCTTGCGCTTCATGGTGGCGAGCTTGGCTTCCGGCGTTTCGTACACATCGGTCAGGTAATTGATCTGCTTATCCTCTTCGGCTGTTCCTGTTCCTGTTCCCGTGCCGGTCTCCGCCGTAGTCTCGTCTGCCGAAACCGTGACCGAAAATCCGGTCAGAACACCGCACAGCATCAAAACAGCCAAAAACAGAGATAAGATCTTCTTACTTTTCTTCATTCGGGCTCTCTCCTATGTTTCGTTACATTCTGTATTGAACTTCTGTTACGAGGTTGGTGATAAGGCTGACGATCTTGCCGATCAGCGTGGTGAACAGGACTGCGATGAACATGATGAACACCATGGCGATCAGCGTACCCAGGATAGTGACAAAGTTCTTACCCAACGAATAGTCATGCGTGACCATGGTTCCGAAGAAGACGAGAATACCCAGCCAGATAAAGGCGAGCGTTCCGATGAAGCCGATGATATCCGTCTCAGCGGACACGCAGAAGTTGGAGTAAATGGTCGCGGGAATGACCAGCAGCGGGATGGGAACCAAGCTGTACGAGCAGGCGATAAAGACGTCCTTGAAGGAGCCTTCGCCGTCGAACAGGGTGGTCAGGCACCAGTTTGCCAGCACGAACAGGAACAGCGGCACCACAACACCGATCAGCTGTGCCCACAGGCTGCTATACCGGTTGCGCGGGTTGAGCAGGTAGCCCTGTCCGATTGCCTGGTAGTAGAAGGTGGCAATCGCCAGTGCGATGAAGAACAGCGAGGCACGGACCGATCCGCGCTTCTCGTGCTTCAGATCCCAGAAGCCGTCGAACGGGTGGAAGATGACATGGAAGCCGTAAGCGACCTCCTGCCAGAAGGTGCGCTTCTTGCCGGACACCGCGACTCTGCGGTTGATCTTGCCCATGGTGCGGAAGAACAGCACCACGCCCACGATAACCGCGACGACGATCAGTAACAGAACCAGGAAGTACGTGGACATCCACTCCTTCCGGATCTCACGGTAGGAGTTGGACCAGTTGGTGGTATCATACGCGGACTCAAAGTAGGACAGCGAGTTGACGTAGTCCTTGTTCCGGTACATTGCCTGCCCGATACCGACATAGGCGGTATCGAAGTTGGAGTTACGCTGCAGCACCTTGGTCCACAGGTTGATCGCCTTGTCGTACTCCTGCGTGCTCTCCGCCGCGATGGCAGACAGGAGCAGGTCGCCGTACTCGGTGCGGCGGAACACGGTGATGTTGTTGTTGGTCTTATCCAGCAGCAGCATGACGTCACCCTGATACGCGATCGCCTTGATACCGTTCTCACCCAGGTTGCCCAGCATGGTTCCGTTGTCGCCGAAGGCGAACAGCAGGTTGCCGTCGAAGTCGTAGGTATACACGCGGTTACGCTTGGAGTCGATCATCGACCAGGTATCCTCCGGGCCGACCGCCACGTCCACGATGGTGGAAGGACCTGTGATATCGTCGGTGGACTTGGAGGAGTAATCCACTTCACCGGCGGGGATCCAGAAGCCGTTGCGGCGCATGATCTCAGTACCGTTGGCGTTGAGCAGCTTGACGGGGGAGTACTTACCGCTCTTGTCGCCGCCCCTGATACTGCTCTCCACGTCGGCATCCTTGATGGAGGACGTGGTGGCATAGACGAGGTTCTTGCTGGGGTTGATGGAGATATTGTTGAACTCGGTCGTGATGACCTTCTCGGAGTTCTCGCGCTGCTCCTTGGTCTGGAAGCGGCGCCAGATAATCTGCCATGCGGACAGCGACTGCACCTGCGCTCCGATGAAGCCGGTGAAGGTGCCGTCATCGGTCATGACGATGATACCCTGATAGGTGGTGGAGGAGACAACGTACAGTCGGTTGTACTCATCCACGGCGATGGCGATCGGCTTATAGACCGAGCTGCGGTCGAACAGCGTGGATTCCGGTTCCTCGATGATGCGCTGGAACTCGCCCTGCTCGTTGAACACCACGATACGGTAGTTGGCGGTATCGCAGACCCAGATCAGGCGCTCGGGGTAGGTCTTGTTCGGCTCGCTGACGAACACGCCCTGCGGCGCCGCCAGCGCATCCGGCACACCCTCGCTGTTGGTGAAGGTGTTGATGACACGCTTCAGCTTATAGTAGCGGTCCAGCACCAGGATCCGGTTGTTGCCGGTATCCGCGATGTAAACGTTCTTGGCTTTGTCCGTGACAAGGTCGCTGGGGTTGTTCAGCTTGCCCAGCGTGCTGTCTGCGGCGGCGTCCTCCGGCAGCAGGGACTCAAGTCCCATCTCCGACGCGCCGACCGCCTTGGTGGCGGTATAGGCATCGGGGGAGTAGAGCGCGGTTCCGCCGATACTGTAGGTGTATGTCTGGTACGCCGAGCTTGCGCCGGTCGGCACGACAAGCGCCCCGGCAAGCAGCAGGACTGCGGCAGTAAGGCAGAGGAGCTTCTTCAGATTCATTTTCTTCATATTTTCGGCACCTCCCCGTTAATCCTTCATACCGCTGGAGCCCATTGTTTCGATGATGTTGGACTGCGATATGACGAAGACCGTAATCGGAACCAGCATCATAATGACCTGCGACGCGGCGGACGCACCGGCACGCTTGATACCGCCTGCCGTGATCTGTCCGATGGCGTAGTTGAAGGACTTATACTGCTCGGAGTAAATGTACATGGAAGCACCGGCGTTCCACAGTCCCTGGAAGCTGTAAATGATCAGAGTCAGCCACGCGGGCTTGACCATGGGCATGGCGATGGTCCAGAAGATGCGGAACTCGCGTGCGCCGTCCAGACGGGCGGATTCCAGCACCGAGTCATTGACGTTGGTATCCATGAACTGCTTCATCAGGTACAGACCCAGCGTCGAACCCCATGCGGGAACGATGAGTGCCCAGTAGGTATCCAGCCAGTGCAGCTCGGACATCAGGATGAAGGAGGTGATGGTGGTGACGGTGGCGTTGAACATCAGGGACAGCTGAACCAGCTGGAACATTCCGTTCTTGCCGGGGAACTTGATCTTTGCCAGCGCGTAGGCAGCCATGGACGCCAGCAGGAGGTGCCCGAAGGTACCGGCAACAGACACCAGCACGGTGTTGAAGATGTACCGGGAGAAGGGCACCCACGAGATGTTCATCAGGGTGAACAGGTCGCGGAAGTTCTTGAGCGTGGGGCTGGTCACGATGAAGCGGGGAGGATACATCCACAGCTCATCCAGCGGCTTGAGCGACTGCATGATGACGTACAGCATGGGCAGGAACATGAATACGCCCAAGATGACCAGCAGGACTGTGATGCCTGCGTCGCCGCCCGCGGAACGGGCAAGGACGACCTTGTGATTTCTTGTTCTTAACTTTGCCATATCACGTACCCAACCTTGCTATAATCTTCTTGACCAGCATATTGGCGCCGACCATGATCAGGAACAGCACCACCGCGATGGCGGACGAGTAACCTATCTCATACCGTTGTCCGCCGTAGTCGGACAGATGGTGCACGATGGTATGCGCGCAGTAGTTGACGGAGGGGAAGCCTGCCAGCGCATCCACGACGGCACCGAAGCCGAAGGAGCCCGTGATGGACATGATGGCACCGAACATCAGCTGCGGCTTCATGTTCGGCAGGGTGATGTAGTACAGCTCCTGCCACCGGTTCCGGACGCCGTCCACGGCGCCCGCCTCGTACTGGGCGGAGTCAATACCCTGCAGACCGGCGATAAACGCCAGGAAGGAGGTACCGAGCGACATCCACAGCGAGACGACGATACACAGGGGCATGACGTACTTCTCATCCTTGAACCAGTTGATCGGTTCGTCGATGAAGCCCAGCTTGCTCAGCCATGCGTTCGCCCAGCCGTAGGAGTCCGAGGAGAACAGGGTACCCCAAATCAGGTAGACCTGACCGGAAATGGACGGTGCATAGAAGACCAGTGTGACAAGCGAGCGGATCTTGGGCGGCAGCTCATTGATGAACCACGCGACCAGGAAGGACATCAGGTAGGACGAGGGTCCCACGATGACAGCGAAGATAAAGGTATTCTTGATTGCGATGAGGAAGATGTCGTCGTCGAAGAACAGGGTGACGTAGTTCTTCATCCAGACCATGTTGGGCATCTCCAGCATATTGAAGTCTGTGAAGCTCATAAAGATGGACAGGAACACGGGCACAATGGTGAACATGGCGAAGATAATCATATACGGGGCAACCATAACATAGGCAACCCAGTTCTGCTTGGCTTCCTTCCACTTCCACTGCGCCTTGGTTAGTTCCCGCGATGCAGCCGGCTTTTCAGCCTTAGCCATAGCTGTTTTCGTAGCCATTTACTCTCTCTCCTTACATAGTTTCAAGGACATAGATACTCTCTCGGATCCGGTCGGCTCCGGAGGGGGTGCCTCCGGGAGCCGTCCGCACCTGCCGATTACTTCTGGGCAGCAGACAGTTCAATGATGTCATCCAGGAAGTCGACGCAGCACTTGAGCTGCGTGTACAGCTCGGAGGTGTTCTTGTACACCTCATAGGAGAAGCACTTGCGCTGCTTCTTCTTGTCCTCTTTGGTCAGTGTCGTGTCCTCCATATCGTAGCCCATGGTCTTGATGCGATCCGCCTTGAACAGGGAACCGTCGGGATCAAGAGCCGCATATGCCTCCCGGACCGCGTCGCGCGCCGCCATCAGCTTGGCTGCGTTGTCCGACTTGACCGCAGACGCGATCTGATCCAGCAGGGCATCGTAGGAGGCGGAGTAATCCTTGTTTTGCTTAATGGCAGTCTGGATGAAGTCCATCTGCGCCTTGCGCTTGGTCAGCAGGTTCTTGTACTCGTCCTTGCCGTCCGTCAGGGTCTCCAGGTTGAACTCATCGCGCTTCCGCTCGATCTCCTTATTGATGGTGCTGATGTACTGCAGCAGCGCCTCGGAGGGGTTCGCCTTGTCGTTGAAGGCGCTCAGGAACGCGAAGTTGGTATAACGGTCAATAATGTAGGAACCGGGGTAGTTGGGCACGGATGCCAGGTTCTCGAACTGAGCCGACACCTGTGCGAACTCCTCGACCGTCCAGGGCAGGCTCGCCAGCGCGTCGCGGTTTGCGGTCGCCTGCTTGGCGGAGGGACCCAGAATGGCAACCATCTCATTGGCAAAGCTGACCTGGCAGCTCTCGCCGGTGTACCACTTCATGAAGCTCCATGCGCGGTCGCGATCGGAGCAGCCCTTGACCATGACGGTCGCGGCAACGCCGGAAATGGACACGTTATTGATGTTGCCCTCGGCGTCGGTCTCACCGGGCAGCGGCAGGAACTGCCACTTGCCCTCGATCTCGGTTGCGAAGACCTTGAGCTGGTTGTAAACGCCGGTGTAGTCGCCCAGGATGATGGGCATCTCGCCGGTACGGAACCGGTTCGCCGCGTCATACTGGTAGGGGAAGGAGTACATGGTGAACAGGTTGCACATCTTCTCGAAGGATGCAAGTCCGACCTGCGAATCCAGATTGATGCGCATACCGTTATCGGCGAACAGGTCGCCGCCCTTCTGGTACAGGAAGATCTTGTAGTCGGTGGTCAGACCGATCTGCATATTGTTCGCCTGCAGCGTGGGGATGCAAGCCATCAGCTCGTCCCACGTCTTGGGAACCTCCAGGTCCAGGTCAGCCAGCACGTCCAGCCGCACGAACATCATGGGGAAGGACTGCGTCTCCGGCAGACCGTAGTAGTGCATGATCTCGTCGGCGTCCTCCATACCCAGCACCGTCATGGCGGCGTTGGTGAAGTGGGAGGCGGTCTCCTTGAAGTCATCGAAGCCTTCAATATTTATAAGTGCCGAGCGGATAGCGTAGTTGATGACATCACCGTGTCCCAGTCCCAGATACACATCGGGTCCGGACTCCGCCAGGATGGAAGGCAGGAGCGTACCGCCCGCGACCAGCTTCAGGTCAACGGCGATGTTGGTGTTGGGGGTGTAGTCATTGTTGATGAGGTTACGCAGAACCTGCGACTGGTCGCGTGCGGATGCAAGCCACACCTCGACCGACTCGGAGCTGCTCTCCTCCAGTGCGCCCATGCTGTTGTAGTCCCGGAAGAAGGACTGCCAGAAGCCCTTCATCTCATGGGCAAACGCCTGAAGGAAGTTCGGGTTCGCGCGGGGCATCTTGGAGCCGGCAGGCTGGATCTGGATGTAGTCCAGCTGGAGCGGCTGTGTCTGCGCGTCCGAGAGGAAGGTACCCAGCGTACCGATATTGGTCTTGAGCGAGGACAGGTTCTTGACCACGTCATCGTCATCGGTGCCCATTTCCTTCAGCAGGCGGGCAATCTTCTCCAGCGTGGCAACGTTGGAGGACTTTTCCCCGGCGATTGCGGTCAGCTGCTTGGCAAGCGTCTCCAGCCGGCGTGCCTGCTTGACCATATCAATCATGGTGTCGGGCATGGTGTCGGAGAAGCCGTAGTCCTGATACTTATCGGGGGATGCGCCGGTCAGCTTGATGATGTTCAGGTAGTCGTTGTTGATGTGAGTCAGGACGTCGCTGACCTCGGAGACCACCTCACCCATAGCGCCCAGCGTGACTTCCAGCCGGACGGTATACATGGTGTCGGCGGCAAGGTAGACCTCGTAGGTCTTGTCGGAGCCGCTGTTCAGCTTGCTGACCTGCCAGGAGGAGTTATAGTTGAACATCAGCTCCCGCGCCTCGGCAAAGGGAACGCCGTCATAGTAGCCCTCGTCGCCAGCCTTCAGCCCGTTGCTGTAAATATACATGGCGCGGCAGACCGAGATACCGTCCAGCACGTCCTGCTTGAAGCGGGACACGATGTCGTACATACCGGCGGAGCCGACCGAGAAGGTCAGCTCAATCCACTGACCTGCCGTCTGCCACTTATCGCCGCCGACGGTGTTCAGCACCGTGCGGGTGACGTCCGCGGGGGAGTTGAGCGCATTGGAGCGATCCTCCAGCGGGTACAGGGTAATGTTGGACGCGGCGGTGAAGAACTCCGCCTCCAGCCGGACGGTGTCCTGTCCGGCGGGCTTGCCCGCATACTTCTGGCTGTACTGCTCGTATGTAATCGTATCCGCGAGCGGGTAGAGCGTGATGGAACCGATGGTCATCGGCTCGTTCTTGCTCTCCAGCGTAATCTTATTCTCGCCCTTCTTCAGGAAGAATTCAAAGTTTTCCGCGATGCTGCCGCTGGAATCGCGCAGGTAGTAGGTCATCCACTTGGGAGCCTGCTTGGAAACCGGGCGCAGCTCGTTGTTCTTGATATCGAGCTGGAAGTAACGGACAAGATGCTCGTCGCAGAACGCCGTCATCGCCGCCGTCATGCAGGCGGGCGCCGCGAACACGACCTCGCCGTCCTCCACCGCAGCGTCGGTGAATCCGGCAGCAACAGCCGCCGCCTTCAGCTGCTCGGCGGTCTCCTTCTTGCCCGGCTGAACCTTTGCCTTCTGATACTGGTTTTCCCAGTTCTTCATCAGGGTCAGGGAGCGTGCCTCGGAGAAGGGAACCTCTTCATTGACCATGAGCACGCGCTCGATGGAGGTGGTTCTGCCCTCCTCGGGGTAGTACAGGATCCGGATGGCGTAGAGCCCGTCCTCCGGAACCTCCACCGTCCAGGTCACGCTGCCGGTGTTGGGCGTATACAGACCGGTGACGCCGTCATGCTCCACCGTCTTGAAGCCATCGCCCTTCACGGTATACGCGCCCTCGCCGCAGACATCCACCTCGACGGTCTGAGTCGCGCGCTTCGCGTCCGCGTGCTTTGCGCGGTATTCCTCGTACGAGGCGGCGTTGAGCATCTCCTTGATGTCCGCCAGGGACGACGAGGTCGTACTGCTGCCGGTCGAGCCGTCTGCCGCCGACGCAAGCACCGTCAGCTGCCCGATCAGCATCATCGCGCAGAGCAGCCAGCACGCCGGCTTAAGAAATCTTGTTCCCTTCATTCATGTTTCCTCCTGTTTCGATTTTCGACACGCAGCCAAGGGAGGGCTGCGCCCATGGAGCATTCTGCCGCCGCGTCTCCCGCGCACGGGAGTGCGTCGCGTCCGTTCCCTTCCCGTCCGCCCATCCGGGCTCTCCGATCGCCGGCGCGGTGCGAAAACGCATTGCGCCGTATACCGAAACCGGGTCGCACCCGGAGGCGAGAGGAAATGCGGCAGGTCAGGCAGGGATTCCGGCGGCCGGCGGATGGCGGGGCAGTAAAAGACCCCGACGGTCATGAGCCGCCAAGGTCCGGACTGCGCCGCGCATCCCCGGGCCAGGGGGAGCGCCTGCGCCTCCGCACATCCGCCAGAATCCCATTGGGACAGTTGCAAAACACCCCAATTTGACCCTAACATGATACCACAAAACCGCCGGATTGTCAAGTGGGAAATCCGGCGCCTACCTTATAAGGGCGGCATCGGAAGGGCAATTCTGCCACCCGTTTTGCCGTTCATGGTATGTACACAACTTCCCGCTCACGGTCACTGCTTTTATGTACACGGTCTGCTCACCATGTTTACACATCCCGTCACCGGCTGTACGGATTCCGTTACCGGGAAAATCGCGGTTTATTTACAGTTCGTTTGCGGAATGCTGCCGATTTTTTTACAAATACGTGCGGTTTTGTTTACAATCTCCCGCGGCGCGCGTCGCGAGGATTTCCGGCGTGCCGATTCGGGGGTTCGGCGGGGCTTGCCGGCGTTCGTCAATGTATACAAAAACGAAGTGCTTTTTTCTACGTTCCGGCAATTTGAACAAATTGCGCCGCGGCACCCCGGCAAGGCGGGGCGGGGCGGGCGGCAGGGCGCGGAGGATCGCAGGATTTTGCATTGGTACATAATGCTTTTTGATGTTGCAAGTCAGCAGACCAGCGCGGTTCCGGCGCCGGCTTGCGTGCGCCGGAACCGTGCAAGGAGGGCGGAGGTACCGCGCCGGAGGACTCTTTTGTTCTCCCTCTTGAAAAATTTTCCGGATTGTGTTATACTACCGCAAGAAAAACCGAAACCGAAAGGACAGAAAATATGGGAATAACTGCAAATCCCGCCGTGGCAGAACCGATACAGCCCGGCACGACCGAACGCCCGACCGGAACAGTCCGGGTCAGCGAGAAGGGTGAGCGCGCTCTGCGGGGCGGGTACGTGTTTGTTTTTGACGGCGATGTAACCGCCGTTGAGCCTGCGCCCGACGCGGGGGAGGACTCCCCGCAGGACGGCGACCTGGTCACGGTGCGCGACGCGAAGGGGCGCTTTCTCGGCACCGGCTTCTGGAACAGTCGCTCCCGGATGCGGGTGCGTCTGGTTTCGCGCAACGCCAACGACACCTTTGCCGACGCCTTCTGGAACCGCCGTCTGCGCTACGCGCTGGACTACCGGAAAAGCGTGATGGGAGAAGAAGATCTCGCCGCCTGCCGCCTGATTTTCTCGGAGGCGGACGGGCTGCCGGGGCTGATTGCGGATCGGTTCGGGGACGTGCTGTCGGTGCAGGTTCTGTCACTGGGCGCCGAGCGTCGGCTGGACAGACTGCTGCCCGCGCTTGTCACGATCCTGCGGGAGGACTGGGGGCAGGTCATCCGCACCGTGTACCTGCGCTGTGACGGCGCCGTGCGGGAGCGGGAAGGACTTACGCGCTTCACCGGTTGCTACACGTATCCCGGACTTTCCCTGCGGAGCGAGGCTGAGGATCCCGGGACGGTGGAGATTACCGAGAACGGCATTCGCTACACGGTGGACTACCGCGAGGGTCAGAAAACCGGATTTTTCCTTGACCAGAAATACAATCGCCGCGCCATACGCAGCATCGCACGGGGGCGGCGCGTGCTGGACTGCTTCACGCACACCGGCTCCTTCGGGCTGAATGCCGCCGCGGCGGGCGCGTTGGAGGTCGAATCGGTGGACATTTCCGCCGCCGCACTGGAGGTCGCCGCCGCCAACGCGCGGCGCAACGGGCTTTCCGACCGCATCCGCTACACGGAAGCCGATGCGTTTGATTACCTCCGGGCGTTGGGGGAGCGTGGGCGGCGCGCCTGCCCGTTTGATTTCATTATCCTGGATCCGCCCGCGCTGACCAAGACGCGCGACACGCTGAAAAACGCCATCCGCGGCTACCGGGACATCAACACGGCAGCCATGCGGGCTCTGCCGCGCGGCGGGTATCTTGCGACCTGCTCCTGCTCGCATTTCATGACCGACACCAATTTCCTGCAGATGCTGCACAATTCCGCCGAGGATGCGGGTGTCAGTCTGCGGCAGATTGAGCTTCGCAAGCAGGCTCCCGATCATCCTATTCTCTGGAATGTGCCGGAAACGGACTATCTTGTTTTCGGGATTTTTCAGATAGTTTGAGCGGAAAATGGGCGGTTTCGTCCGGGTTTTGAAACCTTCCGTTTACTTATAAACTTTTTGTTTACTGATTCGGGCAGGAAGGAGCCGTGCGTGCGCGGCTCTTTTCTGTTTCTTTGCGGTAAGCTCCGGTGCGGGCTTGCCTTCTTTGTCGCCTGCTGACCCCGCCT
>OIWU01000684.1_pt1 | contig 38852 bp, 27 predicted proteins | sample 1587711 | NCBI WGS metagenome assembly OIWU01 (sample SAMEA3888909, study PRJEB22519) | human gut metagenome | biome: human gut; feature: human-associated habitat; material: faeces | place: Denmark | collected 2010 | reverse complement strand
GCCCCCGCGCGTCGATCTCAAGGTGCAGTTCTACCATGTCAAGCGGGGAGGGAGGCCGCACAGGCCGCGCGCAGGGCGGCGACCGCCGCCGCCATGTCCGCCTGGCGGAAGAGGTAGCTGCCGGCGACGAACTGGTTGGCGCCGGCCCGGGCGGCGAGGACGGCGGTCTCGGCGTTCACGCCGCCATCGACCATCACGTCGAGGAGCGGGGCGCGGGCGCGGACGGCCGTGACCTTCGCAAGGCAGTCCGCGATGAACGTCTGCCCGCCGTACCCGGGATGGACCGTCATCACGAGCAGTTCGTCGCACGCCTTCAGGTAGGGGAAGACCCGCCCGGCCGGCGTCTCGGGGTTGAGGACGAGCCCCGCGCGCAGCCCCAGCGCCCGGATGCGGGCCAGTTCCGCATGGAGGTCGCAATCGGCCTCCACGTGGACCTGGATCGTCTGCGCGCCCGCCCGCGCAAAGGCCTCCAGGTAGAGGTCGGGGCGCGTCATCATCAGGTGGACGTTGCGGAAAAGCCCCGGCGCGACGCGGCGCGCGAGCGCCACCACGTCGGGGCCGAACGAGAGGTTCGGCACGAAATGCGCGTCCATGACGTCGAGGTGCAGCGCGTCCGCGCCGGACCGCGCCACGCGGGCGATTTCCGCGCCGAGCGCGCCGACGTCGGCCGCGAGGAGGGAGGGAAGGATCTGGATGTTCATCGTCCGCCTCAGATTTCAAACGGTTCGGAGAAGCTGTTCACGGGGATGCCCTGTTCGTCGTAGAGCCACACGTTCGGCTTGTCCCAGCTGTCCCACAGGTAGCGCACGCCCTCCACGGCGTCGTCCGCGCCCTCGGACGTCACGACGACCGTCCCGCCCACGAGTTCGGCCTTCGCCGCCGGACGCCACGTGCCGCCGACCTTGAGCTCGAAGCCGCGTCCGACCCCCTCCCCCCGCGCCCGGAGCGGCGTATCCGCCGTGAACGCCACGACGGCGCGCCCCGGCCGGAACGTCGCGGACGCGAACTCCGGCGTGCGCGAACACGACGTGTCGCCGTAGACGTGCCGCCGCGCCGCGTGCGCCAGGCGTTCGCCCACGGGCTTCTTGTCGTGCGGGTGGACGTCGTCCTTCCACCCCGTGTCCGTGATGTTCGCCGCGCAGACGTGCGGGAGGCGCTTCGCCACCTCGCGCTGGCGGACGCGGATCACGGGCCGCCCGTGGTTGTTCGCCGCCATCGACGGCAGCTGCGCCACGACGAACCAGAGGTCTTCGCCCCACGCCGCCCGCCACGAGCGGATCATCAGCTCCAGCATGTCGCCGAAATGCCACCCCGGATCGGCCTTGCTCCAGCACCACCCCTCCGTCTCGCCCTGGAACCACAGCACGCCCCGGCAGGAAAGGCCCGCGAGCGGCGCGATCTTCGCGTTGTAGTGGAGCGCCGGCACGAGGTTCGACCGCCAGGGCGTGAAGGCGAGCGGCGGTGCCGGCACCGGCCACGGCCACTTTCCCTTCCCCGTCCGCGCGCGGTGGATGTCGTCGGCGTACTTTTCGATGGCCCGGACGTGGGCGACGCAGGCCGCCGCATAGCCGTTCGTCCGCACCCATTCCGCCGATTCGCGCGCGTACCGCTCCAGATACCGTTTCTGGTAGGGCAGCTTCTCCATCCACGCGACGGGCGTCCAATTCGCCATCGACGTCGCGCCGCACGCCGTCATCACGAGGCCCACGGGCACGTCGAGGTCCTTCATGAGGCGCTCGCCGAAGTAGAAGCCGGTGGCGCTGTAGCGCGCGACGACGTTCGTCGTCGTCTCGACCCAGTTCACGGACGGGAAGTCGTCCGTCGGTTCGGTCGCGAGCGCACCGTCCTGCCCGAACATGTAGCGCATTGTCGGGTAGTCCGCACGCCGCAGCACGTTCGTGTAGTCGTCCGTCTCGCGTACGGCCCACTGCATGTTCGACTGGCCGGAGAGGATCCACACCTCGCCCACGAGGACGTTTGCGCACGCCTGCACCTCGCGCCCGTCCGCCGAGACGACGAGGCGGCGCGGCTCCTTCGACGCGGCCATCGGCGCGAGCGTGACCGCCCACGTCCCGTCGGCGGCCACCGCCTCGCACCGCTGCCCGGCGAACGCGACGGCGACGCGCGTGCCGCTCTTCGCCCAGCCCCAGATCCTCACCGCCTTGTCCCGCTGCAGCACCATGTTGTCGGCAAAGACGCGCGCCAGGCGCGTCCCTGCGGGCGCCGCCGCGAACGACGATCCGGCCATCGCCGCCGACAGCAGGGCGGCAAGCATTGTCTTCATCATGTCCATCTGCGTTTCCCTTTCACGTACCGTTCAAATGACCTGCGGGCTTCACCCGCGTTTCCACGTCGCGATGCGCTCACAGCAGAGGACGCGGGTTTCAAGCCCGGCGGCGGAATGCGCCACGAGGTCGGCGTCGAACGCGAGCGCGCCGGCGGGGGCGACGAGGATGACCGTCGAGCCGCCGAACTTGAAGTACCCCTTCTCGTCGCCCTTCGCGTGTTGGTCGCCCGTGTAGGTCTGGACGATCGTCCCGACGCCGAACGCCCCCACGTCCACGAGCCAGAAGGGACCGAACGCCGCCTCGCACTTCACGATCTGACGCTCGTTGTCCGCATAGACGTCGGGGTAGCGCAGGAGGGCGATCGGGTTCACCGAGTGGTAGAGGCCCGGCACGACGCGCACCGGCGCCGCCGTCGTGCAGGCGCAGGGGAAGTGGAAGCGGTGGTAGTCGACGGGCGCGAGGCGGATGACGGCGACGTCGTAGCGCCCGGCGGGCGCGGCACCGTCGAAGACCGTGCGCAGCGTGCGCGTCGCGCCCTTGAGGGGAAAGGGCGTATCGGCGTCCGCGTCCAGATAGAGGAGGAGGCGGCCGTCGGCGGGGCTTACAAGGCCCTCGCCCACGGGGCGCGAACCGGGCTTGAGGCGGCGCGTGAAGAAGTCGTTGAAGGACGCATAGTCCGCAAGAGGCTTCTCCGCCTCCTCCGCGCGGCAGCCGGGAATCGCGGCGAGGGCGGCGATGTCCTTCTTCGAGCGCGGCGCGTCGTAGCGGCGGCCCATCCAGGCGGAAACCGCCTTCGAGCCGAAGAGGACGGGCCAGAGCGTCCGCCCGAGCAGCGTCTCGTAGGCGAAACGCAGCGCCTTGTCGCCCATGACGGACTCGACGACCCGCGCCCCGGTCTTCCGGTCAATGTATTCCACTTGTTTCATAAACGATCATCCTCGGTTGCCATTTGAACGCAGATCGCCTTGCGATACGCGGAAACCGGCAACATCCGATGTGGCTACGACGGCCCCTGCGGGGCCTACGCCACAATCGGATGTTGCCAGATTGCGTTTCCAGGCGTGCAACGGACAAAGTCGGGCGAAAAGGCATTGTGGCGTAGGCGACGAAGTCGCCGTCGTAGCCACATGCCTTTTCGCCCCATTCTGCGTATGCGAAGCATCTGCGTTCCATTCTCCCGCATCAGAACTCGCTCGCGTCGCAGACGAGGTTGTCCATGATGTAGTCCTTGCGCTCGGGCGTGTTGGCGCCCATGTAGAACTTGATCGTCTTGTCGAGCTCGCTGTCCTCCTGGCAGGCGACGGGCGTGAGGCGCATGTCCTTGCCGATGAAGTCGGCGAACTCCTCCGGGTTCAGCTCGCCGAGGCCCTTGAAGCGTGTGATCTCCGCCTTCGCGCCGCACTTGGCGATCGCCTTCTCGCGCTCTTCGTCGGTGAAGCAGTAGTGCTGCTCCTTTTTGTTACGCACGCGGAAGAGCGGCGTCTCCAGGATGAAGACGCGTCGGTCGAGGACGAGCTGCTTGTAGAAGCGCATGAAGAACGTCGTGAGCAGGTTGCGGATGTGGAGGCCGTCCACGTCGGCGTCGGTCGCGAAGATGATCTTGCCGTAGCGCAGGTGCGCGAGCGTCTCCTCGATGTCGAGCGTCTTGATGAGGTTGAAGAACTCGACGTTCTTGTAGAGGACGTCCTTGGCGAGGCCGTACGTGTTGAGCGGCTTGCCGCGCAGGAAGAAGACGGCCTGGCGGTCGGCGTCGCGGCTGCGGTTGAGCGTGCCGCCGGCGGAGACGCCCTCGGTGAGGAAGATCATCGTGTCGCTGCCCTCGGGCTGGCCGGTCTTCTTGTCGAGCTTGTCGAGCTTCAGGTGGCGCTTGCAGTCCTTGAGCTGCGGCACGCGCACGCTGACGGCCTGGCTGCGCTCGCGCGCCTGCTTCTTGATCGTGTTGAGCTGGCTGCGCAGCTTCGCGGTCTCCTCCACCTTCGCGACGAGCTTCTCGGCCTCGGCGGCGTTCTTGTGGAAGAGCGCCTCGGCCTCCTTCTTGATCTCGGCGACGAGTTCGGCGCGGATTTCCGGCGAGCCGAGCTTCGTCTTCGCCTGGCCCTCGAAGGTCGGCTCCTGCATGCGGATCGCGACGGCGCCGATGATGCCCTCGCGCACGTCGTCGCCGTCGAACTTCTTCTTCGCGTACTCGTTGAGGGCCTTCGTGAGGCCCTCCTTGAACGCGGAGAGGTGCGTGCCGCCCTCGGTGGTGTGCTGTCCGTTCACGAAGGAATAGTACTCCTCCGAGAAGCGATTCGTGTGGGTGAAGACGAACTCGAGCGTCTTGGAACGGAAGTGGAAGGGCTGGTAGACCTTCTCGAACTGCGCCTCGTCCTGGATGAGGTCGGCAAGGCCTTCGTCCGAGACGACCTTCGTGCCGTTGAGGTCGAGCGTGAGGCCGGCGTTGAGATAGGCGTACATCTTGAGGCGGCGCATCACGTGGTCTTCGCGGAAGCGGAACTTCCTGAAGATCGTGGGGTCGGGAAGGAACTCCACGAGCGTGCCGTTGCGCTCGCCCGCGTCCTTGCACCTGCCGCGGTGCTTCCCCTTGAGGACGCCCTTCTCGAAGAGCGCGTCGGAGTATTCGCCGTCGCGCACGGCGCGCACGTAGAAACGGTCCGAGAGCGCGTTCACGGCCTTCGTGCCGACGCCGTTCATGCCGACGGAGAACTGGAAGCTCTCGGTGTTGAACTTGCCGCCCGTGTTGAGTTCGCTCACGCAGTCCACGACCTTGCCGAGCGGGATGCCGCGCCCGAAGTCGCGGATCGCGCACGCGCCGGAGTTCCAGTCGAGCCGGATCTCCACGCGGCGGCCGAAGCCCATGATGAACTCGTCGATCGCGTTGTCGATGACCTCCTTCAAGAGCACGTAGATGCCGTCGTCGTAGTCGCTGCCGTCGCCCGCGCGGCCGATGTACATGCCGAGCCGCCGACGGATGTGCTCCATCGGGTTGAGGTGCTGGATGTTGTCGTCGTCGTATTTTGCCGTTGCCATGCCAACCTACCGCGCCCCTAGTTGTTCCCCTGCAGGTCCTGGTAGGCCGTGCCGTTGAACGACACCTCACGGCCCGAACAGAGCCACTTCGTGAGCTGTTCGGCGCCGCCGCTCTCGGGGTACATCAGCTTCTCGACGTGTCCGTCGGCAAAGGCGACGTGCCCGGCGAGCTTGCCCGATCCCTGGCGGTGGTTGAAGCCGATCGTCTCGGACGCATCCCGATACTGAAGGACGCTGTCGCCCCGGTCGCCGCTTCCGTTCACGTTCGCCGTGAGGCCGCGCTTCGCGTCGGTGAGGCCCTGGATTTCCGCAAAGAGCAGCACGCGGTCGGGCGCACGGGAGACATTCGCCTTCTTCGTCGTGTCGTAGGGACTCATGTAGCTGTGGCTGAGGCCGGTCCACCGCGAAAGCGGCGTCCCAAGCCCCCTGCTCGGCCATCCGAACGACTCGTTCATCACGTAGCTCCACCCGGGATGGCGCTTGTTCGCCTTCAGGCAGGCCGCATCGTGCTCAGGGCACACGTACGTCTTCTCGGACCTTCCGCCGCACGCCCAGATGCAGCCGTTCGTCAGCGCGAAACGCAGATATTCGACGTTCGCCTCGCTGAAGGAGATGGCGGAACCGCCCGCCTTGCTCTTGTCGTTCTTGTTCGGATAGTACCAGGAAATCCAGGCGTCGCGCGCGGGATAGCTCACGCCGTTCTCGTAACTGGTCCATTTGAACGACCCCGCCGCCGGGTAGTTGCCGTCCCTTTCCTGCATCGCGAAGTTGAGCGTGGCGACCGAAAGCCCGCGGAGGTTGCTCATGCACTGGGTGGCGCGCGCCGCATCGCTCGTACCGCCCAGGAGCCCCAGCATCACGGCGGAGAGGATGCCGATGATGCCGATGACGACAAGAAGCTCGATGAGCGTGAAAGCCGATTTGTTGCCTGTTTTCATGGGTGCGTATTATCTCACGAATCGCGTGCGTGCGCAAGTGCGGAGTGTGTGCTATACTACGCCCATGTCGCAGGAATGGAACATCAAGAGTCGCGGACACGTCTGCACGATCTGCCAGAAGCCGCTTGTGGACAAGGCCCCGGTCGTTTCGGCCCTCCATGAACTCCCCGACGGGTACGAGCGCCTGGACTGCCATCCCGAATGCTGGAAGACCGCCCCGCGCAGCTGGGAGCCCTTCAGCCTCTGGGAGGGCGTCTACCTCGCCCCCCCGCCGCCCGACGCGCGCAAGGAGCCGCTGAAGAAGGAGACGGCGGACGACCTGCTCAGGCGCCTCGTCTCGCTCGACGACCCCGCCATGAAGAACGTCGTCTACGTGCTGGCGGTGATGCTGGAGCGCGCGAAGATCCTCGTCGAACGCGACGCGCGCGAACAGGCCGACCACACGATCATCCGCGTCTACGAACACCGCAAGACCGGCGAAAGCTTCATCGTCCTCGACCCGCGCCTGCGCCTCGAAAACCTCGCGGAGGTGCAGCAGCAGGTCGTCGCCCTCCTCTCCGGCACGATGACCCTCGGCGAGGTCAACGCCCCCGGCTGAAGAAGGCCTTGGCCTGCTCGGCGTCGCCCTGTTCCTCCATCAGGACGCCGAGGTTGTGGAAGGCCGTCTCGCAGCCCGCCGCCGCCGCGCGCCGGAGGAGCGATTCGACATATTCGGGCATATAGAGGCGGCGGTTCGCGTCGCGCGCGTGGAGAAGCGCGGCGAGGTTGTTCGCGGCGACGGGGCTCTCCTTCACGCGCATCGCCGCAAGGGCCCGCGCCGCGTCGGGGAATTCGTCGAATCCCACGATCGGCCAGTCCTTCTTGCCGTCCCACATCACGAACTGGTAGTCGCGCGGACGTCCCTCGACGCCCAGTTCGCTCGTGAGGAGCAGGTACAGGTTGTCCGCGACCTTCCAGCCCGCGATCCAGCCACCCACCGTGGCCGAGCCTCCGCCGAACAGCCCCTTCTTCGTGAGGATGGCGAACTGGCTCCAGAAGTCCGGGTTCAGGTCCACCCGGTAGCCCGCGAGCGCCTGGACGGTCTTCGCGTCGCAGCGCGCGAACTTCGTGTCCAGCTCCATCACCGCCCAGTCCGAGAAGACCTTGTTCACGTAGGCGCACGCACGGGCGGACCGCTCGCGCGAAGTCCCTCCCGCGTCCTCCCGCTTCAGGACGTAGCCGCCGTCCTCCGCGCGCACCAACCCCTTCTCCAGCAACCCCTCGATCCGCGCCACGTCAAACGGCCACCGCTTCAGGTCCGCACCGGGATCGGCCTCCCACCGCATCGGCTTCGCGGGGGGCGTGAACCGCTCGCGCGCATCCAGCATCCGCGCGGCAAGCGACCGCGCCGGCAGGCCCTCCGCCCCGCATACGGCGGACAGGAACGCAACCAGCGCGAGAATGCGCCCTGCGCGTCCCGTGACGGCCGAAATCCCTGAACTGTCCCTGAACGTCATGTGCATATTGTACCATACGACGGCCCCGCAGGCATAGAACGGCCTTGTGGGAAGGAGGACCAACGTCATTTTGACCACTGAACACACTGAAACCGCCTCCGGCGGTACACTGAAAACTCTGAAAGCCGAGCCTTTACACCTCCCAATACTTTCTGTGTGTTCTGTGTCGGCGAAGCCGTTCTGTGTATTCCGTGGTAAAAATCCGGACGCGACAAGCGCGTCCCTCCCGTATCCAAGCGCGTCTCTCCATCTGCGCGAACCCTCAGGATTCACCCTTCCTGGGAGAGACGGGCTTGTCCCGTCCGCAATCGCTCCCGCGTGTCCGGCCCCCACGCCGATCCGGCGCGCGAAGTACCCGCGCCGCCCTCGGCACGTGGCGCTGTGAGGCGAACCCACCCCGTGCGGTGTGGCGCAACGGTGCGCGTAACGGGAAGAACGCGCTCCTACGTGTCCGAAGAGGGTCGCAATTCATTGCGACCGTCGTCTACTGCTCGTTGTCGGCCGTAGGCCGTTCTGTGTGTTCCGTGGTAGATTCTCAACCATTGCCCTGCATGCGATAGGCCCAGTACATGACGTGGCGAGAAGAAGACCTCAGCCGCCACATCTGCCACACGGGCGACCTTCCGTCTTCGTACAGGGGTAACCTCGTGTCTTGCGGTAATTCTCGCAACGTGTATTATGCCGTACGCCCGAATTTGTCGAGAGCCAATATCCCGTTTCGGGCCAATCCTCGTTGACGGGCGCTGCGGTGCGTTGGGGAATCGGACCACGCCCGGCGAAATACTCCCTGCGTTCAGGGGAAGGCGTTGTCTCGTCCTCGAATGACGCTCCCACCTGTGTCCGCTGTACGGAGGACGGCCCGCGCGAAACCGTCTTCTTGACCCACCCGCCCGAACGACGTCCCGATTTGTCGGGATGCGTCCAATGGACAAGGCCCCCTTTCGCGTTGGCGATGAACTCTCCCCTGAACGAAACATCGTCGCCAATGCTCACATCTTCCAGACGGGGCCATTCGTCAATGTTGTTCACGATGAGTACCGTCCGTCCATCTCCATCCGCGACGATGAATCGCTGATGGCACGGCGGAACGAGATCGTCCGGCAGAATCCGCGTAATGCGACCTGTCCCCGTCACCCATGTCCTGTCCTTGAACGTGGCGAACGAACAGCCCACGGTCTGAGTCGGTGTATCTCCATGGGGGCTACGCTGGTGTGGTGCTGCCTCAAGAGGCATCCCCAGGAGTCCACCGATCAGGAGCCAGATGACTCCACGCCGCATGGCGTTCCCCAACGTCCACATGATGTGTTTCATTGTTCTGCCTTCTTTCTTCTCCGCAATCACGCAGTTCTGCAAGTACCTCTCTAGTATACCATAGCATATGCCGCGTTGGCGAAGATGACGAAGATCCCTAATCATGCGGCCACCCCATCCCCGATCACCCCCGCGTTCTGTGTATTCCGTGGTCAATCTCATCAGGGGGAATTTGAACCACTGATAACACCGATCCTCGCTGCGCGAGACACGGATATACACTGATTCAATCCCTCCCATCTGTGTCTATCCGTGGCGGGCGAAGCCCGTATCTGTGATATCTGTGGTAAAGGGTCTCTGTGGACGGCGTAGGGCAGCACCCTAGTCCATCACGCGGTCGTAGGCGCCGCCACCCTCGCCGCTTTCGCCGGCGTCGCCCGCGTCCACGGGACGCATCGGCTTCACCTTCGGGCGCGCGCCGAAGAGGACGGTGCCGAGGCGGATCCACGTGGCACCCTCCTCGACGGCGATGCGGTAGTCGTTCGACATGCCCATCGAGAGGCGCGGCAGGGAGACGCCGAACGCGGCCTCCATCGCGTCGCGCAGCTCGCGGAGGCCCGCGAAGACGGGGCGCGTCTCCTCGATCTTGTCCGCCGGCGTGAACGGCGCCATCGTCATGAAGCCTTCGAGCGTGAGGTTCGGCGCGGCGAGCGCGCGTTCGACGGCGGCGGGGACATCCTCTGGACGCATCCCGTCCTTCGAGCGTTCGCCGCTCATGTTGACTTCAAGGAGGATGCGCGGGCGCGCGCCCATTTCGTCCGCCAGGAACTGGAGACGGTCGATGAGTCCGATCGAATCGATCGAGTGGAACGTCGAGAAGAGCGCGAGCGCGGGGCGCACCTTGTTCTTCTGGAGATGCCCGATCAGGTGCCATTCGGGACCCGACACGGCGAGCGGCTGTTTCCAGGCCGCCTCCTGCACCTTGTTCTCGCCCACGATGCGCAGCCCCGCCTCCCATGCCTCGCGCACGACCTCGGGTCCGTGCGTCTTCGTGACGGCGACGATCTCCACGTCGTCCGCACGCCGGCCCGACACCCTACAGGCGTCGGCGACGGTGGTCTGCACTTCGGCGAGGATGTCCGCAAGCGCGCGCATGGGTCAGACCTGCTTGAGCGCCGCGACCTCGGCCTTGAGGGCCTTCAGCTCGGCGCGCGTCTTCTGGAGCATCTTCGGCGCGAGCGTGATCGCGGCCAGGTCCTTCATCGACATCGCGGGCGCGCCGATCACGTACTTGAGCGACCCGTCGAGCGACTGCGGCACGCCCGCCTGGGGGCCGACCTGCACGCCGTCCGCGATCTTGATGTGGCCGGAGATGCCGGCCTGCGCCCAGATGAGGCAGCCCGTGCCGATCTGCGTGGACCCCGCGACGCCCGCCTGCGCGATGATGCCCGAATAGCCGGCCACCTTCACGTTGTGGCCGATCTGCACGAGGTTGTCGATCTTCGTCATCGGGCCGATGTACGTGCGCCCGATGCGCGCGCGGTCGATCGTCGTGTTCGAGCCGATCTCCACGCCGTCGCCGAGCTCGACGATGCCGAGCTGCGGAATCTTCTCGATCTTCGGCATGCCGTTCTCGAACGTCGTGTTGTAGCCGTAGCCGTCCCCGCCGAGGCGCACGCCGCAGTGGAGAATCACGCCCCGGCCGACCTTCGTGCCCTCGCGCAGCGTGACCTGCGGATAGATGTGGGTGCCGGCGCCGAGCGTGCAGTTCTCGCCGATGAAGACCTGCGCCTCGATGACGCAGCCATCGCCGATGACGGCGTTCTTCTCGATGACGGTGTAGGCGCCGACGTGGACACCCGCGCCGAGGCGCACGCTCGGGTCGACGACCGCCGTGGGGTGGACGCCGGGGGCGCGCACGGGCGCCGGCGGCGCGAAGAACTCCGCCGCCTTCATGCAGGCGTGGTTGGGGTCCGCCACGCGGATGATTGCGCACGGCGCGCCGTGCGTCCAGTCCGGCGGCAGCAGCACGCAGGAGGCCTTCGTGGTCTCCACGAGCTTCACGTGCTTCGGGTCCTTGCAGAAGCTCAGATCGCCAGGGCGCGCCTCCTCAAGACCGCCGCAGGCGGCGAGTTCGACGTCGGCGCCCTCAAGCGTGCCCCCCAGCGTCGCCGCGAGTTCGGATGCCTTCATCGTGGGCCTCACTTCGCGTCGGCGGCGGACTTCTTTTCGTGCCGCTTGGCGGGATCGACCTTCAGCGCCTTGAGGATTTCGTCCGTCACGTCGAGCGAGTCCTTCGAGAACGCGAGCATCGTCGAATCGGCGATGATGTCGTAGCCGTTGGCCTTGGCGAAGGCGTTGATCTTCGCGCGGATGTCCTCGGTCTCCAGCTTGAGGAGGCGGGTCTCCAGGTCCGTCAGCTCGTTCTGGAAGTGCTGCGCCGAGGCGCGCAGTTCCTGCTGGGCGGCGAGGAAACGGCGCTGCACGTCTTCAAGCTTCTTCTGGGCGTCCGCCTTGGCGCTCTGGGAGAACATCGGGTTCATGAGGTCGGCCTGGACCTTCTTGCCCTCGTCGGCAATCGTCTTCGCGGCCTCCTGCTGGCGTTCGAGCTTCGCCTTGTAGTCCTTGTCGGTGGACTTCACGAGGGCGCGGTTGGACTCGTGGTTCGGGTGCAGCCGCACGAGATCCACCATGTTCACCGTCCCGACCTTCAGTTCCGCCGAAGCCCCCATCGCGGCCGCAAGGGCCAGGGCCATCATCATCTTCTTCATTGACGTCATCCTTTTCTTTTAAGTTAAGCCGCTTCGCTTCAAGTAGTTAAGTAGTTAAGCCGCTTCGCTTTAAGTAGTTAAGTGGTTAAGTGGTTAAGTCGCCAACCGGTAAGGACCTTCCCGCAATTCCAAGATTTAACCACTTAATAGCGTGACAACTTAACTACTAAACCACTTAACCACTTAATCCCTCTAGAAGTCGTATCCGACCGAGAAGGTGAAGACCTTCTCGTCGACGGTCTCGTCCGGATCGACGACGGGCGTGGCGAAGTCGAGGCGGATCGGGAACTGCTCCAGGTCGAGGCGCAGGCCCACGCCGACCGACCAGCAGAACCAGGCCGTGTCGAAGTCGAATTCGTCCTCGCCCACGCTGCCGAGATCCGAGAAGGCGGCGATGCGCAGCATCTTGACGACGGGCACGGAATACTCCATGTTCATGCACCAGGAGGTCTGCCCGCCCCAGGCCGTGTAGCGGCCCTTCTTGTTCTCGTGGGCGTAGATGCGCGGCGCGATCTCGCGGAAGTCCACGCCGCGAATCGACTTGGAGCCGCCGAGGAAGAGGCGGTCGTAGAGCGGCAGGTCGTCGCTGAAGGCGTCCACCGTCTCGCCGCGCAGGCCGATCTGGAACACGTGTCCATACTTCTTCCAGACGGGGAAGTACTTGCGCACGTTGAAGCCGACGCGCCAATACTCGTTGTCACCGCCCACGATGTCGCCGAAGAGGCGCACCGTGTGGCCCTGGGTCGGGAAGATGAAGCGGTCGCGCGTGTCGAGCTTCCAGAAGACTTCCAGCGGCACCTCCACCTTGTCGCCGTTGCGGTCCTCCTCCTCCTTGAGCATGCGGAAGCGGTCGCCGCGCTTCGGATCGTAGTAGTAGCCGTTGTCCACGTCGTCGTACTCGATGTACTCGGCGGCGAGCGACACGCCGAGGCGACCGAACGCCTCCCACGTGGGCCAGAACTTGACGGGGTAGCTGAGGGTGACGGCGGCGCCGCTGCGGATGACGTCGTAGTCGTCGTACCAGCGCTGGCGGCGGTAGACCTCGACGGTCAGCTCCAGCTGGCGGTCGAGGAACCACGGCTCCGTGACGGAGGCCTCGTAGGTCTGCACGCGCGGACCTGCCTGGATGCAGAGGCGCCCCTTCTGCCCGGCGCCGCGGAAGCGCCACGGACTGAAGAGGTCGAAGTTGGCCTCGCTCAGCTCGATCTGGCCGAAGACGGAGCTTTCCGTGCCCGCGCCGATGCCGATGAGGAAGTTGCCGGTGTTCTTCTCGGAGAGCTCGTAGACGAGATCGCGCAGCTCCGGCTTGCCGTCCTTCGCCTCGCCGCCGTCCACCTTTTCGAGGTAGTAGCGCACGCGGTCGAAGTAGCGGAGGTTTTCGAGACGGCGCTTGGAACGTTCCGCCTTGTCCGCCAGCATCGGATCGCCGGGGGAGAGGGCGATTTCGCGGCGGATGACCTTGTCCATCGTGTAGTCGTTGCCCCGGATGAGGACGCGGTTGACCGTCACGGGCACGCCCTCCTCGACCGCGAAGACGAGGTTGAGCGTTTCGGGATCCGTCTCGGAGGGGAGGCGGCGCACCGTCACGTGCGTGTCGGCGAGCGCGGCGCGCCCGGAACCGCAGAACACCTCGATCTCGTGGGCGGCCTCGTCCAGCGCGGTGGCGCCCGCGACGTCGCCCGGCGCGATCCGCTTCACGGCGGCGGCCACCACGTCCTCCGGGTAGGCCTTCACGCCCGTCACGGAGATGGTGCCCACCTTGTAGCACGGCCCCTCGCGCACCTGGAAGACGCGCACCCGCTCGCCGTCCTCGCGCGTCCGCACTTCGGGCTGGGAGATCTCCACGTCCAGATAGCCCCGGTCGCGGTAGAACGCGACAACCCGGTCGCGGGCCTCCGCGAGGTCCTGCGGCGTGGCGGGCACGTCGCTGAACCAGCCCATCGGGTTCCACCAGGGGTACTGGTTGAAGGACGCGCGCAGCTCGTCCGCCTCGAACGCCTCGTTCCCGTCGAACTCGAAGTCGGTGATCTTCGCGCGCTCGCCCTCCTCGATCTCCATCGTGATCTTCACCGCGCCGGCGATGCCCTCCACCGGCTCGACGACGGGCTTCACCTTCACGTCGGGGAAGAACTTCTTCTGGTACTCGCGGCGGATGCGGCCGGCGGCGGCGGCGATCTCCGCCTCGCCGTACGCATAGCCGTCCTTCAGCTCGGAGAACTTGGCGATCTTGCCCTCGTTCCAGTAGTCGCAGCCCTTCACGGCGAGCGGGCCCTGGAAGCGCATCTTGTGCTTCACGACGTAGGTGACGTCGACGCCGTTCACGCCCTGCTCGGCCTTCACCACGATGTCGTCGAACGTGCCCGCGTCGCGCAGCGCCCGCACGTCGCGCGCGCACTGCGCCGGATCGTACTCGTCGCCCACCTTGACCTGGCAGCGCGCGGCGGCGTCGCCCACGTCCTCCACGTCGCCGTCGGCGGCCTTCACCGAAACGGACGCCACCTTCGCCGCCGACGCCATGCCCGCCACGGCCAGCGCCACGGCCAGAACCATTCTCTTCATCGCATCTTCCTCGCTGTTCTCACGTCGTTACCCTCATCAACCACTGAATCACTTGACAACTTAACTACCACCCGCGGCTTAAACTTAACCACTTAACTACTTAACCACTTAACCACTTAATCCCCAAACGACACCGGCTCCACGTGCCAGATGTCGCGCGCGTACTCCATCACCGCGCGGTCGCTGGAGAAGCGGCCCGAGCGGGCGATGTTGACGAGCGACCGGCGGTTCCACTCGCCCGCGTCGCGGTAGGTGGCGTCCACGCGGTCCTGCGCCTCGCAGTAGGCGCGCAGGTCGGCGAGGAGCATGTAGTGGTCGTTGTAGTCGAGAAGCGAACGCACGATCGGGTCGAAGAGGCCCGGATTCAGGAGCGAGAACACGTTGTTGCGGATCATGTCCACGGCCTGGCGGATCTCGGGATCCTTCTGGTAGACGGCCCGCGCGCTGTAGGTCGGGCGCAGGCGCGCCACGTCGTCCGCGCGAAGCCCGAAGAGGAACATGTTCTCGTCCCCGACCTCCTGGTTGATCTCCACGTTCGCGCCGTCATAGGTGCCGAGCGTGAGCGCGCCGTTCATCATGAACTTCATGTTGCCCGTACCGGAGGCCTCGGTGCCCGCGAGGGAAATCTGCTCGCTGACCTCGGCGGCCGGCATGATCTTCTCGGCGAGCGAAACGCGGTAGTCGGGCAGGAACGCGACCGTGAGGCGCCCGCGCGTGCGCGGGTTCGCGTTGACGACGTGCGCGATGCCGTGGATGAGGCGGATGATGAGCTTCGCCATGTAGTAGCCCGGCGCCGCCTTCGCCGCGAAGATGAAGACGCGCGGCACGGGGTCGTACTTCGGATCCGCCAGCAGGCGGTTGTAGAAGATGACGATGTAGAGCGCGAGCAAGAGCTGGCGCTTGTACTCGTGGAGGCGCTTCACCTGCACGTCGAAGAGGGCGGCGGGGTCGAGCGACACGCCGAGCGTGGACTTCACGTAGTTCGAGAGGATGCGCTTGTTGGAGCGCTTGATCTTCGCGAGGCATTCGAGGAACACGGCGTCCCCGGCCTCACGTTCGAGCTTCTTCAGTTCGTCGAGGTGGGTGATCCAGCGCGTGCCGATCTTCTCGGTGATGAGCTGCGCGAGCGGCGGGTTCGCCTTCAGAAGCCACCGGCGCGGCGTGATGCCGTTCGTCACGTTGTGGAAGTGGTCCGGCATCAGCTCGTAGAAGTCCCTGAAGAGGGACGCCTTGAGGATTTCCGTGTGGAGCTCGGCGACACCGTTGACGCTGGAGGAACCGATGATCGCGAGGTTCGCCATGCGCACGTAGCGCTCGCCGCCCTCGTCGATGAGGGACATCCGCGCGAGGCGGTCCTGGTCGCCGGGGTAGATGCCGGAGACGCGGCTGAGGAAGCGCCCGTTGATCTCGTAGATGATCTGCAGGTGGCGCGGCAGCAGACGCTCCATCATCGGGACGGACCACTTCTCCAGCGCCTCGGGGAGGATCGTGTGGTTCGTGTAGCCCGTCGTGCGGCACGTCAGGTCCCAGGCCGCCTCCCAGCCGATGCCCTCCTCGTCCACGAGGATGCGCATGAGCTCCGGGATCACGAGCGCGGGGTGCGTCTCGTTGAGGTGGATGAACGCCTTCTCGGGCAGCTGCGACCAGTCGTTGCCGTCCTCGCGGAAGCGGCGCAGGATGTCCGCCAGCGAACAGCACACGAAGAAGTACTGCTGGCGGAGGCGCAGCTCCTTGCCGGCCATCGTGTTGTCGTTCGGGTAGAGCACCTTCGTGAGGTTCTCGGCGAGCACCTTGCGCTCGACGGCCTCCACGTAGGAGCCCTTGTTGAACTCGGCGAGCGAGAATTCGTCCGTCGCCTTCGCGCTCCAGAGCCGCAGCGTGTTGACGGCGTTGCTGTAGCCGACGACGGGCAGGTCGTAGGGGACGCCCCGCACGGTCTCGGCGCCGACCCAGCGCCACCGCAGCGTGCCGTGTTCCTCGATGCAGTCGACACGGCCGCCGAAGTGGACGAGCTGCGCGTACTCGGGGCGCACGAGTTCCCACGGGTAGCCGTCCTTGAGCCAGCTGTCCGGCTCCTCGACCTGCTGCCCGTCGACGATGCGCTGGCGGAAGATGCCGTAGTCGTAGCGGAGGCCGTAGCCCATGCCCGCGAGGTCGAGCGTGCTCATCGAGTCGAGGAAGCACGCGGCGAGGCGCCCAAGTCCGCCGTTGCCGAGCCCGGCGTCCACCTCGAAGTCGCGCAGGGAGTTCCAGTCGATGCCGTACTCCTTCAGCGCCTCGGAACACTCGCGGTCGAGCTTGAGGTTCATGACATTGTTGCCGAGGAGGCGGCCGATGAGGAATTCAAGGGACAAATAGTAGACGCGGCGCTCGTTCTGCGCGTGGTAGCGCTCCTGCGTGTTGATCCACCGCTCCACGATGCGGTCGCGGATCGCATACGCGAACGCCGCGTACTGGTCGCGCGGCGTCGCCGCGCCGTCGTACTTCACGAGGGTGTAGCGGAGATGCCAGGCAAAGTCCTCTTTCAGACCCTGCACCGTGTTTTCGACCCTGCGGTCCTTCGTCTTCTTCGTCATGTTCGTCTTTTCTGCCTTGTTCTCGTAAAACGGCTCTTATTCTACCAAATCCGTCCCCTCGACCTCAACTTGAATCATGGCCCCGGTGCGCGCGGGCCCCTACGCCTCCTTCCTCAGCGTAACGTCGAGCTGGGGGAAGGGGATGGAGACGCCGGCCCCGCCGAAGGCGTCCACAAGGGCCACCAGCACGGCCGCGCGGACGGTCCAGTAGTCCGCGCACGCGGCCCACGGGCGCACGTTGAGGAGGACGGCGGAATCGGCGAGCGTCGCCACCGCCACCGCCGGGGCGGGGTCGGCGAGGACGCCCGGCACCGTTTTCAACGCCTCCAGGGCGACCGCCCGCGCGGCGGCAAGATCGGTGCCGTAGGCGACGCCGACCTGGAGGTCCACGCGGCGGCGGCCGAGCGCGTTGAAGTTCGTGATCGCGCTCCCCCACACGGTTCCGTTCGGCACCGTCACCTTCTTGTTGTCGCCCGTCGTGAGGACGGTCGCCATCATGTTGAGTTCGGCGACCGCGCCCTCGATGCCGCCCACGATCACGTAGTCGCCCACCTTGAACGGGTGGTTGAGGGCGATCATGAGCCCCGCCGCGAGGCTGCCGAGCGATTCCTTGAACGCGAAGCCCAGCACGACGCCCGTCACGCCGAGGCTCGCGACGAGCGGCCCCACGTCCACGCCGAGCCGCCCCAGCGCGATCACGGCGAGAATCGTCCAGCCCGTCTTCGAGGCGATGCTGCAGAGGAACGTCCGCAGCAGCGCATCCACGCGCTTCGACCGACCGAGCGCCCGGCGGAGGGTCGCCACGAGCCCCTTCACGACGAGGCCGCCCACCGCAAGGATCAACACCGCCCCGAGCGCGTTCAGGGCGAACGTGACGCCGTTCTGCGTCAGCCACCCAAGCGCCTGCCGCACCAGCTCGCGCCCCTGATCGGTCTGCCGGCTGAACGCATCCGTCACCTGCGCCCCCAGCTGTGCGGCGACCTCCGTCACGGCGGCCACCGCGTTCGTCGCCCCTGGCGTCGCCGCCGCATCCAGAAACATCATGGATTCTTCTCCCCTGTGGACTTGTCCGACTTGAAAACCCCCGTGCGCCAGATGGCCACCGCAGCCACCAGGACGAGGACGGCGAGCACTTCGCCGAGGCGGTCCTCGACGATCTCCAGGACACGCCGCACGGCGGAGGTCTCCTCGACCAGTTCCAGCACGGCCGCTCCGAACACGTTCCACAGGACGACGACGCCCGCAAGCACGCCAAGCCCGAGGACGACCCACTTCCACCGTTCGGGCGCAAGCGTCCGCCGCACGCCCGTCACGGCGCGTTCGATGACCGGCCAGGCCGCCGCCGCGACGCGCTCGCGCATGGGGACCACGATGTCCGCCGCAGGGTGGGGCACCGACGCCGCCGGCGCGCGGTCGATCTTGATCTTGCCGCTCGCCGTGCGCGGAAACGGTTCCGTGCGCACCATGACCCTCCGGATGCGCTTGTGGAGCGGAAGCTTCCGGTTGACGATCGCGACCTGCTCGCGCACCGTCTCCTCCGGCACGGAGGCGTAAACCTCGGCCTGCACCTCGCGCGTCTCGAAGTCGCCCGACACGACGACCTCCAGAAACCCCGGCACGGAATGGAGGATGTCCTCCAGTTCCTCCGGCGCCACCTTCTTGCCGCTGGAGAGGATGATCGTGCGCGAGGCACGCCCCGTGATCCACACGTAGCCGTCTTCGTCGATGCGTCCGTAGTCCCCCGTCGAGAACCAGCCGTCCTTGTCGCGCACGGCCGCCGTCTTCTCGGGCTCCTTGTAGTAGCCCTTCAGGACGGCGGGACCGCGCAGCTGGAGGATGCCCTCCGGCGAGACGCGCGCCTCCATTCCCCCGAAGCCGTGGCAGCACTTGCCCGCGCTGCCGGGATGCGGCGCGTCCAGCTCCGCAACGGAGAAGAGCGCCGTCGTCTCGGTGAGGCCGTAGCCGCCGAGGGGCTGGATGCCAAGCGTCGTCAGCTTCAGGTAGCCCCGGCTCGACAGGGGCGCACCGCCCACGACGATCCAGCGCAGGGAAAGCCCGGCCTCCTCGACCGTGCGCCCCTTCTGGGCGATCTTGTCCGCCAGCAGTTCCGCCAGCGCGGGCACGAGGAAGAGGAAGTCCGCCCGGAAACGCTCCACGGCCTCGTAGATGCGGCGGAAGTCGGGGCAGACGCCGAGCGCCACGCCGTGCGCGAGCATCGTGTACGTCACGCAGATGCCGAAGATGTGGTTGAGCGGCAGCAGCATGAGCGTGCGCTGGCCAGGGGCGAAGTGCAGGTTCGCATGCCAGTAGTCGGAGAACGTGCGGAGGCCGCGGAGCGTCAGCTCGGCGCCGCGCGGCCGCGAGGTCGTGCCGCTCGTGAAGACGAGCATCGCCGTTTCGTCCTCGTCGCGCTCCGGGAGGTCGAAAATGCCCGACTCGCCCGCGTCGAGCGCCTTGTGCGCAAGGGCGAGCATGCGGTCCGTGAGGCGCGTGCCGAAGCCGCCCGTGATGAGCTTCGGGAGCAGCTTCTTCACCTCGTGCGCCCGGTCCGCGAGCGCGGCCGAGTGGATGAGCGCGCGCGCGCCCGTGAAGGACAGGCGCCCGGCGATGTCCTCCGCCGACAGGTTCGCCTCCAGCGGCAGCGCCACGGCCCCCGCGAAGAGGCACGCCGCATGGACGGTCATCCACTCGTAGGAGTTCGCGCCGATGATCGCGATCGTCGCGCCCGGCACGTACTTGCGGATGATCCAGGCGATGGCCTCGATGTCCCGCGCGAACTCGCGCCACGTGATCGGCACGGACCGATCGCCCGCCGCGATCAGGAACGCGGCGGCGTCCGGCCGCCCGTCGCGCTGGGCCTTGAACTGACTGAGGAGAGACATGGGGGGATTAAGTCGCTTCGCTTTAAGTAGTTAAGTAGTTAAGTATTTAAGTAGTTAAGTTGGTCTTCGAGCGATTCGATTTCTTCAACACGTGATCCTTAACCTCTTAAATTAACCACTTATTTAACTACTTAACTTTCTCAACTACTCAACTTAACTACTCAACTACTTAACTTTCTCAACTACTCAACTTAACTACTCAACTACTTAACTACTTAATTCTCTTGATGGCCCCGAACTTGCACACCTGCTGGCATTGCCTGCAGCCGGCGCAGAGGGACGGGTCGATCTTCATCTGGAAGCGGCCGGGCGCGACCTCCTCGCCGCGCGTCATCGCCGGGCAGCCCATCTTGAAGCACATGCCGCACGCCTTGCACTTCGTCTCGTCGACCGCGCACAGGCCCTCCTTCGTGAGCTTCGCCGCGATGCGGCAGGGGGCATAGGCGACGACGAGCGCGCCTTCGTCGCCGTCCATCGCGTCCTTCAGCGTCGCCTCCAGTTCGCCGAGGTCGTCGGCGGAGACCTGCACGACCTTCTTGTAGCCGCAGGCCTTGGCGATGTCCAGAATCTCCGTCACCGGCGCGGGATCGCCCGCGAGCGTCTTGCCCGTGCCGGGATTGTCCTGGTGGCCCGTCATCGCGGTGATGCGGTTGTCGAGGACGACCGTCGTCACAGGCGTGCCGTTGTAGTGCGCGCTCAGGATGCCGGTCATGCCGCTGTGGAAGAACGTCGAATCGCCCAGCACCGCACAGATGCGGCCCTTGAGCCCCGCCTTGCGCATGCCGGCGGCGTTGCCGATGGAGGCGCCCATGCAGATCGTGGAGTCCATCGCGTTGAGGGGCGGGAAGGCGCCGAGCGTGTAGCAGCCGATGTCGCCCGTCACCGTCGCGCCGAGCTTCGCGAGCGTGTAGAAGACGCCGCGGTGGCCGCAGCCCGCGCAGAGGACGGGCGGGCGCGTCGGCAGCGAGGCGTCCGGCTTCACGGCCTTCGCCTTCGGCACGTCCTTCAGCAGCTCGTGGCGCAGGTCCTGCAGGCGGTCGGGGTTGAGCTCCAGCATGTTGAGCTCGGTCTTGTGCCCCTGCACCTTGATGCCGAGCGCCTTGACCTGGTCTTCGAGGAACGGGTCCAGCTCCTCGACGACGAGCACGTGGCGCACCGTCTTCGCGAACTTCTTCACGAGGTCCGCCGGGAACGGGTTCGTCCAGCCGAGTTTCAGCACCGTGAACTCGGGGAAGATCTCCTTCACGTACTGGTAGGCGACGCCCGACGTGATGATGCCGATCTGCTTTTTGCCCGGCTCGATGCGGTTGAACTTGCTGTGCGCGGCCGCGCGCGCCATCTCCGCGCTGCGCTTCTGCGCCGCGAGGCGCTGGCCGCGCGCGAACGCCGGCACGGGGATCGTGCGCGTGATGTCCTTCTGGTAGGGAATCACCGGATGCGGCGCGGGCCGGAAGTCGTCGAGGTTCACGAGCGAGCTCGAATGGCTCGTGCGCGTCGTGAGACGCAGCATGCAGGGCACGCGGAATTTCTCCGAGATCTCGAACGCGGCCTGCACCATGTCGTAGGCCTCCTGGGAGTCGGAGGGCTCCAGCATCGGCATGCGCGCGAACTTCGCGAGGTTGCGGTTGTCCTGCTCGTTCTGGGAGGAGTGCATGCCGGGGTCGTCCGCCGAGACGACGACCATGCCGCCCGTCGCGCCCACGTAGGTGAACGTCATGAGCGGGTCCATCGCGACGTTGAGGCCCACGTGCTTCATCGCCGTCAGCGCGCGCGCGCCGGCCATCGACGCGCCGATCGCCGTCTCCATCGCCACCTTCTCGTTCACGGCCCATTCGCACTTCACCGTGTCCTTGAACTTCGCGATGTTTTCGAGGATCTCCGTCGACGGCGTGCCCGGATAGGCGCTCGCGACCACGCACCCCGCCTGGGCGGCGCCGCACGCAACCGCCTCGTTCGCACTCAGCAACTTCTTGTTGGACATAGCTCTCCTTGGAAAATTTCAGTGATTATACCATAAAACCTAAAGCGTCACGTGCGGGAAGTCCGCCTCCCGCAACCGGTCGAAGGGGATGCGCAGCGTGTCCTTCTTGGACAGGATTGGATGTTCGACCGGCCACGCCACGCCGATTGCCGGATCATCCCACGGCAGCCCCCGGTCGTCCTTCGGGTCGAAGAACTCGCTGCACTTGTAGTGGAACTCCGCCTCCTCGGACAGGACGCAGAACCCGTGCGCGAACCCGGCGGGGATGTAGAACTGCCTCCCGTTCTCCGCGCTCAGCTCGCAGGCGTGCCACCGCCTGAACGTGGGCGAGCCCCAGCGGATGTCCACCGCGACGTCCCACACCGTCCCCCGCACCACCGAGACGAGCTTCGCCTGCGGACGGTGCAGCTGGTAGTGGAGGCCACGCACGACGTTCTTCACGGAGAAGGACCGGTTGTCCTGCACGAAGACGTCCCGGATGCCGTTCTCGAAGTACCGCTGCGCGTGGTACGCCTCGGCAAACCACCCCCGGGCGTCGCGGTAGACGTCCGGGGTGATCACCTTCAGGCCCGGGATCGGACACGACTCGAACTGCGCTCCCATGTCCGGCCCCTTCCCGTTCAGCGCCCCAGCACCTTGCGGTAGTGCGCAATCAGGGCGTTCGTGGAGGAATCGTGCTTCGTGCCGGCCTTCTTCGCGGTGAGGTCCTTGAGGACGTTCTTCGCGAGCACCTTGCCAAGCTGCACACCCCACTGGTCGAACGAGAAGATGTTCCAGATCACGCCCTGCGTGAAGACCTTGTGCTCGTAGAGCGCGATGAGCGAACCGAGCGTTTCGGGCGTGAGGTCGTTCGCGAGGAGCGTGTTCGTGGGGCGGTTGCCCGTGAACGTCTTGAACGGGACGAGCCTCTCGTCGTCGCCGTCCGCGCGGCACTGCTCGGCCGTCTTGCCGAACGCGAGCGCCTCGGTCTGGGCGAAGAGGTTCGCCATCAGCTTGTCGTGGTGGTCGCCCATCGGGTTGTGCGTCTTGCAGAAGCCGATGAAGTCGCACGGGATGAGGTGCGTGCCCTGGTGGATGAGCTGGTAGAAGCTGTGCTGGCCGTTCGTGCCGGGCTCGCCCCACTCGATCGGGCCCGTCGTGTACGTGACGGGCTTGCCGTCCTTCGTCACGCTCTTGCCGTTCGACTCCATGTCCATCTGCTGCAGGTACGCGGGCAGGCGGCTGAGGTACTGGTCGTACGGCAGCACGCAGTAGCTCTCGGCCCCGTAGCCGTTCGCGTAGAGGATGCCGAGGAGCGCGAGGACGACCGGCATGTTACGCCCGAGGCTCGCCGTGCGGAAGTGCCTGTCCATCTTCCAGTAGCCCTTGAGGAGGCGCTGGAAGTTGCGCGGTCCGATGGAGATCATGAGCGAGAGGCCGATCGCGGAGGGGAGCGAGTAGCGGCCGCCCACCCAATCCCAGAACGCGAACATGTTCTTGACGTCGATGCCGAACTTCCCGACCTCCTCGGCGTTCGTGGAGAGCGCGACGAAGTGCTTCGCGACGGCGGCCTTGCTGCCGAGCTTTTCGATGAGCCACGCGCGCGCGCTCTGGGCGTTCGTCATCGTCTCCTGCGTGGTGAACGTCTTGGAGGCGACGATGAAGAGCGTCTGGTCCGCCTTGACCTCGCGCAGGGTCTCGGCGAGGTGCGTGGAGTCGACGTTCGAGACGAAGTAGGTCTTGATGGACCGCTTCGAGAACGGCCTGAGCGCGAGCGTCGCCATGACGGGGCCGAGGTCGCTGCCGCCGATGCCGATGTTCACGACGTACTTGATGCGCTTGCCCGTGTGGCCCTTGTGCGCGCCCGTGCGCACGGCGTCGGCGAACGCGGCCATCTGCTTGAGCACCCGGCGGATCTGCGGCATCACGTCCTTGCCGTCCACCTTCACCTTCGCCGTCGGATCGCAGTTGCGCAGGGCGGTGTGCAGCACGGCGCGGCCTTCGGTCTCGTTGATCTTCTTGCCGGTGAACATCTTCTCGATCTCGGCCTTGAGGTTCGAGGCTTCGGCGAGCTTCACGAGCGCCTTCATCACCTTCGCGTCAATGCGGTTCTTGGAGTAGTCGAGCCGCCAGCCCGCCGCCGAGAGCGTGTACTTCGCCGCACGGTCGGGATCCGCCGCGAACAGCTGCTTGATCGTCGTGTCCTTCGTTGCCGCAATCGCGGTTTCGACCTTCTGCCATGCTTCCTGGTTCATCTATTGGCCTTTCCTGTGAAATGGAAGAGATATTTTACCATAATTTCATCCGTGTGCGCGTACGGCAGCACACGCGGACGGCACCGCGCACGGGCGGCGCTGTACGCGGACGGCACCGCGCACGGACGGCGCTGTACGCGGACGGCAGCACACGCGGACGGCACCGCGCACGAACGGCACCGCGTACGAACAGCACCACACACGGACGGCACCACATACGGACGACGCTGTACGCGGACGGCACCGCATACGGACGTTTTTTTGGGAGGCGAACGCCCCACACATATATGTACACCATAAATGAGCCTATGGACGTCGGCCCTGTTGCCCACACATAACATGCATGTACGCCACACGAACGTACGCCGTGGAACCGGCATGGATCCGGCAACGAAACATGTGGGTCCGGCAATGAAATATGGTGATTCGCTGCCACAACGAACACAAAGAACGCAAGGCCTTGTGGACTTTGTGTCCTTTCCGGCTCACAATATTTGATTACCGAAGCAATATTTGATTATCGAAGCAATCGTTTCGAGACTTCACTTCGGGACGTTCCGAAATGAAATCCTCAATTCCCTCTGTTCCCTCACGAAGATGACTCCCGACTCATACGTGGTCATTCATACGTGGTCGTTACGTGGTTGCCCAAAAGACTGTGATTTCAAGCCCAACCCGAATCTCACGCCGGAGCGTTCCGCAACGAAATCCAACAAGTCTGAACCTCTTATTTTTTTGACTTCAATTTGAACCAAAACTGACAACTTTTTCTCGGCGATATGGTATTCTTATCCTCATCGGGACGAAAGGAATGTAAAATGGAAAAAACAATCGAGAAATTTCTGGTCGCCCATGGCTATAAGACCGAAACAACGACACAGCGAACATCCGCGCGTGAGATCCGGGGAATATCCACGGAACATTATGGAGACTGGTTCAACCAGAAGGTTCTTGGCCTCGACTCAGAAGAATACCGTCGCGCCTTCTGGCACGAAGTCTCCACGACCGGGCATACAATTGGCCATGTTCCACGCACTTTGAAGACCCTTTTGCGAGATCACCACGTCGCACGGGGGAGCGAAACGTGCGGCGTCCTGCTCGCCTTGGCAATCGTCCAAGGCGGAATCTATCCATTCTGCTTCATTTCACGATACCTCTCGCGCAGGATCTCCCGCATGCGCCGAAGCGGTTACTACGCGCGGGAACGTGAAAGACGTTACCGACTGGCGGACGAACGCCGTTCCATCCGTATTCGGAGAACCGCCAATCCATGTCCTTCTATCAACGAGATTCGAGAAGCCTGGTCAGTCGTCCAAGCGACCCAGAAACGTGGGTGCAGATCGACACATAATCATGCATTGGCAATTCTGCGCCTGGGCGCCCTCCTCGAAGACCTTGAATGTTATGTCGATAACCACGCATACGTCACGCGCGGTGTTCCCGGAATCAGGGGGCGGGCACCGGGGATCAAGGGATTCTTCGCAAACAAGGCGCCGGATCTCTTCGAACACTACAAATCCATCATGCGCGGCAAGGCCCTTGCCAAAAGGTTCCGTCAAGCATGTGGCGGTTCCGACCCCATTCCCGTCAATGCCCTTCTCCCGGTCCCCGGCACCGTACTCCCGAATCATCACAATGCCAAGAAAGACAGGCTGATCCCAATATCCACCACCCATGCACGGCGCGACGATCCTTCACCAGCACACCGCGACTTCGCTGCGGAACGATCTGCCACACCAACCAAAGGATTACGGATTATCAACGGGATCGCCTTCCCCACATTTCCATACTTGGAAGATCCTGAAGCCCTGAGGACGTGGATGCGAACACAGGGGAACACCGAATACCTAAAGACACGGTGCCGTTCGACATGGTCTTTCACGAACAATGATACGGGAAAACAGTACCTCCGTACAGAGACCTTGATTAAGGCGGCGAGGATTATACAGTTTCACGACGGGTCGCTTGTCGCACTGGAAGCCGCAATAGCCCTTGAAATTGCCCCTTCCTGCACAATGAATGCCATCAAAACACAAAGACGGAGACGTGGAACGCTTGACGGACATAGCCTTTTCCGGGTTTCCAAACGGATACGGAACTGGCTTGCACGTCACCAATGTCTCATGCAAACGGCGACAACCTGACCACAACAGCACCATCCACCACAAAAGGCATCAGGGAAGAAAGATCGAGACTTCGCCTCGGAACATCCAGGCGCACCACCTATGATTCAGCACCATCTATGATTCAACTGTACCACCACCCACCCTGCCGGCTGTTCCACAACGTCATTCACTCTATGAGTCCCATATGAACGATGAGCCCATGAGACACACTATGTGTCCCATGAGAACGGGACCGGGAAAGAGGCGGGGCTTGTACGAATTCGCTTCGGAAGAATCAGCGGCGAGACCCCTACACGAAACCATGCCGGAACACCGTTCACGAGACACCGTTCAAACGACTGCATAACGTATAACCAGCCGCGTACGTGGAAACGGAACATGTGGGGCAGACCCCTCTCGACGTCGATGGTCTCTGTACCATTCACTCAAGGCGCGCACCCCCTGCCCGAAAAATCATCTCTCACGGACAAAATGTGGGTGAAACAGCGCGAAAGCCATCCTCAAATCCACACACTGCGCCCCCGTGCGCGCTCCGTGTTAATCGGACGGAGGATGAGGGGACATATCAACCAGAACCTTCCACCATGTGGGCGGGGCGGACGTGAACGACAGGAGTTCGCCTGTGCGCGGATGCTGGAAGGCGAGCTTCCAGGCATGAAGGCAAAGCACATCCCCGCGCCGTCCGTGACCGTACTTCGCATCCCCCACGACCGGATGTCCCGCCTCCGCGAAATGGACACGGATCTGGTTCTTGCGTCCGCTTTTGAGCGTCACCTCGACGGACGTGGAGGGAGGACGCCGTCCACGGGGCTTCATCCCCGGCTCCGCGACGACTCGCCACTCCGTGCGGGCGAGCTTGCCGAACTTGGGGTTCTCCACGCTCCGCACGAAATGTTTCCCGTCTTCGCGCAGGTAACTCTCGAAGACACCGCACGGCGCATCCAGCACGCCCTCAACCCGCGCGAGGTAGATCTTCGTGGTCACCTCGTTCCAGTGGTCGCGCAGCCACGTCTGGGCGCGTTCGTTCTTCGCGACCATCATGACGCCGCTCGTCCTGCCGTCAAGGCGGTGGACAAGGTAGACGCGTCGGGCGCTCTTCCACTGCCCCTTGCGCACGTAGTCCGTCAAGGCCCCTTCCACGCTATACGCACCGTCCACCTCCTGCGCGAGGACTCCCGCCGCCTTCTCGACGACGATGACGTCCTCGTCCTCATGGAGGATCCGAATCCCCGGCATTCTGTTCTTCTTCATAACCCTCAACGACTTAACCACTTAACCACTTAAAGCCCCGCAGGGGCGATTTAACCATTTAAAGCCCCGCAGGGGCGACTTAAACCTACCCCACCATCCCGACGGCGTGCGCGGCGGCTCCGAGGGCCGCACAGAGAAAGATGGCGGACATGATCGAGAGCCGTCCCTTCACGAGCGCCCAGCCCGCAAAGACGGCGAGCGCAGTCGCAAAGGGATGGACCGTGAATGCCGCCCCGTCCGAACACGTCCAGACGCTCATGCCCGCGAACACGATCCCCGCCTTCAGCATGAGCGCGTTCGTCGCCGGCTTCACGCCCCAGAGGAGACCCTGCACGAACCGGCTGCGCTTCCACCGCTCGATCCCCGTCAGCGCAAGCGTCAGCAGGAAGAAGGACGGCAGCAGCAGCGCGGCCGTGGCGACGGCGCCGCCGAAGACGCCCCCCAGCCGATAGCCGAAGAACGTCGCCGCGTTCACGCTTACGGGCCCGGGCGTCACCTGCGTGAGCGCCATGAGGTTCGAGAACTCCTCGGCCGCGAGCTGCAGGAGCGGCGCGCCGGGCCCAACGAACTCCTGCAGATAGACGGGCACGAGGACGAAGCCGCCGCCGAAGCCGAGGAGGCCGAACTTCACGAACGTCCAGAAGATGCGTCCGCACGCAAGCGTCACCGCCGCGAGCGCGACGAGCCCTCCGACGGCGAGGAGCATCCGGCGCGCGGGCGCGAGGGGCGCGAGCGCGATGCCACAGGACGCCTCGTCGCGGGACGGCATCGCCCCGCCGCCAAACGCCCAGAGGACGCCCGCCGCCATCGCCGCCAGGAGCACGGCCACCACGTTCACGCCGCATCCGATCAGCAGGGCGGACGCCACCACCACCGTCACGTAGCCATACGCCCCCACGACGCTCCGCCGCCAACTCTTCATGAGCGTGCCGAACACGATGCCCGTCAATGCGGCGCGTAGTCCCAGCAACGCGCTCTCCACCCACGGATTCCCCACCGGCAGAAACGCATAGCCACACGAGACGCCGAGGAAGATGAGAAACGACGGCAGCGCAACGGCGACGAGCGCGACGACCGCACCGAGGCGCCCCGCGACCTTCAGCCCCGTGTAGATCGCCGTATTGCCAGCAATCAGACCGGGCACCATCTGGAAGACGGGCAGGTGGTCCAGCAGCTCGCCCTCCTTCAGCCACTTGAGCCTGCGTCCGAACACCTCATCCGCGACGACGATGATCGCGTAGCCGCCCCCCACGACGAAGAGTGCGATCTTCAGGAACTCCCAGAAGAGGCTCAGGTACCTGCGCATGGCCCGGTCCTCAGTACGAAAGCTGGCTGCCGCCGATCGTCTCGCGGAGGATGGAGTCGCCCGGCACGACGTCCGCCTTCGCGTGGGTGACGTTGTGGAGGATGCCGGAGAGGCGGCGCGCTTCGAGGAACGCGGCGTCCCACGGCTTCACCTGGTTGAGGAGCAGGGCGGCGTAGGACTTCAGGACGGCGAGTTCGTAGTCGAGGGACGAGTTGAAGACGGCGTCCGCCCGGCCCTGGTAGGGGTAGATCCATTTACGCTCGCCGGCGACGACGTTCGGCCAGAGGGCGAAGGTCTTGAGCGGCGAGCAGCCACGGAAATTGTAGTCACGCACGAGGCGCCGCAGGAGGCGCGTGTCCGTGGCGGAGAGGCGGTTACAGGAGTCGAGGACGAGCTGGGTGAGCGCGTTGAGGTAGATGCGGAACTTCAGCTCGTCCGCGACGCCGCGCGTGAGGCGCGGGTTGAGCGCGTGGATGCCCTCAAGCACGACGACGCCCGAGGCGTCGAGCTGCGTCTCCTCCGCCGCGTCGAAGCCGTCGTGCCGGAGGAAGTCGAATTTCCGCAGGCGGACGGGTCGGCCGGCGAGGAGCGCGTTGAGGTCGGCGGCGAGGCGTTCGGCGTCGACGGCCTCCACGGTCTCGTAGTCGAGGTTCCCGTCCGCGTCGCGCGGGTTGCGCGCATCGCCCACGAAGTAGTCGTCGGTGGACAGCAGGACGGGGCGCATGCCGTTCACGCGCAGCTGCGTGCAGAGGCGGTGGGCCGTCGTCGTCTTGCCGGCGGAGGAGGGGCCGGCGAGGAGGACGAGCCGCGCCGACGGCTTGCGCGCCGCGATCTGGTCGGCGATGCCCGCAAGCTCCTTCGTCTGGAGTGCCTCGACGGTGCGCACGAAGACGTCGAAGCGGCGCGCGTGGATGACCTGGTTCAGGTCGCCGACCGTCTCGACGCCCGTGACCGCCGTGCGGGCGCACTGGCGGCGGAACACCTTGAAGTAGGGCTCGACGTAGGGAAGCGGCTCCACCACGTCCGGGTTCTCGGCGGAGGAGACGTTCAGGACGAGGCCGTCGTCCACGGGCACGAGTTCGTAGGGCCCCACCACGCCCGTGCGGGGCGCGAGCGTCGTCTGGTTCAGGGCGCGGAAGTCGCCGCAGCGGGAGAGCGGCAGGACGGGCGGGTTGCGGTGCCGCAGCAGGTTGACCTCGTCCACGCGACCCAGGCGCGTGAAGAGCGCCACGGCGTCCCCGTAGGAGACGGGCTCCACGGAAATCGGCAGGTCGGCGGCCTGGAGCGCGGCCATCGCGGGGCGCAGACGCGCCACGAGCGCCGTCGGGTCGAGCGGCTGCGCGGCCGCCCCGCCCGCGCCCCGTTCGGGTTCGAGCGTACACCAGAGCGCGGCGCCGACGGAGTGGCGCACGCGGAAGGTCGCGCGCGGGAAAAGCTCGTTCGCGCACTTCGCGAGCATGAAGACGAGCGAGTTGCGGTCGACCTCGAACCCCTGCGCGTCGGCGCGCGTGAGCGGCTTCAGGTCGGGCGTGCCGATGAGCGGCGCCGTGAGCGGCACGACCATGTTGTTCGCGATGGCCGCCAAGACAGGGCGCCCCGCCGCATCGGTCTTCGGCAGGGCCTCTCCAATCGTCCGCAGTTTCGTCCATTCCATCGCGCGCTCCTTCATGTGGAAAGGAATATTATAGCAAAAGCCCGGTACGTCCGCCGAACCGCCATTGACGTCCCTTCCGTGTGCTACCGCGCGATTTCACTTCGGAACCGTTCCGGCGGGTCAATACGCGACGTCTCGGCGCGGGGTGTCCGACTGCGGCCCAGCCTGGGTGCGGCCGCGACAAGCGCGGCCCTCCCGTTTCCGTGTGCTGCCGCGCGATTTCACTTCGGAACCGTTCCGGCGGGAGGGGCGCAACTTGTTGCGTCCACGCTCTTTCTGCAAAATTCCATATCTCTGCACGGACAATTCTCAATCTATCGACCCGGCAACGAAACATGTTGATTTTGCTTCGGAACGGCATGAAGTCTTTCCGCCACATCATCTCAACGGAAACGCACTCGTTTGACCGGGCTCTCCCACCCCTGCCTTGTCAGTCTTCGAGACTGAAGAAACGACCCGAAGTTTCGATTTCACCGATCAGCTCCATCCCGTCGAGCGAATCGCCGACGGGCGTCCCCGTGACATCCACGTCCCACCCCTCCTCATTGTTGAGATCGCCGCCCGAATACATCGAGAACGTCAGGCTGAGACTCCCTGGCACGCCTCCATAACCCCGGATAAACCCTCCGCCCGGTATCGCATACCAAGCGCCGCCCTGCTTCAACTCTACCGTTTCCCTCTTCACATCCACCCGCTGATGGCGCACGTCATTCGCCAAGCCGAAGCCATCTTCCAGACAGTATGTGCCATCCTTCAGCCGGTAGACACGAAACGGACCGTATCCACACGTATCCATCAGGAGGCCGACCCTCTTGCCGGACCTGAACACGACGCGCTTGTCATATTCCGCGCAAAACGTCTTGGCACGCCGATACTCAACGGCAAACGGCAACGCCTCCGTCACCCGCCCCTTTGTCCACGGCCAGTCGCCCTCCGTTGCAAACGGCGAGAACCGAATTCCCGTCTGGACGATTCCAACCAAGAGCCCGCAAAGAACAAGCACCATGAAGAAATAGACGGCAATATGCAGAATCCACCAAAGACCGTTGAGGCAACGGTTTTCCGGGTGTTCCAGACGCCAGCCGCCACAATGCGCGGCACGCGCATACAACACGAAAATCAACACCAGTCCGCCAACGGCAAACGGCCATTCATCGCCGACCACGAGAAGCAAGGCCACTCCAGGCGGCACAATGCGAAACGCCCACGCCTTGCCACCAACAGGATACCGTCGGCGCAGCCACGCCCATGCGCCGATGCCGACCAGAAGCGAACTTGCCACGACATCTCCCGTACCCGCCATCCGTCGTTCTCCTTCCTCTTCCAAGACCTTCACTTCGCCTTTGGCGATTCCTCGTCCGGTTTCAGGACAAGGACGCATCGTGACAGGCGGAAGCCCCGGACCTCCTCGCCCGTCTTTCCATAGAACGAAGCCGCTTCAAATGCCAACAACATGCCCGGGCGGAGTTCCCAGACGGCATCGGCCGGCTGAATGACCGGTTCCGTTGCGCCGGTCAACACGCCGTCCCATCCCGCACCCCGAAACAGACGCTCGACCTGTGCCGTGACGTCGAAGCGTTCCTTTGGACGGCCACCCGCCGCCGGCATCTGCACCCACCAGCCCCCTCGCTTCAATTCACGGTAAACATCCAGGCGATTCACAAATCGAATACGCATGGAGCCAAAGAGGGGCAGAAAGCCATCCCCGGAAACGGAGGCGGCAGCCGATGTCAGGCGTCCAGACGCACTCTTCCCCCCGGAAGCCTTACCGGCGTCGATGCCCAGCAGCGGCACAAGGCTCGGCGGATCGATCTTGCGCGCACGGCATGCCGCCTCGACGCGCGCAAGCAGCCCCGTCGTGAACGACGGGCCGTACAGGACCGTCGGCCGCACGCCCCCCGCCCGGGGCACGAGATAGCGCCAGGCGCCGGAAACGGTCTTCGCGTCTTCATCCGAGAGACGGACGCCCGGAACAAGTTCCAGAGATCCGCCCTTCAACAGGCCGTTGCGCGCCAGGGCCGCCTCCAGCCGCCGTTCCTGGTTGTAGACCGGGACGTCGACGATGTTGAGGGGCGTGACCGTGAACACAAGCCCCGCCAGGGCGATGAACACGAAGAGCCCGTGCGGACGCCGGTCGAGCGCCGCAAGGACGAGCGCGACCAGGCCGAACGAGAGCACGACCATGCCCGCAAAGCGAACCGACGAAAGCCCGTACGCCTGGTAGCGAATGACGATGCCGACAATCTGCGCCACGAGCACGGGGGGAAGCAAGGCCCACCCCCAGCGCACAAACAGGCGGAAGAATGTCCGCTTCGAGTCCCGCAGCGCCAGCCAGAAGAACGTGTAGACGGCGAGGGCCGCCGATCCGAACCAGTTCAGTTCGCCGCTCGGCATCGACCAGGAGAGCGCGATCTTCCCAAGATAGAGGTAGAGGATGCCCAGCAGCAGAAGCGCGGCCGGAAGAAGCAGCCAGAAGAGGAACGCCGTCGCCCGGTCGGACGAACCGTCATCCGGGCTGCCGTCGGGAAGGAACGAGAAGAAGCCGACGGACAGCAGGATAATCCAAGACACGCCCGCGACATCGCCATAGAGCCGGCCGTCCACCGGCACGACCAACTTGTCGAACGCGAGGAGGCACAGCATGAGGCTCGAGACGACAATCATCGCCGAACCGCCGGCGACGAGCGCATTGAGCGTGAGGCGCGAAACGAGCGAACGTGCATCCGCAATCCGATACAGGACGGCCACGGACGCGGCGGCCAGGGAGAAGCACGTGCCGTAGTAGAGCATGCCCCAGAACCGGAAACGCGGCGTCCCCTCGACAAGCGTCAGCCAGAACCAGCATCCCAGCGCCCCGACCACGAGCGTGGCGGCGCCGACCCCAAGATCGCGCCAGGGCCACCGGCGCCACTCGTAAAGGAACAGGGCGAACAGCCCCGCCAAGGCCCCCCAGAAGACGCCCTGCGACACCTTGGCGGCAGACGCATCGCCGACGACATCGTGGTTCGCCAGCACAAGGAGAACGGCAAACGCAACGGCGCAGAGATGGAAGGCCCAGAAGCGGCGCGTACCGGCCAGGACCTTTTCAAGCACCTTCGCAACTGTCTTCTTCATCCCGCTTCCCTCCTTTCCCTTTCTCGCCAACCAGGACACAGAACCGCTTCAACGCCCGAAAGTATACCATAACCGGAAGCCGGTGCGCGTTGATGCCGGGCGCAAAGGAGCGCCTCCAGAAAGCCGGGTTGTGCTATAATGGCGGACAACAACGAACGGATTCGCCACGACATGAACACCAAACCTACACTCGTCGTCCTCGCCGCCGGCATGGGTTCCCGCTACGGCGGGCTCAAGCAGGTCGACCCCGTCGGTCCCTCCGGCGAGGCCATTCTCGACTACTCCGTCTTCGACGCCCACCGCGCCGGGTTCGGCAAGGTCGTCTTCATCATCCGCACGGACATCGAAGAGGTCTTCCGCGCGCAGATCGGCTCGAAGTACGCCGGCCTCCTCCCCGTCGAATACGCCTTTCAGGACATCGCCGACCTCCCCGCGCCCTACACGGTCCCCGCCGGGCGCACGAAGCCCTGGGGCACCGCGCACGCGATCCGCGCCGCGCGCCACGTCGTGCGCGAGCCCTTCGCCGCCATCAACGCCGACGACTTCTACGGCCGCGACGCCTTCGAGAAGCTCGCCGCCTTCCTCTCGGTGGCCGGCACACGCCCCCCGGCGCCCGGCCCCCTCCCCTTCGCCATGGTCGGCTACCGTCTCGACCGCACGCTCTCCGCGAACGGGAGCGTCGCGCGCGGCGTCTGCGCGCTCGACGCGGCGGGCCGCCTCGCCAAGGTCGTCGAACACGTGAAGCTCGTCCCGTCGCCGACCGGCGCGCACGACGACGATCCCGCCGCCGCGGTCCGGGACTTCCCCGGCGACGCGCGCGTCTCGATGAACCTCTGGGGCTTCACGCCCGCGCTCTTCGACGCGCTGGAGGCGCGCTTCCCCTCCTGGCTCGCCGCGAACGCCGCGCGCGAGAAGGCCGAGTGGTACATCCCCTTCGTCGTCGACGAGATGGTCCACGAGGGCGCCGCCACCGTGGACGTCCTGCCCACGGACGCCTCTTGGTTCGGCGTCACCTACCGCGAGGACAAGCCCCTCGTCACGGCCGCCATCCAGCGGCTCGTGGACGCCGGCGAATACCCAATGAGGCTATGGTCATTTTAAGCCGCTTCGCTTTAAGTGGTTAAGTAGTTAAGTGGTTAAGTGGTTAAGTTGCAAGTCGTTAAGACACTTCACTCGTTTTCAATTCCTCGGCCACTTGACGTTTCCCACACACCACTTAATCACTTAACCACTTAACCACTTAACCACTTAATCTCCCCATGCGCGTCCTCGACCGGCTTGCCGATCTTGTGTGGCCACGCGTCTGCGCGGTCGAAGGATGTTCGCGTGCGTCCGACCGCGCCGGACGGCATCTCTGCTCGCGCTGCTTCGCCACCCTTCCCTTCCACGAGGCCGGCAGCGCGTGCAGCGTCTGCGGCACGCCCATCGCCGCGACGGTCCACCATGCGTTCGTCTGCGAGACCTGCCAGGAGAACCCCCCGCACTACGCATGCGCCCGCAGCGCGCTTCTCTACGAGGGCCCCGTCGGCCAGTTGGTCCAGGACTTCAAGTTCCACCGGGCGACCTGGCTTTGCGAGGACCTGGTGGACCTCCTGGAGGGGGCGGTGCGCGCAAAGTTCGCCTTCCCCGAAATCGATGTCGTCGTCCCCGTTCCGCTCCATCCCAACCGTCTGCGCGAACGCGGCTACAACCAGAGCGCCCTTCTCGCCCAGGCCCTCGCGCAGCGCCTCAACCGCCGCTTCGACGACGCCTCGCTCATCCGCACCCTCGACACCGAACACCAGGCCCGCCTCTCCGGCGACGCCCGCCAGAACAACCTCCGCAACGCCTTCTCCGTCGTGCGCCCCCCCTGGGTCCGGGGACGCACGGTCCTGCTCGTCGACGACGTCATGACGACCGGCACCACGCTCTCCCAATGCGCCGCCCCCCTCGTGAAGGCCGGTGCCGCCCGCGTCTGGTGCGCCACCCTCGCCCGCGCCGTGCGGCGGTCGGACGCCTGAGGCGAAGCGCACACACGCACACGCACCCACCACCACACACGCACACGCACATGGACAACGGCATCCTCATCTGGGACTGGAACGGCACGCTGCTCGACGACGTCGACGCGGGCGTGAACGCGCTCAACCGCATGCTCGCCGCGCGCGGCCTTCCCTCCATCACCCGCACCTTCTACCGCGCGCATTTCGGCTTCCCCGTGCGCCCCTTCTACACCCTCATCGGCATGAATCCCGACGCCGAGTGGGACCGCATCTGCGTGGAGTTCCACGCCAACCTCCACGCCGAACCCCAGCACATCCGCCCCGACGCCCGCGCCGCGCTCGCCTACGCCCGCGTGCACGGCGTGCGACAAACCATCCTCAGCGCCCTCCGCCAGGACCTTCTCCTGCGCGACACCGCCGCCGCAGACGTGCAGGGCTTCTTCGAGGCCATCTACGGCGTCGACAACCTCGACGGCGCCACCAAGCTCTCCCGAGGCCGCGACCTTCTCGCGAAGCTCTCCTCCTCCCATCCTTCCACCCTCTTCTTCATCGGCGACACCCTCCACGACGCGGAAGTCGCGACGGCGCTCGGCGCCACTCCCATCCTCGTCGAAGGCGGCCACCAGGACGCCCCGCGCCTCCGCGCCGCCGGCTGCCGCGTCGTCCCCACGCTCCTCGACGCCGTGAAGGCGGTCTACGACGCCTCCACCTAGCGGCGCGCGGCGGGCCTCAGCGGCCCTCCTGCGCCTCGGCGGTCGCGAGGAAGTGGAGCTGCTCGGCGCGCGAGAGGTCGACCCAGCGCGCGTTCCAGCCGCAGACGCGCACCTGCAGGTCCGGGTAGCGCTCGGGGTGCGCCATCGCGTCGCGCAGCGTCGCCGCGCGGAAGCAGTTGAAGTGGATGCACTGCCCGCCCCGCTCGGCATACGTCCGCAGGAGCGCGACGAGGTGCGCCGGGGCCTCGGGGTTCTCCGCGCGCGACATCGGCATGATGACGTCCGAGATGAACCCGTCCGCCGCCTCCGCCTGGTCGAGCTTCGTCTGCGAGAGGATGAGCGCCGTCGGGCCGCCCGTGCCGCAGCCCGCCGTCGCGGAATTGTTCCGAGCGAGCGGTTCGCCCGCCTTGCGCCCGTCGGGCGTCGCCGCCGTCTGGCGGCCGAGCACGAGGTCGTTGTCGATCGACCAGAGGCCCATCTGGAACGTGCCGCCGTGCCCGTTCGGCTCACGGTTGAGGCGGCGCGCAAGGGCGTCGGCCACCGTCCGCGCGAAGGCGTCGGCCCGATCGTCGTTGTTGCCCCACTTGGGCGCCGCGCGCCGCGCCCTGGCGCGCAGCGTCTCGTGTCCGGCCCAGTCGGCCTTCAGGATGTCGCGCAGCCCGGCCATCGTGACGGCCTTCGTCTCGTCGACGAGGTAGCGGACGGCCGCGAGCGCGTCGGCCACCGTCGGCAGGCCCGCGCACATGATGCCGGACTGGTTGTACTTGAGGCCGCCCGCGCCCGCGTCGCGCGCGTTCGCCACCGCGTCGCGGAACGCGCCCGACATGAGCGGCGCGGGGTTCAGCTCCGTCCAGTGCGCCGCGTACACGCGCGCGTCCGCGCACGCCCGCGCCGCCACCGCGTCGAGCTGAACGAGGTAGGCCTTCAGGAGGCCGTCCGCGTCCGTGGGGAGCGGCGTATCCGGCCCGAGGCGGAAGCCGTCGAACGTGCAGCCGGCGTTGAGCGCAAGCTCCAGCGGCTTGGCGAGGTTGATCCACGCGGCCATCGACGCGATGAGCTCGCGGCCCTGGATGCCCGGCTCGTAGCAGCCGATCAGCACGGCGTCCGCCGCGTCGGCCGCGTCCTTCCCGCGCCGCACGAACATCTCGCGCGCCACGTCGTCGTTGAAGAAGACGACCGCGCTGCGCCCGTCCGCGATCGTGCGGCACACCTTCAGCAGCTGTTCGCGCGGCGTGCGGCGCCCGTAGCGGAACGTCAACTTGGGGTTGACGTGGTTGAGCTCGTCGTGGACCTCGAAGGCGATTTCCGTCAACTCGTTCCAGACGGGTTCGCCGTTGCGGCCGTAGCCGCCGAAGGCGATGTTCTTGTTGTTGCGGTGGTTCTGGATCCAGTACTTGAGGAAGGCCGCCTTCACGAGGTCCTTCGCGTCCGCGCGCGTGAGGCGCCCCGCCGCGAGGTCGGCGCGGTAGAAGCGGATGAAGAGGCGGTCGAAGAGGCCCTGCGAGCGCACGCACTCGCCCTCCGCCTCCTGACAGCGGTCGTAGAGGAACTGCAGTTGCAACGCCTCGCGGAGCGTGCGCGGCGGATGGTCCGCGATCTCGCGCAGCGTCGCCGCGCTCAGCTCCGTCTCCACCTTACGCAGACCCTCGCTCACCGCGCGCTCCGCCTCCAGCTGCTCCATGTACAGCCCCGCGAACCCGCGAATGAACTGCGAGACGGACGCGTCGTCGCGGCGCTTGCCCACCGTCATGTTGCGCAGCACCAGCTGCGTCAGCAGCGAGCGGAAGAGCAGCCCCTTGCTGCGCAGCTCCGCCGGCGCTGTGCCGTTCATGATGCGCGTCATGTCCGCCTGCACCGCCGCCTGCGCGCGCGTCACCGCCACGAACGGGTACTGCGTGAAGTACGCCAGGTTCTGGCGCAGCGCGCTCTCCGCGCCGAAGCACTCGCCGCCCTCCGGCTGCGCCGCCTCGCACAGCGTCACCAGCAGGCGCACGCCGTGCTGCACGGCCGCCACGGCGCAGCAGATGGGGTTGACCACGTCGCGGTACTCGCCGTAGGCGTGCAGCAGTGACTGCTTGAAGCTGTTGTTGCTGCTCTGGAAGACCGCCTCCTCCTTCCGGATCGCCTCCAGCTCCTCGCGCGCGCGCGCCGCCTCGTTCTCCGCCTTCACCACGAACGGGCTTGCAGCCATCGCCTCCCATACCGTCTCCACACACTCGCGAATCGATGCCACGCCTGCCGTGCTTGCCGCACCTGCCACGCCTGCCGCCTTCTCCAGCAGGCCCAGCGCACGCGAGACGAGACTGCGCACGCGCTGGAGGCTGAGCAGCGTGGCGCCGAAGGAGTACAGCACGCAGTACAGCTTCTCGAAGGAGCTGGCGCAGGCGCGCTGGAAGTCCCCGTCCTGCAGCAACGCCATCGCCGCGCGATTCTTGCGCGCCACGCGCTCGAACAGCGCGCGCATCTCCTTCGCGGCCGAGGCGTCGCCGAGCTGCGCGGGCCCGTGCAGCTGCAGGCTGGCGAAGCTGAGGACGAAGAGGCAGTCCGCCAGGTTCTGGTTCATCATCTCCAGTGTGTGCTTCGCGATGAAGTCCTTCATCAGCGGGTCCACCACGCTGCTCGGCAGCAGCAGGCTGAACAGCGCCACGCCCAGCTGCGCCCACGCCACGCTCGCCACCACCGCCACCTCGCGCGGCGACG